>Ga0075421_100011075_pt1 | contig 11170 bp, 8 predicted proteins | sample SoiMetdeltSBSDD5_FD_75292 | JGI IMG/M metagenome (GOLD analysis project Ga0075421, IMG submission 75292) | Bulk soil microbial communities from a Populus tree surrounding site in Tennessee, USA - Soil MetaG P. deltoides SBSDD5 | ecosystem: Environmental > Terrestrial > Soil > Tree plantation...
CCTCCACCTCCGCGCAGCCGGACTCCGCGCGCAGCGCCTCCTTCGCCGGCACGGACAGCGGCTGTTCGGCGGACGCCACCAGCAGCACCGGGCCCACCTGCCCCAGCGGCACCACCCGGTGGAGCTCCGCCGTCTCGCGCCGGACCTTCCCGGTCAGCTCGGCCGGGAGCTGGACCGACTCCAGCGCCAGCTCGCGCTTCCCGGTGAGCTTCTCCAGCACCACCTCCCCGCGGAGCTGCTCCTGCGCGCCCGGCGCCTCGGGCCCGGCGCGGCCGCGGGCGACGATCAGCGCCACCCCCACCAGCGCCCCCTGCATCGAGGCCAGGAAGACCACGCCCAGCAGCGGGCGGTAGGTGAGGAAGGCGCCGACCAGGGCCAGCAGGTACTTGTCGCCGCCGCCCAGCGCCTCCTTCTTGAAGAGGCGTTCGCCCAGCACCTCCAGCACCCAGAAGCCGGCGTAGGCCACCGCGGCGCCGATGGCCGCGTCCCGCAGCCGCTCCAGCGAGACCAGCGCGGACAGCCCCACCCCGGCGGCGATGCCGGGGAGGGTGAGCTCGAACGGGAGCATCCAGTGCTGCAGGTCGATGAAGGTGAGCGGCACCAGGAAGGTCACCATCACCAGCGGCAGGGCCAGCTCCCGCGACCAGCCGAACCGCTGGAGCGCCGCCAGGAACAGCGCCCCGGTGAGCAGCTCCACCGCCGGGTAGCGCCAGGAGATGGGCGCGCGGCAGGCGGAGCACCGCCCGCGCAGGGCGAGGAAGGAGAACAGCGGCACGTTCTCGTACCAGCGCAGCGGGTGCCCGCACCTGGGGCAGCGGGACCCGGGCCGGACGATGCTCTCGCCCGCGGGGAGCCGGGCGATCACCACGTTGAGGAAGCTCCCCACGCAGAGCCCGAGCACGAACAGCCAGACGGTATAGAAGGCGGCCACGGTGCGCGGCGCAGTCTACGAGTGCGCCTTCAGGTCCGCGAACACCTGGGTGAGCCCGTCCTGGGCGGTGGTGGTCGCCTTCCAGCCCAGCAGCTGCTCCGCCAGCTCCACCTTCGCCACCAGGTGGGGCGGGTCCTGGTCCGGCGGCGCCCCGGCCCCGAAGCCGGGCTCGAAGTCGGGCGCGTTCACCGCCAGGGCGATGGCGCGGGCGAAGGCGGCCTGCGAGCTGCCCCGCCCGGTGCCCAGGTTGATCACCGGCACCACCCCCGGAGGCTGCGCCCGCGTCCACTCCGCGGCCGCCAGCACCGCGCGGGTCACGTCGTCCACGAAGACGCGGTCGCGCACCAGCAGCGGGTCTCCCAGCTGGTTGGGCCCGCGCCCCAGCGCCGCCCGCATCGCCATGCGGGTGAAGCGGTCGTCCCGGTCCCCCGGCCCGTAGACGTGGAAGGGGCGGAGCGCGGTGGCCCGCAGGCTCTCCTGCGCCAGGTGCCGGAAGGCGCGGAAGGCCAGGCTCTTGGCCGTCCCGAACGCGGAGACCGGGTCGGTGGGGTGCGACTCGGAGACGGCGACGTCGGCGGGGGTGTACTCGGAGGCGCAGCCCAGCCACACCACCGCCGCCTGGGCCGCCGCCGCCGCCGCCGCCACCGCCACCGCGCCCTCGAAGTGCGAGCGCAGCAGCGCCGCCGCCTCCAGCTCCTCGGAGCGCCCGCCGCCCGCAGACGCCATGTGCACCACCACCGCCGGCTGGAAGGTGCGGGCGCGCGCCACCAGCGCCGGCGCGTCGCCCGCGTCCATGATCTGGTACCCGAACTTGGACTGCTTGCGCAGCTCGTTCAGCCGCGAGGGGCGCGCGCTCCGTCCCAGGCCCAGCACCTGGTGGCCCTCCGCCACCGCCAGCGTGGCGAAGCGCGCCGCCAGGAAGCCACCCGCGCCGGTGAGGAGGATGCGCACGGCCTCGATGTCTACTTGAAATCGCGGCGGCTGAAGACGATCACCCCCAGCGCCAGCAGCACCGCCGCGTAGCCCGCCGCGTACGCCGCCCCCTCCAGGAGCGTCCCCGCCTCCACCGCCACCCCGTAGGTCGCCTGGCCGCGGAAGTTCAGCTTCTCCAGGTTGGGCAACAGGTAGTAGGCGGCCTTCCCCAGCGCCCGGGCGCTCCCGCTGTCGGAGCGGGAGGCCAGCCGGTAGAGGTCCGTGGAGAGGTGGCCCGCCAGGTAGGCGGCGAAGGTGACCACGCCCGAGGTGAGCTGCCCGGCGAAGCTGGACATGCACAGGCCCAGCGAGGTGATCACCAGCAGCTCCAGCCACAGGCCCGCCACCGCGGCCAGCATCGGCTGGGTCACCGGGAAGCCGTAGGCCAGAAGCTGCCCCCAGAACAGCAGCGACATCGCCGCCAGCAGGACGGTGAGGGTGACCATGGTCCCCGCCTGCCGCGCCAGCAGGTACTTCCCGCGCGAGACCGGCTTGGAGACCACCAGGAAGATGGTGCGGCGCTCGATCTCCCGGCTCAGCAGGCCCGAGGAGAGGAACACCGACAGCAGCACCAGCGACAGGCTCATCGACCCCAGGCCCACGTCGGTGAGGACGCGCTCCAGCGCCGCCACCGTGGAGGAGGTGAGCAGCATCCCGGAGACGAGCAGCGCCACCGCGAACGCGCCCACCACCAGCGTCACCCGGTTGCGCCGCGCCTCGCGAAAGCCGTTCCAGGCCAGCGCGCCGAAGGACCGGATCCTCATTCGATCTCGCTCCCCACGGTGCCGCCGCGCGCCTCCTTCAGCGCCTCCATGAACAGGTCCTCCAGGGAGAAGCGCAGCGGCTGCAGCCGCGACACGCGCCCGCCCGCCTCCGTCACCTTGCGCAGCAGCGCCTGCACGTCCGCGTCCGGCCCCCTGGCCACCGCCCGCCCGGCGACCAGCGCCACCTCCACCGACGGGGCGGCCAGGGCGCGCACCTGCTCCTCGCCCATCCCGTCCACCGCCAGCTCCCAGCGCGGCGCCTCGGCGGAGAGCAACTCCTGGGTGGTGCCGCGGCGGACGGCGCGGCCGCCCACCAGCACCGCCACCCGGTCACAGACCGCCTCCACGTCCGGGATGATGTGCGTGCAGAAGAGCACCGTGGCCCCGCGCTGCCGCTCGGCGAGGATGATGTCCCGCATCAGCCGGCGCCCCACCGGGTCCAGCCCGGAGGTCGGCTCGTCCAGCACCAGCAGCGCCGGGCGGTGGATGAGCGCCTGGGCCAGCGCGATCCGCTGGATCATCCCCTTGGAGTAGCGGCGGATCAGCAGGTCCGCGGCCCGCTCCATGTTCACCACCGCCAGCACCTCCTTCACCCGGCCGTCCAGCTCTGCCCCGGAGAGCCCGCACAGCGTCCCGCAGAGCCTGACGAACTCGCGGCCAGTGAGGTACTCGTAGGGCGCGGGGTTCTCGGGGAGGAACCCGACGCGCCGGCGCGCCGGCTCGTCCGACGGCGGGCGCCCGAACAGCCGCGCCTCCCCCGCCGAGGGCTGCACCAGGTTCAGCAGGATCTTCAGCGCGGTGGACTTGCCGGCGCCGTTGGGGCCCAGCAGGCCGAACACCTCGCCCGGGTGGAGCTCCAGGTCCAGGCCCTCCAGGGCGCGGACCCTGCGGTTCATCCAGAACCCCAGCCGGTACGTCTTGGAGAGCCCCCTGGCCACCACCGGCAGCTCTTCGCCTCGCGCCGCTTCGCTTCCCATCCGCTCCTCGAACCAAAGGGCCTACTGGCCCGCCTCCTCCGGGTCCGGATCCCCCACGTATATCTGCTCCTCGCGCGGGTCGTAGAGCTTGAGCCGGAGCCCGCGGGTGGAGCTGGAGACGGCGAACCCGCGCGGGTCGAGCGAGATCGTCCCGCCCAGCGGATCCACCGGGAGCGCCGGGAGGTCCCCCGCCACCACCAGCTCCTCCAGCCCGAACGGGGCCCGGCCCTGGCGGGCGCGGAACGCCGCCACCGCCCGGTCCACCCTCTGCAGCTCCTCCTCCTGTGCCATCTGGTCGCGCCGCTGCTTCATCAGCTCCCGCAGCTCGGGGTCCTCGGTGGACTCGGCCAGCGCCTCGGCGATGGCGCGGCCGGCGTCGAACTCGCCCGCCTGCGCGTACATGCGCGTGGCCAGCGCGGCCAGGTAGCGCGGCGCGCCCGGCAGCTTCGCCGTCTCCGCCAGGATGTCCGCGGCGGCGCGGTAGTCGCGGCGGAAGTAGCTGAGGTTGTGCGCCAGCAGGATGCGCAGGTAGACGTGGCGCGGGAAGCGCTGCACGCCGCGCTCCAGCAGGCGGGTGGACTCCTCGGTGTTGGCCCAGCGGTCGCGCCCCAGGTTCACCGGGACGACCGCGCCGGCGAACACGTAGAGGTAGGCGAAGTCCGGGTCCAGGTCGGCCACCAGCGCCGCGTAGTCGGCGATGTCCCGGTACTCCTCCGCGGTCTGGGCGCGGCCGGTGGCCTCGGTGGTCCGGACCCACCAGTAGTCCGCCACCATCATCTGCTGCGCGGCGAAGAGCGCGTGCAACAGCTCCGGGCGCGGGAGCAGCGGCGGCTGGTGCGGCCCCTTCGGCGGCCGGCGCGGCGGGGCCGCGGACAGGAGCGCCACCACCGCCACCCCCGCGGCCATCGCGATGACCGGCCCCGCCCTCAGCAGTCGCCCCACACCACCCTCAGTCGCAGTTCACGTCGTTGAACGTGTTGACCGGGCTACCGGCCGGGACGTTCGTCGCCGTGCCGCAGCCGGGGACCGGCACCGACTGCGAGTCCTTGGTGGAGATGTACCAGCTGTCCATCCCGACCGTCTCGCCGTCCACGGTCCCGGCGGCGGTCATGGTGGCGTTGCAGTCCGGGCAGACGCCGCCCCCCAGGCCCGCCGCGGGCGGCACGGCGGGGTCGGCGCCGCCGGTGGCGCCCGGAAAGCCGCCGCCTCCCACCGGGGCCGGGTTCGCCAGCGCGCCCGCCCCGAACTTGAACTGGTCCACCGAGATGCAGGTCTCGTTGTTGGGGAGCGGAAAGCCCGGGCCCGACCGGTCCTGGCAGAGCCCCGCGCCGCCGTAGTAGGCGTAGCGGTTGCCGCGCTCGGGCTGGAAGCCCACCGAGTAGATGTTGGACGAGTACCCCTCGCGCTCGGCGAAGAACGACCGCTGGGCCTGGTAGAACGCCTTGAGGTTCGACTTCACCTCGCTCTGCTTGGACCGCGCCTGGAACTTGATGAAGTTCGGGATGGCGATCGCCGCCAGGATCCCGATGATCGCGACCACGATCATCAGCTCGATGAGCGTGAACCCGCGCGCGCGGGCCGGCATCGATGCGTCAGCGCTCAACACGAGAGCAGACCCCGGGGACCCATAGGTGAAAGAAAGGGCGGCGACTCAGGGTTGGCCGCCGCCCGTCATGACTGCCATGCCTGTGCGTGACGGCCGCGACGATCAGTCGCAGTTGACGTCGTTTCTGATCAGCGCCGGCGCGCCCGCGGGGACGGGTTCGGCGGTGCCGCAGCCGGCGACGGGGATGGAGTTCGAGTCCTTGGTGCTGACGTACCAGTTGTCGTAGATGACGACCTCGTTATCCACGGTGCCCGAAGCGGTCATGGTGATGTTGCAGTCCGGGCAGATGCCGCCGCCGATGCCTGACGCGGGCGGGACGGCCGGGTTGGCGCCGCCGGTGGCGCCGCCGAACGCCGCGCCGCCCAGCACCGGCGGGTTGGGGATCACGGCCGCCCCGTACTTGAACCGGTCGACCTCCACGCCGACCTCACCCGGCACGGGCGCGAAGCCGGGGCCCGAGCGATCCTGCAGCGGCGCCGCGCCTCCCGCGTAGTACGCGTAGCGGTTGCCGCGCTCCGGGGAGAAGCCCACGTCGCCGATCATGGGGGTGTACCGGTCCTGCTCCTGGAAGTACGACTTCTCCGCGGTGAAGAACGACTTGAGGTTCGACTTCACCTCGCTCTGCTTGGACCGCGCCTGGAACTTGATGAAGTTGGGGATGGCGATGGCGGCCAGGATGCCGATGATCGCCACGACGATCATCAGCTCGATGAGGGTGAAACCACGCTTGCGGAGCTTGGCGATCACGTGCACTCCTTTGATGTGCGATGTGTGAAGACTGCCGGGCGACTGCAATGCCCCCGCCATCGTCGGAAACTCAAACCTACACCTTGGATGTCGCGGGCTTGGCTTGCGTCCTGGACCCTACCTTCCGCAATCGAAGTGTCAAAACTCGGCGCTGCTGACAAATTTTGTCACCGGCCGGGCGGGGCAGGGGTAGGTGTCAATCCCAGCTGGAGCGGGATCTGCCCCAGCTCCAGCAGGTCGTCCAGATCGCGCTCGGCGGCGGCGGCCCGGGGGTCTCCGGCGCGTCGGTAGCACTCCAGGCGGAAGGTGAGGATGGGCTGGTAGAAGGGCACCTGCGGCTCCAGGGGCTGGAGCGCGTCCAGGCAGGCCCTGGTGCTGCCGTCGCGGATCGCCAGGTCCAGCCGCCGGAGGGCGCGGCGCTCCTCGGCGAGGTTGACCGAGAACGGCTGCTCCAGCGCGCGCATCAGGCCGGGGAGAGCGTCCTTGCTCTGGCCCGGAAGCTCCGACGCCAGGCGGACGCCCTCCTCGAGGAGCCTGGGGGTCCCCCAGGGATCGGTCCTGGCGGCGATCAGCGCCTCCTCCAGGATGCGGGCGGCCTCCGCCGGCTTTCCCTGCGCCTGCCGCAGCGCCGCGAGCAGCAGGCGCGCGTCCACCGGCGCCCGCTCGCGCAGGCGGTCCAGGTAGGGCTCGGCGCGGCCGTCGCCGGCCCTCACCAGCAGCTCGGCCACCACGCTCAGCTCGACGGCGCTCCGGGGCTCCCGGCCAAGCGCGGTCCAGTCCGCCGCCGCGCCGCGGGCGTCGCCCCGCACGTGGCGCTGGAGGGCCTGGAGGAGCTTGAGCTCCGCCTCGCCCAGGCCGGGGAGTGGATCCGCCTGGCTCCGGAAGGCGCGGGAGGCGGCGCGCGCCGCGCCCACCTCGCCCCAGTCCACGGGCCCGTCCACCTCCGGGCGCGCCTGGCCGCGCGCGGAGGCCAGCGCGAACAGGTCCAGGAGGTTGAAGTTGCCCCGCTGGCCGACCTGGCGGCCGAAGCCGAACTCCAGGACCGTCCGGTCGTCGGTGTTCAGCTCGCCGTGGGCCTCCCGCATGTCGTGGGCGAAGGGCGCGGCGGCGAGGTGGTGCGCCAGCACGCTCTCCACCGTGTCGGCCCGCCAGGCGTTGAACAGGGCGCTCCGGAACGGCTCCTGCCCGAGGCGCTCCCGGAGCCGGGCCAGGTCGTGCCGGAGGGGCCGCCGGGAGGCGAGGAGGAGGAGGTCGCCCGGGCCCACCTCCCAGGTCTCCACCCACGGGAAGACCTCCGCCATGGTGGCGTAGACGGTGCGCACGGTGGCGGCGTCCACCTCGTACGCCTGCAGCCACTGCGCGAACAGCGCGCCCTCCTCCATCCTCTCCGAGAGCGCGCCGAAGTACTCCAGCGTGAACAGGCTGGCCACCCCCGCCCGGTACGGGTTGGAGGGCTCCGACATGATGACGTCGTACTTGCGGCGGGTGGTGAGGACGATCTCGCGGGCGTCCGCCACGGTGAGCGTGGTGCGGGGCTTGCCGCGGGCCCAGCGGCCGAGCGGGGCGCAGCGCAGCGCCGCCTCCTCCACCGCGGGCTCCAGCTCCACCACGTCCACCCGCTCCATCGAGGGCAGCTCGGAGAGCCAGCCCGCGGAGGTGCCGGTGCCCAGGCCGACGATCAGCCCCTGGCGGGGGACGCCGGGGTGGAGCAGCGCGCCCAGCATCCCCAGCATCACCGTGGTGGGCGCGTCGGCGCGGACGTTGCCGTCGCTCTTGCCGTTGACGATCAGCGAGTACCCGTTGGACCCGGTGAGCGCCACGCTGCTCTCCACGCCCTCCGCCTCGAAGACCAGCTCCCGCCGCTGCTTCCTGAGGAACTCCTCGATGTCGACGGGGGAGGCCGCCGCCGCGGGGTGGACGCGCCCGGCGCCGATGCCGCTGTGGCGCCACGCCGCGGTGGGCCCTCGCGCGGACAGCAGCGCCGCCGCGGGGACCAGGAGCGCCAGCGGCAGGGCCAGCGACCTCCAGCGCCGCGCGGTGGAGGCGGCCAGCGCCGCGGCCCCCAGGCCCAGCGCCAGGAGCAGCGCCGCCGTCAGCCGCCAGAGCGCGGTCGCCCCCAGCAGCGGGAGCAGGGCGAAGCCGCCGGCCAGCGCCCCCGCCATGGAGCCGCCGGTGTTCCAGGCGTAGGCCAGGCCCACCTGCCGGCCGACCTCGCTCCGCCCGCGCCCCAACAGCGCGATCAGGAGCGGGAACTGGTAGCCCGCCACCAGCGCGGCCGGGAGCACCACCACCGCGGCGATCGCGCTCCAGCCCAGCACCATCCCCGCGAACCCGAACCCCGCCAGCTGCCGCAAAAAGAGCGCGGCCACCGCCAGGCGGTCCCCCAGCGCGAAGGGCGCCGCCACCGCCAGCGCCTCCAGCAGGCAGGTGGTGGCGAACGTCGACGGCGCCGGGGGCCGATGGGTGGAGCGGCCGTAGAGGGCGCCGCCGGCGCCGATGCCCAGGAGCGCGAAGGAGAGGATCAGCCCGAAGGTGAAGACCGTCCCCCCCAGCAGCGGCCCCAGCATCCGGTACCAGATCACCTCCAGGAGGAAGAAGGCGAAGCCCACCACCGCGGCCGCCGCCAGCACCAGGCGCGCGGGGGCCCCTGCCTGACCGGCGGGCTCCACCGGCGAGGCCGGGGGAGCAGCCGGAGCCGGCGGCCCCGGCTCCGCGCCCCGGGAGAGGGCGCGCGCCACCATGGCCACCAGGAGGTTGAGCAGGCACGCGGCCCAGAGGGTCTGGCGGGTGCCCAGGACCTCCAGCAGCACGAAGCTGGAGGAGAAGGCGCCCGCCACCGCGCCCAGGGTGTTGGCGCCGTAGAGCAGCCCCAGCCCGCGGCGCTGCGCGTCCTCGTCGCTGGCGACCGCGCGGACCGCGGCGGGGAGCGTGCCGCCCATCAGCAGGGTGGGCGGGGCCAGCACCAGCGCCGCCAGCACCAGGCGCAGCGCGGTGCCCAGGACGAGGCCCAGGGTGGTCTGGCCGCCCAGGCCCAGGTAGGCGCCCCGGACCAGCCAGAGCAGCGCGGGCGTGAGCGCGGCGCCGAGCGCGACGCCGATCTCCAGGGACGCGTAGAGCCAGAGCGGGCGCGGCGAGCGGTCCGCGCGCGGGCCCCAGTACAGGCCACCCAGGCCCAGCCCGCCGATGAAGATGGCCAGCACCGCGGAGGTGGCCAGGGTGGAGGCCCCGAACACCAGCCTCAGCTCCCGGAACCACGCCACCTGGTAGGCGAGCGCGCAGAAGCCGGAGCCGAAGAGGAGGGGGACCAGCTTCCAGGGCGTCAGGCGCATCGAGCGCGCACAGTAGCCGCTGCCGCCCGGCTGACAACTCGACAGCCCCGGTGGCTCAGCTCTTCTCCGCCGCCTCGTCCGGGGCGGAGAGCCCGTGCTTGGCCAGCCGGTAGCGGAAGCTCCGGAACGACAGCCCCAGAAGCTCCGCCGCCCGCGTCTTCACCCCTTCCGCCTTCCGCAGCGCGTGGTTGAGGTACTGGCGCTCCAGGTGGTCCAGGTGCTTCTCCAGGGAGAACCCGCCGCCCACCGCCAGCTCCGCCGTCCCCTCCGGCGGCTCCGGCAGCCCGCGCAGCGCGGGCGGCAGCGAGTCCAGCCCCAGCACGTCCGCGTCGGAGAGCGTGGCGGCGCGCTCCACCAGGTTCTGCAGCTGGCGGACGTTGCCGGGGAACGCGTAGTGCTCCATGAACTCCAGCAGCTCCGGCGCGAAGCGGAGCCGGGGCCGCCCCAGCTCCTCCCGCATCCGCTCCAGGAAGTGCTCCGCCAACAGCGCGATGTCCCCTCCCCGCGCCCGCAGCGGCGGCAGGTCGATGGTGATCACGTTCAGCCGGTAGAACAGGTCCTCGCGGAAGCGGCCCGCCCGCACCTCCTCCTCCAGGTTCCTGTTGGTGGCGGCCAGCACGCGCGCGGAGAACGGCACCTCCGCCGTGCTCCCCACCGGCTTCACCTTCCGCTCCTGGAGCACCCGCAGGAGCTTCACCTGCATCCCCAGGGAGATCTCCCCCACCTCGTCCAGCAGCACCGTGCCCTCGCCGGCGGAGACCAGGATCCCCACCCGGTTGGCGATGGCGCCGGTGAACGAGCCCTTCACGTGGCCGAACAGCTCGCTCTCCAGCACGCCCTCCGCCAGCGCGCCGCAGTTGACGGCCAGGAAGGGCGCCGAGGCGCGCGGGCTCTTCCAGTGGACGGCGCGCGCCACCAGCTCCTTGCCGGACCCGCTCTCCCCGGCGATCAGCACGGTGGAGCGGGAGGCGGCCACCTTCTCCACCAGCTGGGCCACCTGCTGCATCGGCGGGCTCAGCCCCATCCAGGGCGGCCGGTCCGTCCCGGAGAGCGTCCGCTTCAGCTCCCGGTTCTCCCGCAGGAGGGACCGCTTCTCCAGCGCCTTGGCGACCAGGAGCTTCAGCTCCTCGTTGTCGAAGGGTTTGCAGATGTAGTCGTAGGCGCCGGCGCGCATCGCCTCCACCGCCGACGCCGGGGTGCCGTAGGCGGTGATGAGGATGACCTCCGGCGGCGAGGGCTGGGCGCGGGCGGCGCGCAGCACCTCGATCCCGCTCCCGCTCCCCAGCCGCATGTCGGAGATCACCAGGTCCACCCCGCCCAGGGCGAGCGCCTCCTCGGCCGCCTTGGCGGTGGCGGCGCAGGTCACCTGGTACCCCAGGCGCTGGAAGAGCACCTCCAGGTACTCCCGCATGGACAGCTCGTCATCCACCACCAGCACGTGCAAGGTGCGCCTCCTGCGTGCCCGGCAGCTCCACCACGAACTCCGTCCCCTGCTGCGGCGCCGAGCTGACCGAGATGGTGCCGCCGTGGGCCTGGACGATGGAATGGGCGGTGGACAGCCCCAGGCCGGTGCCGCGGTCGCGGGTGGTGAAGAAGGGCTCGAAGATGCGGTCCAGGTCCGCGGGCGGGATGGCGCCGGCGGAGTCCCAGACGTGGATGCGCGGGCCGGGCGCCGCGGACTCCACCCGGACCCGCACCCGGCCGCCGGGCTTGGCCGCCTCCAGCGCGTTGCGCACCAGGTTGAGCACCACCTGGCGGAGCTGCCCCGCGTCCGCCGGGCAGCGCGCCGGCTCCGCGTCCACCGCCACCTCCACCCCGCGCGCCAGCGGGTCGATCTTCAGCAT
>Ga0075421_100011076_pt1 | contig 11168 bp, 7 predicted proteins | sample SoiMetdeltSBSDD5_FD_75292 | JGI IMG/M metagenome (GOLD analysis project Ga0075421, IMG submission 75292) | Bulk soil microbial communities from a Populus tree surrounding site in Tennessee, USA - Soil MetaG P. deltoides SBSDD5 | ecosystem: Environmental > Terrestrial > Soil > Tree plantation...
CAGCCGCCGATGCAGTACCTCACCCAGTGGCGGATGCAGCTTGCCGCCAGCTGGCTGCGTGATACCGACGCGAAAGTGATCGAGGTCGCGCTCGATGTCGGCTACGAGCACGAGGCGGCCTTCTCGCGAGCGTTCAAGCGTGTCGTCGGCGAATCGCCCGGCATGTGGCGGCGTGCGCACCGCACCCGCTCGAAGGATCGTGTCGAATCCAAGGCAGCGGCGCGGATGCATTGAAGGCCCTCGCGTTGCAAGCGCGGGTCAAGGCGATACACCTTTGAGATTCAAAGCTTGTATGCAGGGGTACCGATGAAGCTGCGGTTAGTCACTCGTCCAACCTCCCGTCCCCATTCCGACCAGGGCGGCAATCGTGCCCTGCCGGGCTTCGAAGCTAACACATTCTATTAAGCCATTATAAAATATATCGTTATGGCGTGTAGTGGGTCCGGGTTGACGAGCTTGACAACAAAAGTTGTCAGTGCTCTAATCGGCGCATGCTCGATCTCGAAGTCATCGAGAACCCGGCCGCTGCGGTGGTGGCACTCGACCCGGTGCGGGCCCGGCTACTAGCCGAGCTCGCCGAACCCGGCTCGGCGGCCTCGCTCGCCCCGCGAGTGGGGCTCGCGCGCCAGAAGGTGAACTATCACCTGCGGGCGCTCGAGGCCCAGGGGCTCATCCGACCGGTCGAGGAGCGGCGGTGGGGAGGCTTGGTCGAGCGACGCCTGCTGGCGACCGCCAGGTCCTACGTCGTGTCACCGGCCGCTCTCGGGGAAGCCGCGAGCGACCCCGCCCGCGCTTCGGATAGGCTTTCGGCCCGCTACCTGATCGCACTCGCCGCCAGGGTGGTGCGCGAGGTCGGCGAGCTCGTTAGACGCTCGCAGGAGAAAGGCAAGCATCTCGCCACGCTTTCGATAGACTCCGAGGTCCGTTTTCGCTCCCCGGCGGAGCGCGCGGAGTTCACGAGCGAACTCACCAGGGCCATCACCCAGCTCGTCGCTCGCTACCACGATGAGTCCGTGCCTGGCGGCAGGGCGCATCGCCTGGTGGTCGTCGCCCATCCACTGCCCGGCAAGACCCGAAAGGACACATCATGCCCGTGAAGAAGCATCCATCCGGAAAGCGTTCCATCGGAGTCGAGACCGAAGTCCCCGGGACTCCGGAGGAGGTCTGGCAGGCCATCGCGACCGGACCCGGAGTCACGTCCTGGTTCGCCCCCTGCCGGATCGAAGGCCGAGAAGGTGGTGCCATCGTTCTCGATTTCGGACCGGGCATGGAATCGAAAGCCACCGTCACCGCCTGGGATCCTCCCCGTCGGTTCGCCGCCGAGAATCCCGGCGGCATGGGTCCCGGCTCGCCGACGATGACAACCGAGTGGACGATCGAGGCGCTATCGGGAGGAGTTTGTCGGGTCCGCGTCGTCCACAGCTGGTTCGCGAGCACGGACGATTGGGACAGTCAGTTCGAGGGCGTCGAGCAAGGCTGGCCCGCGTTCTTCCGCATTCTCAAGCTCTATCTCGTCCACTTCCGAGGTCGATCCTGCTCGCAAATCCAGCTCATGCCCTTCAGCCAGGAGCCCAAGGACAAGGCATGGGCCGCGCTCATGGAGCCGCTGGGTCTCGTGGGTGTTGCGGTCGGGCAGTCGGTCAAGTCGGCTGCCAGCGCGCCCAGCGTGTCTGGCGTGGTCGAGCGGATCGGCGAGAGCGACGACCCGGAAGAGTTGCTGTTGCGGCTCGAGCAGCCGGCGCCTGGCATCGCCCATCTCTTCGCGATGCCCATGGGAGGCCAAACCTGCCTGTCGGTTCGCTTCTACCTGTACGGCGAGCAGGCGCAGGCCGTCGTCGCGCGCGAGGAGCCGGTGTGGCAGGCGTGGCTCCAGCGACTCTTCCCGTCTGCACCCACAGCGACCGAGACGGAAGCGACGAAACCCTGAAGTCCTTTTTCGAAGACCCCCGGCCCCGCGACAGCCCGTGGGCCGGGGGTGGTTCGACCGTGCGCATTCTGGCTCCGGCACACGGTCTTCACCCGAGGTGCTCTGACCAGGCCTCCAACCTGACCAGAGACCCATCCCCTGTTCAGATTTCAATAAGGCGTGACCCCAACGCTTTCCCTGTTGAGCGAATAGATCCGCCAAGATACACTGACGCCGTTCGGAAACTAATACCCGGCGCACGCGGCCTCGGTCGATAAGTGCCGTGTCGAAGGAGGTAGAGTACCGTGAGGTACTGCCTCCGACCCCTCCGATCGTTCATCGCCCTCTTCACCGCCGTAGGCGCCAGCGCCCGCACGTGGTGCCTGAACCTTGTTAGGCGGCGCACGCTCCCTCGATTGAGACACCGATCGATCCACGGGTTGCAGAGCTGCCAATGCTGTCATGTCGCAATCGTCACCTGGTCCCTCGAACTCCCGCCGGCGCCCCAACGCGGCTCATGGCTCTCTATCCGAACCCGGCAAGCGGGCGCGTGGTGATCCCGTTTTCGAGCGGTTACGGCGAGAGGGTGCGGCGCACCGTGTACGACGTGGCCGGGCGCGAGGTGGCCCGCGTCTTCGAAGGCTGGCTGCGACCCGGAACAGGGCAGTGGATCTGGTCGGTCGAGGATGAGCGAAGCAGAATCAAGCTGGCGGCCGGGGTGTATGTGGTTCGGCTCAGGACCGAGCACGGGGTGCAGGCGCGCAAGTTGGTGCTCGTGGAGTGACGTTGGCACGAGGACGATTTCGTAGCCAGACCTTGATGCGCTCGCACAGGAGGTCCTCGCGGGTGACGCCGGGCAGCAGGGTCGCCAGGACGTCGGGGTACCGGGCGAGCACCTGGTCGCCCAATGTGGAGTAGCTCTGTCTCCATTCGAGAACTTCGCAGCCCATCTGGTCGATCACCTGTCGCCATTCCGCTACGGTGAAGCGGTTCAGAGTATCCAGACGCTTGTAGCGCCTTGCAGCGACGCGCTCGCCCTCATGGGTCGCGACAAAACGATCATACTCAGACAGCGTCAGCCTCGCGTGCGCCCAGGGAATATCGACGATGCCGCGCTTGTGACAGCCGCGAACCCAGTAATAGGGATCGATACTCAGATGAATCAGGCCGCCGCCTTTGACCACGCGCACCATCTCTTGCAAAGCCGGCTCGATGGGTCTGATGTGCTCCGTCGCCGAACGGGACATCAAAACATCGAACGTCCCGGTCGCGAAACCAAGGGAGGTGGCGTTCATCCGCGCAAATTGCGTTGTGCCTGGTGGCAACGCACCTGAGGCCTGGCCCATTGTAGCTGCGAGCCTTCGCGCTTGCTCCCCTCTCCCGTTGGGTGTGAACAGGGGTAGTTCGAGGTCGATGCCCACGAGAATTCTCGCCGGCTGCTCGCCGAGCACCAGAACGTTGCTTCCATCACCGCAAGCGACATCGAGTAACGCCACACCGTCCAACGGCACGGACCAGTGGCGGAAGGACTCGAGTAGCCGCTCGGCGCGACTGCGCTTCTTGGTCGCAGCAGCCGCGTATTCAGCTTCGGTCCAAGTCGCGCGCGGGGTCGTGGGCTGACGGTAGTCGAGCAGGAACTGGCGGAAGCCCCCAACTACGCGTAACCGGCTGTCGTCATCCCGGATGAATTCTCTCACGGTGGACTCCCGAGGCGGACTCCCGGAGCACGAGCGCGGCCACTGGCCTCACGGCCCACCTTGAGGCCAGGGCTCTTTCGAGGGCGACAAGGTTTCCGACGCCCGAAGCAGAACGAATCTCGCGAACACAACCATGAACAGGAGGACGCTGAAGATCATCACAATGACGATCCAACGGTCTTTGAAGCTGAGCGGGCTCAGCGGCAATGGCCTGAGCGGCGTGACTGTAGCGAAGGCTCGCTTCCGCCGTAGTCGGAGCTCCATGGACTCGTAAGAAAGCATCGATCGGGCCAGAGGTGACGGCTCTTAAACGGTGCATCCACCGTCTCGCACTGTCTCGCCGCAAGGCCCGGCGCGACGGTTCGAGACACATCGAGACAGGGATCCACGCTGGAGCGCCTCCTTGCTGGCGCTGCAAGCCCCTGCCCTAGAGCAAGTTGATACCGGGATGCGGGAATGGCGCCGGCTGTGCGAGCAGCTTCCCTTTGGATGCCTCCGCCCTAGGAGGCAGGCATGCGGAGAACCGCATGGTCCCGGGCGGGCTGGGCTCTCCCAAGGAGTGAGTCGCGATGCCTGGTGTGCTCGTCGTCGAAGATGAACCGGTCGTGCAGCTGCATTTGGCTCGGCTCGTGGTCGATCTGGGTTACGAACTGTGCGGCACGGCTGCGGACGGTGCGGAAGCACTAGCCTGCGCTGCGGTGAGACTGCCTGACCTCGTGCTCATGGACGTCCGCCTCCCAGGCGGCCTGGACGGTATCGCGACCGCAGGCGAACTGACGGCGCGCCACGGAGCGGCCATTGTCTTCGTGACCGCTCACGCCGACGACGAGACGGTGGCGCGCATCGAGGCCGCCGGTGCTTCGGCCTATGTCATGAAGCCATTCCTGGCCCCCGAGATCCGCGTCGCCCTCTCGACCGCACTGCGTCGGGGCGGGAACGGCAGCGGCGGGAGCAGCAGCGAGTCTGGGCGACGGTTGCAGCCTGATGCCACGCGAGAGCCGCAGCGCGAGGCCACGCGAGCGTTGCAGCGCGAGACCGGCAGGAGGCGGCAGCGAACTTCCTTGGACGGCAGGCGAGTCCTGCTGTACTCGCACGACACGTTCGGGCTGGGGCATTTGCGGCGCTCGCTGAACCTGGCGCGGGCGATGCTGCGCCAAGACCCGCACCTCTCGCTCCTCCTCGCCACCGGCTCGCCGGTCGTGCATGGGTTCGCCGTACCGCCAGGGATGGACTACGTCAAGCTGCCATCGGTACGGAAGATCGCACCATCACGCTACGCCTCACGCTCCCTCGAGCTGCCCGGGGACGAGATCACGGCGTTGCGCCGTGAGATCCTGCTGCGCACCGCCAAGGACTTCGAGCCCGATCTCCTGGTAGTCGACCACGCGCCGACCGGCATGGGCAACGAGATGCTGCCGGCGCTCGAGCAGCTGGAGAGGCGCGACTGCATCCGCGTGCTGGGAATGCGCGACGTCATCGACGATCCGGTGAGCGTTCGCGGCGTCTGGGCACGCGAGGGCACGCAAGCGGTGCTCGCGCGACTCTATGACCAGGTGTTGGTGTACGGCATGCAGGGGGTCTTCGACCCCGTCACGGCCTACGGCTTCGAGCCGGAGGTGGCGGCCAAGACGCGCTTCGTGGGGTTTGTCACGGGCACCGAGGCCACGGACGGCGAGCGCGAGGCGTCCTTCCTCGACACGCTGCCGCGACCGCTCGTGGTGGTGACCATCGGCGGCGGCGACGGGGCCAACGAGCTCGTGCAGTGCTGGCTCGACATGCTCTCCCGCTTCCGCTCGCGCATCGACTTCTGGAGCGTGGTGCTCACCGGCCCGCTCGTCCCCCCACCGCTTGCCCGGCAGTTCGCCGCCGCCACGCGGCAGCTGCCCGTCACCCTCAGGGACTTCGTGGCGTCCACGCGACCGTACACGAGCCGTTCGGATCTCGTCGTCTGCACCGCCGGCTACAACACGATGACCGAGGTGCTGGCCGTGGCAGCTCGGGCCCTCGTCGTTCCTCGCGTCCTCTATCGCAACGAGCAACTACTACGCGCCGAGCGCCTCGCCGAGCTGGGGCTCGTCGAGCTGCTGCGCCCCGAGCACCTGGATCCCGCCCGGTTGCTGGCCAGCGTCGAGGCCCAGCTCGCCAGCAGCCGCACCCCGCTGCGCGAGGCCCGCACCGCGCGGCTGCTGCGTTTCGATGGCGCCGACCGGGCCGCAGACCATTGTCGAGAGCTCCTCGGCGCTGCCTGCGCCACAACGAGAGGTGGAGCATGATGGAGAGCAGCGCCTGCCTCAAGGTCGCCTACGTCCTCAAGCGCTTCCCGCGCTTCTCGGAGACGTTCATCCTCACCGAGATTCTGGAGCTCGAGCGGCGTGGCGTGGAGGTGGTGGTCTACTCCTGGCTGAAGCCCGGCGAGGGGCGCTTCCACGCCCAGACCTCGCAGCTGCAGGCGAAGGTGCACTATCTCGATGAGCTCGATCCGTACCTCTGGCACGAGTGGCTGACGGCGCAGTGGCCCGTGCTCGGACCACGGGTCGAGCGCTTCTGGGAGATCCTGCGCGATTCCCTCGAGCGCGGCGACTCGGGGCGGCTGCCGGAGATCCTCTGGGGCGCCTGGCTGGGGGCGGAGGTGCTGCGGGAAGGCGTGCAGCACATCCACTCGCACTTCGGCACCATGTCGAGCACCGTGGCGTGGTTCGCGTCGCGGGTCTCCGGCGTGCCGTTCAGCTTCACCGCGCACGCCAAGGACATCTTCGCCTACTCCATGTCCGACCATCGCCTGCGCGAGAAGCTCGCCGCCGCCAGCCGGGTCATCACCGTGACGCGTTTCAACCGGCGTCACCTCCTGCAGCAAGGATCTGGTCTCGATCCTGCCGCCGTGCGCGTCATCTACAACGGCATCGATCTCGACTCCTTCGCCCTGGATCCCGGGCGCGTGCGGCAGTCGAACCTGATCCTGTCGGTGGGACGCCTCATTCCGAAGAAGGGCTTCGACGACCTGCTCGACGCCTGCGCCCTCCTGAAACAGCGGGGAGTCGACTTCCACTGCCTGGTCGTCGGCGAGGGGCCCGACGAACCCACCCTGCTGCAGAAGCGGTTCTTCCTCGGGCTCGAGCGCGAGGTGGAGTTCTGCGGCGCCAAGCCGCAGCACGAGGTGGCGAAACTGATGCAGAGGGCGACGCTCCTCGCCCTCGCCTGCAAGGACGGACCTGAAAACGATCGCGATGCGTTGCCGACCGTGTTGCTCGAGGCGCTCGCTTGCAGCCTGCCGGTGGTGTCGACGGACTTCTCGGGCATCCCGGAAATCGTCGATTCAGGCGTCGACGGCTTGCTCGTGCCGCCCGGGGACGCGGACGCGCTCGCCGATGGGATCGAACGGCTGCTGGCCTCGCCCGAGCTCCGGCTGCGCTTCGCCAAGGCGGGGCGCGACAAGGCGGAGCGCCGATTCGACGTGCGCCACAACGCCGGCGAGCTGCTCGATGTGTTCCTGGACTGCGCCCGGCGTCGGCCCGCGGCGCTGCGGACGAACGAGCGCGGTCGGCGCGTGCTCGTCCTCTGCGCCGACCGCGGCTTGCCCTTCGGCGGCACGAAGGGCGGCTCGGTGCACCTGCAGGAGTTCTCAGAGGCGCTACAGGCGGCAGGTTGGTCGCCCACGCTCGTGGTCGCGGGTCGCGACACGGGGAGTACTCATGTGCCTGAGTATCCGGTCTTGACGCTGCCACGCAGGTCGGGCAATGGCAACGGGGGGACCGAATCCCGCGAAGCACAGGGATTCCACATCCAAGCCGTACAGCGGCTTCTCGGCGACTTGCATCGGACCCGGGGGTTCGACTTCGTCTACGAACGCTACTCGCTCTTCAGCACGGGCGGCCGGATGCTGGCGCAGAAACTCGGCATTCCCCATGTCCTCGAAGTGAACGCGCCCCTCATCGACGAGGCGACGGAGTTCCGCCAACTGGAGGACATCGAGCTGGCGCGGGACGTCGAGCGCTATCTCTTTTCCACCACCGATCACGTGATCGTGGTGTCGAGCGAGTTGCGCGACTACGTGCTCCGGGTCGCGCCGGCGGCCCCGGTGAGCGTGATCCCGAATGGCGTGCGGCTGGAGCCGTTCGAAGCCGGCGAGAGAGCCGATGCCTGGCGGGAGCGTCTGTGGGTCGCCGGCGCCGAAGAGTTCCTCGTCGGCTTCATGGGTCGCGTGCGCCCGTGGCATGGCGTGGAGCTCTTGATCGATGCGGTCGCCGGGCTGGGGCCGGAGACAGGCGTCTCGCTCTGTGTCGTAGGCGCCGATCGAGAGGTGGGCCCGAGCCTCACGCAGCGGGCAAGGGAGCGCGGCCTGGATGGGCGCTTCCGCTGCCTCGAACCGGTGCCGCACGACGTCGCGCCGCAGGTGCTGCAAGCGATGGACGTCCTGGTGGCGCCGTACCCGCAGCTCGAGCGTTTTTACTTTTCCCCGCTCAAGGTGTTCGAATACATGGCCGCCGGCAAGCCGATCGTCGCTTCGGCGATCGGTCAGGTGCGAAGGATCCTGGTGGACGAACACACCGCGCTCCTCGTGCCGCCCGGCGACTCCCGCGCTCTCGGAGCCGCACTCCTCCGCCTGCAGGCAGATCCCGCGCTCGGGACACGGCTGGGGAGTGCGGCACATGCAGCGGCGCGGGAACACACCTGGGCGAAGCGCATGGAGAGCGTGGGCGCGATTCTCGAGTCCCTGCGCCCCGGTGCTGAAAAGCTGCGCCCAGGCGCGGAATCAGTGAAGCGCGCGGAGACCGGCGCGGGAACCGGTGCAGAGAGACCCGCGGGCACTCCCATGGAGACGTATGCCACGGATCCGCTCTAAGCTGCCACACCTCGACCTCGGCTCCTACGTGCGCATCTGGCGGGAGATGGGCAAGCACCTCTACCCGCACCGCGGCGCTCTGGCGCGGAGCGCGTTGGCGTCCTTCGGCGTCTCCCTCACCGCCTTGCTCGCGCCGTGGCCGCTCAAGATCGTCTTCGATTACGTGCTCGCGCCGCCCAAGGGCGCGCACCCCGAATGGTTCTCGCGCTGGCTCGTCGGGATCGACCCGGGCTGGATCTTGGCGGGGGCCGCGGTGTCGGTGCTGGCGTTCACGGCCATCAACGGCGCTCTCTCCTACACGGCCACCATCCTCTCTCAGGTGACGGGGCACCAGGTCGTGGCGGCGATCCGGGCCCGGCTCTTCGCGCACACCCAGCGCTTGCCGCAGTCGTGGCACGACTACCGGGAGACCGGCGACGTCATGGCGCGACTGACCGGTGACGTCCAGCTCGTGGAGGAGCTGCTGGTGGACAGCGTGGTCACCTTCGCGAGCCAGGCCTTCCTCATGCTGGGCATGCTGGGCATCATGTTCTGGCTCGATCCGCTGCTCGGGCTCGCTTCCATCTCCATCGCGCCGCTCTTCGTGATCGCCGCCTTCAGCTTCTCGGGCCGGATCAAGTCCGCGGCGCGCAAGCAGCGCACCACCTACGGGAAGATCGTCGATTCGATCCAGGAAACGCTCGTTGGAATCGCGCACGTCAAGAGCTTCGGGCAAGAGGAAGCGCGCGAGGAGGTCTTCTCGCGCTCGACGGATCGTGACGTGCGGACGAACATTCGCACCACGCGACTGGAGGCCAAGTATCAGCGCACGGTCGAGATGTTGAACGCGCTGGGCACCTGTCTCGTTCTCGGCCTCGGTGCCATGCGTGTCCGCGACGGCGTCATGACACCCGGCGACCTGCTCATCTACCTCAACTATTTGCGGCGACTCTACCGGCCGCTCCAGCGTGTGGCTCGGGCTTCGACCCGCAGCGCCAAGGCCACCGTGCGCGGGGAAAAGATCCTCGAGGTCTTCGCGCTACCGACCGAGCCGAACGATCCCGCGGAGGAAATCCCCGAGGCGATGGTGCAAGGCGAGGTGCGCTTCGAAAACGTCACCTTCTCGTATCGTGGCGACGCGTCGGTGCTGTACGACGTTTCCTGCTCCATGCCGTCCGGGAAGACGACGCTCGTCCTCGGAGCCACGGGGGCCGGGAAGTCGACGATGGCGAAGCTGCTGCTCCGCTTCTACGAGCCTGCCAGCGGACGGATCGTGCTCGACGGCAAGGGCATCAGGTCTTTCCCGATCTCCCAGCTGCGCCAGCTGGTGACGCCCCTGGCCCAGGACGCCTTCCTCTTCCGCACTTCGATCGCCGAGAACATCGCCTTCGGCCGCCGCCATGCGACGCGCGAGGAGGTCGAGGCGGCAGCTGCGTTCGTGGGGGCGGACGCCTTCGTCCGCCGGCTGCCGGATGGGTACGACACGCTGGTCGGCGAAGGCGGTCTGACGCTCTCGGGCGGGCAGAGGCAATGGATCACCTTCGCCCGGGCCGCGCTGCGCCAAAGTCCGGTCATGGTCTTCGACGAGCCTGCCACGGGCCTCGACGTCCACGCCGAGGCCGAGACGAAGGGCGTGTTGAAGAAGCTCGGGCGCGGACGTACGATGATCGTGATCACGCACCGCCTGGGTTTCCTGGATCTCGCCGACTGGGTGATCTTCCTCTGCGACGGTCGAGTCAGCGAAGAAGGCACGCTCGAGGAGTCGGTGGAGCGACGCGGCGAGCTCTACGACTACCTGGCCCGGGGGCGGGAACATCTGGCGGCGCTGCGCTGGCTCGAACGTGTGGTGGAGCGGGGTGTCGTCCACGAGGAGCCGGGTATCCTCCGCGAGGAGCAGGGTGTCCTCCACGAGGGAGGGGCGAGGGAGGAGCGGCCGTGATCGCGCCCTTCGAGCCTTGGCGTTTCGACGCCGCTTGCGATCCCGAGGTCCTGCGGCCCAGCCTCGAGCACGGTCTCGAGCGCAACAGCGTCGGCAAGGTGCAGCTCGTCGACCTCGAGGTGCCCCGCGTTTTTCCTCGCCCGCACGGCGGACTCACCTTGCAGCTCAGCGGGCGTGCTCAGCGTGAGGGGGCGTCAGAGCTGGTTCCGGTCGTCCTCGGTGGCCATCTTCTGGGAGCGTTCGAGGGCTGGCCCGAGTACACGACGATACATGACGACAAGGTGCTGCGCTTCGAGAAGCTCCGGCTCGTCGTGCCGCTCTTCCCTTACGACCCAAACTTATGGCGCCTGCCGCAGCTGCTGCGCGAGGACCTGGCGCTAGCGCTGCTGCGCCGCGCTGGCGTGGCAGGGCTCGACGACGCTTCGGCGCTCGTACCCCGATTGCTCGGCTACCGACTCGAGCGCCGTTGCGTCGTCCATCATCGTCCCCTGAGCGGATCGAAGCGCACAGCGGCAGTGGCCCTCGTCACCAAGGCGCTCCGTCCGAGCCGTGTGGCAGCACTCCAGAATGCCGTCCAAACTCTCATCACTGCCGGCGCCGAAGACCTCGCCCCGAAGACCCTGCTCCTCGACCCCAGGCGTGGCCTGTACGTCATGGAGGAGGCACCGGGCCGCTCTCTCCGCGAACTCGTCTCTCAGGCCGTCCCTCCGCCGTCCGTCATGACCCCGGAGTTCGCCTCGGGATGCGAGGCTGCGGGCCGCGCCCTCGCCCGACTGCACGCCCTCCCGAAGGAAGCTTTCCCGCGGC
>Ga0075421_100011077_pt1 | contig 11167 bp, 10 predicted proteins | sample SoiMetdeltSBSDD5_FD_75292 | JGI IMG/M metagenome (GOLD analysis project Ga0075421, IMG submission 75292) | Bulk soil microbial communities from a Populus tree surrounding site in Tennessee, USA - Soil MetaG P. deltoides SBSDD5 | ecosystem: Environmental > Terrestrial > Soil > Tree plantation...
AATCAGCAATTTCAGCATTCACCCATAGATCGTCAACAATGGAGGGACCAACGGCACATTGATGCGTGTGTCCCCTCATCCGACCGGAATCCTGATAGCCGCCGTGCTTACGCTGGCAGGTTGCAATAGACCTCCGGAGTCGACATCGACGGAAGCAGACGAGCGTGCGGCCAATGAAGCCGCCGCCAAGTGGCAGGCGAAGCACGAGGCGGACTACCGCCACGATTGGGTCAGCATCGCAGGACTCTACGAGCTCAAGCAGGGCGTCAACACCGCCGGCAGCGCGAAGACGAACGGGATCGTGCTCCCGTCACCGGTGCCGGCGACGATCGGTCGCTTCGTGATGACCGGAGAGCAGGTCCGCTTCGAGCCTGCGCCGAGTGTCCACGTTACTCTCGGTGGCACGCTCGTGACGGCGCCTGTCGATCTGCGCGACGATCGCGAACCGAAGGAGGATGAGCTCGTTATCGGAGACGTTCGCCTGGTGATCCATGTGAGCGGTGAACGGCGGTCGGTGCGTGTGCGCGATCCGAACGGACCGCTCGCGCGCGGATTCGTCGGCTTCTCGTGGTTTCCGATCGACGCGAAGTACCGCGTCACTGGTCGCTTGATCCGCGACCCGCAGCCGCAGCTGCTCAAGGTCGTCAACACCTACGGCGACGTCGACGAGTACAAATCGGAAGGTGTCGTCGAATTCACGATCGAGGGTCAGACCGTGCGGCTGCGGCCGTTTACAACGAGACCAAAGCGCTTCTACTTCGTCTTTCGCGACGCGTCGAGTGGACAGGAAACCTACGAAACCGCGCGGTTTCTCTACTCCGACCTGCGTGACGACGGCACAACGGTGCTCGATTTCAACGAGGCCTATAACCCGCCGTGCGCCTTCAACCCGAACACGACCTGCCCGATTCCGCTTCGTGAAAATCGATTGCCGGTCAAGATCCTTGCGGGCGAGAAGGCGTATCCCGTTCACGTGCCGCTGCCCAGCGGCCGTTCGTGAAGAAGATGACCCGACAACCTACGGAAACATCTTCATCGCGCGGTTAAGATCGTCCTCTGCAACCGCGACGACCGCGGCCGTCGTCTTCGTACGCGACGACGCGGTCGCATACGCATACCGGATACTGATCTTCGCCCGTGCCAGTTTCTCCACTGCCTTCGCGAGCGCACCAGGCCGGTTCTTCAATTCGATGAACAGCACCTCTTCGGACGAGAAGACGTAGCCCGCCTTGGTGAGCGCGCGTGACGCCAGGTCGCCGTTTGGCACGAGCAGGCGGACGGTGCCGGTCTCGCGCCCGGTCTCGGGCGCGGAGAGGGCCAGGAGGTTGACGCCTCCTTCGGCGAGATCTCGGCACAATCGCGCAAGCGTACCGATCTCGTTGTCCAGCGGCAGATTGAGCTGAGTCGCTTTCATAGTCATGACTCCGAGGGGCTTCGCCCCTGTGCGTTCGCCTACAGCCAGCGGATTGACCCAATGCGATCAGACGCTTCGGCCGTAATAGACGTGGCTGACCAGTTCCCCCTCGATCGACGCGACATCCGGTAAGCGGCCCCAGAGCTCGAAACCGCACTTTTCCAGCAGGCGGATGCTCGCGCGGTTTCGCTCGAGGAGAATGCCGAACAACACATGCTTCCCCAATCGTGGCGCGTGATCGATGGCGTGCTGGACGAGCGCAGTCCCGACACCGCGACCGCGGTCGGCCGATCGCACGTAATAGGAGATTTCGGCGGTTCGTCGGAGCGCCGCGCGACCCGGCCGATAAGCACTGAGCGAGCACCAGGCGGCGACAGTTCCCCCGCGCTCGGCGACATAGATTGGCCAGTTGGCCGGATCATGATCGTGGAACCACGCCGATCGTTGGTTGATGGTGATGGGTTCGAGGTCGGCGGTGGCAAAACGTTGCTCGACGGCTTCGTTGTAGATCGCGACGATCGCCGGCAAGTCATCGATGGTTGCGGTGCGAATCGTTGCCACTGGTACATGTTCGTCCATCGCAAGTCGATATCCGGCGCTATCGGATGTTCGCGCCGAGCCATTCCCAGGCTTCGGCCTGCATCTCGCGATTGAACTGGTGTGGCGCATCGTACAATCGACAGCGCTGTCGCTCGGCCGCACCTGCCTTTCGGAAGCACGCCTCGATTTTTTGAAACGCCTTCTCAACACCATCTGCCGGGAACAACGCATCTTTTGATCCGTTGATGACGAATATCGAACGCGGCGCGATGAGCGCGGCGAGGTCCGGCAGATCGAGATAGCGATACAAACCAGGAATGTGAAAGGTGAAACCGACGCTATTGACGACGTGACGACGAATGTTCGATGCATACGACGTCATCCAGCCGACGTCCACAGCAGCTTTGATCCGCTGGTCCAGCGCGGCGAGCAGGAAACTGCGGTAGCCGCCAACCGAGAGGCCGACGCAGCCGAGTCGCCGACGATCGACTTCCGGTCGGCTCGCCAGGTAGTCAACGGTCCGGAGATCGTCCCACAATACGACACCGGGCCACGTGATCCCGGCCGTCATCAACGTGCGGGCGACGAGTTGTTCGTTCTGGCTCGAGCGACGGTTGAACGCCTGGACCTCTTCTGATGTCATCTTCTGCGGCTCGCGATATGACGGCGGATCGTCATCGAGCAGCATCCGGCGCTCGCCCCAATAAAACATGTCAATCGTGATCACGACATAACCGCGGCCCACTAACGCATTCGCAATGCTTGTCCCTTCGTAGAGTCCCTTCTTGAACTCCGACAACACCGGATGTTCGTTGTCGATCGCGAGGACTTTTTCTTTGCCCCAGACGTACGCGCCGCCGTGGCAATGAAGGACTACGAGTCCCGGTGCAGGGAGCGGTGCCTTTTTGGGAATCAGCACGTAGGCGGGGACTCGCAGATCTGGTGTGGTCTGAAACGTCAAGTACTCCTCTATATAGTCCCCGCGGTCGGTGCGGCGGATCACCTCTGCCGCTGGTGGCGCGGCTGCAGGCGAATAGCACAATCGATCCAGGACTCGGGCGCGAGCGACTTCCTGCCACGACTTGAGATCCCGAAATTGAGATCGCAGGAACGAGAGTTCCAGTGGCGAACGATCGGCTTGCTTTTGCACGAACGGATACAGGTTGCCGATATGCGGACTGCCCGGTGCGGCGGTCGTACCTTGCGGGAGCCCTGCCGTGCGTAAGCCGTCGGATGCGGTGAGGGACACTTGCGACAGGAGGCTCGTCGCACCAAGCGACTGGCAAAAGCGGCGCCGGCTGATGCTGGACATCAGTACCTCGATCCCGATCGGCTGTCAGAATTCGATCGCCACGTGCAACATGCACATCACTTGAACGCCAGGCTGTGGAGGAACTGGTCGAATGCGGCGCTGGCACCCTCGATCGTTTTGGCTGGTCCTGTCAGTTTGATGAAGTACGGACCCTTCGGCGTCTCCACGACTGTGGCGCGCATCCGGAAGCCTGGTTTGTTGTAACGCTCGCTCGAGCCAGGACGCATCTCCGCGACGTAAGTGCCGCTGACGTCGAGGCTCGTCAACTTTAAACCATTCACTGTCATCATCGTCCGCGCCGGATCTCTGATCGACTCGAACTGCGAGGTCCACCGCTGCAGGTTCGCTTCGACGCTGCCGCCACCGCCGCCGAAGTAATACACGATGAGCTCGCCGTCCTCTGCATCGCCCGACGCTCGCGGCACGGCGAATTCCGCGACGCGCATCGAACTGGCCGCCGCTCGATCGGTCCACGCTGATGGTTTCGTGAAAGTGAGAGTCGCGGTCTGTGCGATGACGGCGAGAGCGACGAGAAAGGAGGCAAACATGGCAACCATCCTATCTTTTCTCCTTTCCTGTCTCTAGCCATTACAATGGCGCCCATGCAGACCCGTATTGCGGCGACGCTGTTCACCCTGATCGTGACGCTGGCCAGTCACGCGTTCGCGGATGTCCAGCTGCCGGGCATTATCAGCGATCACATGCTGCTGCAGCGTGATAGGCCCGTGCGCATTTTTGGTAAAGCTTCTCCCGGCGAAGCGGTCACCGTCGCGTTCCGCGGGCAGACCGTGCGAACGGTAACCGACGCCACAGGACGGTGGGAAGCCTGGCTCAAGCCGGTCGCAGGCGGTCCACCCGCGACGATGACCGTGTCGGGAACCAACACCATCACCATTGCGGACGTGCTGGTTGGCGATGTGTGGATGGGCTCTGGTCAGTCGAACATGCAATGGGCGGTGTCGCAATCAGACAACGCCGACGCCGAGATCGCCGCCGCGAAATTTCCGCAGATTCGTCTCTTCTATGTTCCGCGGAAAACATCGTCGACTCCCGTGGAAGACGTCGAGGCCAGGTGGATGGTTTGCTCGCCGGAAACGGTCCGGGACTTCTCGGCGGTGCTTTACTATTTCGGCCGCCAGATGCACCAGGATCTGAAAACGCCGATGGGATTGATTCACTCATCCTGGGGCGGGACTCCCATCGCCTCCTGGCTCAGTGGTCCTTCGCTGGCAGGCAATCCGAAGCTCGAACCATTCATGACCTACTGGCAGAACGCGATTCTTCAATACCCGACGAATCAAAGCCGATACGAGCTTGCCGTGAAGAAATGGGAGGCGAATGCGTCGCAGGGGCCTCGCCCCGCGGCACCTCTCGGACCCGGCCACGCGCATGAGCCGACGACACTCTATAACGCGATGATCGCGCCGCTGACGAAGTACACGATCAAAGGCGCGCTCTGGTATCAGGGAGAAACAGAAGCAGGCCGCGCGCAGGGAGACATCTATGGGGAAGCGCTCATGACGCTCGTGCGCGATTGGCGACGCGCGTTTGGGCAAGGCGACTTTCCGTTCTACTGGGTCCAACTCGCCAATTACGGCAATGCGGCGAAGAACGGTCACTGGATGCGGGTTCAGGAGGGACAGGTCGAGGCCACGGCCCTGCGCCACACCGGAATCGCGATCATCAACGACATTGGTAATCCGACGAATATTCATCCCACGAACAAACAGGACGTCGGCCGCCGCCTTGCGATGCTTGCGCAGAACAAAAGTGCGAGCCCGCTGTATCGTCAGTTCACACGGGAAGGCGACACGATCCGCATCTGGTTCGACAATGCGGGCCAGGCACTAAAGGTGCGAGGCAGCGGCACGGTGACCGGGTTTCAGATCGCGGGAACCGACGGCAAGTATGTCGCCGCAACCGCGCGGATCGACGGGGCCACAGTGCTCGTGTCCAGTCCGGAGGTGACCGAACCGCGGTCGGTGCGGTACGCGTGGGACTACAATCCGGACGGCAATCTGGTCAACGAATGGGCACTTCCGGCGTCGATTTTCCGAACCGACAAACGCGACGAACAGCGGTGAGTAACCGTCGCCGCTCAGCGCCGCAGGCCGAGCCGCGCGGCAAGGCCATCGGGTGCGTTAAATCCTTCGAGGATCCAGAGGCTGTTTCGGGTGACGCCGGTGCCGTAAGTCAAGCTCTTGCCATCGGGGGCGACGCTGAGCCGGATGGATGGTGAAAACGGGCTGCGAGGCTCGAACGTGTTAGCCGATCCGATCGCGCGTTCCACACCGCTCGCAATGTCGATCGAGAAGAGCAACTGCTTTTCGTTCTCCGCACGTAATCCGTACAGAAGCTTGCCGTCTTTCGAGAAGGCGTAATAGGCCGGTGCCCGTTGCGGAAGCGAGCGTTCGGTCTTTCCGTCGGGAGAGATCAACGAGTGGGCGAACTGAATCCATTCGCCGGTTGGCGACCAGTCGGGCACATCCCGGGTTTCGGCGACCGCCGCTTTGAGCTCCACAGGCATGCCTTCGCCGGTCGTCTGCACCTTGACCAGCTCTTGCTTGTCGCCCCTGACGCCGTAGTACACGAACCACGCGCCGTCGGGCGACCACGTGCCGGCGAACTCACCGAGACGATCATCGTCACGAGTCGCTCGAATCGGCGTGCCGCCGGCGACTGCGGAGATCCAGAGGCGTGCAAGTCCACCTCGCTCGATTCGCGTGTAGATCACGCGATCTCCACGCGGAGACAGTGCCGGGGCCATGAATCCCAGCGTGGTGTCGGGAGGAAAGTCGCGCGTCGACACGATCGGTCGATCCGAAACGCTGTTCTGCCGGAGCCAGATTTCCTCGGGACCATTTCGATTGGTGACGTAGACCAGCGTATTTTCGCCAGCAGCCCACGCCGGCATCTCTTCGTTTCGATCGGTCGCAATCAACGAGCTCGCCACGCCAGTTGAAAGGTCGACCGAGACGATGTCGTAGTTGCCACTCGTCTCGCGAAAGACCAGCCTGCCGCCGTCGGGTGCGACCGCCGGCCCTGACGTATTTCGCGTGCCGCTTGTCAGCGCGTGGCGCTCGCCGGACCGCGTGTCGACCGTCCAGAGCTGCTCAGCCCCGTACGGCGCGTCCTGCAGCGACATGACGACCCGGCGGTTGTCAGGCATCCACGCTGCTGTGGGCGTTCCAGAGAAAGTACGCAGCGGCGGCTCGATCCGGTGCACACCTGCGCTGCCCTGCTCTGGAAACTTGAGCAACCATGCTTCCTCGCCGCTTCCGCGATTGAGAATGAGCAGCAGTTGCTTTCCGTCCGGCGAGAATCGCAGAACTGGAGCGTTATAGATCGTCTTGGTGGCGTACGGCGCGATCGAATATCGGCCCGGCGAGCCGGCGGGGAGTGCGATAGTCGAAACACCATACGTACCGTCCTCAGACTGCCCCAGGAACGCCACGACCTTGTTATCTCCCGAGAGCGTGATCGCCAACGGTCCGGCTAATGTCGCAAATTTTGGCAGCGACGCGACGAGTTGTGGTTCGCCGCCAACGATGGCAACGGACCACAGGGTCGGCGAGTCGCCCATTGTTGTGAAGAACACACGCTTGCTGTCCGGACTCCACCCAATCGGCTGCGCCGACGTTTTTTGCTGAGTGAGCTGCATCGCAGCCGGCGCATCAAGGTAGCGGACATACACGTCGTACGCCGCCAGCACTGTTTGGCGCGAGCCGTAAGCGACGGCTTTCCCATCCGGCGAGAACACGGGCCAGCTCTGGCCTCCGGGATCGAACGCGAATGGTGTAAAGCGGTAAGTGGACGGGTCCGGGAGGGACCGACCAACCCAGACGAGAGCGAATGCCACCGGCAGGGCAAGGCCGAGCAGGAATGCAGCCGGCAGGCGCCATCCGCCGCTCCGTCTCGCAACCGACGGCGCAGCGATCGGCTGGAGGATGTCGGCCGAGATCTCCGAAAGATGATCGCGAACGCTCCGCAGCTCGTGATACAGGTCGCGTGTCGATTCGTAGCGGTGTTCGGGATTCTTGGCGAGACAGCGATCGATGATCCAGCGCAGCGGGGCAGGGACGCGGGCGTCGAGCGGCGGCGGTTCGTTGCTCACGATCGCCGCAAGGGTCTGCACCGATTCGGGCTCGTCGAACGCCTTCTTGCCGGCAGCCATCTCGTAGAGCATGAGGCCCAACGAGAACTGATCCGAACGATGATCGACAGGCTTGCCGCAGGCCTGTTCCGGGCTCATGTAGCTGACGGTCCCGACGATCATTCCCGGGACGGTGTGATTTGTCGCGATTGTCTCGTCGATGCCTGACGCGATCACGGCCTGTTTTGCAAGTCCGAAATCGAGAATCTTGATGCGGCCGTCGCTCGTCATCATGACGTTGGCCGGCTTGAGATCGCGATGCACGATGCGCGCGGCGTGCGCCGATGCCAGTCCGTCGGCGATCTGAACGGCAATGTCGAGCAGAGCGCGCACCGGCATTGCGCCGCGCTCGATTACGGTTGCGAGCGTTGCACCATTCACGAGTTCGGACGCGATATAGGACACGTCATTGGCACCGCCGACGTCGTAGATCGCGAGAATGTTGGGATGATTCAACGCTGCGGCAGCGTGTGCTTCTTGCTCGAACCGCGCGCGGCGGTCCAAGTCACTGGCGACGTTTGCCGGGAGGATCTTCAGCGCCACCTCGCGACGGAGCCGCGAGTCACGAGCCCGATACACTTCGCCCATTCCGCCAGCGCCAAGCGGAGCCACAACTTCATAGGGGCCGACACGTGAGCCTGCCTGGAGAGACATTGATGTGGGCCGGATTATATCGGAGAGTGGAAACCAGTTCGTTTCACGCCACCGTTCGAAGACCAAAGAAATCGGCGGCTTCTGCGACCGCTGGATCATCGACGGTTAACGGCCGAACCGAGACGAGGCGCAATCGCGGCGCCGCGCGGTCGAACACCGTCACGTTCATCCAGAGTGATTCGTACGTCGACCACCACGTCAGCCCGGCGGCGTCAGGATGTCGGGCGTAAAGCAGGCGTGCCTGCGCCTGGGTCGTCGCTCGCTGGCGGGTTGCGACGCGCGACGGTCTGAGCCGCTCGCGCCGGAGGACGACCGGGTCGTCCAGATCGATGAGTGTGGCGCGATCGTCCAGCTCGAGGTGCGCCAGCGCAAGTGGCAGACCACGCCGTCGAAGCAGCGAGGGCAGAAGCCGCTGACCGCGAAACCGCGCGAGCTGCTCGACGAGTGTCGAGAGAGCATGATCCGAGAGATAGAGGCAACCGTAGACGTCGGGATTGTCGTGACGCCCTTCGCCTTGGTACACACGAGGAAACCAGAGTGGGCCATCCGGGTCCGTCTCGCGAGCACGTGCGTCCCACGCGAAACATCGATGGAGGATCACGGCGCCGCAGGAAGACTACGCGAACGAATCGGATCGTTCCGCCCGGATGGCACGCATCAATTCTTCGGCGCGCCCCATGCGAATGAGATCGACCGGCCGCCGGTCGCCCAGGGAAGGATTCACGCCGAACAACCACGACAGCGCGGCGTCGCGGTCGTACAACCGCAGCAGATTCGACCAGACCAGCTCGAGCAGGTCGACCTTTTCGGCGTTGAGTGGATCGATGCCCGCACCGCGCAACCAGCGCATCACCTGCGAGCGATCGACGCCGAGCAGCTCGGCGAGCTGCGCGGCCGAGCGGAAGTCCGCTCGCAGCGCTTCGACCTTGTGAGCCAGAGCCACCGGCATACACCCACTCTAGCGCAACATAATCTGTTGCGCAACAAATATTGTTGCGCTACTCCCGCCCGGGCTCGAACCAGGCAGGTGCCGGATCCACCGCCGCCAGGATGTCGGCGACGAATGTTCGATCCAATTCGTCAACGATGGCGGCAATGTTCGCGACTATCTGCTGCCAGTTCGCCGTGTCGCCAATCGGATACTGACGCGAGACGTCGCGGGCGGTGACCGGCGGCATGAGCGTCGCGTTGAAGTTGGGCCCGCGCACAGAGAACATGAATGTGACCGAACGGCTCCACGTCCCGACGTCGAGTTCCACATCGACGATGTGATTGGTCGACGTGCGGCGGCGCAGCGTGAACATGCCGCTTCCGCCGCGGCAGTCGTAACCGCGGGGCGCGAATGCCTCGACGAGTGCCGGTTTCAACGGACCACTCGCGCCAAGAGCTGCCTGCATCGCTTCGCGGGCCGGCGGCAGGTCGTGCGGCAGCGCGATGCGCTCGACGAGTGCCTTCAGTCCCTTGTGGTAGGTGATAAGGATAGGATTGATGGCCGCAATTTCTCGAGGCACCGAGGTCGGGGAGACAGCAGCGCCGGGCGCAACGAACTGCCCCCTGCTTTTTGGCTTGCCAAGCCCTTCGAGGATCGTGGCAACGGCCGGTGGCGGAGCGGGCAGCTTCTTCGCGGTTGCCTCGCCTTCGACGACATAGAACCCGATCAGACTTCGATTGCGTCCGTTCACCCACCACCCGTCGTGCGCAGCAATGCCAGGAACTGGGGCCTGAGTTGCTGGGAAGACGATTGGTCCGAAATCCGGATGTCCAAAGTTCAGGTTGACGACATGGAACGGCAGCGACCGCGGAACGCCGTCGGCCAACGCGACGACATCGGTCAGCGGGAACGGCGTCGACGAGTCGAGGTTCGTCAATCGGCGAATCGGTGGGAGGTTGGGCGAAAGTCGCGGCGCATCGTTGCGCTCGAGCGCGGCGAGGTGCGGGTGCTTCTTGATCGCGCGTTCGACGGCTGACGTCTTCCGGAGGATGTCAGGACCATCGGCGAAGCTCGCCTCGATCTCCGGTTGAAGGCCGACCCCCTCGAACAGCGAGGCGATTCGACGCACCAGATCGCCAAGCGGCTCCTTACGATTGACCTTGAACTCCAGTTGCACCGCAACATGCATCGGCTACCTGCCTTGCGTCCGCGGATTATCGCCCGGAAAGCGCGCACGATAAGATCCACCACATGTCTAATGCCGCTGTTCGCCTGCGAGCCCTGCTCGATCGTCCGGGCATGCTGGTCATGCCAGGGTGTCACGACGCGATTTCGGCACGTCTCATCGAGGAAGCGGGATTCGAGATCGGCTTCATGAGCGGCTTTGCCGTCTCGGCCGACAAGCTCGGGATGCCTGATACGGGACTCATCTCGTACGCGGAGCTAGTCGATCAAGGGCAGAACATCTGCCGTGCCGTGTCTATTCCGATGATCGGTGACGGCGATACCGGCTTCGGCAGCGCGCAGAACATCAAACGGACCGTGCAAGGTTACCGCGCCGCCGGGTTTGCCGCGATCATGCTCGAAGATCAGGTCGCGCCGAAACGATGCGGCCATACCGAGGGTAAGGCGGTTGTCGGTCGAGACGAAGCGCTCATGCGGGTGCGGGCCGCAGTAGACGCGCGTGATGCGGGCGAGGACATACTCATCATGGCGCGTACCGATGCGCGGGCCTGCATCTCGCTCGAGGAGGCCATCCTTCGCTGCCGGCTCTTCCGCGAGACTGGCGCAGACATCACGTTCCTCGAGGCGCCGCTCGACGAAAACGAGATGCGGCGGTACTGCAGCGACGTTGACGGTCCGAAAATGGCCAACCTGATCGAGGGAGGCAAGACGCCCATCCTCGGGCTCTCACAGCTCGAAGCGATCGGCTACAAGATCGCCGTGTTTCCACTGACGCTCTTGAACGTCTCGATCCACGCGATGCGTGACGCGTTGCGCAGTCTGAAGGCGGGTGAACGGCCGCCAACCGTCATGGACTTCGAGCAGTTGAAACAGGCAGTAGGGTTCCCCGCGTACTATGCCGAAGAGGCGCGCTACAAGGTCTGATCAAACCGGTCGACGATCGCGCACCCGAATGGGTGACGCGACCGCGAGTTCGGG
>Ga0075421_100011078_pt1 | contig 11167 bp, 2 predicted proteins | sample SoiMetdeltSBSDD5_FD_75292 | JGI IMG/M metagenome (GOLD analysis project Ga0075421, IMG submission 75292) | Bulk soil microbial communities from a Populus tree surrounding site in Tennessee, USA - Soil MetaG P. deltoides SBSDD5 | ecosystem: Environmental > Terrestrial > Soil > Tree plantation...
GCATCGAGCCAGGGTTCGAGTACTGTAGGCCAGCGCGCGGCCTCAACCCTGTCGGTAGTGTGCCGTGCGCACTCAGGCGCGACGCGAAGCTGCGTCGCGTGATCCAAATCATAAGAGTAGATGGGCGATCCACTGTTCAAGGGATCGGGAAAAGTCGGCGGCGCGACTCCGTCCAGGAGCCATGCGGTGCGTTCCAGCGCGCACAAACCCTTGTTCGTTTCTGTAGCGCGCGTGCCGAGCGGCCAGCAGATGCGCTCTTCGGTGACTCTATTGGGAACTGGACGCCGCACCGTATCCACACCGTCAGGTAATGCGAAGAAAACGTCGGCCAGCAATGGCGCTGCCACATTTGCGCCGAAGTAGCCGGGATTTGGCGTGCCGTCTGGACGGCCCACCCACACGCCGACGGTATATCGCTCGTTCACGCCGATGGCCCAGGCATCGCGGAAGCCGAAACTGGTTCCGGTCTTCCACGCAAAACCGTGGTACGCCGCGCGGCCGTCAATCGCCTGACCTACAGGGCCGCCGGACTCCAATATGCCGCGGATGATGAACGCCGAACCTTCGCTCATCATCCAACGCTCCTGAACCGAAGCGTCCGGTGTAAACCGTGGCTCTCCGGCCAGGCCTTTGCGCGCGAGAGATGAATATGCGCCCACCAGATTTTCGAGCGTGGTTCCCGCCCCGCCAAGGATCACACTCAGGTTGGGTTCCGCGTTCCTCGGCAATTCGAGTCTCAGCCCTCCGCGCCGCAGCATCGCGACGAAATTCGAGGGGCCAAGCTGATTCAACACTTCGACGGCCGGGACATTCAGTGAATTCACGAGCGCCTCCGACACGCTGACGGGACCGTGGAACGATTGCTGGAAGTTGCCGGGTTCGTAACCGGAGAAGGACCGCGGCACATCCGCAAGCAGAGATTCGGAATGGATCAGTCCCTGATCCAGAGCAAAAGCGTAAAGAAATGGCTTGAGTGCGGAACCCGGCGAACGCGACGCCCGCGCCATATCCACGTCGCTGAAGCGCGACTTGTCGGTGAAATCGGCGGAACCGGCATAGGCAAGGACTTCAAGAGTTTGATTGTCCATGACGATGGCCGCCATCGAGACACGCGGAGGTAAAATCCGAACGCGATCGCCGAGGAGTCCTTCGAGGGTGGATTGTGCAGCCGCATCGATCGTTGTATCGATGCGGCTCCGGCTTTTCTCATTCCGTTTCATGCGTTCGGCCAGCAAAGGTGCGATTACCGGTGTTCGCACGGCATGTGCGTAAACCGGTTCGGTCAGCGCATCGGCTACGGCCTCCTCAGCCCAGCGTCCCTTCATGCGGCGAAGCACCTTGTCCCGCGCTGTCTGAGCGCTTTCGGGGTAGCGATCCGGCCTGAGCCGCGATGGCGCCTGAGGCAGCACCGTCAACAACGCGGCTTCGGCATGAGTCAACCGCCGTGATGGCTTGCCGAGGTAGCCGCGGCTGGCGGCTTCCACGCCTTCCAGCACGCCGCCCATGGGCGCGTAATTTGTATAGAGTTCGAGGATTTCATCCTTCGAGTAATGCCATTCGAGCTGCAGCGCCCGAGCAATTTGTTTCAGCTTGCCCGTGACGGTGCGCGGCATGGGATCGAGGATCCGCGCCACTTGCATCGTGATCGTTGAGCCGCCCGAGACAATGCGGCCGTGAACCAACCGCTGCCAACCGGCCCGCGCCAGTGCGAAGGGATTGACGCCCGGATGCCACCAGAACGCTTTATCTTCGTAAGTGACTAAAGCCTCCAGGTACAGTGGGGAGATGTCCGTCAGGGAAACCGGGTGCCGCCATACATGGTCTTCACCGGGGAACGCCCGCAACGGCGTGCCGTCGCGTGCAACGACGACTGTGGCGTAGGGCGAATCCCGGCCGGGCTCCGGGAGGGGAAAGATGAAATCCAATGCTAAGAGGAAGGCCACGGTGGACGCGGCATAGAGCAGCCAACGTTTCCACCGGCTCAGGACAGCGTTAAAACCACAGAGACTCAGAGACACAGAGGCCAGCATCTTCTTTGTGCCTCTGTGTCTCTGTGTCTCCGTGGTTCTCACAGTCTTTACCTCGCGTCGGCATCCACAATCGTGAGCTTTCCGCCTCCGGCCGCCAACCCAAAGACCCCCGGTCGATACATGTCCTCCGCATAGACTGCCGGGATTACAAACTCACCCGGCGTGACCACTCGCGCGCGGTAGAACAGATTGAGCATCCCTCGGCTGTAAGCCCATCTGCTGATAAACACCTCGTCGAGCCTTACCGCCGCCACAAACCGGTCGTCGCGGAATTCCACGTGTTTAATATGGCTGTCTCTCATCGCCGCTGCCGGATCGACGTCGTCGACCGTCACTGCGCCCATTTGTTCGCCCTGGACAATATTGAGATTCTCAATTTCCAGACCTGCCGGAATCCGGTCGACAATCAGACCATTACCGATCACAGTCTTCGAACGCGCAGTGATTCGCACCAGAACGCTCTCTCCCACCTTGAGCGGTCTGTTTGAAATCGGCTTACCATCGGGCGTGTAGTAGGCGCGCGTCAGCTCGATCGGATCGCGCTGTGCCGGTGGCTCCTGGATCGGATTTCCCGCCAAGGCAAGCTCCACGTAAAGCGTCTGTCGAGACGTATTGCCGACCTTGACTCCCGCTGTCAGTTCCGCGCCATCGACTTCACGGAAGTAGGTTCCCTTCCGCGACACTTGCTGTGTCCCGCCGCCGGCGTTCAGGATCGCGGTCCATGTCGCGCCGCCCGCACTAAGCGTGCGACCCACGAAGAACAGCGCCATCTTTTCCTGGGTGCTGAAATAGCGGTGATTTTCCAGTTCCGTGGAAATCAGGGCGAGCAGGTTCTCGCGACCGGCAGCTGCAATCTGGTGCCGATCCAGCAAGGCGTAGGAAAGTGCCGCGTCTCGCAACGGCGTGCCGTAATAATCGTAGCCAACATAACCCGAGCGGCCTTTGCGCAAACCTTCATCGATAGCCGATGCGCCGCGTCCGCTGTCGCCCATGAGGCTCAGTGCGATTCCCAGATGCACCAGACCTAATCCCGACTGCGCCTGGGCGCGCGACTCGTACAGTTGGCGCAAGGTCGAGACCGGCGCCTTTCGCTCCTTGGACAGCACATACCCGCCAAATGCGAGCGCATCGAATGTTCCGGCGTTCCGATCCGCCCACAGTCCCGTGCTGTTGGGAGGAGCGGGGGCCGTAGAGCCCGGCGACGGCAGGCGCGATATCCCTTCCTGCAGCCCGCGCAGAATGAAATCGATGGCCTTGTCGTGCACGGTATCCGGGACAGCAAACCCTTGCTCGCGTGCATCGATCAGAAAACGGGTAACGTAAGCGGACAACCAGTACTCGTATTCGGAAGGATTACCCCACAGGCTGAAACCGCCACCTGGCGCCTGCATTGCAGCGAGCTTGGCCACAGATTTATCGAGGATCTCCGTGCGCTGTTCTCGTGTGAACGGCTTCAACCCCAGCCGGCGAGCTTCCTCCTCATCGATAAAGAGGTGAGGATAAGAGGTGCTGGTGGTTTGCTCGGCGCAGCCGTACGGATACGTGAGCAGATCCCGCACTGCCCCGCGCACGTCGATCGGCGGCTTGTCGGAAAGAACAAGGTGAGCCAGCGCGGACTCCGGATAAAGGCCGGAGAGATTGGCGTCGCGGATATCGAGCGTGTCTCCGGCTTTGATCGAATATCGCCGCGCAAACTGCTGCTGCGGAGTTGGCGGACGTACGGATACCGGGAATGTCCTTTCTACATTAAGCCGCTCTCCCTTAACCGTCACGGTAATGACTGGTGCGCCGAGAGTGCTTCCCGCTTCAACGTTAAAGCGCAGCGTGCGCTTTTCCTGATCCTTGAGCTGCAGCGAGCGTTCGCCGTCCTGCACCTGCAAGCCTTCTGCTCCTCGAACAGTGACACTCAGGTTGTCGGCTGCACCGGAAAGATTCTGCAGATCGAGCGCCATCGTCGCTTTGTCGCCGAAGGCGAGGAAGCGCGGCGTCAAAAACTCTGTAATCAACGGCGCCGCGATGATCATTTCCTGGTCTTTCGAGCCGAAGCGGTCTGTCCCGGCGACAACCGCCATAAGCCGTACCGTGCCATTGAAGTCGGGCACCTGAAGCGGGATCTCCGCCTCACCGCGATCATCGAGTGTGACGGGGCCGCTGAACAGGTCCACCAGCTGGACGATCTTCGGCAATCCTTTCGATGCCAGCGGCATGCTGTCGCCGCCGAATTTGAGTTGTCCTTTCTGGCCCTGCATCTTTTCAATCAGGCGTCCGTACACATCGTGCGGGTCGGCGCCATATCGAAGCTGGCCGAAGAAGAACTTGTGAGGATCGGGTGATTCGAACTGCGTAATATTCAAAATGCCTACGTCTACTGCGGACAGCGTTACGACCGCCGACTGCCCTTTGGCTTCGGGGGCGCGCAGCTTGACCTTCACCTCGGTGTTCGGGCGTATTTTCTGGGGCGCTTCGAGCGCAACGTTCAGGCGGCGGTCGCCGCGTTCGATGGGCAAGTGAATCAAGCCCAATGCCCGGGCCGGCGTGACCAGATCGCCCGCGTTCCCGGGCCGCAGGATCATCACCGATACATAGAGGTCATGGCGTTTCCATTCGCGATTGATGGGAATGTCCACAGTTGCCGTATCGCTCGTGATCGGCATTCGCCGGGTCCAGAGCGAGCGGTCGCCTTCGACGGCGATGAGAGCTTCTCCCTGATGCGGAGCTGTGAGCGTAAGCCGCGCCGTCTCGCCTTCGCGATATGCCGGCTTATCCAACTTGAGCGCGACCCTGTCCGGACGCACGCCCTGCGTTTCGTCGGAGCGCGCGCTCCAACCGGCATAAAAGCGATACGCGAGCAGCCGTCCAGTCTCGCGATCCTGGACCTCCAGACGATACCGTCCGTAATTCACGGGAACGAGGACCTTGCCGCGGCCGCCCTCCGGCACGCTCACCGACGAGGTGTCCACCAGTTCATCGGTCTCCGTAAAACCGGAATGCCATCCGCGCTGATCGTCGAAGCGCCAGTAATAGTCGCGGTTCTCGCGGAATAACCGCACGGGCATCGAAGCGATTCCTTTCAGATTCCCATCGCGATCGGTTCGGAGGACTTCGAACTCGACACGACTGCCCTCGCGCGCATAGTCGCCGGTAAATAACGGCCGGACGCCGGTCAGCACCGGCGCAGGCCATACGACGCGTTCAATGTTGCGAATGATAGGCCGCCCTCCCGACTCCAACAGACTGACGGTGGTTCTCACGGTGAAAGGCGACTGCTTGCCGGAGATTTCGGCAAGGTCGATCTCGATCGCAGCGCTGCCTTGCGCGTCCAGTTTCTCCTCGGGCAGTTCTTTGCGCGACCTGGCATCATCTTCGCGGATGTCTCCGAACTCGAAGCCTGGGAACTTTGCGGCAAGAGGATTCCGGGCACGCTGGAAATCGGCCACTACCAGGAGGCGGTTCTCGGACGCGGGGGCGCCGTAAAGATACGTGCCGCGCACGCCGATGTTGAACGGCGTGCTCGAGGTCAGAGTAGCCTGCGGCGTGGTCAGATCGAGCTTCATCCGTTCCGGCAGGAATTCTTCAACAGCAAAACGAAAAGACGTTCCGGGTACCTTATCCGCGGGGTCGGCGCGCAATTCGAGCGTCCAGAATCCGGTTGCGGCATCGGCCGGGAGTTCCACGCGTTTGACGTAATAGCCGGGGAAGCGGGAATCAGGCTTCCATAGTGCGGTGAATTGATTCCGGCCGGTTGGATTCTTGAGAACCGCCTGGATTGGTTGGGCGGCCACGGGCCGCCCGTCCGCATCGCGCGCCAAAACGGACAGATCAAAGGTTTCGCCGGGCCGGTAAAGATTGCGTCCGGAATAGGCGAACAGCCGCACCGGCTTGTAGGGGGCGCCGGCGACATCATATTCGGAAAGATCGAGCGCGGGTTCCCGCAGCGCGATCAGCGACACTTGCCTGTCCTTTCGCGCCATCACCACGCGCGCGTCCTTCGGAATCTCGGTGAACGCGGCGTGGCCATCGGTGTCGGATTCGGCGCGCGCCAGGGTTGCACCCTTGCCGTCGAGCCACGAGAGTTCGACGCCCCTCACGGCCTTTCCATTCAGCAACGAGCTGACGAAGACATCGGCGGTTTTCTCGAACAGGCGCAGATGCAGGCCCAGATCGCTCACATAAAAATACGTTGTCTGATAATCCCAACGAAAACGGCCGGGCTGGCTCATCACGGCGAGATAGATACCGGGTTCGGCGAGTTCACGGATGTCTTCGACTGAAATGTAAGTGACACTGCGGCGGTTCGGTTTCTGCTCGGTGCTGAAACGCCCAAGATAGACGCTTTCGGTAAGTCCACGCATCTCGTCGAGTTGGTAATTGGCCACGGCGCCGTGCAGTGAAGTGTTGCGGTAGGCATAATCCTCGTCGCCGTTTTCGCCCTCATCTTCCGCGCCGCGAACGCGCGAGGATCTCGCCCTTCCGATAACGCGGTCCAGGAAATCCGGCAGACGGTCGCTTTTGACACGCAGGAATTGGATATCCACTTCAGGAACATTCACCGTGATTACAGGCAGGCCCCCATTCTGTTTGGCCGGCAGAACCATGCCGTTGCTGGCAAAGAAGTAGGCGGGTGGGACAGGCGCGGTGAGGACGGAATAGCGGGAATCTGCGGCCAGTTTCGCACCGTTGCGCGCTTCCAGACCCGGATTGATCGTGACCACGTAGCGTGTCACAGGCTTGATGTTGGGGAAATACAGCAAACGAGGATTCTGGCCGACGACCCAGGCGCCGGAGACCACACGGCCTCCCTCCGTTGCTGTGTCCTCCGCCTTGACGCTGATGATGGAGCCGCTCGCTGCGCTGCGTGGAGTCTCCTCGTCGCCATCGTTCTGTGCTGGGCGTGCGGCACCCGCGGGCGGCGGCATTTCAAAGACTTTGATGTACTGGTCGTAACTCTTGCGCGAATCCAGGGGCAGAGTAAAAGTCAGGGCCAGTGCCGGAGAGCCGTCGAGGCTTCGGTCCGCGGCTTCGACGAGCAGGAATTCGCCGGTCTCGTCGCTGACTGTTTGCGGAGTCCACTTTATAAACCATGCCCCCGCGGCGATCGCCATCAGCACTGCCACAACAATGGCGATCTGTATCTTCTTCGGAAGTTGAATACTCACTGGATTTCCCCCTGCGCGGTCATAGAAGGTGTGAATGAAATTGGAAAGAACGTGGAAAAGGCTATATCCCCTCCTTCGAGGAGGGGGCGATGCGCCCTATAAACAAAACGTCTCGCTACCTTAGATAGGGCGCAGCGGGGGAGGTCAGAATCTTGTCGCAACAATGGTTTGACCTCCCCGGCACCGCCGAATGTTAGGTAGCGTTATATTTGCTTGATCGGCGCTGCCACCCCTCCTCGAAGGAGGGGCAATCTCCTAATAAAGCCTTTTCGACATTCTTTCCGATTCATTCACAGCGTTCTATGACCGCGTCTACAGTTGTGCTCCTCCGTTATCGTTTAGATTCGATCCGATCCCGGACGTTTTTATCGCGCTTCGCTTGACGATAGTTTACAAGTATGAAGGCAGTACGAAGGTCCCATGTGAAGTTCATGAAAAAAGCGGGGTAGGAATCACACTATGAAAGCCAGAGCGAAAAAGAAGAAGCGCGCGAAATCGAGAAAACCAGCCCCACCTGCGACTCGATCGACTGCCGGAGTTACAGCCGATGCGCTCAGCCTTGTCGCAGAGAATTCCTCGGCTCCATTCAAGATGAAGCCGGAGGAGATCGAGAGCGCGCTCGTGACCGGCCAGCACGACGACCTGCTGAAGCGCTACTTTGGTGAGCGGCAATATGCCGAATTACAGACCCTCGCCCGTGATGCGAGCGCGCGCTCGGTTCGTGGCGGGCCTCGGGTGCTGATCCTGCCGGGGATCATGGGTTCGACGATCGGCTCGGAGCGGGCATTCTTTCTGGACGACGTCATCTGGGTCGATCCAGTAGATATCGCCGCCGGGCGTCTGTCCAGTCTCGCGTTGATTCCCGGTCCGGTGCGTCACAAGGCCCTCGGCGTCATCTTGTTCGTATACCTCCGAATCAAGCTGGAGCTGAAGCTGGCGGGGTTCGACGCGGACTTCCACTCGTTTGACTGGAGGCTGAGCATCGACGCGCTCGGACAGGATCTCGCCAAACGCATTTCGAGCGAGCCCGTGGCCGAGTTGTCGCTCGTCGCCCACAGCATGGGCGGGTTGGTTTCGCGCGCCGCAATGAAGACTGTGGGAAAAAAGGTGAAACGGCTGGTCATGTTGGGAACGCCAAATTACGGTTCGTACGTTCCTATCCAGGCGTTGCGCGGCATCTATCCGATTATTCGCAAGATCGCCCTGCTCGATCTGGGCCATACGCCGGAACAACTCACGCAGACTGTCTTCAACACGTTTGTTGGTCTGTATCAGATGTTACCTGCGGCGGAGAAGTTTTCGGCCATGGACATCTTCGATCTGCAGTCGTGGCCGAAGTCCGGCCCTACGCCGCGCCAGCAGTTGTTGGATTCGGCACGTAAGGCGCAGAGTTTTCTGGCGGCGCCTGATGGACGCTTCGCCCTGATCGCGGGCATCAACCAGGACACGGTGACCGACGTCCATTTCGACGGAAATGATTTCACGTTTTCCGTGAGCAAAGACGGCGATGGCACAGTCCCGCTTGCATTCGCGCAACTCCCGAACGTGCCGACCTACTACGTGGAAGAGGGCCACGGGAGTCTGCCCAACAACACCAAAGTCATCGCCGCGGTCAAAGACCTGCTCGGCCTGGGACAGACCTCGGCACTTCCGCAGCAATGGACGCCGCAGCGGGCCGCAACTCGAGTCGTCAATGAGGCAACCGTGCGCAGCGCCGTGCCTGATGCCGCAACGGCCGCACAGGGAGCGGCCGTGAGCGATCAGGCGGTCCGCGACCTGTTGGCGGAAGTCGCCGCCCCTGTTTCCAAGGCAGAGGAAACTCCGACTGTCGCCGCCGTCGTTGCTTCAGTGAAGGGCATCGTCGTTGGTCGCCGCCGGCAACGCCGGCTCGATTTGCGGCTGGCTCATGGAAGCATCACCGAAGCGAACAGTAAGGCGTTTGCCCTGGGTATCTTTCGCGACGTCACTCCTAGCGGAGCGGCAGCGGCCATCGACCGCCGCATGAACGGCGCGATCGGCGAATTCAGTCAGCGCCGGATGTTCGGCGGCGACGTCGGTGAGGTCTTTGTCATCCCTACGGGCCGTCATGCGTTGATTCCTGACAATATCCTTCTCGCCGGCTTGGGCACGTTCGACCGATTCACGCTGGAGGTGCTCGAACTGGTCTCTGAAAACGTCATTCGCACACTGGTGCAGAGCGGTGTGGACGACTTCGCCACAGTTTTGATGGGCGGCTCTTCCGGAAAAGACATCGGCTTATCACTGCATCACATGATCACCGGATTTGTCCGTGGACTTCTCGATGCGGACATCGGCCACGACTTTCGACGTGTGACGCTGTGCGAAATGGACCCTGAGCGTTTCAACGAATTACGCGCAAACCTTTATCGTCTCGCGAGCACCAAACTGTTTGACGAAATCGAAGTCACTTTCGAGGAAGAGGAACTGCCCGCGCCGGCCGCTCTGATGCTGCCGGTCCGCGGCCTCGTATCCAGTATCGACGCGCCGGCCTACTTGCTGGTGCGGCAGGAAGCGTCAGTGGACGGCAGCGCCGAAATTCAGGCCTCTGTTTTGACGGCGGGTTCCAAGGCGGCTGTTGTAACGGGAAGAAAAATGGTTGCAAAGGCCGACATCGACGCGATGCTGGGCCAGATCGGAAGCCCGGCATTTGGCCGCTCCATAACGCAGTTCGGCACGCGTCTCAGTGAATTGGTGTTGAACGCCGACGTGCTGAAGGTGCTCGCAACGGTTGGCGATCAGCATCTGGTCGTTGTACACGACGCCGAATCATCTCGCATTCCCTGGGAAACCCTGCAGGTGAAAGACTGGGTCCCGGCGCTCAAAGGCGGAGTGAGTCGGCGTTACTCAGTGGAAGATCTGTCGGTCGCGAAACTGCTGGAGCAAAGAAAAAGGAATCCTGTCCTGAGAATCCTGCTGGTCGTCGATCCCTCCAGCAATCTCCCCGGCGCCGTAAAGGAGGGTGAGCGTATTACCAGCCTGTTCTCGTCCAAGCCGGGATTCGATCTCGTCAAACGATTCCAGAATCAGGCCACGAAACCGGCCCTGCTCAAAGATTTCTCCTCGGGCGAATTCGATGTGCTCCACTATGCGGGACACGCGTTCTTCGATCCAGAGAAACCCTCGCGCAGCGGAATCATCTGCGCCGGTACCGGAGAACCCGTCCTGAGCGGACAGGATCTCGTTTCGGTCGCAAGACTTCCGAACCTCGTCTTCTTCAACGCATGCGAAAGCGCAAGGACAAGGAAGGCTCGGCCGGACAAAACGCCTCAGCAACGAATCGACGACAACCGCGGGCTCGCCGAAGCTTATCTGCGCGGCGGTGTTGCCAATTACATGGGGACGTATTGGCCGGTCGGCGACGAATCCGCCATGCTTTTTGCAGGCGAGTTCTACACCAACGTGATCAACGGAGTTCCTGTGGGCGAGGCGATGCTTCGTGGCCGCTGCAAAGTGGAAGCCTCGAAATCAGTCGACTGGGCCGACTACGTCTTCTATGGAAGTCCCAACTTCCTCCTGAAGCAGACTGGCGCTTAGCCGGTGGTCGCTGTTGTCGATACGGAGCAAGGCTACTCGCTGCGCAATACGGTCGTCGGGTCGGCCTGTGTTGCGGGACGGGCGGCGATGACGCCCGCCCCGATCGCCACGGCGAGCGCCAAGAGGGCGCCTCCTCCGAGTCCAATAGGATCGGCGGGGCTTACTCCGAACAGGACGCTCGACAGGATCCTCGACACGGCTGTTGCAGCAGCCGCACCGATGACGGCTCCGATAACGACGGGACGCATGGTTTGGCGGAGTATGGTCCGGAGAACATTGCCGGTGCCTGCTCCCAACGCAATGCGGATGCCGATCTCGCGGTAGCGCTTTCTGACAGAGTAGGAAACGACGCCATAGATTCCGACTGCCGCCAACAGCAGCGCCAATATTCCCAACCCGGCTCCAATGCCCGTCACCGTACGGGAC
>Ga0075421_100011080_pt1 | contig 11165 bp, 8 predicted proteins | sample SoiMetdeltSBSDD5_FD_75292 | JGI IMG/M metagenome (GOLD analysis project Ga0075421, IMG submission 75292) | Bulk soil microbial communities from a Populus tree surrounding site in Tennessee, USA - Soil MetaG P. deltoides SBSDD5 | ecosystem: Environmental > Terrestrial > Soil > Tree plantation...
CGCCTCACGCAGCCGACGATCAGCCTCCAGGTGAAGGCGCTCGAGCGCGAGCTCGGCATGCGTCTCCTCGAGAGAGGCCCCCGCAGGGTCACGCTCACGCGGCAGGGGGAGGTCCTCTTCGGGCTCGCCACGCGGCTCTTCGAGACCGAGACGGAGATCGACAGGGTCTTTCGCGACCCGTCGGTGATCGGCGCGACCCGGCTCACCCTGGCCACGAACCAGTCCATCGCGGCCCACATCCTCCCATCGCGGCTCGCGACCTTCACGGCCCGCTTCCCGAAGGCGGAGATCAACATCCACAACCTGAGGACGGCCGACATCCTCGCGAGCGTGCGCGACGGGTCCACCGATGTCGGCATCATCCTCATAGACCCGCAGCTCCCCGACCTCGTCGCGACGAGGGTCCTCCCGTACGAGATGGTGCTCGTCACGCCGCGGGATCACCCGCTGAGCTCGAGGCGCCGCATCGGGCTCGACGACGTGGCGCGGTACCCCTTCATCTCCTACACGAAGGACACGGAGACGCGGCGCCTCATCGACCAGCCCTTCGAGACCGAGCGCCAGAAGGTGTCCATCCGGATGGCGCTCGGGAGCACCGACCTCATCATCCTCTACGTAAGCCTCGGGTACGGGATCTCGATCATACACAACCTGAACATCGACGAGGCCAACCGCGTGAACCTGCACGTCCGGCCGATGAAGCGGTACTACTCGAGGCAGTACATCCACCTGATCCATCGTCCTGTGGACGAGCTCTCCCCCGGCGCGAGGGCGTTCGTCCATCTCTTCGAGAGGGCGTGAGAGCCCGTTTCGCGGACCCTGCGGCCGGCCTGGCTGCGGCGCCCCGCGTGGCCGCACGCGTTCCTTGCCTACCGTTCCATGCGGCGGTACCGTGACCCGCATGCTCCGCCAGAAGACGTACGAGTACAACGTGACCTGCGTCGTCATGGGCGGAGGCGCGGGAACGCGACTGTATCCGCTGACTTACAAGCGGTCGAAGCCCGCCGTCCCGCTCGGCGCGAAGTTCCGGCTCATCGACATCCCGATCTCGAACTGCCTCAACTCGGGGCTGAATCGGGTCTTCATCCTCACCCAGTTCAACTCCACGTCGCTCCACCGGCACATCTCGTCGAGCTATCACTTCGATCGCTTCTCGAGGGGGTTCGTCGAGATCCTCGCGGCCCAGCAGACCCCGGAGTACAACGTCGAGCACTCCTGGTACCAGGGCACCGCGGATGCCGTGAGGAAGAACATGGTCCGCATCCGCGATGCCGGCGGGCAGGAGGTCCTCATCCTCTCGGGGGACCAGATCTACCAGATGGACTTCTCCGAGATCCTCCAGACGCACAGGGGCGATGACGGCACCGGGAGGGAGGCGGCGCACGTGACCATCGCCGGGCTCCTCGTCACTCGCGAGAGGGCGCGCAACTTCGGCATCATGAGGACAGACGCGTCCGGAGCGGTGCTCGATTTCGTGGAGAAGCCCGGGAAGAACGATGCTCTCCTCGAGGGGCTGGAGGCGCCGCCCGAGCTCCTGGAGAGGTTCCGGGTCTCCGCCGAGGATGGTCCCTGGTACCTCGCGAACATGGGGATCTACGTCTTCGACCTCGACCTCCTCGGGCGCGCGCTCGACAACGACCTCGCGGACTTCGGGAAGGAGGTGCTGCCGTCGCTTCTCAAGACGAGCCGCGTCCGCGTGCACCTCTTCGACGGCTACTGGGAGGACATCGGGACGATACGGGCCTTCCACCAGGCAAACATTGACCTGGCGCTGCCGCTCCCCCCCTTTCACTTCTACAACCAGGACAAGCCGATCTTCACGCGGGCACGGCTCCTTCCCGCGAGCAAGATCCAGAGCGCCTCCGTGAACTGCTCGCTCATCTCGGACGGATGCCTCATCGAGGATGCCCGGCTAGAGAACTCGTTGATCGGGGTGCGCTCCATCCTGAAGAGGGGCTGCTTCATCCGGAACTCGTACGTCATGGGCGCCGACTTCTACGAGATGGAGGAGGACCTCGTGGGCACGAATCGGAGGGACATCCCCGATGTGGGCATCGGCGAGGGCTCCCACATCGAGAACGCGATCATCGACAAGAACGCGCGGGTCGGTAAGAACGTGAGCATCCGGAACCGCGAGGAGCACACGACCTTCGATGACGGCCGCGTGGTGATCCGCGAGGGCATCGTGGTGGTCCCGCGGGGCGGGGTGATCCCGGACGGGTACAGCATCTAGCAAGCGCTCCCCCTCCCGCTCCCGCTTCTTCCGCTTGGGCTACAGATTCCGCAGATACTTCGCCGCATCCTCCGGCGGCGTCGGATTGATGTAGAACCCCGAGCCCCACTCGAACCCGGCGATCTTGAGCAGCCTGGGGAAGAGCTCGAGGTGCCAGTGGAAGTCGAACTCGACCGTCTCGAGGTAGTGCGCCCGGCGGGGGTGCACGTTCGCGTTCGGGGTCGAGTGGATGATGAAGTTGTAGGGAGGATCATCCAGCGCGTCCCGGTACCGGGAGAGCACGTCCCTGAGCACGGCGGCGAGCCCACGGAGGTCCTGGTCCGACGCGCGCGCGAAGTCGTGCTGGTGGAACCTCGGAGCGATGAAGACCTCGAAGGGGAACCGGGAAGCGTAAGGACAGAACGCGATGAAGCGATCGTCGACGGACACGAGCCGGTCCCGGGAGGCGATCTCCTGCTTCGTCACGTCGCAGATGAGGCAGCGCTCCTTCACCTGGTAGTGCTCGTGGCAGGCGTTGAGCTCGAGCGCGACCGTCTGCGGCGTGACGGTGGTCGCGATGATCTGGGAGTGGGGGTGGGAGAGCGAGGCCCCGGCCGCGGCGCCCGAGTTCTTGAAGATGAGCACGTAGCGGAGCCTCTGGTCCCGCGTGAGATCCGCCAGCCGGTCGCGATAGACCCGCAGGTTGAGCGCGATGTCATCGACACTCCGGTCGGCCATCCGCGACTTGTGGTCCGGCGTCTCGACAATGACCTCGTGCGCGCCGATCCCGTGCATCCGGTCGTAGATCCCCTCGGCCTCCTTCTCGGGGTGGCCCTCGACCCGGAGCGCCGGGAACTTGTTCGGGACCACGCGCACCTTCCAGCCAGGCCCGTTCGGGCGGGTGTGCGACTCGCGGATGGCCGTGATTTCGGGGGGCGTCTTGTCCTCGTGCCCCGGGCAGAAGGGGCAGAAGGCCGATTCCACCTCATCGCGCTGGATCACGAAGTCCTGGGGACGCTTTCCCCGCTCGCTCGCGACGATGACCCAGCGCCTCTGCAGGATGTCGAAGCGGTACTGGGAGCTGGGCTCGTTCATACTCTCATACGCTCCAGTTCTCTCCTCCGAAGTCCCGCGGCGGGACCGCCACGGAGACGTAGCCCGATTGCGGCAGGCGGTCCAGCGACTCCCCTCCGACACGGACCGACACCGCGAACTCGAGCGAGTCTCCGGGCCGCGCCCCGACCTCCTCGAGGGGGAAGCCCGCCTCGAGGACGGAGCCCACCGCGAAGGCCCCTCTCGACTCGGCCGTACGGTGCGGACCCGTTCCGTTTCCCTGCTCGAGGAGCAGCTTCCCGCTCTCGTAGCGGAAGCGCCTCGGTGACGGCCGCGCGAACTCGATCTCCACCGTGTAAGGCTCGATGGACTGATGGAGGGCCGCGAGCTCTCCCTCGACCCTCAGGTAGAAGGCCTTCGGATCGAAGCCGAACCGGGCGCGGCCGAGGAGCCTGCGGGAGCGATGGAACGATCCCTCGCCGGGCAAGTACCACCCCGCCGCGATCCACTCGTAGTAGTTGCCCGGCCGGCCCTGGATCCTCGGCGTGAAGAAGTGAAGGGGCGGCTGGTACGAGGGGCTCTGCACGATCCGCCCGGTCTGCTTCAGGATGTCGGGCGGCTCGACGCCCATCTTCCGCATCCCCTCGAGCAGGTTCGTGCGGAAGAGGTTCTCGTAGCTCGCCTCGTAGGGCGTGTCGTGTCCCGGCCCGAGCCACCAGAACCAGTCGCTGCCCTCCGCGCGATAGATCTCCCTCGGCGGCGGGGTGGTCGGGGTCTCCGCGGCGAGCTTCGAGCGCGCGCTCGCGAGGCACTTCCATGCCCTGTTCTTCGAGCGCTCGCCGATCCACGTGTCGAAGTTCGCGTCGATCCAGGAGCCGGGGACGATGCGCCCGAGCCGGTTGTCGGCCAGCTCCTTCAGCGCGGGGTCTCCCATCGCGGCGCTCTCGAGGCCGGGTGTCGTCGCGAGGCTCCTGTAGAAGCGGGAGAGGAAGCCCACGCCGGAGTCGGGGTAGTACTCCCAGGGGTTCTCGCCGTCGAGGATGATGGAGACGCAGGCCGACCGTTCCCGCCTTCCGAGCCGCTCGCGGATACCGAGGAGCCGCCCGACGAGGTCCTCCGCGGCCTTCTCGGGGTCCCACGAGGAGTACACGAATCCCACCCTGTCGGAGATCTCGCGGTCGCGGAAGTAGACGAGGATCTTTCCGTACGTGTACGGACGGTGGCGCTCCTCCTCGGAGAGGGACTTCCCCAGCGACCGGGCGAGCACCGCCTCGTCCGTGGCCGCCCATCGCAACCCGCACTCGGCGAGGATGTCGAGGGCAGGCCCGCTGACGGACCCCTCGGCGGGCCACATGCCGGTGGGGCGCCGGCCGAAGCGGGCCTCGTAGGCCCGCACCGCCTCCTCCACGTGCCAGCGCGCGTCCTGCGGGTAGTGGAAGGAAACCTCATCGAGGTCCACGCCCGGTCGCGATTCCCTGGCGGCCTCGCAATCGATGAGGAGAGGGAGGATCGGGTGGTAGTAGGGCGTCGTCGAGATCTCCGCGCGCCCGTTCCGCGAGATCTCGCGGTAGAGCGGCAGCACCTCGCGCACCGCCTGGTGACTCACGGCGAAGACGGTTTGCTTGTCCTTCTCGTCGAACCCCTTCCCCTTTCGCAGCAGCTCCGCGATCTCGGGCTTCCGCCGGAGGTGCGGCCCCGTCCAGGTGAGGAGATAGAGCGTCTGGAGGTCCCGGATCTCCGCCGCATGCACCTTCGTCGCCCGGGAGCCCTCGAGGATGTTCTTCAGCTCCCGGTACCTCGGGAAGGGGTTGATCATCGTCGGGACGTGGAGCTTGAAAACGTGATCCAGGAGCGTTCCGAGGTCGCTCGCGGACAGGTAGTCCGCGGGAGCGAGGACGACGTCGAGGATCCTGTCCTTGAAGGACGGCTTCGAGTAGTCGTCGAGCTGCTCCATCAGAACCGGGGTGACGTTGATCGTCATCGCGGTCTCGGGATGCTCCTTCGCGAGGAGCCCCATCATGTGGTAGTGGCGGGAAGCGTGGAGGAAAGCCCAGGGGTACCGGTAGCGCTCCAGGTCCGCCTCGAAGTACGAGGGCTGGTGCATGTGCCAGAGTACGGCAACCTTCACGGATGTTCCCTCGCGCTCAAGCAGTCCGGCGGCGGCCGGCCATACCGCGTCGCCGGAGATGCCATGTCCGCTCTCTGAAAGGTCTCTTCAATGGTTTTCGATCGGGCGGCAGATCCGTTATCGGCAGCGCTCCGAGGAGAGCTGTAGGCCCTTCCAGAAGGCCTCCGGCCGGTGAGAGCCACGGCTCCCGCCGTTCCCTTCCCTTGTTGCTCTTCGTTCGGGCGGTATGATATCGACACCGCGAGCGGTTTGCGCGTTCATCGCGCTCGGGCGCGATGCGGGAGACGACCTGCGGCGCGGAATCTCCCCCCCGAGGTTCGTATGGACGGCGTGCTGGAGGATGTCTTCAGGCCGAAGAGGCTCTTCAACCTCTCCGAGGCGAACCGGGCACTCCCCCTCGTCTCGCGGATCATCGACGACATCGTCCGCTCCAGTCTCGAGCGCGATGCCGCTCTGGATCGAGCGCGGAAGCTGCTCGCTCTGGGAAAGTCCTCCGATGCCCAGGCGGAAGAAGATCGGGCGCAGACGCTCGACGATGAGAAGGAGACCTTCATCGAGGAGCTTCACGGGATCGGCTGCCTCTGCAAGGATCCCATCCGTGGCCTCGTCGACTTCCCCTCCCGGCTCGAGGACCGGATCGTCTTCCTCTGCTGGCAGAAAGGCGAGCCCGAGATCCGGTTCTACCACGAGCTCGACGGCGGCTTCGTGGGGCGGAAGCCCGTCGCGGGCTGAGTTTTTGGGCCCGGTCATTCTGGGCCCCGTTCCGGTCGGCGAGTCACGGCCCGTGTAGGTTCGGAGCCGGCTTGTCGCCGAGCCTACAGGGGCCGGGGGGGTCCCATTCCGATCGGCGAGCCATGATCCGATGGATCGTGCCGCGAAGCGGCCATTGAAAAAAGGTGGGCCGAGCCGACTCCCGCAAGCGGAGTCCAGATGCCCGGCCCCTTCGTCTCGCCGGGGGCGGCGAAGCTTCCTCTATCGAATCAACATGCCGCCCGGAATGGGTATGCCACGGAGAGACCTCTCCCGGTTTCTCTTCCTCTCCTCTTCCGAGGGCTCCGCGCGCAAAGCTCCCGGGGCAGGAACCCCGGGACTTCACTTCGCGGACAGGCCTGCCCGTTATCCAGAAACGCAGCCAGAAACATCATCCAGAAACCAACACCTGAAGAATCCGTTCTCCTCTCGAGCTATTGGCCGCCCGATCGTGCTGCGGAGTCAGGAGGCCGGAAACGTCCCGGCCCCCCGACCCCTCCACGCTTGACCACGCGGCAACTCCATTCGTGCCGTCCTCGAAGCTCTCATCCCGAAACACGCGAAGGCATGGCCGACAGCATCTCTCTCTCCATACCCTGAGCGTTCCAGCTCACGGGAACTGGTCCAGAACGCTCGAAGCTTCGCTTCCCGGGGAACGCAATCGTTCCTGGATGACTCCACCAAGCAGTTACCACCTGCTAAGTACCACCTGATCCCGGGAATGTGACGGGACGAGAACTTCGGGGACGCGCGCGGTAGAACCACCCTGGCCTCGCCGTGCCGTGTTCGAGAACACGCAAGCACGCCGCGCGGGTCCAACGGGCCGGGAGTTTACCGGAATGAGCGGCGAAGGGTCAAACGCAATCTTTTCAATTCGCTCTTATTTCGTTTCTGTTGCGGAAGCCGGCCGGGGCGACGGAAGAGAGCCTCGCCTCGAGCTCCTCGCGCGAGACGTGATGCGTTCCGACGTGCTCGACCGCGATCGCCGCGCCCAGGCTCGACACCCGCGCGATCGCGGCGGCGCTCCATCCCGCGATGTTTCCGAGGAGAGCCACGGAGCTCACGGCATCGCCGGCTCCCGTGACATCCGCGACACTCTCCGCGAGCGCGGGGCATCGCACGGCGGCGCCGGCTCCATCGAACACGGCGAGACCCTTCTCGCCGAGCGTGAGCACGACCTTCCGGTGACGGCCCAGCTCCTTCAGGGCCCGTCCGATGCGCTCGGGGTCTCTCGAGCCTGCGCCCACCGCGCCCGATGCCTCGCGGTCGTTCGGCGTGACGAGGTCGAATCCGCGGAAGGAGCCGATGTGCTCCCGGGAGCTTCCGTGGAGGAGGGCCTTCCGTGACCGCGCGATCTTCACCGTCCCCCGGAGGACGCGCGATGAGATGAGGTGGTGGATCTGGTCGAGGACGATGATCCCCCCGACTCCCTTCGATTCCGCCTCTACACGCTCGAGGACCGCATCCTCCTCCTCCGCCGAGAGCGGCTCCCGGGGCAGCACATCCATGCGGAGGATCTCCTGGGACGGACTGTTCGCGACCCGCGCGCGGAGCTTCGAGTAGGTGAGCGTCGGCCGGCCCTCGTCGATGATGACGCCGTCCGCGCGGATCCCCTTCGCCCGCAGCGCGGACAGGAGGTCCTTCCCGTTCGAGTCGGCCCCCACGATGCCGGCGACCGAGACCTGCGCCCCGAGGTTCCTGATCGAGCTCGCGAGGTTCCCCGCCGCTCCCGGCGTCCGGGTCCTCGAGTCCACGCGGATGACGGGCATGGGCCCTTCCTTCGAGATCTCGATCATCTCGCCCTCGATGTACTCATCGAGGAAGAGATCGCCGACGACGAGCACCCGGAGGTCTCCGAAGCGGCGGATGGAATCGAGGACCTCGGAGTGCGAGTAGCCGCCGGATCCACCCCCGGTGCGCCGCATTCGAGTCTCCCTTCTTCCCAACGCGTCAGCGCTCCGAGCGGTCGCGGGCCGAGAAGCCCCGCTCGCTCATGTCCTTGAGCGCGAGGACGTGCGCTCCCCAGTAGAGGGGCCGTGGGTCCGGGGCGCCGGGGTTCGGGCTGCCGGGGTCCGGGCCGAGGTCCCGCACACCGAGGAGCGTGTCCTCATCCGTTGTCTCGACCGTCCACTCGACCTGTGTCCGGTTCCCTCCCGGCCAGGTCCAGTCGTGGAGGAGCCGGCGGCCGGGCTCGACCTCGATGGCGGTCTCCGGTCCCATGGACTCGAGCCCCAGCCTGAAGGCGCCCCCGGGAACCGGATCCACCTCGGCCTGCCGCGCCCACCACCGCTCGAGCTCGCGCGGATCGGTCAGCTTCCACCAGATGATCCAGGGAAACGTGCTGACGGGCACGGTTACGGAGAACGCATCCGCCTGCGCGGTCCAGTCGATCCTCAGGTCCGCCTTGCCCTTGGCGAGATGGGACTTGAGCGCGGGGATCGCGACCCACCACCAGCTCGGCATGCCGGGGCCGGGGGCGTTCCCGGGAGGCGAGGCCGCGCTCTGGACGACATCGATTACGGTCTCGTCCATGGACTCCTCGAGCTCGTAGCGGACCGTCGTGTCGACGCCGCCCAGGGGCCAGCGGAACTCGAGCAGGGATGGGGGCTCCCATGCCGTGATCTCGGCCGAGGCCTCTCCGCCGTAGGCATGCTTGCCGCCGAAGGCGTAGCGTCCGCCCGACCGCTCCTCGACCTGGGCCGAATCGCACCACCAGCCCGCGAGGTCCGCGGGATCGACGAGCGCCTTCCACGCCCGGGCCGGCGGCGCGGGAAGCTCATCCCGCCAGTGAAGCGCCCAGGGGGCGGTCGGCCTCCGAAAACGCGTCACCGGAATGAAGGACATGGCGAGCTTCATGATAGCGCCTTCTCTTCCCGGTCCGCGGGCTCCCAGGGAAAGGACCAGTGCACCTCGAGCACGTCGAGCGAGGCGCACGCGCACTCCATCCCGAGCGCCGACTGGAGCGAAGGAGCCGTGCGTCCCCCATCGCCGCTCACGAGCTCCTTCACGTACATGCCGGCCTCGACACGGATCTCCCACGCGACGCCGCTCCCCGTTTCCCCGAGCCAGGACGACTGGATGATCCTCCGGCGCCTTCGTGTCTCGGGGCCGCGGCGGTCCGCGACGCGCGTGGGCGAGAGCTGCTCGACGACCGCGCCCTGGAGCGCGGCCGCGATCTCGGCGGCATTGGAGGGAATCGGAGAGCGGGTCTCGATCCACGCGCGGTACGACTTGTCGGCGGCGGCCTCCTTGACGATCGGGACCATGGATCGCTCCGCGGGGGCGAGGTCGCGGATCTCGGCGGCCCCGCCCGCGCACGCATGGAACCGCTCGCGGATTTGTTCGAGCGGCAGCGTCCTCCGGAGGGGTCTATGGACCTCGAGCACGAAGGGCCTCCCCCTTCCGAGCATGCGCGCATCCGTGTCCTCCCGCCCCAGGGCATGGAAGAAGGCGGTCTGTCCTCTCGAGAGCTCGAGGACGGGAGCCTCGATCAATTCCTCGACGCTCGGTCCGCAGAGGGTGCCCGTGAGGCCGCAGGAAGGGCAGCCCCGGCCCCCGCACTCGTGATGCACCCAGCGGCTCGCGGGGATCTCCCTCGAGAGCTTCCGGTATCTCCCCGCGATGAAGATCGGCGCGGACCGCACGCTCACCTCGAGCCCCCTGCCGATCCTCACCTCGAGCTCAGGCGTCAGGAAGTCGACCCTGGCGCCGGGGAACCTCTTCTCCACGCCCTGGCCGAGCTCGATCTTGAGCGCGCGGAAGAGGTCCTCGTGCGACGTCCTCTCGTAGCCGTCGGGCCTCTCGAAGCCCAGGACGAACGTCCGGAACTCGTAGGGAAGCGCCGCCTCGATCACCCTCTCGAGGATGGCGGCAGCATGGACTTCTCGGGTGGGCGGCATGGTCGGAGTCGGGAAGCGCCCATAGTAGAATGCCCGCGCCGGGGCGGCCAGCACGCGATCCGCGCGGCAAGGAGAACGCATGGATGCATCCACGTCGAGAAGTCCCACGGGGGCTTCGCGCCCGGGCGAGGCCGTTCTTCGTAGCTCGAAACTCGAGCTGACCTTCCTTCCGGGCTTCGGGTGCCACTGGACGCGCCTTCGCGCTGAGATCCAGGGGGAGTGGCGCGATGTCCTCGACCCCGTTCCGCCGGAAGCCGCGCTCGCCGCGGGAGGCCTCCACGGCTCCTTCATCATGGCGCCCTGGTCGAACCGCGTCGCCGGGGCGTCGTTCGCCTTCGAGGGGAAGACGCACGCCCTCCGGAGCTCGTCGAAGGACGGGACCGCCATCCACGGCGATGTGCGCTCGCGCCCCTGGCGTGTGGTCGACCGGAGCGAGACCCGCTTCGAGGCCGCGCTCCGCACGGAAGACTTCCCCGACTTCAACTACCCCTTCCCGCTCGTCCTCCGGCACACCCTCGAGATCCGGGGGGAACGGCTGCGGGTCGACCTCTCCATCGAGAACGCCGGTCGGGCCAGGGCGCCCGTCGGCTTCGGGTTCCATCCCTACTTCAAGCGCCGGCTGACGGATCGTGACGAGGACTGCATCGTGATCCTCCCGGCGGAGCTCGTGTACCCGGCGGAGCGCTGCATCCCGACCGGGCCTCCGCAACCGGTGACCGGAGAGCTCGACCTCCGCCGGAAGGAGAGGCTCGGGGCCCGGGGGCTCGACCACTGCTATACGGGCATCACGGCGCCCGACATCCGCGTGGTCTATCCCGGGAGCGACGTCGAGCTACGCTTCCGGGTCGATCCGATCTTCGGGCACGCCGTCGTCTACACGCCGAACAAGCCGGACGGCGAGCCGGAGGCCTTCATCGCGGTCGAGCCCGTCACGAACGCGAACGACGGCTTCAACCTGCGGGAGCGCGGGTACGAGCGGAGCGGGGTGAAGGTGCTCGACCCGGGCGAGACGTGGGGCGGAGGGTGGGAGCTGGCGGTGGTGGGGGGGTGAGGGACGCCGCTCTTCGGAGACAGCAGTGGGTTCGGAGTCCTGTTGCTACGGACCGGGAGAGGGAGCGGGAGG
>Ga0075421_100011081_pt1 | contig 11165 bp, 12 predicted proteins | sample SoiMetdeltSBSDD5_FD_75292 | JGI IMG/M metagenome (GOLD analysis project Ga0075421, IMG submission 75292) | Bulk soil microbial communities from a Populus tree surrounding site in Tennessee, USA - Soil MetaG P. deltoides SBSDD5 | ecosystem: Environmental > Terrestrial > Soil > Tree plantation...
CCTGGCCCCCCGCACATCCACTTGAGCACGCCGCCGAGATAGAAATCTACATTTAGGGCACTCACATCCACCGGAATAATCCCGCCCGCATGGAAACCATCAACGATCATAATAGCCCCAACCCGGTGCGCCTTCTCGATGATTGGGTCAAGATTGACAATATAGGCACTGCGGAACAGAACATGACTAACCATAACCAGCAGCGTCTGATCGTCAATGGCCTCGACAATCTCATCAACAGGCACAGTTATCCCGTTGTCATGACTTTCCACTAAGACAATCTGTATATGCGGCGGGAGCATCCCTCGCAAATTATAGAAATCTGATGGGAAAATTCCGTTCTCAATAACAACCTTGGTACGTGGCCCATCGTAGTCGAAGCAGCTTAACAAAATCCCCTGTGCGATGGCGATATTTTGATGGATAGAGATAGTGCTATCCGGCGCACCGATGATCTCTCCGATCTTGTTACCGATCTCAACATTCATGTTCCACCAGCCCTCACTCCATGCCCGTACGCCACGTGTGGCCCACATAGCGGCATAGGCACGCAGGTTGTCATAGACTGCGCGTGGCATCGCGCCAAGTGAGTTATTGATTAGATAGTTGGATGTTTGCAGGATAGGGAACTCGTCACGCCACTTGAGAAGAGGATCAGCTTCTAGCATCGGATTTATGTCCTGAGAAATCTGCAAATGTAGATAGCTAATTGTAATCCGAAAGCATCTGCGTTGTGAAAAATATCAACTCCCTGTGCAAAGGCCGCTCAATAGGTTAGGATAGGGCGGAATCATCGGTAAGGCGCTTTATCTTTTCCATCAGAGGTGTCATCATGAACAGCAACACTGATTTCGAGATACTCCCTTCCTTTCGAGCGGAGTAGCAAGCGTCGCAAAGGGTTCCCGTCCGAGATACACGTTAAACGGGGCTATCGCTGTGTTCATGGCGATAAGGAATTGACCGAAAAACTTGGACGGAATGATCCTTGCCCCTATGGATCAGGACGCCGTTTTTAAGAACTGTTGTCTGAAGTCTGGTCACTATGACGGTTCACTTCGCAATGACTACTTTTAGGGATTGAAAGCAAGAGGCGTGCTGAATAAGAGCACGCCTCAGCTTTTCCAATGTGGCAATGACTAGAACTCTCTTACCGCAGGGATTACTTCTCTCTCGAAGATGTCGAGGGGTTGCATGGTCGCGATACCCCTCATGTTATAGATCGCATCAGTGAAGCCCAGCGCTGCCAGCTTTCGGCACTTTTCAATCACGTCATTTGCGCTCATGTTGCTATAGTCGAAAGTGTCGAGTGTGGTTTTCTCGATGTCATCATAGTTGCGTCCCAACCTTTCGCAATGACCCTTCAACACATCGAGCTTGTGCCGCAGATTAGACTCATAGTCATCACCCCTCGCGAACAAGTTGCAGGCATCGGCATACTGAGCGACTAGACGCAGGGTCTTCTGCTCCCCCGATCCGCCAATCAGAATCGGCGGATGCGGTTTACTGATCGCCTGCGGGCTGTTCAGAGTCCTGCCCAACTGTGCATGTTTCCCTTCATAAGGTTCGGTTCTGCCACTCCACATTTGCAGTGCAATTTGAAGCGTTTCCTCCAACCGCTCGAAACGCTCTTTCACCGGTGGGAAGGGTACACCTAGTGCACGTGATTCGTCCTCGTTCCATGCCGCTCCTATTCCAAAATACGCTCTACCACCGGATAGAACGTCAAGTGTAGTGGCGGTCTTAATCAATATGCCGGGGTAGCGATATACTACGCCTGTTACCATTGTGCCCAGCTTGATTCGTTGGGTGATTCCTGCTGCATAGCCCAATGTTGTGTAACCTTCCAGCATAGGCTCTTCTGGCTGGCCTATACCTCGAATCTGGAAGAAGTGATCCATCACCCACAAGCTGTAAAATCCTGCGGTGTCTGCTTGTTTGGCAATCTCCGTGAAAGTAGAGCGAATCGCCTCGTCGCCGCCTGGATAAGTGAAACTCGGAACCTGTAATCCTATGCGCATCATTGGACTCCTTGTGCTTTGATCAAAAAAAGCTGCCAGCGTTTTCTGGCAGCTTGAATATCACCTAACGGGTAATTATTTCATCTTGAGTAGCACAGATGCTTCGTGCCAGAAGCCTTCAAGATCGTAATAGGCACGTGTGTCTGGCGAGAAGGCGTGAACGATCACATCGCTGTAATCCATTAGCACCCACCCCGTATGAGCATCACCTTCAACGTAGCGAGGTTTAACGCCGTACCGCTTGCGCACCTCTTCTGTTACACCATCTACAATAGCTTTAAGCTGGCGCTCACTGCCTGCGCTGCAAATAACAAAGAAATCCGCGATCAGCGTTTGTTCGCGGATATCGAGCAGCACTATGTCTTCACCTTTTTTATCAGCGATAATGTCGGCAATCGTTCGCGCTAACTCAACTGCTTCGGTGGCAAAGCCCTCCATAGTCACCTGTTGATAACTCCTTTGATCGTTACTTGCATTGTAGCATGGTAATCAAGCACGGTTCAATCACCAAGTCTCAACTCAAGCATATTTCCTATATTTATAGGCTTGTTAGCGGCAAGGTCAATAACCCAACAGCGCCAATTACGCGACACTGATAGCCTTTCAACCATCTCGCTTGCGCCGCTTCCAGCTTTCGAGTGCTTTCAGCCGAATGCGTGCCATCCGATCCATCTCCAGGCAGCGCGCTTGAATATCTTCGACCGTCTCTTGGGCTGAGAAAATCAGGACCCACCGCCCATCATCGTTAGCGAGTACAGGTAGACCAAGTTCGTCAATGGGAGCCAGCCAGAGTCCGGTAAACTCCACCCGACCACTCACAATCGCCGCAACAACCTCATCCTCACAGGCTTCGAGGCAGCCACGCGCGATCTGTTCAGCTTGGTCGAAAAACAACCTTGCGGCAAGGATAGCATTTTGGGCGCGATGAATGGCAGATTCCGCATCATTCTCTAACATATCGGCCCCTTCTAAAGTGTTTTGCTGAGCCTATCCTGTATGGCATCCCAATGCGTACCCGGCCAGTAAACCCGGTGGCAGTTCGGGCATTCGGTAAAGTTGCTCTTGTTTCTCCAGACGTAGGGGGGAACACGGCTCTGGGCGGCTTGTGTTGGCAAATCCCTAAGCGGCGTATTGCATACACCACATCGCGCTATGACAGGCTCTGGTGGCAACCCAAAGTGCTCACGCACCTCTGCAATCTGCTCATCTAACCGTTGGCTGCTGATCAGGAGCGCTTTGATCCCACTTCGCTTCACCAAGCCTTGATCCCGGGTGAGAATCACGCGGGCTTCTGCACGCGCCAGCCTTACCACTTCGATATCGTCAGTATCAGGAAGATATGCTGCATCGTACCCGATCAGACGCAGCCACCGCGCCAGCCGTCCCAACATTGCGTCTAATAGGAGTAGTGGCGGCTCTTGTAGTATTTCGCTCATAATCGGCTCATCACACAGCTAAATTTTACCTACAAGTTGTCATTCATCAGTATTCAATTGTCGGTAACGAACTGACTGAATACTGACTACCCTAAACTCTATCGATCCAGCAGCACTATTGCCTCACGTGTGTAGATTGATCCGGTTGGGCTAAGCTCGCTTCGCATTAGACTTACCCCATCCACTCGCCATGATCCTAGCGTGCCAAGCCCGTGCTCCGCAGCTTTGCCAATCGATTCAATCTCATCTCGGCGCGCGTCGCGCGCGATACGAGCGAGCGTTAAGTGAGGATGAAAAGCTCGATCCTCTGTTGGGTAGCCCATTGGGGCAATTTGGCCTTCAATGCTGGCTTGTAATGCCGAAAGCCCGCGTACGTTGCCTGTCAGCCCTAACCACAACACGCGAGGATTCCGGGTGTTAGGGAAGCAGCCTAGCCCCTCCATCATTAGGAAGAAGGCGGAAAATCCATTAGCTGCCTTCTGTATTCCAGCAATGATTGTATCGATATGCTGCGCTGGAACATCTCCGAGGAATTTCAAAGTTAGGTGAACTGAATCTGGGCTAACCCATTTCGCGCCGCGTCCGGGGATTGTTCTTTTAAGATCGCTCTGGACTTGCTCAATAGTCTTGAGAACATTTGGAGGAAGCTCAACAGCGATGAACAACCTTCTCCGCTCGCCATGGGACATCGGGCTGTGAGCGGCGTTGTTCCCAATGGGGCGCGTGCGACTCACTGCCATGCCTCAAAAATCGGCTTTTGGACTTTCTGGCGTGGTGGAAGCTGAATAGGAATATCGGAGAGGAAGGCTTCGATGGCATATAAATACGTGTCGTGGCATTCATCCGTCGGCTGGTGATGAATGTCATCCAGTTCAATCAACTGTGCGCGGGGAATTTTCCGCGCGGCTAATATGGAGTCTTTCGGCGGTACGGTGTAGTCGCGTTTGCCAACGATAACCAGCGTGGGATGCTCAATTTCATTCAGATGTGGAGAAAAATCCTGGCGTACCACTGCACGCAGGCTCTCAATCACCGCTTGATGATTAGAACGACGCAAATCTTCGGTCGTCCGGCGCATGGCCGCGCTGCCTAGATACTTTGGTGCCCAATATTCCGTCATGACGGTTGCCGCAGCTAAGGGCCATACATGACGCGACCATTCGCGGACTCTATCACCCATGATGCCCATCATGAATATATCCAAATTCAAGCCAAGTTTCCCGGTGATCGTTGCAGAGATTGCTACCAAGCGCTTGGCAAGATGTGGATAGCGCCGCCCAATATCGAGGGTAATACGCCCTCCCATTGAGTGCCCGATCACGGCAAATGGCTCGATTCCCATTTCGGCACAGAAAGCCGCAACGTGATCCGTATAGCGATCTATAGAGTACCAATCGATGTGGGGTGCTTCCGAGTCGCCAAATCCGGGAAGGTCAAGCGCCCACAAGCGGTAATTATGGCGCAGCGCCCACATAGTTCGCAGCCACATTCGCCCAGACGACGCCCACCCATGTAAAAGGAGCACGTCGCGCTTCCCCGTGCCCCCACTGTAATATGATGTATTAAGTCCGTTAATTCGTATCAGCTTCATTTTCAAAAGTATAACATAAGGCAGAGATGCGTATCATCCATGACAACCCTACTACTGACACTGTTTCCGGCTGTTCAGATCAAAATCTTGTATTTGAGAGTGTCTAATTGGCTAAGCTTACTAGGATATTGGTACTCGTAATTACGAATGGTCTCCACCACTGAAGTAGATATGCATTACAAGCTGCCCAAGCCGGATTTGATCACCACTTCGCAGCACGCGCGGTTGGTTCGGACTTAGCGCCTGCTCATTTAGAAATGTACCGTTGGTGCTGTCGAGATCGACAAGAAACAACATTTCATCGCCCTGACGCAATGCAGCGTGGACACGGGACACCCCTTTCTCCAACGCCTGATAAGGAGCAAGATTAAGTCCTTCGATTTCCTCATATCTGCCAAAGAGATATTCTGCCCCCGGCTTGATGAAAAGTGGCTCTTGTGCTCCGGTGATGTGCAAAATTACGTAGTTCGCTGGTTCGAAGGTGGATGTTCCCCAACCAGATTTGATTTGTGCTTTAGTAAATCCCTCAGGTAGTTTTTGAATAACTGTTTCATCTTGATGTGTTTCCTCCAGCATTCTCCATGTTTCATCTTCCCAGAGTGCAGCCCCACAGTTCTCGCATCGGGTTAGGCCATCTGGATTTTCATGCTGGCAGTTTTTACAAGTAACCATTCGTTAATCTCCTCACCGCACGCACTCCGAAAGCGAGCCATTCGTGCTGAGGATAAGCCTCCACCTTCTTAAATTATCGTTCCAACTGCCTGATGCGCGAGCATAACGGATCAGGTTGCCAACATCATACTAGTGAACATTCAGAATTAAAAGTATGAGAATAAATCTGTAATTAAGTTTGTACCTAAGATCACAGCCTTGAATGCTGGAGTCTATCGTTCATGATTCGGCAAGCTACAAATCAGTATAAAAAAAGCCCCGCAGAGTTGCGGAGCCCCTTTCGAATGTCTCTAATTTAGAGGATTAGATCTTAGTGACGTTCGTGGCCTTAGGACCCTTATCGCCTTGCTCGACGTTGAACTCGATCCGATCACCTTCATCCAAATTACGATAACCGTTCATCTGGATCGCGCTATAGTGCACGAAGACATCCTTGCCACCGTCATCGGGAGTAGCGAAGCCGAAACCTTTTTCGCCATTAAACCACTTAACCGTGCCAGTGATACGCTGTTCTGTTTCCATTGTGGGATTTCTCCTTACCCAAATAAAGTGAAACTATATGTAGATGGGCGAAGACCCCGCAAAGGCTATCCCTGCAATGTTCCTCGGCAGGCCGCGAAACACGTAAAGCGGGTCCGTCTCTTTTTGGAAAGTCTTACAACCTACATCCTACGCCGCAGAAATATACCCTGCCACCCGCGTTTTAGCAACAAATTTCGACCAAGGCCGATATTCCATTGATGGTTAATAGCTGGCATTTGAAGCTATATCATCGTCAAAGCAATAATTTCTGAGCGAAGCTATGGAGATATTCGTCATCAGGGTGAATTAAGCCAATATTCAATACTAATTGTTTTCAGAATCAAAAGAGGCCCTATAATAGCAGAGCCTCGCTGCGAATGTCACACAAGAGATAAATTGCAGTTGATTCAGATTTTCCTGCTTGATAAGCGGAATATCTGTGCAATCTAGATTCGGGTGACGCTCTTGGCCTGTGGGCCTTTCTGGCCCTGCTCTACCGTGAATTCAACACGGTCACCCTCATGAAGGGTTGCACGGCCTCCTTCTTTCGGCAGGGCAGTGTAATGGACAAAAACATCCTTGCCCCCGTCATCACGAGTGATGAATCCATAACCTTTTGTATCATCGAACCACTTCACGGTGCCGGTAATGCGATCTGACATTGGGTACTCTCCTGACCCGAACAAAAAGAGATGCAGATGTGCCAGTTGTAGGTCGTAAAGACGGGCCGAAAAGGGAACCCAGCACCGCGCCGGGATTGACTTTACTCGTAAGTCTTTTAACAACCTGCAAAGCCAAGCATTCGCATTATACAGCCGCCTGATATTTTGGATCAACTATAGTCTAATTAGGAGAGTGTCTAAGATGCAATAGATACGAAATCGAAAAGGTGGGATACTTGGGGAAGTGATGCTTTTGAAGTTGGCGCTGATTCCAAAAAAATAAAGAACCGAACGCGAAAAGCAGTGGGCTAAACGGCGAGGTAATGACGCAGTTCAGCATTATCAGCCTCGACAGAATAAGTCTGGCTCTTGTTGGGGATGTCATCAGAGTAGTACCAACGAGCATGCGGTAGCGCATCGAGGTTTTCTTGCAGCAATTCATCACTGACAAACCGAGAGACTTTCGACGAAGGTCATGATATATGCTCGAATTTCACCATAGTTTGTGCTGAGGTTAGTGTATGCGACTGATTACTGTAACTCAGATCGCTGACTGCTTACCTTACCTATGATCTACTGATAACAACGCTTGAATTTTTCTGAAAGATCACGTTATGGGTACGAAAAGTTTGAACCAGTTCTCTATGATAATAGGTGGTTTGTTCATTTCGATGGCCTCTACCTTTTCCAGCTCCGGTGCAGGAGATAATTGGGCAGTATAGGCATTGAACTAATTGACTTTTCTTCATTCATCCGAATCTTCTGCTTCATCTAAAGTTAAGCTCTCTGAAAACTCCCCATTAAGATGCAACTGTTGCTCAAGTGCTTTGAGTGCTGATTGGAGTCTTTGTTGTCGTAAACTATTCGTTAGATCACCACGAGTACGTTCTAGCACTCCTCGGAGACTATCCACCCGCCGCCTGAGACCGTAAGTAATAGCGTCTGGAAAATCGAAAGTCATCAGCACGTTATAGATATCATCCATCGCATCCAGTAAACGCTCTGCTTCATCACTGTGACCAGTACGGATAATATCCAAAATTGTTCGCCGCAATTCGCTGGCAGCTTCCGCTAGACCATTCAAGTAAGTTGATCCTGGTACGCCCAGAGCCTCTGGCTGTGGAGGCTGCTGATCTCGTACTAGTGCATAAGTTGCAAATGCCTCAACATATTCTTTAAGAGCATCTTGTGTGTATCCCGAGTAAAATAGATCAGGATAGCCTTTAACGCCTTGGATCAAATCATTAGCTGCTTCTCGAACTACCTCAAGACTTTGTTCGGCTTCTTGCCAATTTTCTCTATGAACTGCTTTGATTGCAGCGGCACAGCGTCTCGTAAGCTCTCGCGAACGTGATAAGGCAGTATCACGGGCTACATTCATCATCTCCATCTGAGCACGAATATCATCCGCGAGCACTTCGATAGAATCTGGATTTGTCATTTATGCTTCTCCTACGTAGTTTTTCAAAATAGTTAGGACTTACGCAAGGGGAGAGCAGAGCCATGCGATAGGGTAAAGTAGAGGGCATGAGCACTGTAACCCGCCTAGACTATTGTCAATTTCTGCTGGTGACCCAGACCAACTATACGTTGACTTACTTTGCCGAGCATAGCGAGAAATTCAGCCATGATGCGGTGAAACGGTATCTGGAAGACGTGGCTGCTGACCTCGTTTCATCCAGCAGGCTTGCAGAGGGAACTGTAAACTCATGGTTGTTTCGTCCACAAAGAGAAGCTCAACATCGCCTCGCTCGGCGCGTTTTTAAGTCCTCAAACATGACCTCCGCAAAGGCGGTGAGGTCATGCTTGGGACGACGGTGGACGTAGCCCCTTCCTTCAGCAAAATGCGTAGGCGCTCCCCTCAGCGATGCATCTCAGCAGTTTCCTTTTGTCATAATTTTTGAGTACAAAAGGGCAGTCCGATGTTCTGGACTGCCGCTTATTATCAGAAAGCGCGCCCACCCCTACTGTCAATCCGTCAGTAGCCAATATAGCCAGCCGGGTTATCGGGATTATGGTTCCAGCGCATCTCGAAGTGAAGATGTGCGCCACTGCTCCGCCCCGTCGAGCCGACTGCGCCCACAATCCCGCCGCGCGGCACACTCTGACCGCAGCGCACGCTGATTGCGCTCAGGTGAGCGTAGTATGTCGTCCAGCCGTTGCCATGATCGAGCACGACAAGCTGACCATAGCCCCAATCCTCAGGAACCCAACCGGAGTAGATCACCACACCCGTATCGGCGGCCTGTGCGGGCGTGCCTATTGGCATAGCGAGGTCAATCCCCGTATGTCCCCCCCAGAACGGCTGGGACACCTGCGCGCCGGGGAGCGGGCTAGACCATGACCCTGTGCCCCCGCTCCCTTGCAGACTCGCAGAGCAGGAGCCAGCCATATTCGGCATGAATGCATTGTAGGTTGCACCCGTCTTTTTATCGGTCACGGCGACAACAGACGGCTTCCATAGATCGGCCTGCATCACGCCAACACCACCGGGAATGACCAGAAGTGAGAGAACGTTCGGGGTCGTGGCGGGTGTAGCACCTTCGAGATAGTTGTACTTGTAACCGATAATCGCATTCACATCAGCTTGGTACTTATCCGCGATCTGCTGTAAGTTCATCACGCCATCGGCTTTGTACAATGCGCCATCCATCGGCAAGATGTTCATCGTCATGCCGGTTTGCAGCATATGAACATCGCCGCGCAGGGCCTCTTCATTCGAAAAAAAGATCGTTTCACGGGTCAGACCGAACTTCTCCGCGATACCCATCACAGTATCACCGGGTTGAACGGTGTAACCGATTATCTTATCTCGCGGGCGGTCGGGGATAATCGTGAAAGGAACTAGCTGGCGGGTTAATAGGTTAGTCGTGAGGAGCGTATTGGATGATCCAGTGAGCGGTGCGTTATCTTTCTCTGGCCCAGTCAGGGGCGCGAGTGATGCGGATGAAGCGTCCGAAGGGAACAGGATCATGCGAATAGGCCCAACGATCAGGAGCGCGACTGCGATGAGCGCTGTAATGATCGAGATGATTGTCAAATGGCGGTTGAGGAATTCGAGAACTTGCTCGCCCAGCGATGAGATGCCAGAACGTGGGATAAAACGCTGATCTTGATCCATACCAATCCTTCTCACAACCAAACGGCCAGCGCAGGAGGCGCGTCGGCGCTTCCCGCGCTGGCCGGATGTGGTTGTCCTTGAGATTGGCGTATGGTAACGCGCTCCCGATGGGTCGTCAAACGACGAATCGCCTACGACCGCCGGGTTCATTCACTCGAAATCAGCTAAACTGCCGGAGCGGCAGGCGCGACATCGGCAGCAGGGCCAGTGAGCGGCGCTGCGCGGCCTGTCCACTTGCGCCACGCAAGAGTCCACATGGTTTCGAGGTAGGCTTGTACAAGACCACCGAAGACAAGCAGAACAGGCCAAAACAGGCAGCAGCAAGATGCAATCGCAAGCGGTACAAACAGCAGAATTTTCAGGCCAATCGTTCCGCCGATCTGGATAAGCGCGATAATCAACGCCTCGCCAGCGTTGCTGCGCAGGACTTCCCAACCTCGGCGGTAGGACTCAAACACGCCTGTGCCATCAAGCATAGCCGCACGATCTGCAAAGGTGCGTAAAATAGTCAGGATCAGCCCGACAATCGCAGTGAGACAGCCAAGCGCAATGAGCGTGATCAGTAGACCACTTGCTGCTGCAACTTGGGTCATTACATCTTGAACCGTAGTTGCAACCATCGCAATAGGAATGATTAGGGCAAGTATAATAATCACGAGCACAAGCATCGGGATCGCGGCGATGATCCCAATTCCGATCAGCGTCCAGCCGCGCCCCCAACCTGCGCCGAAGGCTTGCCCAAAGCTGGATACACCTCCCGAATCTAGTATGTCAACAGCATGAATCGAGCCGCCAGTCGAGATGCGGGCTAGAAAAAGGCAAATGAGCACAATCGTTCCACCGATACAAAGTACGGCAATAAGAATCGGAATCCCAATTCCCAGAGCGGCCCGCACATCGGGATTGCTAAAATCCGGCAACTGGCCAGATTCAGGTGGGGTAAAGCTGAAATTATCATTGGTGTTGAAATTTCCACCACCAGGACCACCGCCGCCTCCACCGGGGAAGTTAAAGCGGGTTGAAAAACTGTTTCCACTCCCAAGCACGATCAGGACACCGAGCAGGATGAGCCACTTGTTGTTCCACACAATTTCCCACGAACGACGGAGTAACGCACCGTAATCCATATTCATTTCTCCCTTG
>Ga0075421_100011086_pt1 | contig 11163 bp, 15 predicted proteins | sample SoiMetdeltSBSDD5_FD_75292 | JGI IMG/M metagenome (GOLD analysis project Ga0075421, IMG submission 75292) | Bulk soil microbial communities from a Populus tree surrounding site in Tennessee, USA - Soil MetaG P. deltoides SBSDD5 | ecosystem: Environmental > Terrestrial > Soil > Tree plantation...
AAATTACCGGTAACCATCCCAACGGGCGTTAAAGTCGCCCTTGACGCCAGCGCCTTGCGCCTGGAAGGGCCCAAGGGAAAACTGCAGACGGCGCTTCCCGCGGGGGTCGACGTAAAAGTCGAGGGCAATTTGCTGCGCGTCGAGCGCCAGACGGAGGATCGCAGGGTCCGCGCGCTCCATGGCCTTACGCGCAAGCTCATTGCCAACATGGCGCAAGGGGTCAGTCAAGGTTTCACTCGCGTGCTCGATATCAACGGCGTCGGTTATCGGGCGGAGGTGAAGGGGCAGGAAATCCACATGACTCTAGGATACTCCCACCCGGTGGTTTTTCCTCTGCCCGCGGGCGTATCCGCGGCGATCGAGCGCCAGGTCATTATCACTTTGAGCGGTCCCGATCGCCAGGTTCTCGGCGAAACCGCGGCGAAGATTCGCAGCCTCCGGCCGCCGGAGCCCTACAAGGGTAAAGGGATTAAATACCGTGAGGAAGTGATCAAGCGCAAAGCCGGCAAAGCGGTAGGCTCGGCAGGCGGCAAGTAGAGTGTTGAGGAATCGAGATGGCGAATAAACGGGTAGATAGCGCGCGATTGCGCCGCAAGGTGCGGGTGCGCAAGAAAATCGTCGGGACCGACAGCCGGCCGCGAATCTGCGTATTTCGCAGCAATAAACATATCTATGCACAGGTGATTTCGGACGATCAGGGGAAAACCCTGGCAACGGTGTCGACGCTTTCGGACTCGTTAGAGCCGTCCGGGAAAAAGGCCAAGGGTGTCGAAGTGGCGAAGCTTGTCGGTCTCGCTCTGGCGAAAATCTGCCAGGAAAAGAACATCACCCAAGTGGTTTTTGATCGGAACGGTTTTTTGTTCCACGGGCGCGTCAAGGCGGTGGCCGACGGGGCGCGCGAAGGTGGATTGAAGTTTTGACCGCAAAAGTTTTAACGCGAGGTGCCTTTGGAACGGATTGATCCGCAGGGAATGGAACTTAAGGAAAAAGTGGTGCACATCAGCCGGGTGGCCAAAGTCGTCAAAGGCGGTCGGCGGTTCAGCTTCAGCGCTCTCGTGGTTGTGGGCGACAGCCGCTCGGTGGTCGGCTACGGCATGGGCAAGGCGAAGGAAGTTCCGGAAGCGATTCGCAAGGGGTTGGAACAAGCCAAAAAAAGTTTGATTCGAGTGCCGATCATGGATGGCACTATTCCCTTCGAAGTCACGGGTCACTATGGCGCCGGCTATGTCATTCTCAAACCGGCTTCGGGTGGAACCGGGGTGATCGCCGGAGGCGGCGTGCGCGCCGTCGTTGAAGCCTCCGGGATCCAAAATGTGCTGACCAAATGCATCGGCTCGAACAACCCGCATAATATGGTCAAAGCGACGATTGAAGCGCTGCGTGAGCTGCGCGCTCCCGAGGACATTGCCGAGCGGCGCGGCAAAGTATTGGCGGAGATTCGTTGATTATGAAACTCGATGATTTAAGGCCGGCGGCCGGTTCGAATAAGAAACGCAAGCGCGTCGGACGCGGCGATGGCTCGGGGCACGGCAAGACCTCGGGTCGCGGTCACAAAGGCCAAGGCGCTCGTTCCGGCGGTAACACCAAACCCGGTTTTGAAGGCGGGCAAATGCCGTTACAGCGACGCTTACCCAAGCGCGGCTTTCACAACCCGTTTCGCATTGAGATGTCGGTGGTCAATCTTGGCCAAATCAATACGCTGCCCGCCGGCACGGAAGTCACCCCGGAAACGCTCATATTGCACGGCTATGTCAGCGGCAAGAAGCGGCAAGTCAAAGTTCTCGGTGCCGGCGAGCTATCTAAAGCCCTGACGGTGAAAGCCCATGGCTTCTCCGCCAAGGCGAAAGAGAAGATCGAAGCCGCCGGCGGCAAAGCGGAGTTGATTGCCCTTCATGCTTAGCGGTTTTCAAAACGCCTCGCGCGTGCCGGAATTGCGCCGCCGCGTGCTGTTCACGCTGGCGATGATCGCGGTCTACCGCCTCGGCGTGCATGTGCCGACGCCGGGAATCGATCGCCAGGCGATGGCGGCCTTCTTCGACCAGCAGCAGAATACGCTTTTCGGTTTTTTGAACCTGTTTTCCGGCGGCGCGCTGGAGCAGTTCTCGGTTTTCTCCTTGGGCATCATGCCCTACATCAGCGCGTCGATTATTCTGCAGCTTTTGACGGTTGTTTTTCCTTATCTCGAGCGGTTGTCGAAGGAGGGCGAGGCGGGACGGCGCAAGATCACCCAGTATACGCGCTACGGCACCGTCGTGCTGTCGATCGTTCAGGGAATCATGATCAGCGTCGGCCTTGAAGGCACGCAAGGGCCGGGCGGGCAGAGCCTGGTTTTGAATCCAGGTTGGGGATTCCGTTTGATGACGGTGATTACGCTAACCTCGGGGACCGCTTTTATCATGTGGTTGGGCGAGCAGATCACCGAGCGCGGCATTGGCAACGGAATTTCTTTGATCATCTTTGCCGGTATTGTCGCCCGATTGCCGTCGGCCATCACCACGACTTTACAGTTCATGCGTGAAGGCGAAATGGGCCCCTTGGTCGCGTTGCTCATCCTGGCGCTGAGCGTGCTCGTGGTGGGATCGATCATCTTCGTCGAGCGCGGCCAGCGGCGTATACCGGTGCAATACGCCAAGCGCGTGGTTGGCCGTAAAATGTACGGCGGCATGACGTCGCATCTGCCGCTCAAGGTGAATACCGCAAACGTCATACCGCCGATCTTCGCGTCGTCGATCTTGATTTTTCCGGCGACCTTGGCGCAGTTTGCCAATCATCCCTGGGTGCAGACGGCTTCGGCCGCGCTGGCGCCGGGCACGTGGCTGCACGATTTTATCTACATTCTGCTGATCATCTTTTTTGCCTTCTTTTACACGGCGGTGGTGTTCAATCCGAGCGACGTTGCCGAAAACATGAAGAAGGCGGGCGGTTACATTCCGGGTATCCGTCCCGGGCAGAAGACCGCTGAATACATCGAGCGCGTGCTGTCGCGCATCACTTTGAGCGGCGCCATCTATTTGTGCATCGTCTCGCTGTTGCCGACGATACTGGTCAGGCAGTTCAACGTGCCTTTCTATTTCGGCGGCACCGCGCTCTTGATCGTTGTCGGCGTCGCTTTGGATACCGTGGCGCAAATGGAAACGCATCTGATCAGCCGCAACTACGAGGGGTTTATGAAGCGGGGCCGGCTGCGCGGAAGAAGGGGTTAAACGGTGGCCGCAGGCGCGCGCGTCGTACTCCTTGGGCCTCCGGGAGCGGGCAAGGGAACCCAGGCAAAGTTGCTCCAGGAAAAATTTGCCGCTTGCCAAATATCGACCGGCGACATTTTGCGCAAGGCGGTGACGGAGAAAACTCCGCTTGGCCAGGAGGCGGCGCAGTATATCGATCGCGGCGCCTTGGTGCCGGATGAGGTCATCGTTAAACTGGTCGCCGAGCGGCTCAAGGAGAAGGATTGCGAAGCGGGATTCATTCTTGACGGGTTTCCAAGAACGATTCCACAGGCGGAAAGTCTTGACGCCATCCTCAAGGAGATGAGGCTGAGCCTCAATCGTGTCTTGTCGGTGCAAGTGCCGCGCGCAGTCATTATCGAGCGACTCGCCGGCCGGCGCAACTGTAAGAACTGCGGCGCCTTGTCGCATACGGTTTTTAATCCGCCGAAAAAGGCGGGGGTTTGCGACCAATGCGGCGGCGAGCTTTACCAGCGGCATGACGACGAGGAGGAGACGGTTGCCAATCGTCTGAAGGTTTACGAGAAGCAAACCCAGCCCTTGGTCAATTATTATCGCCAGCGTCAGTTGCTGCGCGAGATCGACGGAGTCGGCGCGGTCGAAGAAATCCGCGCCCGGGTGCTCGGCGCTTTGGGAGATGTGGTTGCGTGATATCGCTCAAGTCGCCTCGCGAAATCGAGATTATGAGACGGGCGAACGTGATTGTCGCGGAGGTTCTGCAGGAGTTAAAACAGCGCGTCGCTCCCGGGGTTACGACGCTTGAGCTGGATGCGGTCGCCGAGGAGATGACGCTAAAAAAAAACGCCGTTCCGGCGTTTAAAGGTTACAGCGTCGGCGGGCGCGTTTATCCGCTCTGTCTGTGCGCGTCGGTCAACGATGAGATCGTCCATGGCATTCCGTCCCATCGCGCCTTGCGCGAGGGGGATATCATCGGACTCGATTACGGGGTGATCTACGAGGGGTTCTACGGCGACTCGGCGATCACCGTGGGCGTGGGCAAGGTCAGCGAAGCAGCGCAACGGCTCATGGACGTCACCGAGCAGTCGCTCTACAAAGGCATCGAGCAACTGCACGAGGGGAAGCGGCTGGGCGATTTGGGCGCCGCCGTTCAACAGGTTGCCGAGGGGGCGGGGTTTTCGGTCGTGCGCGCGTTCGTCGGGCATGGCATCGGCAAAAAATTGCACGAGGAGCCGCCCGTGCCCAATTATGGGGAGCCGGAGCGCGGGCTGCGGCTTAAAGAAGGCATGGTTTTGGCCATCGAGCCGATGGTCAATGTCGGTGGCTATGAAGTGGAAATTAGAGACGATGGTTGGACCGCGGTGACGAAAGACGGTAGTTTGGCCGCCCATTTTGAGCATTCGGTCGCCATCACCAAGGACGGCCCTTTCATTTTGAGTCAACTTTAGCGGGGAGGAACAGCGGAGCAGATCGGGTTTCCTATGCCAAAAGAAGACGCTATCGAAGTAACCGGAACGGTACTGGAGACTCTGCCCAACGCCATGTTCAGGGTCAAGTTGGAGAACGGCCATAATGTGCTGGCCCATATTTCCGGCAAGATGCGCATGCACTACATCAAGATTCTCCCCGGCGACAAAGTGAAGATTGAGCTGTCGCCCTACGATCTTGCAAGGGGACGAATCGTTTTCCGTGAGCGCTAAGATCAAGATGAGGAGCAGACGTGAAGGTTCGAGCATCGGTAAAAAAAATCTGCAGTAAATGCAAAGTGATTCGGCGCAAGGGCGTGGTGCGGGTGCTGTGCGAAAATACCAAGCACAAGCAGCGCCAAGGCTGAGCGTTCCAGGGTTTGAAAGTTCAACCGTTCAAACGAACTCGAAACGGGATGTCTTTTTGAAATCCTCAATGGAGTAAAAATATGGCACGTATCGCAGGGGTGGATTTGCCCAAAAGCAAAAGGATGGAAATCGCGCTGACCTACATTTACGGCATTGGGCGCAGCGGATCGCGGGAAATTCTCGGCAAGGCCGGCGTTTCGCTGGATCTCAAGACCGATGATTTGAGCGACGACGATGTGGTCAAGATTCGCCAGGTCATGGACCAGAGTCATAAGGTGGAAGGCGATCTCAGGCGCGACGTGACCGGCAATATCAAGCGTCATCTCGACATGAGCTCTTATCGCGGCTTGCGTCACCGGAGAAATTTGCCGGTGCGCGGCCAGCGCACCCACACCAACGCGCGCACTCGTAAAGGGCCGCGCAAGACCGTCGCCGGCAAGAAGCAGGCCCCGACAAAGTAGGAGAGAAACATGGCAGACGCGACTGACGAAAAGCAGAAAGCCGACGGGCAGGCCGATGCAAAGGCCAGCGAACGGGCGGCGCGGCGCAAACGCGGACGCAAGAATATCGCCGAGGGAGTGGTTCATATCCACTCGACGTTTAACAATACGATTGTCACGATCACGGATTATCAGGGCAATGTGATTTCCTGGTCGAGCGCCGGCGCGATGGGTTTTAAGGGCTCGCGCAAAGGCACGCCGTTCGCCGCCCAGCAAGCGGCCGACAGCGCGGCCAAGAAAGCCATGGACCATGGTCTGCGCAGCGTGCAGATTTTTGTTCGCGGCCCCGGCGCGGGCCGAGAATCGGCGCTGCGGGCGCTGCAGTCCGCCGGCATCAATATCAGCCTGATCAAAGATGTTACCCCGATCCCCCATAACGGCTGCCGTCCGCCGAAACGGCGACGCGTTTGATCATTTTTAGGAGGAAAAAGATTGGCTAGATACACAGATTCTGTGTGCCGGCTCTGCAGGCGCGAAAATTTGAAGCTCTTTCTCAAGGGCGAGCGCTGTTATACGGACAAGTGCGCCATCGAAAGGCGCAATTATCCGCCAGGGCAACACGGGCAAGGCCGGCCTAAGTTCTCCGAGTACAGTATTCAGTTGCGCGAGAAGCAGAAGGTCAAACGCATGTACGGCTTGCTGGAAAAGCAGTTTCGCCGCACCTTTGCCGAGGCCAACCGGACCAAGGGCATCACCGGTGAGACCCTGCTCGTGCTGCTTGAGCGCCGCCTGGATAATGTGGCCTATCGTCTTGGTTTTGCCAGTTCGCGGGCCGAAGCTCGCACGCTGGTGCGGCACGGCCATCTTCTGGTCAACGGCCGGAAAACCAACATTCCTTCGTATTCCGTGCGCGCCGGCGACGTCATTGCGGTGAAAGAGCAGAGCCGCCAGCTTGGACGCGTTGTGTCGGCGATGGAAGGGGCGCAACGGCGTGGAGTTCCCGACTGGGCGGAACTCGACCGGGAGACGGTCAGCGGCAGAATCAAAATTCTGCCGTCGCGCAGCGATGTGACTATGCCCATCAATGAAAAGCTGATTGTCGAATTATATTCAAAGTAAGTTCGATATTGGGAGACGCTATGTCGACGATGTATAAGCATTGGACGGAATTGATCAAGCCCAGACAACTGGAGTTGGAAGAGAAAACTCTGACGCCAATCTATGGAAAGTTTTATGCCGAACCCTTTGAACGAGGGTTCGGCCAAACCATCGGAAATTCGCTCCGGCGCATTCTCTTGTCATCGCTCATGGGAGCTTCCATCGTCGCCGTTCGCATCAAAGGCATATTGCACGAGTTCTCGACGGTGCCGGGCGTAACCGAAGACGTGGCCGATATCATTCTCAACCTCAAAGAGATTCGGCTGCGCCTGAATGAAGGCGAACAACAGACGCTCAAGATCGAGGCGAAAGGCCCGGGAACGGTTTACGCCAAAGACATCATCGCGCCGCCGGCGGTCGAGATATTGAATCCCGACCACAAGATTGCCACGCTGTCGCGCGACGCCAAGCTCGAGGTCGAAATGCTCGCCAAACTCGGCCGCGGCTATGTCCCGGCGGAGCGCAATAAGGAAGAAGGCGCGCCCGTCGATACGATCTTTATCGATGCGATCTTTTCGCCGGTTTTGAAGGTTAACTTCAACGTCGTCAACGCCCGCGTCGGCCAGCGCACCGATTATGACAAGGTGGTTTTTGAAGTGCATACCGACGGCAGCGTGAAGCCGGACGACGCCATGGCGTATGCCGCCAAGATTCTCCAGGACCAGGTCAGTATCTTCGTCAACTTCCAAGACGAGCCGCGGGCAGAGAAGAAAGAAGACGGTCCGCCGGTGCCGTTGAACGAGAACCTGTTTCGCAGCGTGGACGAGCTCGAGTTTTCCGTGCGGTCGCAAAATTGCCTGCAGAACGCCGATATCAAGTATATCGGCGAGCTGGTCCAAAAAAGCGAACAAGAGATGCTGCGCACGAAAAACTTTGGGCACAAGTCGCTCAATGAGATCAAAGAAATTCTCAAGGAAATGGGATTGGAACTGGGCATGAAGGTCGATCATTTCCCTTCGCGGGAAGAGATCGAAGCGCGCAAGCGCGCGGCCGAGAAAGAGACGGTTTGAGCCATGCGCCACTTGAAATCGGGCAGACAGCTCAGCCGCAACTCGTCCCATCGCTGGGCGCTCATGCGCAATCTCATCACGGCGTTGCTGCGCGAGGAAAAGATCCGCACCACCGATCCGAAAGCCAAGGAACTGCGCCGCTGGGTGGAGCGGGTGATCACGCTCGGCAAACGGGGTGATTTGCACGCGCGCCGGCAGGCCTTGAGCGTGGTCCAGGACAAAGCCGTCGTGCGCAAGCTGTTCGACACCATCGGACCGCGTTTCAAAGACCGCCCGGGAGGCTATACCCGCATCATCAAGATCGGCATCCGGCACGGCGACGCCGCGCAGATGTCGATCATCGAGCTCGTCGGTGCAGAGACCGCCAAAGAGACCGCCTCGGGTGGCGGCAAGAAGCGCCGCCGCGCGCGCCGGCAGCCCGCCGAGAAGCGAGAAGCAGCGGCTTAGTTTTCATCCACGACGTGGATTCCAAACAGCCCGCCGGGATCGCGCAAGGATCCGGCGGGCTGTTTTCGTTCGACTTCAGAGTATAAGTAAGGCGGTCGCAGGGATCTGTCGATGATAAGTCGTCGGTCTCTTTGCCGTCACACCGGCGGTGGCCGGTATCCAGGCCGATGCGCTACGTCGGGATTCCAGGTCGCGCAATCCCGGACTCTGAAGGCGAGGAGATATCCCAGCCGCTGCGACCTTATCAGAGACCGACTGCGACGGTGCCGTTTACTTCAAGATTTCCTTCGCTCGGGGAATCAGCTTCGGATCAAGGTTGAAAACTTCCATGACGTTTTTCTCCAGCTCGGCGCCGTCGAGCGGGTTGATGTCGAGTTTTGCCTTGTTGGCGTCGGCAAGAAACTCCGGATCTTTTACCGTGTCCATAAACGCCCTGCGGAGAATTTGCACCCGGTCTTTCGGCGTTCCCGGAGGCAGCACGTAGGGCCGCGCCGTCGGGCCGACGCTATGGACGAGGGCGCGGACAAGTCTTTGCCCCTCCTCGGTCTTGGCATAGTTGATCGCCAGCGGCAGCTTGGGCTGGTCCGGATGCGATTTTGCGGTATTTTGCAAAACGACCACCGCTTCGCCCGAATCCAGCTCTTTGCGCCAAGTTGCCTTGAACGATTCCCATGAATTGCAGACGCCGAGTATTTCCTGGCTGTTGAACGCCAAGCGCACATCGGCGGTGCCTTTGTAACCGGAAACGAGCTGCATGGGCAAGCCGATGGCGGCGGCGAGCACTTTGGGAATGTCGTCCGTCGCGGAGCCGACGCCGACGCCGCCTAACTTGACCGGAGTTTTGGCGGACAACCATTGCTCGATGCTGGTAATGCCGGTGCTCTTGTGCGCGGCGAGCATGTAGTTGTCCTGGGCCGGCACTCCCATGTATTCAAACTTGCGCGCGTCGAACTCGATGCCCGGTTTTTCGAGCAGTTGCTGCAGGAAGAGCCCGCCGATGAAATGACCGATGGTCAGGCCGTCGGGCTTGGCGATTTTGTACATGTGATTGGCCGAGATCAAAAAGCCCGCCCCGGGCATGTTGTCGACGAGGATGGCCGGATTGCCGGGGATATGTTTACCCATATGCCGCGCGATCGTGCGCGAATAGGTGTCGTAGCCGCCGCCCGCCGAGGCGCCGACGATAATCCGCACGGTCTTGCCGCGATAAAACGAGTCCTGCGCCTGGGCCGGGGCGACGGCGAAAAATAGGCTGAGGATCGAGAGTTGGCCGATGATTCGTTTCATGATTTCTCCTGGTTGAGAAACTTGCGCCCGTTTATTTCAATATCTCTTTGAGCTGATTGACCAGCGACGCGTCCATCTTGAAAAGCTGCGCGACGATCTTTTCGATCTCCTCGCCGGTCAGCGGATCGGTGTCGAGGCGCGATTTCTTGGCGTCGGCGAGAAACTCAGGGTCTTTCAAAGTTTCCACAAACGCTTTGCGCAGCAGCAGCACCCGGTCCTTCGGCGTGCCGGGGGCGACGGCGTAGGGCCGGGTGATCGCCGACGGATCGTGGCCGCCAAATTTGAGCAGCAGCTTGCCATTTTCATTGGGCGCGAAATCGACGGCGTTGGGCACTTTGGCCAGCTCCGGATGGGGCTTGGCATTGACCTGCAAAACCACCGCGACATTCCCCGAGTCGAGTCCCTGGCGCCAGATCGATTTGATCGACTCCCATTGCCAGCAGCCGCCCGCCACTTCTCCGGCCTCTGCGGCGAGGCGGACTTCCGCAGTGCCTTTGTAGCCGGCGACGAGCTGGATCGGCAGCTTGAGCGCCGCGATCAATAGCCTGGCGGTGTTATAAGTCGTGTCGCCCGGCGCCACGCCGCCCAGCTTCACCGGGGTCTTGGCGTTTCTCAAGTTATCGAACGTGGCAATGCCGCTCGGTTTGTAAAAGGCGCAGGCGACGTTGTCCTGAGTCGGAATGCCGATGTATTCGAATTTGCGGGCATCGAACTCGATGCCGGGTTTGCCGATGACCTGATTGATGACCTGGTTGCCGTGGAAATTGAGGATCGTGAGACCGTCCGGTTTGGCGACGTTGTAGACGTGGTTGGCGGAAACGAGACTGGCCGCGCCCGGCATGTTTTCGACGACGACCCCGGGATTTCCCGGAATATGCCGCCCCATGTGACGTCCGATCAGGCGGGAGTAGGTATCGAAACCGCCGCCCGCCGAGAAGCCGACGATAATTCTGATCGACTTGCCTTCATAGTATGGCGCTGCCGCGTGGGCCGGCAATGCCAGCGCGAAATAGACCGCCGCCAGCGATGCTCTGAGAAGAATCTTCGACATTCGGCACTCCTTCATGTGGGGATATTCCAGCCCGCAATTAACTATTAAAATTCACCGCGAGTCAACGGTCATGGAGCATTTCGGCGCGCAGCTCCGCTTCCCATTCCCGGCTGCCGCCGGGCAGCCACTGGCAGCCAAGATCGCGGATTTCACCGGGAGAAGTGAACTGCGGCAGCTCTTCCAGCGCCCGCTGCAATACTGCCTGATGGCGCGAGCGCTCGTGCGGCGGGCCGAATGTTCTGCCCACTGGATGATCGACGAAGGCCGCGCGCGGCGGCACGACCTTGCTCATGATGTCGTGCGCCGTGCCGATCACCACGGTGGGAATGCCGCGCGCTTCGATCACGTGCGCGATGAGACCGACGGTCTCATGGCAGAAGGGTCAGTAGGGGATCAGCAAGGCGAGATCGACGCGCGCTTTGGCAAGCTCGCCGGCAAGCGCGGGCGCGAGCTGGTTCTCGATCTCTTTGTGGCGGCGCACGCCGCCCATGAAGGAATAGTGAAACGGCGCCACTGCGCCGATGGCGTGATTTTCAGCCAATGCGGCCAGCGCCGTGCGCGGAAAGACAATCTGCGGGTCCTGTTTCGGCACCGTGCCGATGCCCGAGTGGTGATCGATCGTGATCGTGCCCCTGCCCGGATCCGACGGTAGGCGACGGTAGCTCAGGTCTTCGCGCGGAACAAACGGCTCCTGGTCGGTTAGCCGAAGCGCGGCGCTGCTCAGTAAAGCGACGCGCATTTCATGGACCGGCTTTG
>Ga0075421_100011087_pt1 | contig 11163 bp, 10 predicted proteins | sample SoiMetdeltSBSDD5_FD_75292 | JGI IMG/M metagenome (GOLD analysis project Ga0075421, IMG submission 75292) | Bulk soil microbial communities from a Populus tree surrounding site in Tennessee, USA - Soil MetaG P. deltoides SBSDD5 | ecosystem: Environmental > Terrestrial > Soil > Tree plantation...
CGCTTCCAAGTCGGGCGCGCCAAGGGCATGCGCCACGGAGGTGGTGTCATGTCCGAAGCCGTCGAGCTGCGCGCACCGCCGAGACCGCGCGCCCCGCCGCGACCAGCGCCCCGCGTCGCCTTCGGCTCCATCCTGCTGGCGAGCTGGGCGCTCATGCTGCTCAACATGTCGCGCGACCTGTTCGCGGTGCCCGTGGGCGGGGCGCTCGCCACGGCGTGGATCGGCGCGGCGTGGCTCGTCTGGTCGCTGCTCTTCGTGCTGGTCATCGTGGCCCCGGCGGCCGCGGCGCAGCGCCTGCTCGCCTGCCGCTTCGTCGTGCGGCGGATCGGGCGCTGGGATCGACGGCTGTCGGCGACGCTGCTGGTGGGCGTGGCCCTCGCGCTCGCGGCCGCGCAGGTGTTCGTCTTCGTGGACGCGCAGGTCTTCCGGGTGTTCGGCTTCCACGTGAACGGCTTCGTGTGGAACCTGCTCAGCGTGCGCGGCGGTATCGAGTCCTTGGGGGCCGGGCCCGGGACGGTGGCCGCCTTCGTGGCCGTGGTGGTCGTCGCGCTCGCCGTGCAGGGCTGGATCGTGCTGCGCGCCCTGCGCACCCGGCCGCGGGCCGCGAGCGCGCGGCGCCGGCGGGGCTGGTCGCTCGCGGCGTCGATTTTCGTGCTCTTCGCCTTCGAGCGCGTGACGCTGGGGCTCTCGGACGCCGCCAACCAGCGCTCGGTGCTCGCGGCCGCGAGCGCCTTCCCGCTGCTGCCGCCCGTGCGCATGCACGGCTTCGCGGCCTCGCTCGGCCTTTCCCGCGGGAGCGGGGACCCGGAGTTCCTGCGGGCGAGGCCGCTGCGCCTGCAGTACCCGCTGGCGCCGGTGCAGCGCGATCCGGCCGCGCCGCGCCTGAACATCGTGTGGCTGGTGTCCGAGTCCTGGCGCGCCGACATGCTGGACCCCGCGATCATGCCGGCCACGTCGGCCTTCGCCGCGCAGGCGCTCGACTTCCGCCACCACTACAGCGGCGGCAACGGCACGCGCATGGGCATGTTCTCCATGTTCTACGGCCTCTACGGCAGCTACTGGTTCCCCTTCCTGGCGGAGTGCCGAGCGCCGGTGCTCATGGACGTGCTGCAAGAAGGAGGCTGGGACATCGAGGCCTTCACGAGCGCGCGCTTCACATTCCCCGAGCTGGACGAGACCGTCTTCGCCGGCGTGCCGGCCGCGCGGCTGCACGAGGGCGACCCGCAGCTCCTCGGCTGGCAGAACGACCGCGCCAACGTCACGGCGCTGCTCGCCGCCATCGACCGTCACGGGCCCGACGAGCCCTTCTTCGAGTTCATGTTCTTCGAGTCGCCCCACGCGCGCTACTTCTTCCCGCCCGAGTCGGTCATCGCCGAGCCGTACCTGGACGAGCTGAACTACGCGACGCTCGACCTCGAGCGCGACATCGGGCTGATCCGGAACCGCTATGTGAACGCCTGCCACCACCTGGACGGCCAGTTCGCGCGCGTGCTCGACCATCTGCGCGACCGCGGCCTGCTGGAGCACACGATCGTGGTGCTGACCGGCGACCACGGCGAGGAGTTCATGGAGCACGGCCGCTGGGGACACCACTCCGACTTCACCGACGCGCAGACGCGCACGCCGCTGGTGCTGTGGATCCCGGGCGTCGAGCCGCGGCAGCTGAGCGGGCTGTCCAGCCACCTGGACCTGCCGGCCACGCTGCTCGCGCGGCTGGGCGTGGCCGCGGACCCGGCGGACTTCTGCCTGGGCCGCGACCTGCTCGCGCCCGGAGCGCGCGACGACTGCGTGGTCGCCGACTGGGACCACCTGGCCCTCTTCACGCCGCGCTTCAAGGCGGCCTTCCCCACGGGCCCGTCCCTGGAGCGGATGCGGCTCACCTCGCCGGATGACGAGCCGCTCGACGACGCCGGCCCCTTCTGGGCCGAGCAGCGCGGCCGCGTGCAGGAGATGCTGGCCGAGATGTCGCGCTTCAGCCGCTGACGGCGCTGGCCGCCGCCAGCCGGGCCGCGCTGCGCGACGCGAGCGCCGCGTGCAGGATGGTGGCGCCCAGGATGAGCGCGCCGCCCAGCAGCGCCAGGCCCGCCGGCACTTCGCCCTGCACCAGCCACGTCCACAGCGGATTCAGGGCCGGCTCGAGCAGGAGCAGCAGCGAGGCGGCCAGCGCCGGCACAGCCGGCAGCGCGAGGCACAGGAGCGAGTAGGCCAGCGCGATCTGGACCGTGCCCAGGAAGACGAGCAGCGCCGCGTCCGCCGGGCCCACGGTCGGCACCGGCAGCGCCAGGGGCAGGGCCAGCAGGAAGGCCAGCCCATTGCCCGCGACCACGCTGCCCAGCACGCCCGGACCGGAGGCGCCGCGCGTGGCGAGCCAGCGCAGGCCCAGCATGGTGAGCGCGAAGCTGAGGCCCGACACGAGCGCCAGCACGTTGCCGGTCAGCGGATCGGGCGCCCTGCCCTGCGGCGCCTCGTCGGCCACGAAGAAGAGCAGCAGCCCGACGCCCAGCACGGCCATCACGAGCAGGTCGCTGCGCCGGGCGGGTTCCCGCAGGAGCAGCGTGCCCAGCACGAGCACGTACAGCGGCGCAGTGGACTGCAGGAAGATCGCGTTGGCCGCCGTGGTGAGCTTGGTGGCCGTGACGAACAGGATGACCGTGGCCGCGTAGGCCAGCCCGACCAGCAGCACGCGCGGCTGCAGGCAGTGCCGCGCGGCCGGCACGCACAGCGCCAGGGTCAGCGCCGCGATGCCGCTGCGGAACGAGGCCACCTGCCAGCTGGTCAGCGAGCAGGCCTTGATGGCGGTACCGCCGGTGGAGAACAGCACCGCCGTGACGAGCACGAGCAGGCGGGCGCGGGCGGGGCTGGCCATCCGGCGCACGGTGCCGATCCGCGGCCGCGCCTGCAAGCCGGCGCCGCGCGCGCCGCGGCTTGCCGGCTGCCGTCGCCATGCTCTAATCCGGGACCCGTCGCGGAGACCGCCATGCGCTACCGTCCGCTCGGCACCAGCGGCTGCAAGGTCTCGGTCCTCGGCCTCGGGAGCTGGCTCACGCTCGGCAGCTCGGTCGACCAGCGCACGACCACGGCCATCGTCCGCGCGGCGCTCGAAGGCGGCATCAACTTCTTCGACACCGCCGACGTCTACGCGCGCGGCGAGGCCGAGCTCGTGCTCGGGCGGGCCCTCGCCGGCGTGCGGCGCCAGGACCTCGTGCTGGCCACCAAGCTCTTCTGGCCCATGAGCGAGAACGTCAACGACCGCGGCCTGTCGCGCAAGCACGTCTTCGAGTCGTGCCACGCGAGCCTGCACCGGCTGGGCACGGACTACCTGGACCTGTACCAGTGCCATCGCCCCGATGCCGGGACGCCGGTCGAGGAGACGGTGCGCGCGATGGAGGACCTGGTGCGGCAGGGCAAGGTGCTGTACTGGGGCGTGTCGGTCTGGGACGCGGAGCAGATCGGCGCGGCCTGCGAGTCCGCCGACCGCTGGCTCGGCTACCGCCCGGTCAGCAACCAGCCCGAATACAGCTACCTGCAGCGCTCGATCGAGGCCGAGGTCGTGCCCGTCTGCCTGGCGCTCGGCCTGTCGCAGGTGGTGTGGAGCCCGCTCGCCCAGGGCCTGCTCACGGGCAAGTACGCGGGCGGCCGCATACCGCCCGGCAGCCGCGGCGCCGACGAGAAGCGCAACAAGTTCCTGCAGCCCATGCTCACGCGAGAGAACCTCGCGCGCGCCGCGCACCTCGCCGGCGTCGCGGCCGAGGTGGGCCTGACGTCCGCGCAGCTGGCGCTGGCGTGGGTGCTGGCCCAGCCCAACATCTCCTCGGCGATCACCGGCGCCACGCGCGTGGAGCAGCTGAGCGAGAACCTGGCGGCGGCGGACGTGGATCTCTCGCCCGCGACGCTGGAGCGCCTGGCGGCGGCGCCGGCCGCCTGAGCCCGGGCCAGTCCGCGGGGCCGGCACGCAAAGGTTTGCAGGCCGTGGCGGCCGATGAAGGGCCTCCATGTCGCCGCGCCACTTCTCGCTCCTCGGACGCGCCAGCCTGCGGACCGCGCGCGAATTCGCGGCGGCGGCGGCCCAGGTGCTGCGCTACTGGCGGCTGCCCGAGGCGCGCGTCCTCATGCTCGAGCTGGCCGTGGCCGAGATGGGCAGCAACGTCGTGCGCCACGGGTATGGCGGGGCCGAGGGCGGCCCGATGGCGCTGGAGCTCGACTGGGACGGCCGGGGCCTGCGCATCGCGCTGCGCGACGAAGGCGCGCCGTTCGACCCGGACGCCGTGCCCGCCGCGGTCGAGCCCGATCCGTCCGCGCCCGCCACCTGGCCCGAGGGCGGCATGGGCCTCTCGCTCATCCGCGCCGCCGGCCGGCTGTCGTATCGCACCGGGGCCGACGGCAACGAGCAGAGCCTGCAGGTCGAGGAGCCGCTGGCGTGAGCGCCGGCACGCTGCCTGCCATGCCGGGCGTCGCGCGGGCGCGCGTGCTCGTGGTGGACGACACGCCCGACAACCGCGACCTCATCGCGCGCTTCCTCGCCCGAGAGGGCTACGAGCTCTCCTTCGCGGACGACGGCGAGGCCGCGCTCGCCGCCGTGCAGGCCGAGCTGCCGGACCTCGTGCTGCTGGACGTGTGCATGCCGGGCCTCGACGGCTTCGAGACCTGCCGGCGCCTCAAGGGCGAGCCGCGCACGGCCGACGTGCCGGTGATCTTCCTCACCTGCCTGACCGACGCGGACGACCGCGTGCGCGGCCTGCAGCTCGGCGCCGTGGACTGGGTGGCGAAGCCCTTCGACCCGGCCGAGGTGCGCGCGCGCGTGCGCAACCAGGTGCGGCTGCGCCAGCTCCAGCGCGCGCTGCAGCTCGCCAACGCCGAGCTCTTGGCGCGGCACGAGCTGCTGCAGCAGGACCTCCAGGCGGCCGCCGCCATCCAGCGCAGCCTGCTGCCGCGCTCGGCGCCGGCCAGCCCGGCCTTCGAGCTGGCCTGGCGCTTCGTGCCCTGCGAGGCCGTGGGCGGCGACATCTTCCAGGTGCTCCCGCTCGGCCGTGACCGGCACGCGCTGTGGCTGCTCGACGTGGCCGGGCACGGCGTGCCGGCCGCGATGCTCACGGTGTCGGTGGCGCAGGCGCTCGCGCCGGGGGCCGGCCTCGTGTGCGCGCCCGACGGCGAGCCCGCGGGCCCGGCGCAGGTGCTTGCCCGCCTGGACGCCGAGTACCCGCACGAGCGCTTCGAGCGCCACGTCACCTGCGCCTACGCGCTGCTCGACGCGCGCACGGGCGAGCTGCGCACCAGCCTCGCCGCGCATCCGGCGCCGCTGCTCGTGCGCGCCGGTGGCGCGGTCGAGCGGCTGGCGGCGGGCGGCACGGTCATCGGGCTGTCGGGCGCGCTGCCCTTCGAGGAGCAGGTCACGCGGCTCCTGGCCGGCGACCGCCTGCTGCTGCACACCGACGGCGTCGTCGAGCTCGAGGCGCCCGACGGGCGCGCCTTCGGCGAGGAGCGCCTGGCCGCCTTCCTCGCGGACCGCCGCGACCAGCCGCTGCAGGCCACCTGCGACGAGCTGCTCGCCGGGCTGTCGGCCTTCGCCGGCGGCCGGCCGCCGCGCGACGACATGAGCTTTCTCGCCCTTCACTTCCACGGACCGCCACGCGCCTGAGCGCGCGGCCAGGGGAATCCGCCATGCGCCTGCATCTCGAGCGTCTCGACGACACGTGCCATGCGACCGTGCACGAGGAGCGCCTCGACGCGCTGTGCGCCGCCGCGTTCCGGTTGCGCCTCATGGAGGCGCTGGACGGCGGCTGCCGGCGCCTCGAGCTGGACGTCTCGCGCACCGTGCTGGTGGACAGCAGCGGCCTCGGCGTCCTGGTCTCGGTGCTGAGGCGCCTGCCGGGCCCGGGCAGCCTCGTGCTGCGCGGCGTCACGCCGGGCGTCGCCCGCACGCTGCGCCTCGCGCGCCTCGACAGCCTGCTCGTGATCGAGTCCGAGACGGTCCCCGAGCCGACTCCGCGGGCCGGCTAGCCGCTCCGCCGTGTCACGGCCCCGGCGGGGGCGGCGGGTCCGGGAAGCCGTAGCCGATGTACAGGAACACGGACACGTCGCCCAGGTGCACGTCGCCGGGCACCAGCGTGTTGACGAAGACCGCCTGCGTGAAGGCGATGTAGCCGTCGAGCCCCGGCGGCGGCTCGGGGATCGGGTGCGTGGTGTCATGGATGGCCGGCTCGGTGTCGAGCAGCCGCAGGAACTTGAAGTCCATGATGTCGGGCAGCCCGAGCAGCAGGTCGCCGTCGTACTTGTACAGGTACTTGTGCAGCGGGAACGAGCTGGCCGAGAGGTAGATCGCCTCCCAGATGACGCCCTCGAAGTGGAACTCGGCCAGGACGTTCGCCTGGCACGGCGTGGTCATCGCGTAGTAGTGGGGCTCGTCGTCGATCACCTGGACCACGCCGTTCGTGGCCGCGATCTCCTGGCCGGCCTCGCCGCCGGTCGTCGGGCTGCAGCTCGCTTCGGGGCCCTGGCCCGGCACGAGCACGCAGGTCTCCGCCGTGAGGATGGTGTCCACCATGGTGATCGCGTCGCCGCCGCCGCCCAGCGGGCCGCAGTCGCACGCACCCAGCGGATCGCAGCCCGGCAGGCCGCCGGTGCCGCCCGTGAGCGTGCAGTTCGAGAAGAAGAGACTGCCGGCGTGCGACGTGGAGCCCGGTCCGCCGCGGCTGCCGCCCTCCGGCACGCTCGCGGTCGAGTCGGCACCCGCGCCGCCGGTGAGCGTGCTGCCGCGCACGGACAGGTGCGAGACCTCCATGGACAGCGCGGGCGCGCCCTCCAGCGCCACGTTGCCGAGCGGCGCCGCGCCGCCACTGATGGTGCAGTGGACGGCCACGCAGGAGTAGGTGTTGGTCACGATGAGTCCCGCGCCCGGGCCCACCTGGTCTCCGGCGCCGCCCGCGAGCGTGCAGTCCTCGAGGCGGATGGAGCCGAACTCCGACTCCACCGTCACCGCCGGCTGGTCGGCCGGCGCCACGAAGTCCAGCGCGCGCAGGATGACCACGTCGCCCAGCGTCTGGTCGCCGAGCTGCGCGCCCGCCACGCGCACGCTGCCGAGGTCCTTGACGCCCACGATGGCCAGCGTCCCGGTCGACTCGACCACGAAGGGATCGTACGTCGCCAGCGGATCGGCCAGCGGCCGCACCACGATGATGTCGCCGGGCAGCGCCGCATCGACGGCCGGCTGGATCTGGGTGTAGGCCAGGGGATCGGCGGGATCGACGAGGTGCAGGCCGCCGGCGTGCGCCGCCGTGGCGAGGACGCTCGCGGCCGCACAGGCGACCCAGAGGCTCTGCCTGGGGACGATGGACTGCCGACCCGGGAAGGGCTTCACGGACATGGGGGTTCTTCTCCTAGGATGTGGGACCGGCTCCGCAGTGTATCCGCTGCTGTCCTTGGCGTGGGAGCGACACGAGGCGTCGGGGCGCCCGCGCGCCGTGGTCACAACCGGCTCGTCACGACCGGCGTCTCCGCGATGCGCCGACGGATACGGGGCGGCGGTATCATCGCGCCGGCCGCGGCCGTGCGGGCCGCGGACACGTCCCCCGCGAGGCTCTCGTCATGTTCGCCGGCCCGAATGCCGCCCGTCGCGCGCTGGCCGTGACGCTGGTCCTGGTGCTGGCCGCCGGCGGCCTCGTGGCCCAGGACGAAGACGAGGACGAGGACCCGCTGTTCCCCGGGGGCGTCGGCGCGAACGGCTTCGCCCAGCCCGGGGGCATCGATCCGACGGCGCCCAAGCGCCGCCAGTGGACGGCCACGCAGCTCCTGAAGTGGGAGTGGGATCCCGGCCTGCCTCCGGTCCACGGCCCCGAGAAGGCCCTGCCCATGGCCGAGGCGCTGACGGTGCTGGCCGACCGCGACCCGCGCCCGCTGCTCGTGCTGCGCGAGTGCGCGGGCTGCAAGCGCGACGACCACGCGCTGGTCGAGCACGAGCTCGAGAACGAGCGGGTCATCCTGCTGGGCCGCTGGTTCCATCCGGTGCGCGTGTCGGACGACGTGCTGGCTCCCACCCACGCCTTCCACGTGCTGTTCGCGGCCAAGACCCCGCCGCACATGGTGGCGGCGACGCTCGACGGCGCGCTGGTCTCTCCCGTGCCCACGCGCGCCACCGCCGCGCAGCTCGGCAAGACGCTCAGCGGCGTCCTGCGCAAGGCATACCGCAAGGACCCGGACGCGGCCGTCAAGGCGCTGCTGGTCCTGCTCGACGACTTCGACCGCGTGGACAGCAAGCTCAAGGAGCTGGACGACAAGCTCGCCGCCCTGCGCAAGCTCGAGGGCACCGACTCGCGCGACGTGGGCAAGATGGAGGAGGAACGCGCGCTGGTGGACGCCGAGCGCCGGACGCTGCTGGAGAAGGGCAAGGCGCTGGACGAGCTGGATCTCAAGCTGCCGCCCGCGCCGTCCGACGGCTGACCGCCTGTGGTAGGCTGCCCGGCCGGAACGGCCGCCCTGGCGGCCGAGGCCTGCAGGAGGTGACTCATGTCGATGTCACGTCTGGCCCTCGCGCGCGCGCTGGTCGCCACGCTCGGCGTCCTGCTCATGGCGGAGCACGCGCACTCGCAGTGATGCGGAAAGTCGGCGTCGAGTTCGACGCCCAAGCCCAAGGAGCCGGCACCGCAACCGACCGGCGGTCCCAAGGGCTCCGGCGCCGGTCCTTCCGGCAAGTCCCGCGGCGCGGAGCCGGGAGCGGCTCCTGATCTCGTCGGCCGGCAGTGGACCAGCCAGCAGCTGCTCCGCTGGGACTGGGACGCCGGCTTCCACGTCGCCGCGCGCGGGACCGCCCAGGTCCTGACGGCGGACGAGGCGCTGGCCACGATCGCCGACGGCGACCCCCGACCGCTCCTCGTGCTGCGCGAGTGCGACAGCTGCGCCGGCACCGAGGACGCCTTCCTCTCGCGTGAGCTCGACAACGAGAAGACCCTGCTCCTGGGGCGCTGGTTCCACGCGGTGAAGTTCCCGCCGGACGTGACCGAGCCGTCGCACCCGTTGCACGCGCTGTTCGCGGGCAAGTCGCCGCCGCACCTCTTCACGGTGACCGCCGACGGCAAGGGCCGCGTGGACCTGGACGGCCGGCAGAGCCAGTCGCAGCTCTGGAGAGCCATGTCTTCCGTGCTGCGCAAGGCCTACCGCAAGGACCCCGATGCCGCGCTCAAGACCCTCCTGAACCTGCTCGACAAGCTCGATGGGCTCGACAGCCGGCTGGCCGACGTCGAGGAGCGCCTCGCGTCGGCACGTGGCGGGGGCGAGGGACACCACGCGGCCGAGGCGCAGGATCTCGAGGCCGAGCGTGCCGAGCTGACCGCGCAGAGGCTGAAGCTGCTCGAGGAGGGCAAGGCCGCCGACGACCTGCAGCTCCGGCAGCCCTGACCGGCTGCTAGTGCATGGACAGCACGATCGACAGCGTGATGAGTGCGATGACGATCCACTCCAGCGCCTCGAGCCGCAGGGCCGAGGCGCGCTCGGCGAACTGGCCGTGGATGCGGTCGAGCGTGTCCAGCTTGTGCCGGATGGCCGCGGTCCAGTCGGGCAGCCGCAGCCGGCGGCCGGCCTGGGTCCACACGCGGGCGAGGTACTGGTCGCCCAGGAGCTTGAGGGCGTTCGTCACGGATTCGTAGAGCAGGGCCGCGTCCACCTGCAGGGCCGCCACGTGCACCATGGCGGGGCCGGGCCCGCGCAGCCGGTCGCGCAGGCGCCGCGTGCGCAGGAGCTCCCAGCTCCGGTCCAGCGACTGGTCGAGGCGCCGGTCGAGGAAGCGCATCTCGAGCAGCTGCACGTTGGCGAACTCCAGCACGGAGCGCACGGCGTCGGCGTCGCGGTCGAAGACCAGCGCCACGTTCCAGTCCACCAGCGCGAGGTCGTCGGTGGAGTAGGACACGCGCACCGCCAGCGCCTCCTCGATCTCCTGCGCCGCCAGCGGCAGGCGCTCGGCGCGCAGGATACGCGCCAGGTCCGGCCCGTGGCGCTCGACCAGCGCCGCGGGAAGGAGCTCGGGCGAGCGCTCGCGCACGTGCAGCACGAGGTAGTCCTCGACCAGCTCGTCCAGCCGCGGGTTCTGCACCGCGTCGCCCAGCTCCGCGAGCAGGGCTTGCATGCGCTCGCTCGCCAGGCGCTCGAGCGCCGCCTCCGCGGTCAGCGCGCAGGACAGCTCCACGAGGTCCTCCGTCGTGCCCGTGAAGGGCACGGCGAAGGACACCGAGGCGGCGCCGAACTCGTAGAGCACGATCTCGATCTCGGGGAGCACGTGCGTCCCGGCGGGCCGGGGCACGTCGTGCTGCGTGATGCGCACGGGCGGCGGATCGAACTCGAACCACGCCGGCGCGGAGTGGCGCCTTCCGATGACGGCCGACTCGGCGGCCAGCCGCGCGCGCACGGCCGGCAGGTCGATGCGCGCGCCGATGTCGCGCACGAAGACCAGGTGGGCCATCCCCGACAGCCGCAGCGCGCCGGCGGCATCTCCGGCCGCGCTCATTCCGAGGCGCGCGCCGCCGACTCGGCCAGCTCGTCCGCCAGCGCGTGGCCGAGGTAGCGCTCCACTGCCCAGTGCACGGCGTAGATCACGGGCGTCATGGCCAGGGCCAGGACCAGCTTGATCAGGTAGTTTGGCACGGCCACGTTGCGGTACTGCTCGAAGCTCCAGTGGAAGGGGATGGCAAGGCCCACGTAGAGCACGACCAGCGTGTCGATGAGCTGGCTCACGACCGTGGAGCCCGTGGACCGCAGCCACAGCAGGCGCTTGCCGCTGCGGCGGCGCAGCACGTGGAACACCGACACGTCCACGAGCTGCCCGATCAGGAAGGCCAGCAGCGAGCCCACGATGATGGACGAGCCGGGCCCGAAGACCTTCCGGTAGCTGTCCTCGTCGATGCCGCCCGGCGCCGCCGGCACGGCCATGGTGGCCTGCAGCACCAGGTACACGTAGCCGATCATGCCGGCGGTCAGCAGCGAGAGGCGCCGCACGCCGCGCGTGCCGAAGTACTCGTTGATGAGGTCGGTGGTCGCGAATACGACCGGCCACAGCATCACGCCCACCGTGGCCTGCAGCCGCGCGCCGTAGAGCGTCCAGGTCTCGGGCCCGATGTGGATGAGCTTGCCGCCCGCGAGCTCGGCCACGACCGCATTGGTCAGGAAGAAGGCGCCGAGCAG
>Ga0075421_100011093_pt1 | contig 11159 bp, 8 predicted proteins | sample SoiMetdeltSBSDD5_FD_75292 | JGI IMG/M metagenome (GOLD analysis project Ga0075421, IMG submission 75292) | Bulk soil microbial communities from a Populus tree surrounding site in Tennessee, USA - Soil MetaG P. deltoides SBSDD5 | ecosystem: Environmental > Terrestrial > Soil > Tree plantation...
CCCAGCGGCAGATTCTGCGGGATCTGATTCAACGAGCCTTCGGCGGTTCCGTCAAATCGCTTGTGATGCAGGCACTCGCAACCAAGAAATCATCACCTGAGGATCTAGAGGCAATAGAGAAGCTGCTCGATCGATTCGAAGGAGGAGCAAAATGACAGCGTTTACACAGGCCTTCAGTACGGCACTAATCCACTTTATTTGGCAGGGTGGAATTGTCGCGGCACTACTCTGGATCGCGCTCTTCGTGCTGCGGCGGGAGTCGGCCAACTCCCGTTATCTTGCCAGCTGCATCGCGCTCGCAATCATGGCAGTTCTGCCGATCGCCACTATGTATCTCACGTATGAGGCTAGCGTGACACTCCCCAAGGTGTCAGCCTCCACCGCAGACGCGAAGCCGGTAACCGCGGCAATCGGCAGCGTTGCCGGCTCCGCGTCTGAAATTTCCGCGTCATGGTTTGGTTGGGTACAGACGTGGAGCCTGACCATCTGGTCCTTCGGCGTCATTCTGTTTTCGCTGAGGATCGTATGGGCCGGCAAGCACGTCTACACACTGAAACGGCGTGGCGCTGCGGCGGAAAGGCCGATCATCGATCTCGTGAACAATCTGGCGAGACGAATTGGCGTGTACCGTCCGGTCCGTGTATTGATCTCCTCGATGGCTGACGGTCCGAGCGTTGTCGGATGGCTGCGCCCTGTTGTTCTGTTGCCTCCGGCGTCGGTGTTGGGACTTTCGCCGGAGCAGCTCGAAGCCGTGATCGCCCATGAGATTGCGCACATCCGGCGGCACGATTACATTGTTGCCGCTTTCCAGGCGGTAATCGAAACACTCCTTTTTTACCATCCGGCAGTGTGGTGGGCCTCCAATCGACTTCGGCATGAACGCGAGCTGTGTTGCGATGACGTCGCGGTGCGCGCGTGCGGCAATGCCGTCACCTACGCACGCGCACTGACGAAGCTCGAGAAGATCCGCGTGATGAAACCGAGCATGGTCTTGGGTAGCACCGATGGATCTCTGTTTTATCGAGTGCAACGGCTCGTCGGTGTGCGTACCCAGGAATATGGTCCGTCGAAATGGCCGGCCGTTTTGTTATTGCTGTTCGGTCTCGCAGGGCTGGCAGCCAATAGAACGTGGGCACGGGCAGAGTCGCAGCCGGTGCAAGAAAAGGCCGCGGGGCCCGAGGCGCGAGATCAGGCGGGCGTAACGGTCAATGTGGGCGGTTCTTCCGTCGTGCACCGAACCGCCGTCGAGTATCCGAGAGCGGCAATTGAGAAAGGTATTCAGGGAAGTGTGTCGATCGAAGCGACCCTTGATGGCGTGGGCAACGTCGTCGATGCGCGTGTCCTGACGGGACCGCAGGAGCTGCGGAAATCCGTCATTCAATCCGTGCTGCAGTGGCATTTTGCTACGGATGGCGCTCAGAGCACGCGCGTAGTCCATATTGCGTTCGATCTCACTGCGGCGAAGAACCGCAAAGAGGAGGCGGGAGAATTCTTTGCGTTTGCATACGCGCCGACTGCAGTTACCGTCGCCGTCGGCAAAGGTTCAGCAGCCGAAGGAGAGGTGCGGAAGGGCTTTTTCACCGTTAATCAGGAGGACGCACGCCGGTTGGAAGAGATCAAAAGAGCCGAAGCTACCGCCCGTGGCGCGCGAAAAATTGAGGAGCTCAGGAAAGCCGAGGCTGAACTCCAGGTTCAGGGGACTCCGGGGAAGTTGATTTCCGACCCGCAGGTCGCAGAGGAATTGAAACGGAAGATGGCGATAGAGATGGAGCACCAGTCTGAGGCAGGCGAAATGAACGAACGAGAACTCGCCAGAAGGACGGAGATCGAGAAAATGCTGGCGGAGAAACTTCGATTCACTTCCGCCAATGTGGACGGTAGTGTGGTGAAAAGCATCCGCGTTTTCGGACTGTCCGACCAGGCAAGCCAGGATTTGATTTCAAAGCTGCCGATCCGCGAAGGTGCCACGTTAACGCGGCAATTGATGGAAGCGACGACAGCAGCCATCCATCGTTTCGACGAACATCTCGAGAATCAATGGCTACCGACCGAAGACAATACAGTGGAGATTAGGATCGTGGCCCCGGGTTTCCGAGAGATTCGCAGGAGACCATAGTTTTCGTCGTACGAGGAACAGCGCGGGCATAAAGCCTCGCGACTACGGGGCTCACCTTACAGTGAGCTCGTAGCCGTGGGCTTTATGCCCGCGTCGTTGTTTTAGGAACCAAGCGCCGCCTGAATGTCGGTGTCGATCTCTTCCGGTTTGGTTCGCGGCGCGTATCGCTTGATTGGTTTTCCACGCCGATCGATCAGAAATTTCGTGAAGTTCCATTTGATCTTCCGTGTACCCAGCAGGCCGGGTTGTGCGGCTTTCAGGAACTCATACAGGGGATGCGCGTTCGCCCCGTTCACGTCAATCTTGGAAAACAGCGGGAACTTCACCTTATAGTTCAGTTCACAAAAGCTCTTGATCTCCGACTCCGAGCCCGGCTCCTGGGATAAGAACTGGTTGCTCGGAAATCCCAACACATCGAAACCTCGTTGCCGGTACTTCTCGTACAATTTTTCGAGGCCGTCGTACTGCGGCGTGAAGCCGCATTTGCTTGCCACGTTCACAATCAGCAGTACGCGGCCTTGATAGTCGGCCAGCGAGACCTCATTGCCATCGATGTTTTTCGCCATGAATTCGTAAACCGATTGAGCCATGGTGTTACGGAAAATTCGGCGGCGGTACTCGCTTGTGGCTCGCCTTCTCGAACCCATATGCCATTTCGATCAGCTTGGTTTCGCTACAGGCCGCTCCCGTAAAGCCAACGCCGAAGGGAGCCGGCTTCGGATTGAATCCTTGCGGAAACGCCTGCGGGTTGCCGTTCGGCACGAGGGCAAACGGAACCACAATGATCGGGTATCCCGCGCGTGCGGCAAGACCCGCGCCTGCGCCTCCGGGTGTCAAGATGGCGTCGAGGTTGTGCGCCTTGAGTACGCCATCAATGCCGTTCGCACGGCTGAGCAGTTGGTCCTTTTTCACGTCCTCTTCGTTGCGAGCACGATCCTTCTCCAGATCCATTTCGTCAGAGATATCCAAGCGGGACTGTCCGAACTTGATCGCGCCAGCTCTGACGTGCGCGAGATTCCATTCCCGGAGCGCGGTCAGCGATTTCAGTGGCGCTGATGGCCCGAGACTCGCGAGCCACGCATTGAAGTCGCGTTTCATTCCATACTTAAAATTCACCGAACAGCCGGCATCCTTTCCTTTAGCCTGATCGCCACCGGAACAGTAATCCCATAACGGGAAATTCAGCTTCGGATCCTTATCTACGAAGCTCGGCACGTCAGCCGGATCGACGACGATGGCTCCTTGCTGTTTCAGAATATTAATAGCCTCCGCCATGGCTTTGGCCTGCTCGGCATTAACGCCTCCGCGAGCTTGACTCTCGCCCGGTAACGTCACCGCGTCGTAGTAGAAAGCGCGCGGAATGCCGATGCGTTTTCCTTTGAGTCCGTCGGCTTTCAGAAAAGGTGTGTAATCCCGATTTGGCGGCGGAGTGCACGTCCGCGTTGCCGCATCGTTCGGATCAGGTGAAGGACTTTCGAGCACACCCAGCATGATTGCTGCGTCCGCGACGAATCTTGTCATCGGACCTGCGGTGTCGTGATCGGCAGTGATTGGAATCACTCCATACCGGCTGATTCGGCCGATGGTGGGCCGGATTCCGACGAGCATATTCGAGTTGGATGGGCTGATGATCGACCCTCCCGTATCCGACCCAACGTTTCCAGCCCAGAAACTGACGGCGGTTCCAATTCCCGAACTTGATCCTCCGGTCGCCAGAACGGGCCGGCCATCGAAATTGGCTTCGCGCGGATCCATCCTGGGATCGTATGGGTTATACCCAAATCCTCCGACTGCGTTGTAATTGCCGGGCATCGGATTGGGCGCACCTGCAACCCAGTTGGCGAGCTCAGTCAGTCCGGTTTTCGCGATGATGATCGCGCCACCGTCTTTCAGATTCTTTGTCAGTGTCGCTTCATAGGGCGGCACGTAACCGGAAAACGCTAGTGCGCCTCCGGTCGTCGGCATGTTCGTCGTATGGATGTTGTCCTTCAGCGCGATTGGAATGCCGTGCAGCGGGCCTCGCAATCTGCCTTGAGCGCGCTCGCGATCCAGTTGTTCCGCCTCGGCGATCGCATTGGGATTCACCGCCAGCGTTGCATTCACCTTGTCTTCGTACATTGCGATCCGCGTCAGGTATTGAGTGACGATTTCTTTCGATGTCGTGCGGCCGTCTTTCAGCGCCGCTTGCAGTTCTGGGATTGATGTCTCGAAAACAGTGAACTTCTGCGCCGTTCTTTGAGAGCCGCCTCGGCCCTGCGCCAGCAAGGTAACGGCGGCTGCTGCCACTAAAAGCGTCAAAACAAGTTTGGAATGTCTCATTGGTGCTCTCCCCGATCGCTACATGCTAGTGGAAACTCAGTACTTTCTCAATTCGAGGCCGCGTGCTAGAACCTTAGAGCGCGGGGAATACCGGCCATTATTCCTTGAAATTTGTTTGATTGGCCGCTTAAGCTCGTCAAGATCCGCCTTAATCCGCACCCCCGAGCGAAGGTGTTGCAAATGCTCTCAAATCGTGTTGTTTACATCTTGTCCTTTTGCCTGATCGGTTTGCTTTGCCTGACGTGGGTTGGCGCTCGTGCCGCAGCCACGGTTATTGCCCTTAATCCGGCTGTTACATACCAGACGATGACCGGCTGGGAGACGTACCTGGGCTCGACCGTGTGGGATTACAAGCCCTATTTGCCTGGATTCGACAGGGCTTTGGACCTTGCAGCGAACGACCTGGGAATCACCCGACTCATGCTGACTGTTCATTCCGGCACCGAACATCCGCCTGGCTATGCTGCGCAGTATCTGGAGGGCACTATCAACGAAGGTGTGCTGATCCGCCAGTATGCCTACGACATCATCAACGACAATGCCGATCCGTTCGTCGCTGATTTGAGCCGCTTTGAGTTTGGGCTGATCGATTGGCGAATGGAAAACATCGTTTTGCCCTTCAAACAGAAGTTGGAAGCACGAGGCGAGAAGCTCTATTTGTATTTGTCGTACGTCGACTTCGGGGAGTCGGCGTTTGAGCATTATCAGAACCCTCAGGAGTACGCGGAGTTCATGTTGGTTTTGTTCGATCACTTGAGAACCAAGTATGGAATCGTGCCGGACGGCATCAATATTATGAACGAGCCCGATCTGGCTGGTTGGAGCGCCACAACGATGGGCCGGCTAGTTGCAGCGACCGGACCGAGGCTTGCGGCTGCCGGCTATATTCCGGACTTTATCGGTCCTTCGACCACAGACCGTGGCAATGCCGTGCCGATGTTTGACGAGATGCTTGCCGTTCCCGGGGCCGCCCAATGGATGAAGTACCTCAGTTATCACTGGTACGCCGACACTGGCTCCAATAGCTTGCAGGCGATCGCGAATCGGTCGGTTCAGACCGGCGTGAACGTGCTGATGAACGAGGCATGGCGCAGCGCAAACGATTACGAGGCCCTGCACCAGGATCTAAAGGTTGGGCGGGTTTCTGCGTGGCAGCAGGATAGTTTCAAGGAAGCCCAAGGCTTTTACCAGATCGATCCGAACACGTTCCAGGTGACTATTCGAGACAAAACCAAATTTCTGCGGCAGTACTACAAATACATTCGACCTGGCGCAAAGCGCATCGGCGCGACGACTTCGAACTCTGTGTACGACCCACTCGCGTTCATTAACAGCGACGGTGGATATGTAACTGTTATCAAGGCCGAATTCGCCGGCGATTTCTCGGTCGAGAATTTGCCCGCGGGTACGTATGGCATTTTCTACACCACGGATCCGGCTCGTTTCGATGTGCAATTACCCGATGCCGTTGTCGCCTCGGGTCAGGCGCTCTCTACAAGTATTCCGGCTGAAGGCGTCATTACCATTTATCGAAAGTGGCCTTCATCCATGTCATTTTCGCTCGCCTCGAACGCAAATGTTTCACTTGGAACGATGGGAGTTCAACGGCCGCTGCAGGTGGGATACGCGCGCGTCGAAGGTGCCGCGGCCGGTATCGCGCTATTTGGGTTTCGTAGGAACAACGTTTTAGTGTCCGAAGCCGGTGTGCCTGCCGTGCGGCCGATCGCCTCGGGACGCATTTATGCGGAGACTGCGGGCACTGTACGAACGGGTCTGGCTATTGCCAATCCCAACACGCAAGACGCCGTTGTGTCGTATTACTTCACCGACGCACAAGGGCAAAACTTCGGCAGCGGTTCGACAACAATTCGGGCAAACCGTCAAATTGCGGCCTTCCTCGACGAAGTGCCTTTTGCGAATGCGGCCATGTCGCCTATGCAGCCCCCGCCGGCTTCAACGTTCACTTTTTCATCGTCCGTGCCGGTTGCTGCTATTGCTTTGCGGCAGTTCGTGAACGAACGCAGAGAATCGCTGATGACAACGCTGCCTGTAGCGGATCTGTCTGACGCTTCTTCATCCGACACAGTCGTTGTCCCTCACTATGCCGAAGGTGGCGGATGGACGACGCAGGTGATTCTTCTGAACCCGACAGACAACAATTTGAGTGGAAATGCGGTGTTCTTTGACCCCGCAGGCGCGAACGTCGGAACCCAAGGCTACGGAATACCCCCGCGAAGCGCGGTTGTTATCCGCAGAAGTTCTTCGCAGACGACGTCGCGGACCGGTTCCGTTCAGTTGGTTCCGGATGGGGGCAGTTCCGCGCCGGTTGGCGTGAGTGTCGTGTCGTTCAGCAATGGCAGTGTGACTGTGACGGAGACCGGTGTTCTGACCCTGAAGCCGGACACGGCGTTGAACATTTATGCGGAGGCCGGTGCCGGTCTGCTTTCGGCATTCGCATTTGCAAACCCTCAAGCTCAACCTATCGATATAGGTTTTACGTTACTTGGAACCGATGGCCGGCCGATGGTCAGTGGTACGATTCCGCTTCCAGCGAATGGTCAGAAGCCTCTATTCGCTGATGAATTGCCGGGAGCCGGAACTCTGCCGCAGACGTTTCGCGGAATGCTACGGATCACCGCACCTGCCGGCGCGCGCGTCGCAGCCATTGGCCTGCGAAGCCGCTACAACGAACGTGGCGATTTCCTGCTTTCGACAACCATGCCGCATCAGGATTCGACATCGCAGACCGAATTGTTTGTGCCGCATTTTGCCCAAGGCGGCGGCTACAATACCCAGTTCGTTCTGTTGAGCACGCCGATCTCAGCGGCCGCAAACGGCTTGATTCGTTTCTTGACCCAGGCCGGCCAGCCGATGACTATTCCAGTCCAATAAGAGTAGAAAGAAAACGGGGATCTGATTAATTCCTAATTCTTAATTCCTAATTCCGATCCGAGCAGAACGCTGAACTCGACGTTCTGCTCGGATCGGAATTAGGAATTAAGAATTAGGAATTAATCAGATCCGTTCCCCTTTCATGCAAGGAAGTAGGATACTCCTCACTATTCATGGAACTCACCGATTTCGACAGGCAGCTGATGGCGGGGGAACACGGTCCTGCCGCTGTTTTTGCAATGGATGTGCTCTTGAGTTTTGCCGAAGCGGTGCGCGCTCCGCGCCTTCTCGACATCACTCGCGCACACATTGACGGATGCCTGTATCACGGCCAGGTCAGTCTCGACTTCGTGAATCGCCTGGTCGAACGCGGCGGTCGGGTTCGCGTTCCGACCACATTGAATGTTGGAGCCATGGATCTGCTGCATCCGACGCTGGTCCGCACGACCGGACCGGAACGCGAAGCAGCACAGAAGTTGATGCAGGCGCATCTGGCATTGGGTTGCGAATCGAGTTTCACGTGCGCTCCGTATCAAACCCGTTTCCGGCCGCATTTTGGCGAACAGATCGCGTGGGGCGAATCCAACGCGATCGTTTTCGCGAACTCTGTTATTGGTGCGCGAACCAACCGTTACGGTGACTTCATCGATCTTTGCTGCGCCATGACTGGCCGCGCGCCGGCAGTGGGCCTGCATTTGGATGAAGGGCGGCGCGGGCAAGTGTTGTTCCGGCTGTCCGGTTTTCCGGAGTCACAAGCCAATGATGCGACGTTCGTCGGCGTCGGATATCTTGTCGGTGAGCGATCGGGTTTGCGCGTCCCGGTGATCGAGGGGCTTCCCCATCCACACTCGGAGGACCAGCTGAAAGCGCTCGGCGCTGTCGCGGCTTCGACAGGTTCGGTTGCGCTCTTTCACGCCGTGGGTATCACGCCGGAAGCGCCCATTTTGCAAGATGCATTCGGGCCGAGTGGCATTCCGCAGGAAACGTTCGATATTCATCCTAAGGATGTAGAGGACGCGCTTCGGCGGTTATCCACGGTCCGTGACGGAACTCCGATCTTTGCTGTGAGCCTCGGCACTCCGCATTTTTCAATCGAGGAGTTCCGCTCACTCGTCCCACTTGTTGCCGGATTCCGGCCGGCCGAAGATGTCCAGGTGTACGTGAACACAAACCGTGAAACGTATGCGGCTTTGGAAGCGTCCGAGATGCTCGCGCAGATCCACAAGGCCGGACTGGTCGTCGTGACGGACACTTGCACGTACGTCACTGCGATTATTCGTCCGGATAAAGGCGTCATCATGACGAACTCGGGAAAATGGGCGCATTATGCGCCGGCGAATCTCGGCGTCGACGTCGCGTTTGGCACGCTTGAGGAGTGTCTGCTCTCCGCCGCAGCCGGTCGCGTCGTGAGGACGGGGAAGTGACCGAGATTCCTGTCCAGTGCGTATCTCCCGGCGAGGTCGAGGCGCCATTAATCCTGAGTCTCGAACCGCTCAGCTTATGGGGCGGTTTCAGCGCAACCAGCGGAGCCGTTATCGATCGCGGACATCCGGCTTTCGGCAAAGTTTTGACCGGCCGGATTCTGGCGATGCCGTCGGGCCGCGGTTCGAGTTCGAGCAGTTCAATTCTTGCCGAGGCGCTCCGGCTGGGCACAGCGCCGGCGGGCCTTGTCCTTGGCGAGACGGATCCGATCATTGCCGTCGGCGAAATTGTGGCCCGAAAGCTCTATGGGAAATCGCTGCCAATCGTCGTCTGCGGTCTCGATGTGTTGGAGCGGTTACAGTCGGGATACACCTATCGGATATGTGCGCGAAACACCGGAAACGCTGTACTGGCGCGGATTTTGAGGTAGACTCTCGCAGCAAGGAATCTCAATCCAAAATTAGGACAAAAACCACTATGAGACGCGTCGTCATTTCGTTATTGGTGTTGGCCGCGCTGTGGGTTGTTGCATTTGGTCCGGTTCTGGCCGTGACGAACGGGACACTCGACGGCAATCGTCATCCCGCCGTCGTTTTGCTGCTGATGGAAGTCGGCGGTGCACCGGCGTTCCGATGCAGCGGCACACTTCTATCTCCGACCGTGTTGCTCACCGCAGGGCATTGCACGAGCAATTTTCCCGACAGTCCATACACGGGAATGAGAGTCTTTACCGAATCGGATGTTCAAGGCGGCATCGGTAAAACCAACAATTACCCGTTTGCCGGGCCGAATGCAGTTGAAGCCGCCGCGTGGCACGCCCATCCGCTATACGAAACCGCTCCGTTCGTTCTGCATGACGTCGGGGTGGTGATTCTCCGGTCGCCTGGAGTCGTCCTGCCGGCAAGCGAGTATGGCGTACTACCCGGTGTGAACCAGTTTGACGCGCTGAAGACCCGGCGTGGACTTCAGGACACGACGTTTACTGCAGTCGGTTACGGTCTTCAGGAGAGCTTTCCGGATCCGGCGTTGTTCCTGGCAAACAATTCTCGAACCCGATACTTCTCGACTCCAAAACTTCTACAGATCAATGTACCGGGCTTCACAGGCGGGTTCTCCATGCTGCTCTCGAACAATACGAACACCGGTGGAACGTGTTTCGGTGATTCCGGCGGTCCCAACTTTTACGGCTCCGGGCGGACCGAGACGAAGATTGTTGCCGGTATCACGTCGTTTGGTCTTAACGGCAACTGTGCCGGAACCGGCGGCGTGTTCCGCATGGATCGTCAAGACGTTATCGATTTTGTGAAGACGTATATACCGTAGTCATCCTGAGGAAGATGTATCGGCCAGCAAATTTCCCCTCCTGGACAGGAGGGGTGGCTGCGCCATAGAGAGAAAGGCCGCCTTCCTTGCTGGCGCAGACGGGGTGGTAGATCAAGCACCGAAGCAAGGAGCGCTGCGCGAGCCTTAACTTATCTACCACCCAGCCGCTCGCGATGAAAAACAATCGCTCGCGTCTTCCCCTCCTGTCCAGGAGGGGAAAAGTTGCTCGCCGACACATTGCTCGAGTGCTACAGGCTCCGCAAAAAGGCAATGAGCGCATTCCTCTCCTCGTCAGAAAGCTTCAGGCCGAACTCGTGGCCTGTGACAGCGCGCGTTGTCATGCCGACCGGTCTGAAGCCGCTCGGCACGTAGCTGTCTGTGAGCCTCGCCGGATCGAACATTTCCTCGAGTTTCGTGAGCGCGCCGTCGTGCAGATAGCGCCCGCGATACCAGACGCCTTTCAATGAGGGAACCTTGTAAAACCCGGTTCCCTTGCGCGTCTTCAACGCCAGATTCGGATCGGTGCCGACCGAAATCTGCATCACGTCTAAGCCTTGCATCGCTTCCCGGGTAGGTGTGAACCCCGCAGCAAGTGTAAGTCGGTTGTTCGTATAAAGCGGCGGCGTGTGACACGCTACACATCCTTCGCGTTGAAAAATTTTCTGACCGGCCGCGATCCGATTATCGGACAGATTGGGATTGGCGGGCGGTTTCAATGAATAGATATACAGAGCCAGGGCGTAGAGCGTTTCATCCGCCGACCGTGAAGCGATCCGGCGCTGAGAATCGGTCAGCATTTGGTGCGGGCCGAAATCCGAGGAATCGCTGTAAGTCACCAGGGCGGCATATCTCATCAGATCGCCCGGGCCGCGATGTTTATGAGTGGCGGTGTGGTCGATGTACTTCCGGTCCTTGAATCCGATGAGGTCCGGGATTTTCGTCGTGTAAAAGGCACTACCGTTCCAGCGCGGAAACAATCCTGGCGCTCCGCCGGTTCCGAACAACTGACCGAGCTGTTGCGGCGGCATGGTTTTGATCTGTTCGTGAACGTCGTCTTTGATCCACGGCACCGCCCACGAACGCCAGA
>Ga0075421_100011094_pt1 | contig 11158 bp, 11 predicted proteins | sample SoiMetdeltSBSDD5_FD_75292 | JGI IMG/M metagenome (GOLD analysis project Ga0075421, IMG submission 75292) | Bulk soil microbial communities from a Populus tree surrounding site in Tennessee, USA - Soil MetaG P. deltoides SBSDD5 | ecosystem: Environmental > Terrestrial > Soil > Tree plantation...
ATTCACATACCATCCCAGCTTTTGACTATTTTTAAAAAATCTGAAATAGCTATAGTCAATCCCGACACCATTGATAATTCCGTAAGCTCTTGAATCGGTATAATAAAAATTCTTCCCTCGCAGAAAATTCAAATGAACGCCAAGCAATCCGTGTTTTCCCAATCCAACAGATAGGGAAGGTTGAATCCCAAACTGCATTGTTTCACTTCGATTAAAAATAATACCAGGATATATCTGACCTTTTTCAATTTGTGCCGATGCTTGTGAGAAGACCAATAAGATCACCAGCGTGATAAGATGATGTTTTCTCATAAGTAAGTGTTTTGTCAAACTTAAAAAAGCTCACCATCTTCTTCCAAATAAAAAGGCTTTCTTTAACCCGGTATTAACTCTGTAGTTAAGAGATTTAACAAAGCTTGCTATCACCAAAATAGCTGTGCAGCGCCAATGGAAGTTTTATTCCATCTTCAGTCTGATTATTTTCCAGCAAGCAAGCGACGATACGAGGTAAGGCGAGCGAGCTGCCATTGAGCGAGTGAAGCAATTGCATTTTGCCATTGCTATCCTTGAAACGGATCTTCATCCTGTTTGTTTGAAAACTTTCAAAATTTGAAACAGAACTTACTTCCAGCCATTTCTTTTGCGCAGCACTGAATACCTCGAAATCATAAGTAAAGGCAGAGGCAAATCCCATATCGCCGCCGCAAAGCTTTAATATGCGATAAGGAAGCTGAAGTGTGTTCAATAGTTTTTCAACGTGACTTACCATTTCTTCCAGCACATCATAACTTTTTTCAGGATGCACCAATTGAACGATCTCAACCTTATCAAATTGATGGACACGATTCAATCCGCGAACATCCTTTCCAAAGCTTCCCGCTTCTCTTCTGAAACATGGTGAAAAGGCGGTCATCTTTATCGGAAGGATATCTTCCTTTACAATTTCATTGCGATAAATATTGGTTACCGGCACTTCGGACGTCGGGATCATATAAAAATTATCTTCCGGCATATAATACATCTGGCCTTCCTTATCGGGCAATTGCCCGGTGCCATAAGCAGTCGCCTCATTCACCATCAACGGTGGCAAATATTCCGTGTAACCAGCGGCAGTATTGAAATCAAGAAAATATTGTATCAGCGCTCTTTGCAGCTTTGCTCCTTTCCCTTTGTATAATGGGAATCCACTACCGGTAATTTTTGCCCCAGTTTCAAAATCAACAATATCATATTTTTTTATAAGATCCCAATGGGGTGACGCGTTTGCAGCAAGCGCAGTATCCGGTCCGCCACTGCGTACAACAATATTATCAGCAGGCGTTTTCCCCGGAGGCACTTTTTCTGAAGGAAGATTCGGAAGTCTTACTAATACATCCTGCAAATTCTTTTCTGCTTCGGTTAGTCTTTCAGATATTGGTTGAAGTAATGATTTGAGTGCAGTTACTTCCTGCTTCTTATTTTCAGAATCTTCTTTTTGTCCTTTTGCGATCAGCTGACCGATCTCTTTAGACGCACTGTTCACCTTTGCTTGTGTGCTGTCAAATTCCAACTGTAATTTTTTTCTTTCTTCGTCCAATGAGAGAATTTCGTCCACCAAATTCAATTCGGCAAAATTCTTGACAGCTAACCTATGTTTTACTTCTTCTTTGTTGTTTCGTATAAAAGCTACCTGCAACATTTTTCACTTTCCAAAGATTTTACTTTGGAGCGGCAAAGGTAATTGTTGCTTGCGACACAATCAATGAAGGGATTTCGATACATTTATATAAATATCCGCTATGATAGATCCAACAATGGTGACCACAAATATTGAATTGACCGGCTACAGGATCACAAAAAGTCTTGGTATTGTAAGAGGGATCACGGTTCGTTCACGCAGTTTGTTTGGAAATATTGCAGGTGGGGTACAAACCCTTTTTGGCGGTAAGATTTCCATCTACCAGGAACTTTGTGAAAAAACCAGGGAAGATGCTTTTCAACTCATGCTTCAGCAAGCGTCCGAACGCGGAGCAAATGCCGTAATCAATATGCGTTATGATGCAAATGAGATCATGAGCGGGGTAACAGAAGTGCTTGCCTATGGCACTGCGGTGACTGTTGTAGAAGTCTAAGGATTTATATGTAACCAGCAATAGAATTTCTGATCACCTTCTCTTGCACAGTTTACCCAGAGCGAAGCGAAGGGAACTCTTGTGCTTTTGGTAATTCTATGCAGCTTCTTTTGTGAAACGTGTCCGAAGGACTCCCTTGGAAAGACGTCAAACGTCAAACTAACATTCCATAAAATCGTTTCGCCTTTCACGTCTCACTTTTCACATATACTTCTCACCGCTATCTTTGCCGGCATGCAAGCAAATGATGATCTGCAAACACGATGGTGGAGGCTGGAAGCAAAACTTGTTGATCGCTTTAATAAGAAACCAGATATAGAAACGATACTTTTTTTGATTGGTGTGCAGGAAACAGGATTCATCAAAGAAAAAATCACCAAAGAGCAAAAGCAAGACCTGATGCATGTAGCAGTGTGTACTCTTTTTTCACAAAGCGGGTATTTTGAGTTAGAAGGGAAGGATGATGATGGCTGGCCGCATTTTAAACAACTTAAATCATTGCCGGAAATGAATATGATAGAGCAGGAAAATTTCTTGAAGGACCATATATTACTCTATTTTGAAAATCATGACTTTTAATTTTCGTTTATGCAAAAATGGATTGTTGTATTGTTAAATTGTTTGATTGTCATTTCATTGGCTGCACAAAAAGACTCGACAATTAAAAAGAAAGACAGAAAGAGAGATGTATTGATGCAGACGACAATGGGTGACATGGTGATCCGTTTATCTGATTCCACTCCTTTGCATCGTGATAATTTTCTAAAACTGGTAAAAGTTGATTATTACGACAGCATTTTATTTCACAGGGTGATCCAGAATTTTATGATACAAGCCGGCGATCCAAACAGCAAGCAAGCCAAAGCGGGTATCATTTTGGGCAATGGGGGTCCTGGTTATACGGTTCCGGCTGAGTTCAAACCAATGTTGTTTCATAAGAAAGGGGTTATAGCTGCGGCAAGAACAGGTGATAATGTAAATCCTCAAAAGGCAAGCAGTGGCAGCCAGTTCTATATCGTGCAGGGCAAAGTATTTACTGATGCTGGTCTCGATTCGTTGGAAACTTTCGGACTGAATGGAAGAAAGATCCCTGTGGCGCTAAGAGAGATTTATAAAACGATCGGTGGCACTCCTCATCTCGACCAGGCCTATACAGTATATGGCGAAGTCGTGAAAGGCTTAGAAGTTGTCGACAAGATCGCATCTGTACAAACAAGCCGCGAACGTCCGGTAGAAGACGTAAGAATTATTAAGGCGACGCTTATTAAAAGAAAGAAATGACATCTCACAGATGCCACGGATTTTCACGGATTTTTAATCGGTGAGCATCTGTGAAATCTGTGAGGACAAAAGCCAAAATCTTTTGTCCTTATTTAAACCGATTTCCTAATCTTTGCAGCTCTAAATTTTCAACTATGAATTTCCCAAAAAACCTGCGTTATACTAAAGATCATGAATGGGTAAAGCTGGATGGTAACTCGGCAACGATTGGCATTACTGATTATGCACAAAGAGAACTTGGTGATATCGTTTACGTCGAGGTGGAAACAGTTGGAAAATCAATGAAAGCCGGTGATGTATTTGGCACCGTGGAAGCCGTAAAAACAGTTTCAGACTTGTTTTTACCTGTTGATGGCACCGTAACTGAATTAAATAAGAACCTGGCCAATTCACCGGAATCTGTGAACAATGACCCTTATGGCGAAGGGTGGATGATAAAAATGACCGTAAAAAACCCGTCTGATGTAGAGGCACTCATGGATTCGGCAGCTTATGAGGCACAGGTAGCGTAAATCTGCAATAAAAAATCTTTCGTAAATAAGGCATCCCATGACTGGAGATGCTTTTTTTGTTTATCTTTTGACCAACTTTTGGAACCGAAAACCAAATATGACGAGCATGAACTCGTTGTTTTGCTGAATGAGCAGAATAACGACGCATTCAATTATTTGTACGATCATTATTCAGGGGCTCTTTTCACGATCATTAACCAAATAGTTCCCGATAAAGACACGTCAGGTGATGTACTGCAGGAGGTTTTTGTGAATATCTGGAAAAAAATAAATACGTATGATGCCTCAAAAGGCCGGTTGTTTACCTGGATGCTGAATATAGCCCGAAACGCTGCGATCGATAAGGTAAGGTCCAAAGGATACCGGGATAATCAAAGAAATCAGACCATAATGGAAACTGAGAATAGCGGATTGAACATTAGTTCTAATCCAACGGTTTCCGACGTAGGGTTGAAAAAATTGCTGGCAACCTTGAATGAAGAATCGAGAAGGCTGATAGACCTTTCATATTTCCAGGGATTCACCCATGAGGAGATAGCCAAGATGATGGGCATACCGCTGGGAACTGTGAAAACAAGAATTCGAACCGCCATTATTCAACTTAGAACTATGATTCAATAACAGTGAACATTAAAGAATACATATCAAGTGGAATGGTAGAAAGTTATGTACTTGGCCTGCTTACGGCCCAGGAAAGATTTGAGTTTGAACAGTATTGTGAAACTTATCCTGAGTTGAGAGAGGCAAGAGATTCTTTTGAACGGGCTATGGAAAAACAAGCCATGCAAAATGCAATAGTACCACCTGCGAGCATCAAGGAAAAAGTGTGGGCTGCAATACAAGATACGTCGGCATCAAAAACTCCTAAAATAGTCAGTATGGAACAAACAACTGCCCGCAGGCCCGCCACTTATGGATGGCTGGCTGCTGCTTCTGTGATCCTGTTTATCATCGCAGGTTATTTCGCTTATACCTACTACACAAAAAATCAAAAACTTGATGATTCTGTTAAGTCACTTGAAGCTAAGATGAAAGAAATGGAGGAATACCAGAAAATAATTCGGGATCCGAATATCTCGGTGGTGAATCTTGTCGGTATGACTCCTGCCAAGGCCACCGCAAATATTTATTGGGATTCTACTTCTTCCGATGTGTACATGGTTATAAAGAATATGCCAAAGCTGCCTACTAACAAACAATACCAGCTTTGGTCAATAATTAATGGTCCGGGCGGCGCGTTGCAACCTAACAGTCTTGGCCTTTTTGATGTTGGAGAGGGCCAAAAAGTGATCCTCAAAATGAGCAATGTAACAAAAGCAGATGCATTTGCTATAACAATAGAAGATCGTGGCAACACCGGGGGACCTAATCTTGAGCAGTTACAATCAATGGGTAAGACAAAAGTTCAATAAGTTTTAAACATATTAAATCCCAATTATAGAATTTCCCGTAGTTAGAGTTAAGCTTTAATTAATCGAAATCTCTAAAGATTTTGGTTCTATAGTTGGTTAATGACAGGGGCCCTTTTTGGGGCTCCTTTTTATATTGGTATAAGACTATCACCAATGATTGCCGTCTCCTCATTATTTTCGGTAAAAATCTGGTTTGAAAAAAAATGTTGCTGCCATTATAGTTGCTCTTTTTTGGTTTGTATTTGTAACAATTCTGCTTTGTACCCCCGGTTCAAGGTTGCCAAAGATCGACTGGCAGAATAAGATATGGCTCGATAAATGGGCGCATATATTTTTATTCTTCGTATTAGTGGTATTGTGGTGCCGCATTTACCTGGCAAGAATAACAAAGATCAGCTTGAAAAAAATCTTTATATCAATTACAGTTTTATCTATTATTTATGGAATAATAATGGAAATAATACAGCATTATTATATCCCGTTCCGCTCATTTGATTATGGAGATATGATAGCGGATGCGGTGGGATCTGTTGCCGCTTATTTCTTCAGTGTTCATCGCTTTATAAAAAAATGAGCGCCTGGTGGGGGCGCTTGAAACCAAAAAAACAAAATACTTTTTCCAAATATCGTCCCTGATGCGTTACGTGATTACCTCTTCAGGCTCAAAAGAATTCTCCAAGGATTCATTTTATACCTCATAAGTCCTATTGTTCTCGAATTTCGGGCCTGTATACGGGAGGTTTACATTTTTGGATTTGCAGTAACTGAATAATATAAAAATGCAGCGCGATTGAAACCGACGCAACTTTATGAACGTAAATAAGCTATCGAAACTAAAACATGAGCAGGTATTACTTTTTTATCGGGCTGCTATTGATCTCATCGGGTTTATTCTCACAAAAAGGAAAAATAGAAGGATATATTTCAGATGCAGAAACGAAAACCCCTTTGAACGGGGCTTCGGTTATCGTGCAGGGAAATAAAGGAGATAACTCAGATGCCTTTGGCAAATTCATCATTGCGAGTATCACCCCTGGCCAATATGAACTGATCGTTTCTCATGTCAGTTATAAAACAGAGATAATACCGGTTGAAGTAAAAGAGAATATTGTTTCCACTGTTTCCGTAGCAATGAAAAAAACAAATATTGACCTGGCCGAAGTTAGGATCAATGGACGAAAAAACTCCCCGTTAAATACAATTGGTGCAGTGGATATCTTGCTGAGGCCGATCAATACTTCGCAGGATGTATTGAGAATTATCCCGGGATTATTTATTGCTCAACATGCAGGTGGCGGAAAAGCTGAACAGATATTTTTAAGAGGATATGATATTGATCATGGAACGGATATCAATATAACTGTCGATGGACTGCCTGTGAATATGGTGAGCCATGCACACGGTCAGGGTTATGCCGATCTTCATTTCCTGATACCGGAAACGGTAGAAAGAATAAATTTTGACAAAGGCCCATACTTCAGCAATAAAGGCAATCTTGCTACTGCCGGTTATGCCGAGTTTCACACAAAAGAATTTCTAAAAAATAATGTTGTAAAAATCGAAGGCGGTCAATACAATACTCAACGTGCACTTGGTTTATTGAAGGTGATCAACAAAGAAAATGAAAAAAGTCGCCGGCAATTTTATATTGCATCTGAGTATTTCAGGTCAGATGGTTATTTTGAAAGTTCCCAGGATTTTCATCGCTTTAATTTATTAGGCAAATACAACGCGTGGCTTGGGAATCAAAGTCAGCTTACTATCACGGCATCGGCATTCCACAGCAAATGGAATGCTTCTGGTCAAATACCTGATCGCGTAGTACGGGAAGGATTGATCAGCAGGTTTGGCTCAATTGATAATAGTGAAGGTGGAAATACAAGCCGAATGAATCTTATTATTCGATATGCAAGACAATGGAAGAACAACTGGAAAACCTCAAACCAATTTTATTATAGCCACTACGATTTTAATTTATTTTCAAACTTCACTTTCTTTTTAAATGATTCCGTGAATGGCGATGAGATCAATCAAAACGAAACAAGGAATATTTATGGATATGCTACCACTGCTTCTAAATCATGGGTGCTTGGGAATAAAAATGTGAGCACAGAATTTGGGGCCGGTTTCCGTTACGATGATGTAAAAGGGATTGAATTATCAAAAGCGGTAAAAAGACAGTTTATTGAATTCATTCAAAAAGGAGATGTAAAAGAATTGAACGGCCATCTGACATGGAATCAGAATCTTGAGTTATCTGATAAATTAAGTGTAAATGGTGGATGGCGATTTGATTATTTCAGATTTAGCTATAGAGATATCCTGGCAGGAGAAAAAGGTTTTCGTTATCAGCAAAGAACTATTGTTAGTCCAAAATTGAATTTGGTTTATTCGGCTTCACCAACAGCTAAGGTTTATTTGAATAATGGAATTGGTTTTCACTCGAATGATACCCGCGTAATTCTTAATCACCATGCAAAAAATATTTTGCCAAAAGTATTTGGAACTGACCTGGGAATAATTTTAAAACCGGCTAAAGAGCTTATTCTAAAAGCGGCATTGTGGCATTTTTATTCAGAACAGGAATTTATATATGTGGGTGACGAAGGAATTGTTGAGCCAGGTAGTAAAACGCGAAGAACAGGAATTGACATCTCCGCCCGTTATCAATTTACGTCATGGTTATATGGCGACCTTGATTTAAATTATACAAAGGCAAGAGCGATTGGTGCACCAAAGGATAAAGGCTATATTCCACTTGCCCCATCATTTACAAGCATTGGTGGTGTTTCCGCAAAAATGAAAAATGCAATTAGTGGCTCTCTTCGGTACCGGCTTATGAAAGATCGTCCTGCAAATGAATTTAATACGGTAAAAGCTGATGGATATCTTATTGCAGACATGCTGCTTTCTTATGCCTGGAAGAAATTTGAAGCGACTATTTCGATTGAAAATCTTTTCAATAATAAATGGCGGGAAGCGCAATTCGATACCGAATCAAGACTCCGGTTTGAGCTAAATCCCATTTCCGAAATTCATTATACACCAGGCACGCCAAGATTTTTAAAAGCCGGTTTTAGTATCAAATTTTAAAGGTTTAACTACAGCTATTTGGCCGAAAAAAGTGGGACTTATATAAAAAAATAAACCCCTGTAGAAACAGGGGTCGCAACCAAAACTAACTGCTTATGAGAAAATTGACTGCTTTATTTGTGAAGAACTTTTATCTATAACGCAAATTTACTGCCAATATTTTGATGCTTGTTGTTAATGAACTATTAAAGGTCTTTTCCGCAGTATTACCACTCATCACAGGCGAAAAATTTCGACGAACAAGTTCAAATTTCTGCCATTCTCATCTTCAAAGAACCTTCATGTTTTAAACGTCAAACCGCATCATTTATTTTATTCTGTTTCATTGCAATTTGTAACCCTTTACACTGCAAATCTGACGCTTGAATGACAAATAAACCCACTCCTACGCTCAAAACCTTTGTCTTAGTTTGACGCTAATAAAATGGCGTTCCTGTTAAAGAAACGCCAAAGAAATTGGAGAAGGCATAATCCCTCATTCAACATGCCTTTCATTAATTCTGCCTTGCGAGCTTTTCAGAATTTTCAGCAAACTGTAAAGCATCAATAAACTCCTGTACGTCGCCATTCATTACGGCGGGTAAATTATAGGAAGTAAGATTGATGCGATGGTCTGTCACTCTACCCTGCGGATAATTATAAGTCCTGATCTTAGCGCTGCGGTCGCCTGTGCTCACAAGGCTTTTCCTATGTCGTGATATTTCTTCTTCCTGTTTTCTAACTTGTTCTTCATAAAGTTTGGTACGCAACATCTGCATGGCTTTCTCACGATTGCCGAGCTGTGTTCTTTCAGTTTGACAAATAACAACGGTACCTGATGGAATATGAGTTAACATCACCTTTGTTTCCACCTTGTTTACATTTTGTCCGCCAGCGCCACCGCTACGGGCAGTTTCCATTTTTACATCACTTTCTTTTAATTCAAAATCTACCTCTTCTGCTTCAGGCATTACCGCTACCGTAGCTGCCGATGTATGCACACGGCCCGATGCTTCGGTATCGGGTACTCGCTGCACACGATGCACACCACTTTCGAATTTCAATGTGCCATACACATCATCACCGATCACTTCAAGCTGCACTTCCTTATAACCGCCAACAGTTCCTTCATTCTCACTCAGGATCGCCGTCTTCCAACCACGCCTTTCGCAATAACGGATATACATGCGTAACAAGTCGCCAGCAAACAAACTTGCCTCATCGCCACCGGTACCTGCACGGATCTCAATAATGGCATTCTTATCATCCTGCGGGTCTTTTGGTATCAGCATCTGTCGGATAGAAGCCTCCAGTCGTTCCTTTTTTTCTTCGGTTCCCGGCAATTCTTCTTTTGCCAATTCCCTCAATTCTTCGTCCGTTCCATTCAAAGCCTCTTTGTACATCGTCACATCGTCCAGCACCCTCTTATACTCATCATAGGCATGCACAATTTTTTCCAGGCCGCGGTATTCCTTACTCGTCTCCGCAAACTTTTTGTTATTGCCAACGATCTCAGGATTGGTAAGCGCCACGCCCAATTGATCAAATCTTGCTTTTATAGCCTCTAGCTTGTCTAACATATGGATGAAATTCCTCCAAAGGAGTCTATTAGGACAATTATAAAATCACAAATTCCAACGGGGTGCAAATGTAACAAGAATAGTTTTTTGGTATTTGGTCCCGATTTTTTTTATTTATCGGGATTGTTTTTTGGAATTTTACGCAATGGCCTACAAAAAATTCAAAGCAGATCAGTTGTTCGATGGTTATCACCTTCATGATCACGATAAAGTTTTAATAACTGATGAAGCCGGTAGAATTGAAAATATCCTTGCGGTATCCGAAGCCGGTGATGGTATTCAATCATTCAGCGGCATATTGACGCCCGGTTTGATCAATTGCCATTGTCATCTTGAACTAAGCCATTTAAAAGATGTAATCCCCCCACATACAGGCCTGATCGAATTTCTTTGTTCGGTGGTTACCAAAAGAGGTTTCGATGCAGAAGTTATTCAACAGGAAATAATAAAAGCAGAAAAGGAAATGTATGACAATGGCATTGTCGCGGTTGGTGATATTGGCAACACAGCAGATACTGCAGAAGTGAAGAGTAAAAGCAAAATCCGCTGGCAAAATTTTGTGGAAGTGCTTGGCTTTACCGATGAAAAAGCGGAAGAAAATATTAAACACTATAAAAGTGTTGTAAATATTTTAGAACAAAAACTTCAAACCTCAAATCCCGATAAGTCGGGACAGGTCCTCAAACATCGAACAAGTTTGGTACCGCATGCCCCTTATTCTATCAGCCCAAAAACTTTTAAGCTAATTAATCAATTAACAAAAGATCAGGTCATTTCCATTCACAACCAGGAACATCCGGCAGAAGATGATCTCTACAAAACGGGCGGCGGTGAGTATTTAAGACTTTTTAAGATATTTGGTATAAATGAATCCCCGTTCCCGGTTACGGGTTTAAGCAGTATTCGTTCTGTATTGCCACATTTCAATAATGGACAAACCATTTTTCTCGTTCATAACACGTTCATGCCAGAAGAAGATGTTCAGTTCGCAAAAAAATACGCAAATAAGAATGGATTAACGCTGATATGGTGTTTGTGTGTGAACGCAAATCTTTATATCGAAAACAAAGTGCCGCCGGTAGAAATGTTGATGACAAATGATTGTCCACTTGTTCTCGGAACCGATAGTTATAGCAGCAATTGGCAATTAAATATTGCAAAAGAAATTCAATCGATCTCCAAACATTTCA
>Ga0075421_100011095_pt1 | contig 11158 bp, 9 predicted proteins | sample SoiMetdeltSBSDD5_FD_75292 | JGI IMG/M metagenome (GOLD analysis project Ga0075421, IMG submission 75292) | Bulk soil microbial communities from a Populus tree surrounding site in Tennessee, USA - Soil MetaG P. deltoides SBSDD5 | ecosystem: Environmental > Terrestrial > Soil > Tree plantation...
GGGCGTGCGCGCCAGCGCGCTGGGCCGGGATGACAGCCATATTGGTGTGATCCCCGAATTCGCGCCGGCCAGCATCCAGGAGCAAATTTCGCGGTCCATCTGTGGATATTCGGTAAGGGACTGGCGCGGCGGGGAAAGCGCAGGGCGGCCGCACCCCGAATCACATATGTGGGTGGCTCGAACGAGCCCTTACTGATTCGGAGCCGCATGCGCTTTCCACCATCCTTGCTCGATGAGATCAAAGCCAGGCTGCCCGTCAGCCAGGTGGTGGCACGCAAAGTCGCGCTCAAGCGCGCGGGCCGCGAGTTGAAAGGCTTGTCGCCCTTCAAGCAGGAGAAGACGCCCTCCTTCTTCGTCAACGACCACAAAGGCTCGTGGTTCGATTTCTCGTCAGGCCAGAACGGCGACATCTTCAAGTTCGTCATGATGACCGACGGCCTGAGCTTCCCCGAGGCTGTGGAGCGGCTGGCCGAGGCAGCGGGCGTGGTCATGCCCAAGCCCAGCGCGCGTGAGGAGGAATACGAGGACGGGCGCACGCGGCTCTACGCCGTGCTCGATGCTTCCGCGCGCTTCTTCGAGGCACAGCTCGCCGCTCCCGCCGGCCACGAAGCCCGCCGCTACATCGACCGGCGCGGACTGACTCCGGGTGCCATCTCGCGTTTTCGCCTCGGATATGCGCCGGGCAGCCGCTCGGCGCTCAAGGATCACTTGGCCAAGGCCGGCTTCAAGGCCGCCGACATGGCGCTCGCCGGCATGCTGATCTGCGGCGACGATATCCCGGTCAGCTACGATCGCTTCCGCCACCGCGTGATGTTCCCCATCACCGATCTCAAAGGCCGCGTGATCGCCTTCGGCGGCCGCGCGCTCGATGCGCAAGCACCCGCCAAGTACCTGAACTCGCCGGAGACGCCGCTCTTCCACAAGGGCCACGTCCTCTTTAACGCCGCCAACGCGCGCGCGGCGGCCTTCGACAAACAGCAGATCATCGTCGTCGAAGGCTACATGGACGTGATCGCCCTGTCGGAGGCCGGCTTCGCGCAGACGGTGGCGCCGCTCGGTACGGCATTGACCGAGGACCAGTTGAAGTTGCTATGGCGCCTCGCGCCTGAGCCGGTTCTGTGCTTTGACGGCGATGCCGCTGGCCGGCGCGCCGCCTTCCGCGCGGTGGAGACGGTGCTGCCGCACCTGCAGCCCGGCTTCAGCGTGCAATTCGCTTTCCTGCCCGAGGGCCTCGATCCCGACGACCTGGTTCGCCAGCAGGGGGCCGCGGCCTTCCAGGCAATCCTGGCGCGCACCTCGCCGCTGTTTGATGTTCTCATGAAGCGCGAGGACGAGCGCGACCAGCCCGCCATCACACCCGAGCAACGCGCCTTTGTGGAGTCACGTCTCAACGCGCTCGTTGCCCAGATCGGCGATGCCGGCGTACGCCGCCAATACGAGGGTGAGTTGCGTGAAACTCTGTATGCCAAGAACCGCAAGCTGGTGCGTGAAATGGCGCGCGGCGACAGCCGGGGCAGATCCCGGCACGCCGGCAAGCGTCGCGACAATACCCAGCTCGACTGGCGCGTTTCGGCGCGTGCCCAGGAGCGCACGCGGCTCGGCGCCCAGCCGCGCGCTGCCAATCCGCTGCCGCCGCCGGTGCGCAGCAACGAGCTTGCCGAGCGCACGCAGCCGCTGCCCATGCGCGAAACCCTGCTCATTCGCACGCTCCTGAACCATCCCTGGCTGTTGGAGGCGCGCTGCGAGGAGATTGCCGAACTGAGCCTGACCTCGCCACCACTGGCCCGCCTGCGTGACGGCCTGCTTGACGTGCTGGCCAGCAATACGAGCCTTGCAAGGGCAGACCTGCGCGCCCACCTGACCAACCTGGGCCTGGACAAGATTGTGGCCATGGTCGAGCGCGCCAACACCCACAAAAGCGACCGCTTTGCTGAGCCCGAAGCCGAGACGGCCGAGGTCGAGGCGGGTTGGTCCGACGTGCTTGCCATCCACGCCAGGCAGGTCGGCCTCAGGGAGCAGCTGCAGGCGGCCGAGCAGGCCTGGGCGACCGATCCCAGCGAAGAGACCTGGCAGCGCATTGCCGAGATTCAGGGGCAGCTGTCACGCGCGGCGGAGGCCGACGCCCTTCGCGGCGCCTAGGAGGGACTCCGCGTGCATCGGGCAGGAGCCCTCATGCAGAGACTGGACCGCGTTCAATAAGTGTTGCGTCCGCATCGTGAGCGCCTAGCAAAAAAACGCCGCTAGCCATGCGCTCAGGAGTTGTGTATGCCGGTGGTGGCCCCCAGATGGAGGACAACAGAGCGTTGCGCTCGTCCTCAGGCGATTGCGCCCATGGTGGGCCCTCAACGTGCAGCTAACCCGGCGGAACAGATCCGCCTACCGGGGCATTTCGCTTTTGCGCACGCGCGCAGGATCGGCATGCCGAGGACCATTCATATCGCGTGCTGTCCGTCAGCCGCGCGCACTGGAGCACCGTAATGGCGCAACCCGCAAGGACCGAAGACCAGGCCACCCCGCAAGCCGAAGCGCCCGAGAAAGACAGCCCCCTTCTCGACCTGTCGGATGCGGCGGTGAAGCGGTTCATCAAGACCGCCAAGACCCGCGGCTATGTCACCTATGACGAGCTGAACGCGGTGCTGCCCTCCGAGGAGGTCTCGTCCGAGCAGATTGAGGATACCATGTCGATGTTGTCCGACATGGGCATCACGGTGGTCGAGAGCGAGGACCAGGAGGAGGCGCAGGCCGCTCCTGACGGAGAGGATGCGAGCGAGGAGGAGGAAGGCTCGCGCGCCGTCACGGCGCCGCAGCTGCCGGCAGTCACCCAGACCCGCGCCGAGCCGACCGAGCGCACCGATGATCCCGTGCGCATGTACCTGCGCGACATGGGCTCCGTCGAGCTGCTGTCGCGCGAGGGCGAGATCGCCATCGCCAAGCGCATTGAGGCCGGGCGCGAGGCCATGATCGCCGGACTGTGCGAGAGCCCGCTGACCTTCCAGGCCATCATCATCTGGCGGGACGAGCTCAACAACGCCAAGATTCTACTGCGCGACATCATCGATCTGGAAGCCACCTACGAAGGCCCCGAGGCCAAGGCCGCGCCGCCCATCCTGCCGAACCAAGATGGCGCACCTGTCGCTGCGGCGGCCAATGTGGCCACGTCCAGCAACGGCGCGGACGATGCACCCGATGGCGAGCCGCGTCCGGAGGGTGAAGGGGAGGACGAGGACGATTACGAGAACGCGCTGTCGCTGGCGGCCATGGAGGCCGAGCTGAAGCCGAAGGTCCTCGAGACCTTCGACAACATCGCCTTGACCTACAAGAAGCTCAGGAAGCTGCAGGACAAGAAGGTCGAGATGCAGGTGGCGAGCGAGCAGTTCAATCGCCAGCAGCAGAAGGGCTACGACAAGCTCCGCGACGAGATCATCGGCAACGTCAAGAGCCTGTCGCTCAACAACAACCGCATCGAGAGCCTGGTCGAGCAGCTCTACTCCATCAACAAGCGCCTGGTGGCGTTGGAAGGCCGCTTGATGCGGCTGGCCGACAGCTACGGCGTGCCGCGCCAGCAGTTCATCGACGAATACTTCGGCAACGAGCTCGATCAGGGCTGGCTCGACCGCATGTCGACCAACGGCAGCAAGAAGTGGGTGCAGTTCATCAAGCATGAGCGTGATCAGGTCGGCCAGATCCGCACCGAGATCCACACGCTGGCATCCGAGACGGGCCTTGAGATCACCGAGTACCGCCGCATCGTCAAGGCGGTGCAGAAGGGTGAGCGCGAGGCGCGCCAGGCCAAGAAGGAGATGGTGGAAGCCAACTTGCGCCTCGTCATCTCGATCGCCAAAAAGTACACCAACCGCGGCCTGCAGTTCCTGGATCTAATCCAGGAAGGCAACATCGGCCTGATGAAGGCGGTCGACAAGTTCGAGTACCGCCGCGGCTACAAGTTCTCGACGTACGCCACCTGGTGGATCCGGCAGGCCATCACTCGCTCGATCGCCGACCAGGCGCGCACCATCCGCATCCCTGTGCACATGATCGAGACCATCAACAAGATCGTGCGCACGAGCCGCCAGATGCTGCACGAGATCGGCCGTGAACCGACGCCGGAAGAGCTGTCCGAGAAGCTCGCCATGCCGCTCGAGAAGGTGCGCAAAGTTCTGAAGATCGCCAAGGAGCCGATCTCGCTTGAGACGCCGATCGGCGACGAGGAAGATTCGCACCTCGGTGATTTCATTGAGGACAAGAACGCGCTGCTGCCGATCGACGCCGCCATCCAGTCCAACCTGCGCGAGACGACTACGCGGGTACTGGCCTCGCTCACTCCGCGCGAGGAGCGCGTGCTGCGCATGCGCTTCGGCATCGGCATGAACACCGACCACACCCTGGAAGAAGTCGGCCAGCAGTTCTCGGTCACGCGCGAGCGCATCCGTCAGATCGAGGCCAAAGCGCTCCGCAAACTCAAGCACCCGAGCCGCAGCCGCAAGCTGCGCTCGTTCCTCGACAACTAAGTCCCGCAATTCCGGAGCGCCGCTGTGCGGCGTCCGGAATTGAGCTCCTCGCGGCAGCCATCGAGCGCGCCTTGCCACGCCGTGCACGCCAGGCATTGACCGTTGGTAAAGCAAACCCGCTCCGCATCCTGGCAGCCCGCGCAAATCCACCTAACCTGCGCCCCGGGGGGATTGGGGGGATGATGCCAAATCCGCCGGCCGATGGCGCCGGCCCTGCCAACCGGAGCGAAACCAATGCGGCTTCCCCTGCTTCCCACGCAGACGTACACGCCCGCGCAGAAGCATCTCTACAAGGACATGCGCGAGGGTATCGAGCAGAACTTCAAGGGCTTCACGGCGATCAACCGGTCCGGCCAGCTGATCGGCCCGTGGAACCCCTGGCTGCGCTTTCCCAAGTTCGGGGGCCCGGTGTGGGAGCTGGTGAAGGCCATGTCCGTGGCGCCAGGTCTGCCGCGCCCCGTGCGCGAGGTCGCTATCCTGGTCACCGGTGCCAAGTTTCACTCGGCCTATGAGTTGTACGCCCACGTGTTGGCAGCCGAGCTGCGCGGCCTGCCCGACGAGAAGATCTCGACCATCGTTGCCGGCCAGCGCCCGAGCGACCTGACCGAGGACGAGGCGATCGCCTACGACGTTGCCTCCAATCTTGTCGCCGGCGGCGTGCTACCCACGCTCACCTACCAGCGGGCGGTCGGCGCCTTCGGCGAAGCGGGAGCGGCCGAGCTCATTTACCTGGTCGGGCTCTACTGCGCGGTGTCGGTCACATTGAACGGCTTCGACGTGCCCGTGCCGGAGGACGGCACCGACGGCACGGCAAAGCAATCCGCGCACTGACGCCATCCATCGCGGCGGCTGTCACCCGCAATTGGCGGCAGCGAATATTGAGGACGCAGGATATAATCGCGCATCCTGGATGCCGGCCTGCGGGCGCACGCCCTTGGCCGGGATGACATCATGGCCGCCCGATGCAGCCGCGCCTCACCGTCTGGTACAACACCCGTTGCCCGGTGTGCGACGCCGGCATCGACCGCCAGCGCACCAAACTGCGCGCCCTCGTCAAGGCCCGCGTCATCGAATTCCGCGACATCAACGAGGAGCCTGATGCGCTCAATCGCTACGGCGCCAGCCTCGACGACATCCGCCGCCGCCTGCACGCCACCGACGACACCGGCCGCCTGCTGATCGGCGCCGACGTCGCCATCGCCGTCTGGCGCTTGACGCCGGGCGAAGGTTGGCTCGCCGCCCTGCTCGGCAATCCCCTGATGCGCCCGCTAACCAGCTTCGCCTACAACCGCTTCGCTGGTGTGCTGTGGACCTGGAACCGGTGGAAGGGGCGCTGGTGAGCCGGGAGGGGCGGCAGCCCGCAACGTCGCGCCGGCCAAGTACCCTCAAAGCCCAGAACGCCATGGCGCGACACGCGATCGCAGTGTGCGGGCTCACGCCCTTGGGCCGGGCTGACGGCGCCCCTAGTGCAGCCGCATCTCTGGCGTCGGGCGCATCGATGGCGGCAGCAGCGGTCCCGGCTCGCCATCCGGCCCCACGACCGGCGTGGCGCCGGCGCGGACGCTGTCGAGCGCGGCGCGCAGATTGGCCGGCGCGTAGCGCTCGCGGGCCGGTGCCTTCCTGGTCTCCATGAACCTCGCCAGCGCGCTCCAGTGCAGCATCTCGCCGATCGGCTTGGAGTGCGGCGGCGTATTGGCAAGCCGCACGCCACGGCAGTTCTTCAGCGCGCAGCGGTTTATCAGGCGTATCAGCGGCCGCCACAGGCTGCGCCAGTACAGCCAGTTGCGCGGCTCATACAAGATACCGTGATGGTTCGGCTTCAGGCCGGCCGTCGACACCACCACCTCGGGGCAGTGCCTACGCAGGCGCTTGATCATCCAGTCGAGCGTCAGGTCGGACAGCCCGCGGCACTCGTAGCCGCCGCCGATATTGGCGTGCACGCCCGGAAACCACACCTGCTCCACTGTCGCGTAGCCGCGATGCTGCGGCTGGCGCCACACGGCGGCCTCGAACTCCATGCGGTGCTCGTCGATGGCCAGCGCATGGCAGGCGTGATCGACGATGGCACACACGTCGGTGTCGTGGAACTGGAAACAGCGTCGGCCGATCCAGTTGAGCCAGGTGCGCGGGATGCCGAGCGAGCCCACCGTATCGAACACGCCAAGGAAGCGCACGCGCACGTCGGGATGCGTGAGGCGGCGCAGCTGCTCCTTGTCGGCGGGGAAGCGCTTCTTGGGCCTCGTGCGATAGTAGGTCCAGGCGAACTCCTGGTTGCGCTGATCGCACATGTCAGCGCGCAGCAGGCCGCTGGCGGCCAGAAACCCGCATAGGCTGCGCGCCGTGTAGGCGCCGCGCGAGTAGCCGAAGATGTAGATGTCGTCGCCAGGCCGGTAGTTGAGCGACAGGAAGCGGTAGGCCTCCAGGATGTTGGTGGAGAGCCCCGTGCCGAGGATCCCGCCGGACAGTCGCTGCGTACGGCTGCCGCTCGTGCCAACGCCGGCGTCGTAATAGATGTGCGCCGGCACACCGACCCGCGGCTTGGGGTCGATCATCGAGGCGAGCAGGCCGATGTTGGTCTGGTTCTCGGCGCTGTCCGCGTTGTTCCACGTGCCGTCCAGGCAGATGACCAGGCTGGTCATACTCCCATCCCGAAATGTGCCGTTGGTATCGGCAGGATCGATGCACCGATTCGGCCCCAGCTGGCCGTACCTCGCCGCACGCGGCGCTTGTGCGGATGTTGATGGCCGTGGCATGGCGCATGCGCGCGTGCCGCATCGTCCACAGAAACTTATCCCGCGGCACCGGCGCGTGCTAAACGGCGGCATGACTGCAACTGTCATCTATGTCGACGCCGACGCCTGCCCGGTGAAGGAGGAGGCCGTGCGCGTGGCCGAGCGGCATGGCCTTGTCATCCACTTTGTGTCAAACACCTGGATGCGCCTGCCTGAGAGCCCCCTCGTGCACCGCATGCTGGTCGCCGATGGGTGCGATGCCGCCGACGACTGGATCGCCGCCCGCATCGGCCCGCGCGACATTGCGGTGACGGCCGATATCCCGCTCGCTGCACGCTGTCTCAAGGCCGGGGCGCGCGTCATCGGACCTTCGGGCAAGCCCTTCACCGAGACCAGCATCGGCATGGCGCTCGCCATGCGCGATCTCTCCCGCCACCTGCGCGAGACCGGACAGAGCAAGGGCTACAACGCCAGCTTCACCCGCCAGGACCGCTCCCTCTTTTTGCAGGCACTGGAGGAAGCCGTGCAAGCCATCCGCCGGCAAGCCTAGCCCGCCGCAGCGATCGCTCGCCATCACGGCAAGGCCACCGACCGTCAAGCCACGGTGTTGCCGGGCCGTTGCGCGCGTGCAGATGCACGAATGGCGCGCGGTGCGGCGACTGCAGGAACGTAGCCTCGCCCGCACCTTGTCACGCCCAAGCGAGCCTGGGAACCACCTGCGCTTGCTGGCCGAGCCGTTGCTTTTCGGCTAAGCAAGCTGTTCGCAACGAGCGGAGGCGGCGGACATGGCGGCGGACGGCACCTGGAACCTAGTGATGAACACACCGATCGGCGAGCGCAAGGCAACCCTCACTCTTGAGGGCAGCGGCGCGCTGACCGGCTCCCTGGCCGCCGAGGGCAACACCACGCCGATTTTCGATGGCAAGGAGACGGGCAACGGCATCAGCTTCAAGGCCGCCATCAAGAACCCAATGCCGCTGACGCTGGAGTTCACCGCCACCATCGACGGCGCCAACATCGCCGGCACGGTCGGCGCCGGCGCCATCGGCAGCTGGCCGTTCTCGGGCACCAAAGCCTGACGCCGGCGCTGGCATCGCGTTGCGCGCGAATGCGGCATTGCCACGCTGCCAAAGTGCGGCAATGATGCGGGCGTCCAGTCGCCGCCCGCCATGACCGTTCTCAGCGTTCGCCACATCACGACCTACCGCTATCGCCAGCCGGTGTCCTTCGGCGGGCACCGCATGATGCTGCGGCCGCGCGACAGCTTCGACCAGAAGCTCTTGGAGTCGCGCCTGGCCATCACGCCAGAGCCGACGGAGCTGCGCTGGATGCTTGACGTGTTTGGCAACTGCGTCGCCATTGCCAACTTCAGCGAGCGCGCCGACGAGCTGCGCTTCGAGAGCAGCATCTGGCTCGACCACACGCCGTCCAACTCACCTGATTTCCAAATCGAGGACTACGCCAAGACCTACCCCTTCGCCTATGCGCCGGAGGAGATGCCGGATCTGGCTCCTGTGATCAGCCCGCACTATCCGGACCCCGACCAGGACGTGCACCGCTGGGTGCGGCGCTTCCTGCGCAAGGGCCATGCGACCGATACCGGCACGCTGCTGATGACGCTCACGCATGCGGTGAAGGAATGCTTCACCTACGAACGCCGCTCCCAGCACGGCACGCGCGAGCCGGCGCTGACCTTGAAGCTCGGCCGTGGCAGCTGCCGCGACCTGACGCTGCTGATGATCGAGGCCGTGCGCTCGCTCGGCCTCGCCGCGCGCTTCGTCTCTGGCTACCTGTATGTACCCTCGCGCGATGGTCCGACCCATGTCGGCGGCGGCTCCACGCACGCCTGGGCGCAAGTCTACCTGCCTGGCGCCGGCTGGGTTGAGTTCGATCCAACCAACGCCATCATCGGCAACCGCGATTTGATCCGCGTGGCGGTGGCGCGCGACCCGAGCCAGGCCATACCGCTGTCGGGCACCTTCTGGGGTAAGGCGGACGATTGCCTGGGCATGACCGTGGAGGTGCGTGTGCGTACGGTGGCCGAACCGGAGGCAACGTCAGCCGCCGCCGGAGCCTGAGCGCCCAAGGCGCGCACAGGCAGGAACACAGCGCAAATCCGCGCGTTATGGCAACGGTGCCGCCTGCGCATGGCATCGAACTTGCTTAACGTTCGCTATGTTCGCTTGCGCTGCCGCGTGCTTAAGTCCGCACATGAGGACATGGCAGGCGATGCGGCCGACAACGGCGGTATGGTGACACGAGCCGGGCACACATCATGCAAATCCGCGTTGGCTTCAAAATCGCCTACGACTGTCCGCGGCCCACGCCGATGCTGCTGATGCTCAGCGTGCACCCCTCTCGCTCGGCCGATCTCGTCACTCCGCACAAGCTTCTGTACGAGCCCGCCGTCGAGGCGCGCGACTATCGCGACACGTTCGGCAACATCGTCACGCGCATCGTCGCACCGGCCGGACGCATCACCATCTCTGCCGACTTCATTGTCAGCGACCCCGGCACGCCGGACATCGTCGAGCTCGATGCGGAGCAGCTGCCCGTGGAAGCCCTGCCCGACGACGTGATGGTGTACCTGATGGGCAGTCGCTACTGCGACACCGACAAGCTGATGCACACGGCGTGGTCGCTGTTTGCCAACGCGCCGCAGGGCTGGGGCCGCGTGCAGGCCATCTGCGACTACGTCAACGATCACCTCACCTTCGGCTATCAGCACGCCTCGGCGACGCGCACCGCGCTCGACGGCTACTACGAGAGGCGCGGCGTGTGCCGCGACTTTGCGCACCTTGCCATCACCTTGTGCCGCTGCATGAACATCCCGGCCCGCTATTGCACGGGCTATTTGGGCGACATCGGCATTGCGCCGGCGCCCGAGCCGATGGACTTCAGCGCCTGGTTCGAAGCCTACCTCGGCGGGCGCTGGTACACGTTCGATGCGCGTCACAACAAACCGCGCATCGGCCGCATCGTCATGGCGCGCGGCCGCGACGCGACCGACGTCGCCCTCTCCACCATCTTCGGCCCCGCCACCATGAGCGGCTTCACCGTCATCACCGACGAGGTTTTGTCCACCGAGGCGGCATAGGTTTTTCCTCCGTTCGCGGCGACGGAGCAGAGACCTTCCGGAATCGCACAGCAGGCAGGCATTTCCTGCTACAGCTCTTGACCGGCAAGGCTGGACCGACGATTGTCCGCGGCCCATGCCTAATAATTCATCAGCCACTGCCGCTCCCACAGGCGAGCCGGAATCGGCCTACGCCTGGATGCGCCTGCTCGCCTACGTGCTGATCGGCACGGTCGGCAGCGTCGGCATGTGGTCGGTGGTGGTTGCGTTGCCGGCCTTTCAGGCGGATTTCGGCGTCGCTCGTGCCGACGCTTCGGTGCCCTACACGCTGGCCATGATCGGCTTTGCGGCCGGCGCCGTCCTGATGGGCAATGTTGCCGACCGCTGGGGCATCTCGGTGCCCGTCATTGTCGGCGCTCTCATGCTGGCCGTGGGCTTTGTCGCCTCTGCCGTCGCGGGCAACATCTGGCAGTTCGCGCTTGTGCATTTGCTGATCGGCTTCGGCAGCTCGGCGACGTTCGCGCCGCTGATCGCCGACATTTCGCACTGGTTCGATCGCCGCCGCGGCATCGCCGTCGCCATCTGCGCGGCCGGCAACTATCTGGGCGGCGCCATCTGGCCGCCGCTCGTCAACTTGATGATCGCTGGCTACGGCTGGCGATCGACGCAGATGGTCATCGCCGTGGTCTGCGTGGCGACCATGTTGCCACTGACGCTGGCGATGCGCCGACGCGTAAGCGCTGCCGGCCTGGCCGCCAACGGCAATGGCGGCAAAGGCATGGGCACGCTCGGTTTGAGCCCGAACACCCTAATGGCGCTGCTCGCCCTCGCCGGTATTGGCT
>Ga0075421_100011096_pt1 | contig 11158 bp, 9 predicted proteins | sample SoiMetdeltSBSDD5_FD_75292 | JGI IMG/M metagenome (GOLD analysis project Ga0075421, IMG submission 75292) | Bulk soil microbial communities from a Populus tree surrounding site in Tennessee, USA - Soil MetaG P. deltoides SBSDD5 | ecosystem: Environmental > Terrestrial > Soil > Tree plantation...
GCGTGTCGACGACTCCGCCGCTCGAGCTCATGCTGTCGGAAATGACCGAGCAGCAGCGGGAGGCAGTGGAGAGCGGCGTTCGGCAGCGGCTGATCGAACGGGCGTTCGGGCACGATCGGGCAAGCAGCCCGCCGCTCTCCGCCAATGCGCTCTCGCGCGCGGTCGTATCGGCCGTGACGGAGCTCGGACGCGAACGCGTCCCGAGCCTAACGCGGCGCCTCTTTGCGCTGTTGGACCTGGTCGAGCTCGAGCGGTTGCACGTGCCGTTCGACGCTCAGACGCGGTTCTACGAGTCGTTCCTCGCGGGCCACTCGACGGGCGACCTCGACTCCGAGCTGGCCGCTATCGCGGTACGTCTCGGGTTCGCCGTTGCTCGAATAGCCTGAACGCAAGCGGGGCTCCGACGGCGCGGGCTTGACATTAGCCTCGTCGAAGACGCAGTTTAGACATGACTAAATATTGGTCATTGTCCACCTAACTCATGTTCATGTCTCGCTCGACTCTCGTCCGGGTGGGCCTCACCGCCATCCTTGCCGGCGCGCTGCCCGTGAGTATTTCGGCGTGCGATTACCTCACCACCGAGGTGCCCGCCGACGGCGACGTGTTCGACGCCCCGCTGCCAGGGCTGACCGCGTCCGAGCTCGCTGCGTTCGTCAGGGGGGACGCCGAGTTCGGGCGGCGCTTCTCAGCCGCTTCCGGCCTCGGCCCCATCTTCAACAACGTCTCCTGCGCCTCGTGCCACAGCGGCGACGGTCGCGGGCGACTGAGTAACGCCCTCCAGCGCATCGGGACCATCGACGACGACATGATGCGCGCCGTCGGCGGACCGCAAATCCAGGACAAGGCGGTCCCAGGCGCACATGCGGAACGGCTGCCGTCCGGGGCTATCGTCTCGCTCAGACTCCCGCCGCCGGTGTTCGGCGTTGGACTCATCGAAGCCATCCCGGACGCCGCGATCATCGCGCGCGCGGACCCCGATGATCGCGACGGCGACGGCATCTCCGGCCGCCCGAACTGGGTGACGCCGCACGAGTACCTGGAAGGGTACAGCTCGTCGGCTGGGCTCCGCCTCGGGCGCTTCGGCCGGAAGGCGCAGACGTCCAGCCTGCTCGAGCAAACGGCGGAGGCCTACCACCAGGACATGGGCATCACATCCGACTATCAGCCGCGCGAGAACTACAACCCCCTATCCAGCATTCCCGCCGAGGTCACGGACCGAGTCGTGGATCCCGAAGCCTCGCTGGCGACCGTGCAGGCCGTCGTCCATTACATCCGTACGCTCGCCCCGCCCAGTCCCGGAACGGAGACCGCCCAGCGAACCGAAGGACGGGCGCTGTTCGCGTCCGTCGGATGCGCGGGCTGTCACGTCCCGACGATGCAGACGGGTCCGAGCTCCATCGCCGCGCTGGCGAACCGACCCGTCGAGCTGTACTCGGACATGCTGCTGCACGACATGGGCGATGCCCTCGCGGACAACCGGCCGGACGGAGGCGCGAGTGGTCGTGAGTGGCGTACGACGCCACTGTGGGGCCTTCGACTCATGCGCGAGTTCCTCAACGGCCAGGCGCTGCTGCTTCACGATGGTCGAGCGCGCACGGTCGAAGAGGCGATTCTCCTCCACGCCGGTGAAGCCAAGCGCGCGCGCGACGCGTTCGCGGCGTTGAGTCCCGCACAGCAGCGTGCGCTGCTGGACTTCGTCGAGTCGCGCTGATGGAGCCGGGCGACAGCGCTGGGGACCGTCCGTCAACGCGGCGATTGCCCTGCATCGATCGCCGCGAATTTGTCGAGCGCTCCGTCGTCGCCATGCTCGGCGCGTCGATGCTCGGTGCGTGCGCGTCACTCGTCACGCGAACGGTCACGCCAATCGACGGTGCACTTCGACTCTCGCTCGCGCACTACCCGGAACTGACCGCCGATGGCGGGTCGCTCAAAGTGCTGCCGAAGGGGGCGCAGGATCCGATCTACGTGCTCGCGCTCGGGAATCGTCGTTATGCGGCGCTCCTGCCCATTTGCACCCACCTGGGCTGCACGGTGGAGATCGAGGAAGGGCGCCTCGTGTGTCCATGCCATGGTTCGAACTACGACCGCGAGGGGCGCGTCCTGCGCGGCCCCGCCGAGCGTCCGCTCAGCCGCTATCGTGCGGAGCTCACCCCGGATGACGTGCTCGTCATCGACCTCCGCTCCTCCGGTGATGCCTGACGCGATTCGACGGGGTCAGCCCCCATTGCCAATTTCGATGGGGGCTGACCCCACCGCCTGCCGTCGCCTTGTCGTTGTCGTCGCTGTGCTGTGTGCTGCCGCGACGGTGTGGGCGCCGGCCGCGCTCGCGCAACGCGATACCACGGCCGCGCGCGACACCATCGAGCGTCCTTTCGTCCGCGGCGGCGTATATGACAAGCCGTACCTCACGCGTCTCGGCGGACGCACGACGCTCGGCGGCTACGCCGACGTGCAGGCGCGGTACGAGCGTGTCGATGGGCTGCGCGATGAGTCGGGGTTCGAGGTCACGCGCTTCAACCTGTTCACGAACGCCCGTGTCAGTGACTTCGTCCGTATTGGCGCCGAGCTGGAGATCGAGGACGGCGGGGAGGAGATCAAGCTCGAGTACGCTGCCATCGACGTTCGGATTCATCCCTCGCTGACCCTGCGCGGCGGCATGCTGCTCTCGCCGTTAGGCAAGTTCAACCTCGCGCACGACAGTCCGCTCAACGAGTTCACGGACCGGCCGCTCGTGTCCACGGAGCTGTTGGGAGTGGCGCTGTCCGAGCCGGGGCTGGGGGCGTTCGGCCAGTTCGGGATCGCGCGTACTGGCCGGTTGACGTACGAGCTCTACGCCACGAACGGCTTTCACGACGGGCTCATCACCGAGTCCGAGGACGGAACCCGTATACCGCTGGGGAGAGGAAACTTCGAGGATAACAACGGCTCTCCGGCGGTTGTCGGACGCATCGCCCTGAGCCCGTCCCAGGCCTACGAGGTGGGCGTCTCGGCACACCACGGCGCGTACAACGTCTCGGACTCCGAAGGCACGCAGGTCGATGAGCGCCGGAACCTCACGATCGTAGTGCTCGATGCGGAAGCCCGGATGTTCGGCGTCCACTTCGCCGGCGAGGCGGCCGCAGCATCCATCGACTTAGATCCGGGCCTCGAGGGGATCTACGCATCTCGGCAACGGGGCGCCTACGCGGAGGCGGTGCGACCGTTCGGGCGCGGGTGGGTGCGGACGATGCCGTCCTCGAGCTTCGCCGTCAAAGCGCGGTTCGATTACGTCGACTTCGACTTCGATGCGGCCGGCCAGGAAACTCGGCAGGTATCGTTAGGTCTCAACTTCCGGCCGACACAGGACACGGTCCTCAAGCTCGACTACGTACGCGGGCGGTCGAGGGACGAGTTCAATACGGCCGCGGACCACGCCTTCGTGCTCTTCTCACTCGCGACGTATTTCTGATATTGTCATTCCTCGCTTCGCTCGGAATGACAAGGCTGCGCTCCGCTCGGAATGACATAGTGTTTCCGGCATGACCACGCTCTCGAAGCGCGCCCTCAATCGCGCCCTGCTCGCCAGACAGATGCTGTTGGCGCGAGAGCGTACGACCGCCGTTGCGGCCATCGAGCGGCTCGTCGGGATGCAGGCGCAGCTCGCACGCCCGCCGTTCGTGGGGTTGTGGACACGGGTGCACGACTTTCGGCGCGGCGAGCTCGCCGAGGCGCTACGCAAGCGCACCGTGGTGCGCGTGACGTTGCTGCGGGGGACGCTGCACCTCCTCAGCGCCGGTGACTACCTCGCGTTGCGCGGCGCGATGCAGCCCATGCTCACGAGCGGGATGCAGGCGATCCTCCGCGAGCGTGCAACTGCGCTCGACCTGAAGACGCTCGACGCTGCCGCGCGGAAGTTTTTCGGCAGGACGCCGGCTACGTTCGACGCGCTGCGAGCGCATCTCAAGGCGGCGTTCCCAGAGGGCGACGAGCGGGCAATGGCGTATGCGATCCGCATGCATCTCCCACTCGTGCAGGTCCCGACGGACGCAACCTGGGCATTCCCGGCAGCCGCCGACTTCGCGCTCGCGGACGCCTGGCTGTCGCGAAAGGTCTCCACGGTCGCGAGCGCACCCGACGCGCTTGTCCTGCGGTATCTCGCCGCGTTCGGTCCCGCCACGCCCGCCGACGCGCAGGCATGGTCAGGTGTTGGTGGGCTGCGTGACACGTTTGAGTCACTGCGGCCGTCGCTCGTCACCTTCCGCGATGAACGAAAGCGGGAGTTGTTCGATCTGCCCGACGCCCCTCGCCCCGACCCCGACACGCCGGTGCCGCCGCGGTTCATTGCCGACTTCGATAACCTCGTCCTGGCGCACGACGATCGGTCGCGGATCATGGCGGACGAACACCGCTCGCGAGTCACGACGAAGAACCTTCAGGTGCGCGCCACGTTTCTCGTGGATGGCCTCGTGGCCGGGACGTGGAAGTCGGAACGAAAGCGGAAGACGGCGGTACTGGTCATGGAGCCATTTGGCTCGGTGGCGAAGCGCGTCCGGACGGCGCTCGAACAGGAAGGGGAGTCGCTCCTTTCCTTCGTTGAGGAAGACGCCACCGCGCGCGAGATTCGTTGGTCCGCGTGAGAGCAGTCGGAGCGCCTGTTCGCGGAGGTGATACCAGTGGATCTGAGCGTACGACGATGGCGGCCCGGGCATCTCCTCGCGAGCTGGGCTGCGTATTGGGCTGGGCTCGCTGGCGTGACGCTCGGGCCGGCCGCGCGCGCGGTATGGCGCGCCACGCATCTTCCCGAAGGTCACGGAAGCATCTCCGCCGGGGTCGACAACGGCGTCCTCAACTTCACGGTCGTGGAGACGGGTGTGAAGACGTTCATCGGCATCGTTCCGCTGGGGACGATGATGATGTGGATCATCGGCCCGCCGCTCGCGCTCTGGCTCGTGTGGCTGGTGCTGCGGTCGCGCGATCGAACGGCCCGGGCGGTGCTCGGCGGGGACGAAGCCGATCGGCTGGGTGCCGGTGACCCTGCGGCCGAGCGATGGCGGTCGCGTCGAGAGGACGAAGCGCCGGTCGAGCGCGTGCGGACGCCCAACCCCTAGTCGTGGACGGTTCTCGTTAGGGACGGTTCACCAAAACATCGAACCGCAGAGGACGCAGAGGACGCAGAGAACTGCCTAACGGGACACTGGCGCTCGCAACGAGCGGAATTGAAGGGGAACGGCCGCTTGAGGCTTTGTGCGTCCCGAGGCAGTTCCCCTCAGTTACCGACGCTAGCCTGTTACAACATCCCGGTAGGGTTCCCTCGGCGTCCCTCTGCGTCCTCTGCGGTTCGATGTCCCTTTCGGACTCTCCTACCGAGAACGGATTCTCGATGCGATCAGCCTCGCGCGCACCCGTACCACTAGCTCCCCGAGATGGCGGCGGCGTCTGTCAGGCGACGGCATGGCAGCGAGAAGGCGAACACCGAGCCTGACGCTGGAAAGTCCGCCCACGCCTTCCCCCCGAGGCTGCCCACGGTGTCGCGGACGATACTGAGCCCCAACCCCGTTCCTTCGACGTGCGGCATGGAGCTCTCGTGGGCGCGGAAAAAGCGCTGAAACAATCGCGTGCGCGCGTCGGGTGGAACACCAATGCCGTTGTCGACCACCTCGACGATCACTTCCTCCGGTGCCGCCTCGTTCGGCGCGACGCGCCCGCGGACCTCGACCCACCGGTCGTCGGCGCGCTGATCGGCGTACTTGATCGCGTTCGCGAGCAGGTTCGTTAGGCAGAGCTCGACCGCCGCGGCACTCACTTCCACCGCGGGCAGCGCCGGGTCGATCCGGATCTTCACGGCCCGCGCTTTCGCGGCCGCGCGCACCTGACGCGCCGCCTCCTGCGCGGCCTCGGGAAGCCGGACGTGCCGTTGCTGCCGAGTGTCCAGCTGTACGCCCGTGAGCACGAGGAGATTGTCGAGGACCACGCGCATGCTCTCGACGTTCCGAAGGACGACGTCGTTCAGCCGGTGGCGCTCGCCGGCGTCGATCTCCGGCATCTCCATGATCTGCGCCGCTCCGAGCGCTGCGCCGATCCGATTGCGCAGCTCGTGCGTCAGTGCGCGGTTGAACGTGCGGAGGCGTTCCTCCCGTTCCGCGATCTGAGTGCGCGCCAACATCAGAAACTGGGTCGCGGTCGCCTGTTGAATGACGGCGATTGCCTGGAAGAGTCGCCGCGCGCAGGTGATGAGCTCCGCGCGTGAGCATTCCTCGTCGAGCTCCTCGCTGGTGTCCGCCAGAAACTGGAAGAGGATACCGCCGAGAATCTCGTATTCCTTGAGGAGCTGGTGTTCATCGAACCCCTGCGAATACCGCAGCGCACCGAGCTCCATCGCCTTCGCAATGACCGGGGTATCCGCCAGCACGGGGCGAGCTGGGTCCTCGATGTAGTCGGCGACGCCGAGGAGCAGCAGCGGCATGTGGTCGAGCAGGTCATCCGTCGGAAAGATCCGGTTCGGTGTCACCGCGACACGATCCGCTATGCGAACGAGCCAACGGCTCGTCAACCCATCGCGCTGCTCGCGCAACCGGGCCGCGATCGTGACGGCGAGCGGACAGTCGGTGGTGATATCCATCGGCGCAACGGATGAGCGGCATGGACCGCGTGACGGAGGCCACGGGCCGCCCCGATAACGTAACGTCGGCCCGGCGCAGCGCTACAGGTCGGCCCGCCGGGCTTGCTCGTCCTGTTGCGCTCGGCCCACGCCTGTCGATCCCGCTCCGCGGGGCGTCGTCCGTCAAGACCCGCGTTGGCGCCCGATTCGCGCGCCTAACGCAATTTCGCCAGCCAATCCGCCTTCGGAACGCTCCCTGCCTTCCTTCGGGCCGCGTCACTTTCCCCCGACGCACGCGCAGGACGGGGAGGTGCGGTTCGGAGCGCGGAAGCCCCTCCCGACGGGCGCCTCCCCGTGCGGAATTCCGGCCGCATCTCCTCCGCGCCGTGTCCCAACTAGATTGCGCCGTCGAGCGACCTCGAGAAAAACGAGGGATGGACGGCTGGGAGACGGACGCAGGCGGTGATTCATTCCAAGTGAACTGACGATCGCGACGCCGATCGTGGCGACGTGAGGCAGCGGCGGAGTACCCTCTGGCCGCGCCTGCGCCTGGGTCGACCAAAGGGCACCATCGTGACCCTCCCCGCGGTCGAGAGCCGCGAGCTCGGGAACGCGCGCGACCTCTACGTCTGGCTCCCGCCGGCGTACCTCTGGGCCGAGCGTCGCTATCCGGTCATCTACATGCAGGACGGGCAGAACCTCTTCGACCCTCGCCTGAGCTTCGCCGAACCGTGGCGTGTGGATCGCGCCATGGATCGGGCAAGCAAACGCTCGATCGAAGCTATCGTCGTCGCCGTGCCGAACATGGGCGCCCAACGAATCGACGAGTATTCGCCGTACGTGGACGCGAGGGCGGGTGGGGGGAAGGGCGACCGCTACCTCGACTGGCTGATCGGTACGGTCAAGCCACTCGTGGACGCTCGTTTCCGCACGCGACCCGACCGGCCGTTCACCGGGATCCTCGGCTCATCGATGGGTGGGCTGATCTCGCTGTATGGCTTTCTGCGCGAGCCGGACGTGTTCGGGTTCGTTGGTGCGCTCAGCCCCTCGCTCTGGTTCGCCGGCCGACGCATCTTCACGAAGCTCGAGGCGTCGCCCTTGGTGCGCGGCCGCATCTATCTCGACATTGGCCGTCACGAGGGCAAAGTCGCCCTCGAGGACGCGCGGCGGATGCGCGACGCTCTCGTTGCGAAAGGCTATGTGCTGGGCCGCGACCTGCGGTGGGTCGAGGACCCGGCGGGCCGTCATACCGAGGGCGACTGGGGCCGCCGCTTCGGGGAGGCGCTGCCGTTTCTCTTGCAGCAGCGCTGAGATCTCGCTGCCGTCCATTCCCGATTCCCGATTCCTGATTCCCGACAAATGCACCACGAACATGCCGGCTGGCACAGCCCGTCGCTGAACCGGTACATGCACCTGCAGGTCCTCGGGCATGCCGGAGCACGCGTCATCGTCTTCCCCACGACGATGGGGACCCACAGCGAGTGGCCCGACCGGCGGATGCACGAAGTGCTTCGCGACCACCTCGATCACGGGTGGCTCCAGCTGTACTGCCTCGATCAGGTGCACGACGAAAGCTGGTACGCGAAGCAGATGCACCCCGGCGCGATGGCCTGGCGACACCTCCAGTACCTGAACTACGTGGCGGAGGAAGTGCTGCCGTTCTCCCGCAGCAAGAACGACAGCGGGTTCGTGATCGCCGTCGGCGCCAGCTTCGGCGCATATCACGCCGCGAGCTTCGGATTCCGCTACCCGGAGCGGGTGCATCGCATCATCGGGATGAGCGGCAACTACGACATCAAACGGTTCACGAGTGGGTATTCCGACGACAACGTCTACGCCTGTAACCCGTTCGATTTCATGCAGCACGAGCATGACGCGGGTCGGCTGGCGGCGTTTCGGAGTCAGGATCTGGTGTTCGCGATCGGCGACGGCGACCCGATGTTCGAGAACAACCGGCAGTTCTCCGGCATCTTGTGGGGGAAGGGCATTGGTCACGCGCTTCGTATTTGGAACGGCCACGCCCACGACTGGCCGTACTGGGAGAAAATGGTTCGCCTCTATATCGGCGGGCATGATTAGAATTGGGTAACCCGGGGTCTGACCCCAATTACCCACGCCAGTCCATTCCCGATTCCCGATTTCCGATACATGGCAAAGCGCACTACAAAGCCGCCCCGCGCCTATCGCGTCGGCCTCATGGTCGGCCGCGAATGGTCCTTCCCGCCCGCCTTCATCGACGAAGTCCAGAAGCGCGACGCGGGCGTGACCGTCGAGTACGTGAAGATCGGCGCGCCGCGCCACGATGACCCCGTGCCCTACGACGTCATCATCGATCGCATCTCGCACGAGGTGCCGATGTACCGGTCGTACCTCAAGCACGCGGTGCTCGCCGGCGCCACGGTCATCAACAACCCGTTCATGTGGACGGCCGACGACAAATTCTTCGGCGCGTCGCTCGTGTCGAAGCTCGGTGTCGCCAGCCCCAAGACCGTCGTGCTGCCGAACAAGCAGTACGTGCCGGGGATCAAGCACGACGAGAGCCTGCGCAACCTCGAGTTCCCGCTCGACTGGAAGGGGATCGTCGAACACGTCGGGCTGCCGTGCATCCTCAAGGACGCGCATGGCGGCGGGTGGCGCGACGTGTACGTCTGCCGGTCGATCGAGGAGCTGATCCACCACTATGACCAGTCCGGCCTTCTCTCGATGATCGTCCAGGAGTTCATCGAGTGGGAGCACTTCGTCCGCTGCATGTGCCTCGGCCAGGAGAACATCCTGCCGATGAAGTACGACCCGCGGGCGCGGAAGTACGTCGTCGAGCACGATCACATGAGTCCCGACCTCGGGGCGCGCGTCGTGAAGGACGCGCAGACGATCGTGCAGGCGTTAGGCTACGACATGAACTCGATCGAGTTCGCCGTTCGCGACGGCGTGCCGTACGCGATCGATTTCATGAACCCGGCGCCGGATATGGACATCAACTCGCTCACGCCCGAGTACTTCCAGTGGGTCGTGGCGCACATGGCCGACCTCGCGATCTCGCTCGCCAAGAAGCCGCGGCGCGTCGCGAAAGAGCTGAAATGGAGTACGGCGTTCACCGCCAGTAGAGTCTAGGTTTGCTGTGAGCTGGTGCTGGAAGACCGAGAACTGAGCTGTTTGCTGTGAGCTGGAACTGGTTGCTGCAGTGTAACTGCCCCGAGAGGTTCGTCTCGGGTGGAGACTTCCCGAGGTCGTTCACCCTGCAGCATTCAGTACCAGCTCACAGCAAACAGCGCTGTCCAGAACTTACTGCCAGAAGATGACGCTGGACGCCATAACGGCCTACCACGACCTGCTGAGGGACGAGCAGCTGGCCACTGACTCGCACGGGATGCTCGATGAGCAGCTTCGCCGCCACGGGCTGGTGTTCGGCGGGCGTCCCCTGTGCACCGTGCTCCGGCCGCGGCTCACCGATCCCGGTCGCCATGCGTGGCTCGGGCGGCGTGTCCGCGCGCTGATGCGCGTCTTCGCGAAGACCTACGACGCGGCCGTCGCGAACCCGGAGTTCCGCAAGCAGTTCATGCTCGCTGATTGGGAAGAGACGCTCGTTCTCGATGACCCGGGGATCAGAAACCCGAGTCCCACCTCTCGGCTCGACACCTTCATCATCGACGCCGACGCCGAGATGAAGCTGACCGAGTACAACGCCGAGACACCGGCAGGCGCGGCGTACAATGACGCGCTGAGCGACGCCTTCATCGACCTGCCCGTCATGCGGGCCTTCGCCCGGCAGTACGACGTGACACCCATGCCTTCGCGGCACGGGGTCCTGCACGCGTTGCTCGCCACGTACGAGGAGTGGCTCGGGCGGCGCGAGCTCCCGCGCATTGCGATCGTCGACTGGCCCGACGTACCGACGGTGACCGAGTTCCAGATGTACTGCGAGTACTTCCACTCGCGGGGCATCGATTGCGTGATCGGCGACCCCCGCGAGGCGGAGTACGTCAACGGGCGTCTGTCCTTCGGGGGCGATGAGCCGGTCGACCTGATCTACAAGCGAGTGCTGATCCACGAGCTCGTCGAGCAGTGCGGGCTCGACACTCCGATGGTGCGAGCGGTTCGCGATCGGGCCGTCTGCATGGCCAATGGCTTCCGCTGCAAGATGCTGCACAAGAAGGCGAGCCTCGCTGTCCTCAGCGACGAACGGAACGAGCACCTGTTCGATGCGGACGAGCAGTCGGCGATCGATGCGCATGTTCCGTGGACCCGCACGGTCACCGAGCGAAAGACTCGCTTCCGCGGTCGTGAGGTCGACCTCGTCCCGTTCATGATCGACCAGCGCGAGCACCTCGTGCTCAAGCCCAACGATGACTACGGCGGCGCCGGCATCACGCTCGGCTGGACGGTCAACGACGCGGCGTGGCGCGAGGCGGTTGCGCGCGCGCTCGCTGCCCCGCACATCGTGCAGGAACGGGTGAGAATCCCCCACGAGCCGTACCCGAGCCTGGTGGACGGAACGGTGCACATCGTGGATCGGATGCTCGACACCGCGCCCTTCGTGAGCTACGGTGAGTACATGCAGGGGTATCTGACTCGACTCTCGAC
>Ga0075421_100011097_pt1 | contig 11158 bp, 11 predicted proteins | sample SoiMetdeltSBSDD5_FD_75292 | JGI IMG/M metagenome (GOLD analysis project Ga0075421, IMG submission 75292) | Bulk soil microbial communities from a Populus tree surrounding site in Tennessee, USA - Soil MetaG P. deltoides SBSDD5 | ecosystem: Environmental > Terrestrial > Soil > Tree plantation...
GGTAACGCCTGCGCAGTCGATGCGGTTCCTGCCTCGTCCCCTCACACTTTCGTCACACTCGCGCGCGTTGTCCCGGCTCCAGGTGGTCGTTCATATTGCATCGACCACCCATGTCCTTGCCCCCAATCGCTTCGCTCTGGCCCACGCTGCGGGCGCGCTTGCCCCTCGCCCTGCTGCTCGCCAGCATCGGCGTCACCGCGGTCGCGGGGTTCGACGCCATGCGGGTGGCGCGCTCCAACCGATCCGTCGCGGGCGAGGCGCTCCGGGAATACGCCTCCTTTGCCGCCTGGTCCTACGCCCAGCACCTGGAAGACGCGATGCGCAACATGGCGCAGGAGGCGATCGGCGCCGTGAACCACGGGGAGCAGCTGCATACCGGGATGCGCGTCCCCGACGCGAGCGACCTGGCGCACTATCTGCCCTGGAACGAACGCTGCTACTGCCACCGCCCATTGTATGGCCCGGTCCCGGAAACGTTCTTCGGCTTCGAGATCAGCCACAACGTGCTGGAGAGCGCCGTCAACACGCATCCGAATCCGAGCGAAGGCTGGGAAATCGATCGCAGCCTGGCCGACCCCCCACCGGAGGGCGTCTTCACCGGGTACGGTCCCAGCGACCGCGTCACGATCCTGGAAACGATCCGACGGTCCGCCCGCGAGCACCCGGAGGAGCGCGGGTACGTCTATGTCGTCCTGCCGCTGCAGGGCGGGAACCGGCTGCTGGCCTTTACACTGATGCCCACCATCCGCGGCGATACCATGGTGTACGGTGCGCAGTACACGCCGGCCGGAGTCGCAAAGGTCCTGGGGTGGATGATGCACGACAGCGACCTGTTGCCCGAGTCGTTCCGCGCCGGGAGGGAGAACCGCGACCTGATCACGGTGGCCGTCAACGCGCCCGACGGGCAGGCGTTTTTTGTCTCCGACCCCGGTGCCGCTTCGGGCCCCTCCGCCATCGCGCGGCTCACTCCGCGTTACGGTGCCCTCGCCATTCACGCGGCCATCCGCCCCGAGGTCGCCGGGTCGCTGCTCGTAGGCGGGTTGCCGCGCTCCCGTGTGCCGTTCCTGGTCGGCATGCTGGGGCTCGCGGCCGCCCTCATGGTGGTCGCGGTCTCGCAGCTCCGGCGCGAAGCCCGCCTGTCCCGGATGCGCGCCGAGTGGATCGCCAGCGTCAGCCACGAGCTGCGCACGCCGCTGGCACAGATCCGCCTCTACCAGGACACGATCCGCCTCGGACGCATACGGACTTCGGACGATCAGGCCTGGGCGCTGGCCCAGATCGATCGTGAGACGACGCGGCTCAGCCACCTGGTGGAGAAGGTCTTGAGTTTCTCGCGCTTCGGCAGGGACTCGGGCCCCGCGCCCCAGCCCACCGACCTTCCCGCCGAGACCGAGCGCATCGTGGAGGAATTCCGCCCGCTCGCGGCCAGCCGCCAGGTGACGATCGAGACCGCCATCGACGCGGTGCCACCCGTGCCGCTGCAACGCGACGCGCTGCGCCACATCGTGCTCAATTTGCTCGACAACGCAGTGAAGTACGGACCGACCGGCCAGACCGTCCGCGTCGCGGTGAGCCGCCGCAACGGATCGGTGTTGGTCACCGTGAGCGATCAGGGTCCCGGTGTGCCGTCCGGCGAACGGGAAGCGGTGTGGCGCGCGTTTCATCGCGGGTCGCGCACCAGCGATCAGGGAGGCAGCGGCATCGGCCTCACCATCGTGCAGGAAGTCGCGACCCAGCACGGCGGCCGCGCCTGGGTGGAGGACGCGCCGGGCGGCGGCGCCCGGTTCGTGGTCTCCCTCCCCGTCGTCGGGGAGACCGCGTGAGTGCGCGGATCCTCGTCGTCGAGGACAACGCAGACCTGGCTCAGGGCATCGCCTACAATCTGAAGCTCGAAGGGTACGAGGTCCGCATCGCGCCCGACGGGCGTGAAGGGCTGGACGACGTGGCCCGTTGGGAGCCGCATCTCGTCCTGCTCGACCTGATGCTGCCGGGGATGGACGGCTTCGCGGTGCTGCGCGGCATTCGTGAGGGAGAACACTCCTCCCGCATTCCCGTCATCATTCTCTCGGCCCGGGCCGAGGAAGCGGACAAAGTCCGGGGCTTCAAGCTGGATGCCGATCAGTACGTGACGAAACCGTTCGGCGTGCTCGAGCTCCTGGAGCGGGTCGCGGCGTTGCTGCGACGGAGCGGGGCGGAGGCGAGAGGGATCGACCCGGTCACATTCGGGACGGTCCGCATCGACCTCGCCCGGCGGGTGGTAGTGAAAGCCGGGCAGGAGGTGTCGCTCGCGCCCAAGGCGTACGAGCTGTTGCTGGCACTGGTGCGCCGCCAGGGGGCGGTCGCCTCGCGTCACGAATTGCTACGGGAGGTGTGGGGCTACGGGGCCGCCGTGGTGTCCCGGACGGTCGATACGCATGTCGCCGAGCTGCGGCGCAAGCTCGAGGACGACCCGGCCGACCCTCGACACATCCTGACCGTGTGGAAGATCGGGTACCGCCTGGCCTCCTGATCTCCTCGCAGTTTCGACACAAATCCGGCACGCCTCCACAACCAATTCCAGCGGCCGGACTCGTAACCTCCCCACCGGATCACCCGCATCAATCTCTCAAAGTCTCCGAGGATGCCATGAACCGTTTTGCTCTGCTGCTGCCGTTGCTCGCGGTGACCACGGCGCTCTCGCCCCGTGCCGCCAAGGCGCCGATGCTCGTGACACCGGCGTGGCTCGCCGAGCATTTGCGCGACCGCAACCTGGTATTGCTCCACATGGGCGAGCGGGACAAGTACGAGGCGCGTCACCTCCCCGGTGCCAGGTTCGTCGACTTTCACTCGGCGTTTCACTACGACTCGCCGCAGGGCCTGACCCTCGAGATGCCGCCGGCGGAATCGCTGCGCGCTCGTCTCGAGCAGCTGGGCATCTCGGATGACTCCCGCGTCATCATCTACTACGGCGAGGACTGGATCTCCCCCACCACCCGTCTCTACTTCATGCTCGACTACGCCGGTCTGGGCGGGGTGGCGTCGGTGCTGGATGGCGGGATGGGCGCATGGATCCGAGCCGGGAACGCCACGACCACCGAGGTTCCGGCGACTCGCACGGGTAAACTCTCCCCGCTCCACATCCGCTCGTTCGTCGTCGATGGCGAGTGGGTGCGCGCCCACGCCACCGCGCCCGGCTATGACCTGGTCGACGCCCGCTCCGCCGGCTTCTACGACGGCGTGATGGAGGGCGGACCCAGCGACCACAAGCGGCGCGGGCATATTCCCGGCGCCAAGAGCCTGCCGTTCGAAAGCGTCACGGACGACAGCAACGTGTTCAAGTCGGCGACCGACCTGGCCAATCTGTTCCGCACGGCCGGGATCAAGACCGGCGACACCGTCGTCGGCTACTGTCACATCGGCCAGCAGGCGACCGCCATGCTGTTCGCCGCGCGCGCCATCGGTTTCGAGGTGCGCCTGTACGACGGGTCGTTCGAGGATTGGGCGCGGCACGATTGGCCGGTCGATGCTCCGACGCCGGGACAGAGGCAATAGTGCGCTCACCGCGTCCCTACGCCGATCCCTACGTGGCCGGCGTGGCGCTCGGGCTCGTGCTGCTCGCCGCTTTCGTCATCATGGGCCGGGGCTTGGGCGCTTCCGGGGCGTTCGCCAGCACCGCCACGGGCGTCGCGTCACTCGTGGCGCCCGAGCGGGCGGCGCAGAATCCGTATTTCGCGCGCTATCTCGCCGGAGGGGGGGGCGCCTCTCCCTGGCGCGATTGGCTGGTGGTTGAAATCATCGGGGTCGCAATCGGCGGGGCCCTCTCGGCCTGGTTCGCGGGACGGCTGCGCCGCACCGTGGAGCGCGGCCCGAACCTGCCGAGCAGGTCCCGGTTGGGGTTCGCGTTCGCCGGTGGCGCGACCATGGCGTTGGGCGCGGTACTCGCCCGCGGCTGCACCAGCGGGCAGGCGCTGACGGGCGGAGCGCTGCTGAGCCTGGGGAGCTGGACGTTCATGATCGGGGCTTTCGCGGGCGCCTACGCCCTGGCCCCCTTCGTCCGGAGACTTTGGACGTGATCGCGCCCTTTCCCCTCGATCAGGCGCTAGGCGAGGGCGGCAGTCTCGTCGCGGCGCTCGGGATCGGCGTCGCCTTCGGAGTCACGCTCGAACAGGCCGGTCTCGGGAGCGCCAGGAAGCTCGCCGGGCAGTTCTACCTCACGGATTTCACCGTGCTGAAGGTGATGTTCAGCGCCATCGTCACCGCCATGCTCGGGCTGTTCTGGCTCGGACGGCTCGGCGTGGTCGACCTGACGCGCGTGTACGTCCCGGAGACCTACGTCGTCCCGCAGCTCGCGGGCGGGCTCGTGTTCGGCCTCGGGTTCGTGCTGGCCGGGCTGTGCCCCGGCACGTCCTGCGTGGCCGCGGCCACAGGGCGCGGGGATGGCGCGATGGTCGTGGCGGGAATGTTCAGCGGGGTCCTGTTGACCGGCGTCCTGTTCGCGCCCCTGGAGCGGTTCGCCAACAGCACGGCGCTGGGTGTCCGCACGCTCCCCAATCTGCTGCACGTTTCGTACGGCATGACCGCGTTGCTCGTCGTCGTGTTGGCGCTGGGAGCGTTCCGGATCGCCGAGCGACTCGAGCGGAGCGCGACCCTATGACGGGGGCACGGCGGTGGCTCGCCGTCAGCGCGATCGCCCTCGCGGTCACCGCGCCATTCGCGGGCAGCCCGTTTCGGAGCGCGCGGGGCCTGATCGACGTCGACGAGCTGTCGCGCATCGTGGCACACGAGGAAGATCACGTCACCGCGCTCGAGCTGGCCCAGTGGATCAAGGATCGGCGCGCCGTGCGCATCCTCGACCTCCGCCCGGCGCCGCAGTACGACAGCCTGCACATTCCGGGAGCGGAGCACGCGGCGATCGATTCGCTCACCGGGCTCGGGCTCCGCGCCGCCGACACGGTCGTGCTGTATTCCGAAGCCGGGGCCCATGCGGCGCAAGCATGGGTGTTCCTGCGAGCCTTGGGATTCCGCCGCGTCTTTTTCCTGCGCGGCGGGATGTACGAATGGATCGACCAGGTGCTGAGCCCGACCCTCGCCGTCGGAGCGACCGATGCCGAACGCCTCGCCTTCGCCCGGGCCGCTCCCCTGAGCCGCTATTTCGGCGGGTTACCGCGAGCGGGAGTCGCGCGGGTCGAGCAGGCCAAAAGCGTGGCGCAAATCAGGCGTCGCGGGTGCTGAACCGGGTCTTCGCCCGCCTGCGGCGGGAAGAGTTCCCGGCGCTGGACCGCCAACCACTCGTCTACCTGGATTACACGGGCGCCGCCCTCCCCTCGCGGAGCCAGCTCTATGCCCACCAGGCGCTCGTCGCCGGAGCGACGCTCGGCAATCCACACGCCGACCATGCTCCATCGCGCGCCAGCACCGCGCTCGTCGAAGCCGCCCGGCACGCGACACTCAAGTTCCTCGACGCGGATCCAACGGAATACGGCGTGTGCTTCACGGCCAACGCGTCGGCCGCGGCGAAGCTCGTGGGCGAGGCATTCCGGTTCGGACCCAAGGGCGTGCTCGCCCTGACGGCCGACAACCATAACTCGATCAACGGGCTGCGCGAATACGCCCTGCGCGCGGGCGCGGGACTGCACATACTGCCGCTCGACGGCGAGCTCCGCCTCGCGGATGCGGAGTCCCGGTTATCGACGCGAGGGAGGGGGCGTGGTCCACGGCTGCTGGCGATGCCGGCGCAGTCCAACTTCTCGGGTGTGCGGCACCCCCTCTCGCTCGTGTCGGTGGCGCAACGTCTCGGGTACACCGTCCTGCTCGACGCCGCGGCCTTCGTCCCGACCAGCGTTTTGAGCCTGCGCCGGGTCAAGCCGGAGTTCGTGGTTCTGTCGTTCTACAAGATTTTCGGGTTTCCGACCGGCGTCGGCGCGCTCGTCGCCAGACGGGACGCGCTCCGGCGCCTGGAGCGGCCGTGGTTTGCCGGGGGGACCGTCGACTGGGTGTCGATCCGTCATCGTCGTCATCGGCTGCGTCATACGCTCGAAGCGTTCGAAGACGGCACATCGAACTACTACGGTATCGCGGCACTGCAGGCGGGCTTCTCCTTCATGCGGCGCGTCGGCATCGACCGACTGCATGCGCGCGTTGCCGAGCTGACGGCGCGGCTGCTGGCTCGACTCGCCGCGGCGACGCACGACAACGGGACACCGCTGTTCCAGGTCTACGGACCGCTTGACGTCCGCGACCGTGGGGGGACGGTTCCGTTCAACCTGCTGGATCGACGCGGGCGGGTGATCCCTTACGAAACGGTCGAGGCGCGAGCGCGGGCGGCCGGGGTCGCGGTGCGCGGCGGCTGCTTCTGCAACCCCGGCTCCGCCGAAGCCGCGTTCCGGTTCCCCTCAGCCGCATCGTTACGCTGCTTCCGCTCGACCAGCGACTTCACGCCGCGTCGGTTCGCCCGTTGTCTCGGGACGGACCATGCCGTCGGCGCGATTCGCGCCTCGGTGGGTATGGCGACGAGCGAGGCAGACATCGATCGAGCCGTCCAGGTACTTGCGAGAATCGCACTGCGGTAGTCAACTCACCATGTGATCAAGTACTTCAAAACCCAGGCCTCCTTCCGGACCTGGCTGGCTCGTCATCACAAAAGGGAAAAGGCGCTGGTGGTGGGCTTCTACAAGCGAGGCAGCGGCAAGCCGAGCATCACCTGGCCTGAATCGGTCGACGAAGCCCTGTGCTTCGGCTGGATCGACGGGGTCCGCCATCGGCTGGACGAGGACCGCTACACGATCCGGTTCACGCCCCGCAAGCCCACGAGCATCTGGAGCGCAGTGAACTTGAGGCGGGTGCGTGCTCTGAAGAAACTGGGTCGCATGGCTCCGGCGGGTCTTGCGGTGTTCGAAGCCCGCGACCGGAAGAAGGCCGGGTTGTACTCGTTCGAGCAGCGTCGCAGTATCAAGCTCCCGCCCCGCCTCGAAAAGCAGCTGCGAGCTAATCCCCGCGCCTGGGCCTATTATCGATCCCAAGCACCCTGGTACCAGCGCACCACGGCGTTCTTGGTCGTAAGTGCCAAGCACGAAGCTACCCGTCTGCGGCGGCTGGAAATCCTGATCACGGCCTGTGAGCGCGGACGGCGGGTGGGCATTCTAGACCGCAAACCCAAGGACCAGCGGGCGTAAACCTCAAGCGCGGGAGCGGCATCCCAACGGAGTCCTGGCGCACTGGGCTACCACCTGGGAGGAAGCGATGATCCGGTTTGCGACGTTCCCCATCCTGGCCGTGCTCGGCACATTGAGCAGCAACGCAGGCGGCTGGGCCGTGATTACCGTCGAGGAGCTGCCCAACGAGATCGTGGTGGGGCGGCCAGTCACCCTGACCTACTCCGTGCGGCAGCACGGCCGCACGCTCTTGAGCGGCCTGCAAGGCAGCCTGGAAGCCCAGGCGGCCGGCCAGACCGTCCGTGAAGCCGCCGCTCCGGGTCTGGACGTCGGCCGCTACGACGTGTCGTTCACGTTACCTCGGCCCGGGACCTGGACCATCACACTGCGAAGTGGGTTCGGCAACAACGCAATCACCCTGATGCCGATCCCGGTCGTCAACGCGGGCCGGAGCGCGCCCTCCCTGGCGCCCGCCGAGCGCGGGCTGCGGCTCTTTGTCGCGAAGGGGTGCGTCACTTGCCACGTGCACCCCGACGTCGAAGGCAGCGGGCCGGTCAAGGTTGGCCCCGATCTCGCCGGCCGCCGCTTTGCGGCGGAGTATCTGCAGCGCTTCCTGGCCGATCCCAACATCGCGACGACGCGTGGCCCTGGCGGGTTCGAGATGCCCAACCTGAACCTCGACCCGCAGGAAATCGCCTCGCTGACGGCGTTCATCAACGGCGAGCGGACCACCGCGACGGCAGGCGAGTAGCCCGCAGCACCTCGACCGGCTAGCGTCCAGCCATGATCAGTCGCATCTGGCATGGCTGGACCACGCCGGCCAACGCCGACGCCTACGAGCGGCTGTTGCGGGAAGAGATCCTCAAGGGCATCGAGTCCCGTAACATCCCCGGTTTCCTGGGAATCGACCTGTTGCGGCGTCCCAACGAGGACTCGGTGGGGTTCGTCACCATCATGTGGTTCGAATCGCTCGAAGCGGTCCGGGTCTTCGCCGGCACCGAGTACGAGGTCGCGGTCGTGCCCGAGGCGGCGCGCCGGCTGTTGCAGCGATTCGACGCTCGGTCGGCGCATTACGAAGTGCTGGAGCGCCGCACCGTAAGACCGTAATCCTCACGTATTGCTTCCCTGCCCTGGTCCCAGACAGTTTGAGTCATGGTCATACTCAAGGGGACCGTCACAAGGGAGGGCGCACATGAGACCTTTTCGTCTGCCGCAGCTGCTCGTGCTCGCCGGCATACTGGTCGCGTGTTCGGACCCGGGAGGGCCTCAGGCCGCGGCGATCGCGATTTCGCCACGAGTGACCTCGCTCGCCTTGGGCGACAGTCTCCAGCTCACGGCGACCGTCACGGACGGCTCCGGCAACCCGCTGAGCGGTGTTGCGGTCAACTGGACAACCGCTGACAGCACTGTCCTGACCGTCTCCAGCTCGGGGCTGGTGAGAGCGCTGGCGTCGGGGCTCACGACCATTACAGCGACTGCCGGCACGGCGCATGATGCCCTGGGCGTCACGGTCGCGATCAAGTTCTCGAGCGTCTCGCAAGGCGGCTCCTCCGTCGTGTGCGCCGTCGCCACTACGCACGACGGCTATTGCCGGGGCCACAACGAGTTCGGCGAGCTGGGCAACGGCACCACGGACAGCTCGACCGTGTTCGTTCCGGTTGCCGGTGGTCTCAAGTTCACCGTCATCCAACCCGGCCTAGAATCGACGTGTGGACTTGCCACCGACTCGGCCGCGTATTGCTGGGGACTCGGGGAATTCGGCGGACTCGGCAGCGGGGATACCGTCACCCGCCACGTTCCAAACGCGGTGGTCGGTGGATTACGCTTCACCGATCTGGCGCAGGGGGATCTCCACACCTGCGCCCTGACCGCAGCAAGCTCGACCTACTGTTGGGGGTGGGGCTATTACGGCGCCACCGGTGATTCAGCACTCGGGAACTGGACCTCTCCCACTCCTGTGTCGAGCGCTCCAGCGTTCGTGTCGCTCGTGGCCGGGGGCTACTCGACCTGCGGCCTGACGGCCGCGCACGACGCCTTCTGTTGGGGTCTCAACTATTTCGGGCAGCTCGGCACCTACACGGATACGATCTTCCACAATCCTACGCCTGTGACTGGTGGTCACACGTTTCAGACCCTGAGTCTGCACGAGCCGGATTGTGGTCTCGCGACCGATGGCACCGTGTACTGTTGGGCCGTTGTCGGCCGGAACACACCGTTCCCCACCGCGCTGCCTGGCGGACTCCGGTTTACGTCAATTTCCACGGCGTATCCGCACGGGTGCGGCGTGGCGACGGACAGCACTGTGTACTGCTGGCTCCCGGGCCAAATGCCCGACCTCGTTCCTGGCGGCCAGGCATACGGACAGGTCGCCTCAGGCATCTATCACGATTGCGGCCTGACAACGGATAGCGTGGCCTACTGCTGGCTGTTCCACTGCGGACGTTCCCTGGACGTAGAGTGCACCGACCCTCCGTCTCCCGCCGCCGTTCCAGGGGGACTGAGGTTCAGCCGTATTTCCTCCGCGGGGGATAACAACACTTGTGGGCTGACACCGAGCGGGACGGTCTACTGCTGGTATGTGGGGCTGGACTCGGGCAGCGCTGTCCCAACGGCGGTGCCAGGCAGTATCGTCTTTCGCACGGTGGTCGTCGGGGAGAACAACCTCGACCCCCTGATCAGCGAGAGCGAACATGGGTGTGGACTTGCCGAGGACAGCATAGCGTATTGCTGGGGGTTCGAGCGGAACCTGCAGGGGGGCGGGATAGCCGTCGTCACTTCCGCCCCCGTGCCTGTCCCGGGAGGTCTCAAATACCTCTCCTTGGACACCTGGGGGAGCCACGTATGCGGCATCGCCCCGGGCGGCGCCGCGTATTGCTGGGGCCGGCTCGACGCGGCCCCATCGCCGGTTCCCGGTGGCGGATCGTTTGTGAGCATCTTCACGTCCTACGAGTCGGATTGTGCGCTCACCGCGGAGGGCACCGCGTACTGCTGGGGATCGAACAGCTATGGGCAGCTCGGGCTGGGATTCTCGAGCAGTCAGTCGTTCATTCCGCTTCCCGTGCTGGGAGGACACAGCTTTGTCACGCTCACAATGGAAACCGACCATACCTGTGGCCTGACTGTCGACAGCGTGGCTTACTGCTGGGGGTTGAATTCGACTGGGATGCTCGGTACCGGGGACACGGTAAACAGCATCCCGCCTCGAGCGGTCGCGACCGGTCTGCGGTTCGCCTCCCTCACGGCCGGCCCCTACATCACCTGCGGACTCGTCGCCGACGGCTCAGCCTACTGTTGGGGACGCGGAACGTTCACACCTGCCCCGCAGCAAGCCGGCACGCATTTCACGAGCCTCAGCGCCAACAACTACGTTGAAGCATGCGGTACGACCACGTCGGGTGACGTGTCGTGCTTTGGACTCCCCGACATTCCGGCTGGTTCACACCGGACTCTTACACCACACCTTCGGAGATCTCATTGATGTCACGTCCGATACTCGTGGTTGCGGCGTTGGTGAGCGTTATCGCTTCCTGCAGCAAGCGGGACAATCAGCCCCCGGGCCAGCCGGGAGCCACGACGTCCAACCCGCGAGACGCGCTCCTGAATCCCCAGGCGCCCGACATGCAAGCCCAGGCCCCCGCGACCTACCGCACCCGCTTCGAAACCAGCATCGGCCCCTTCGTCATCGAAGTCACCCGGGCCTGGGCACCCGGTGGGGCGGACCGGTTCTACAACCTGGTGCGTCACGGCTTTTTCGATGGAGCGCGCTTTTTCCGGGTGATCCCGGGGTTCATGGCGCAATTCGGGATCAGCGGCGATCCCGCGGTCGCGGCCCGCTGGCGGACGGCCGTGATTCCCGATGATCCGGTCAAACAGCACAACACGCGCGGCATGCTGACCTTTGCCACGGCGGGCATGAACACGCGCACCACGCAGATGTTCATCAATTTCGGCGACAACAGCCGCCTCGATGATCAGGGCTTCGCGCCGCTGGGCCATGTAGTGGAAGGCATGGACGTGGTGGACCGCAT
>Ga0075421_100011099_pt1 | contig 11155 bp, 4 predicted proteins | sample SoiMetdeltSBSDD5_FD_75292 | JGI IMG/M metagenome (GOLD analysis project Ga0075421, IMG submission 75292) | Bulk soil microbial communities from a Populus tree surrounding site in Tennessee, USA - Soil MetaG P. deltoides SBSDD5 | ecosystem: Environmental > Terrestrial > Soil > Tree plantation...
GAGCTGGCCGCGCTCGTGGGTGCGGATCGCTTCCTCTCCGAGATCCGCACCACGGCCAGGCTCCAGCACCCGCACATCCTCCCCCTCTTCGACTCGGGTGCCGTGCCAGCACGGCATCCCGAGTCCGTCCCCCGAGCGGAGCGAGGGGACAGCGAGGGACCCTCCTTGCTGTACTACGTCATGCCCTTCGTCCAGGGCGAAACACTCCGAGACTGGCTCGACAGGGAGAAGCAGCTCCCGATCGACGGAGCCCTGCGGATCGCGAGCGAAGTGGCCGACGCACTGCATTACGCGCATCGCCACGGCGTGATCCACCGTGACGTCAAACCCGCCAACATCCTGCTTCACGACGGTCGCGCGCTGGTCGCCGACTTCGGCATCGCGCTGGCATTGAGCGAGGCTGGCGCCGGCCGCATCACCGAGACGGGACTCACCCTGGGCACGCCCCATTACATGAGCCCCGAGCAAGCCGTAGGGGAGCGGCAACTCGACGCGCGCACCGACGTGTACGCACTCGGCTGCGTGCTCTACGAGATGCTGGCGGGTGAACCGCCGCACGTCGGGCCTAACGCGCAAGCCGTGCTCGCCCGAGTGCTCACGGCCGAGCCGCGACCCGTGACTGAACTGCGGAAGACCGTGCCGCCTCATGTTGCGGCCGCACTGACGAAGGCACTACAGAAGCTGCCCGCCGACCGGTTCGCAACCGCCGAGGCGTTTTCGCAGGCGCTGCACAATCCGGCCGGCGTGCCGCCGCAGTCGTTTGCCGGAACTACCGCGGCGCACGAGCACGTCTCGACCGGCGGCGGAAGGGGTGTTTGGGTCCGGCGGGCTTCGATCGCACTGAACGCGGTGCTCGGTCTCGCCGTCGCCGCGATCGGGCTTCTTGCCCTTGGCAATCGGGAGAGCGACGGCCCGCCGCCATCACCGTGGGTGACCCGAGTGCAGCTCGAGATCGACCCGACTTCGCTCCGAGGTCGGCCCGACCTGTCGCCGGACGGGCGGTTCATCGCCTGGGCTGCAGGCGATGGAATCCACGTGCGCTCACTCGATCAGCTCGACGACCGGATGGTCCCCGGGTCGGAAGGCGCGACGGCGCCATTCTTCTCGCCCGATAGCCGCACGCTCGCCTTTTATCGTGGAAGACAGATTCGGGCTACGTCGCTGACGGGCGGGCCGGAGCGCGTAATCGCCGATAGCGCGAGTATGCCGGCGGTGTGGAGCGACGACGGGTGGGTCTATTTCACGCGGCCTGAGCCCCGGCGAGCTCCGGCAGGAGTCCGCCGGCGCGTGGGAGTGCGCATCATGCGTGCGCGCGAGGAAGGGGGACCATCCGAGGAGGTGCTCGCACCCGATTCTTCGACGGTTTTCCAGCCCGTCGCGGTTGTCCCCGGTAATGCGAGCATACTCGGCACTTCGCTGGAGCGCGGAACGGGCGGCCCGTTCGGCCCAGGCACACCCGATGCGGATCGGGTCCGGATGGCCGTCCTCGATATCAAGGCGAGGACCGTCTCTCTCCTCTCCACCGGCCGGCTTCCGCAATACGAGCAGCACACGCGACATCTCGTCTTCGTTCGCGGCACTGCGCTGATGGCAGTGTCCTATGACCGCGACCGCAGGGTGACTCGCGGCGACCCCTTCACCGTGGCCACCAATGTTGGGGGTTTTGGGCTGAGTCGTGACGGAACGCTGTGGGCTGTTCAGGGCGCTATCGGCAGCACGATTCCGGTGCTCCTCGATCGCAGCGGGCAGGCCCGCGAGATCATCCGCGACCTCACCGATCGCGAGGAGTTCCAGAACGCTTTCTTCTCTCCCGACGGGCGGCGCCTCCTCATGCACCTCAAGGCAGAAGGCGCCGATAGCACCGACCTCTGGGTGTACCGGCTTCCGGCAGGCCCGCGAACGCGGCTCACCTATGAAGGCGGCAATTTCCCCGCCTGGACTCTCGACGGACAGTTCGTGCTCTTCACGCGAGCGGACGGCGTGTACCGCGTCCGCGCCGACGGCTCGACGCCACCTGCACTGCTGTTGCGCGCCAAGGGAATCGGCTGGCTGCAGCCGACACCCGGGGGCGGCATCGTGTTCGAGCGGGTCAACGGACACGATCACGATGTCGGCACCGCTTCACTCCGGCCCGGCGACGAGGTGCGCATGCTCGTCCAGGGGGACGCGGACGAAGAGGACCCTGCCGTCTCTCCCGACGGGCGATGGCTCGCCTACGAATCCAACGAGACCGGGCAACCGGAGGTGTACGTCATGCCGTTCGGACCAGCGGGGCGAGGGCGGCGGATCTCTGTCGCGGGAGGCAACAACCCGCTGTGGTCACGCGCTGGCGACCGGCTCTTTTTCGTGAACAACCGGGGCGGATTCGAGGCTGTCCGATTCCGCGCCACCGCGGACTTCGAAGTGATCGAACGGACGACGCTTTTCGACAGTCGTCCATATACCGGACGCTTCCATCCGGGCCCTGGCGACTCGGTTTTCCTGGCCAAACGGGAAGGCGGGCCTGGAAGGAGCGCGCGACTGACGCTCGTACGTAACTGGGTACGCGAGCTCCTCGCGCGGGCAGAGGAGGCCCAGCGGCCAGTCCGGCAGGAGTAGGAGCGATACGGCGTTAGGCGGTCATGGGTCGAATGCCACGACAGTTGTCAGCCGCTCGGCATCCAGCCCGTGCTATGAAGCGGACCGAAGAGGGCCACGGCTTTCGAAGCGACGCGCCGCACGTATTATCGAAGCCAGGCGTCTTTTCACAGTGTCATGCGGGAGGGTTTGTGTCACCGACCCCACGGTATCGCGCCACGCTCGCGCTCCTCGTACTCCTCGCACTCACCCTGCCGGCAACGTCCGCGGCGCAGGCAGCAAAGTGCTCCGACCCGCTGCCGATCAATCCCGAGGTGGTCACGAAGGAGATGAAGCTCAAAGCATTCGGCGGCGGCGACCAGTCCGGGCCGATGTGCCTTTTGCGCTGGGAGGGCGGTTCCGACCCCACGGTGATGATCTACGGCCCGACGGCGATGGCCGACTTGGGCAAGAATTTCACGTCCGCAAAGCAGGCGGCCGATCAGTATCGGGGCGAGTCAGCGAAAGGCGTCGAGCCACTGCCCGGCGTGGCGAACGCCTACATGGTCTTCGATCCGAAGACGCCTAACCGCCGAGTGTTCGTCGAATACAAGAAGAAGGTGTACATGATCGTGTCGCAGGATCGGGTCCCGGTCGCGATCCTGGCCAAGGCGCTCATCGAACGCTAGCGCTGTTGGAGAGAATCGCGCACACTCCCGACTGACCGAAGAAACCACAGGGGCCTAACGAGCTCTCGGTTCCACCGTTCGATATTCGGCGCTCGTTCCCGCAGCGACGCCCGGCCAACCGATTCGTGTCAACGAGTCCTCGCCTGCAACTCGCGGCCCCAGTTGAGGACGACGACGAAGCGTGAGTCGTCCGCGACCGGCGCGAGCATCAGCAGGGATAGCCCATCGGGCGCGACATCGTAGTTCTGGTGGAACGGGTGCGACAAGAAGTCACCCTCGGCGACCACCGAGCGCGTCGTTACCGATGGCGTCGGTCCGCTCGTCGTGTCGAGCACCGCGCCAATCACCTGCCGCCCCTGCCGATACAGGACGCGTGTCCCATCGCGCGACCAGAGCGGCTCGCGCCCGCCGTTGGCGGACACCTGGACCCGCCCTCCGGTGCCCATGAACGGACGCACGTAGACCTCGGCTTGGCCAGATTCGTCGGATTGGTAGGCGAGCCAACGCCCACCAGGCGATACCCGCGGCATCAGTTCGTCGGCGTCAGTCACCACCAGTGGAACCGGCGTACGCTTCGCGTCGAGGGGAAGAAGGTAGAGGTCGCGCCGGCGCTCTGGGTGGTCCTCGCGGAACACGAGCGACTTTCCGTCTGGAGTCGCGACGACCTCGCGGATCGTGTTCGGACCGGAGAACACTTCTTCTGCGGGTGTGCTCCTATCAATCGGCTGCCACCAGATTCCGTAACCTCGCTGTGCCTGGTCGGACAGGAAGACGACGCGCTTCCCGTCACGACTCCATTCGGGACGGTCGTTGTATCCCTTGGTCGTCGCACGCGTGAAGGTGCGCGAGGCGACATCGTAGAGCCAGATGTCCGTGCTCTGCGGGCCGGCTACGTCGAATGCAATGTGCCGACCATCGGGGGAGAATCGGGGATGCCAAAAGACGCGTCTTTCCTCCGTGATGGGGCGCGGCACATTCGCAGCGTCCACGAGCACGGGCTGGCTCAACGCCGAGCCGCTCAGGTACGCGAGCGTTCCGTTCGGCGACAGGGCGACCGGTGCCCTCGTGACCTCGACGCGCAGGCTGTCCACGAGCTGCGTGGGTACGCCCTGCACGCTCGCGGCACGCGCATCGAATGGTACGCCCATGAGCTTCCCGTCGGCGCGCACGTAAATGAGCTGTCCATCGAGCAGGCCCACCACCTGCACGCCCGGGACCCCGAGCAGGCGCGTCGCTCCGGTGCGCGTGTCGCACACCGCGAGGCGCAAGTTGGTGCTCCCGGCCCTTCCCACGCTGGTGTACAGAACGACGTCACGGCCCGGGAGTGGATATGGCGACCACTGGCCACGCTCCGTCGCAGCATCCACAGGGCAGAGGACGCGGGGCTCGCCACCGGTTTCCGGGATGCGCCAGAGCGCCGTGGCCCAGCGGCCGCGCTCGGGCTTCGTGAAGATGATCGACCCGTCCTCACTCCATGCGATGCCGTAGGAGTCGCTGACGTCGGACAGCGGAGTCACGGCGCCGTCCGCCAGTCGTACCGTCCTGAGCCTGGCATCGGACACGAACGCGAGCGATTTGGCATCCGGGGAGAAGGCAACATCGTACGCGTTCACGATGCCGGGCACGACCCGCGTGGTCATGTCGTCGAGGCGTCGCAGAAAGAGCTGGCGCGTTCCGGCAGCCAGGCTCACGAACGCGATCGTCCGTCCATCGGGAGCGACCGCGAGCGTCGTGGGGTCGGGGGCCGGGCGCGGCTCGCCAGGAAGCGCGAGATTGAAGCGGCCGACCGGCGCGTCGTTAGGCACCGGGCGTCGCGCCCATCCCCACCCTGCGGCTACGGCGGCGGCGGCGAACGCGATCCAGGGCACGACCGTCCCGACGGGTCGCGTGCGGGACATCGGCACCGCTGCGTGTGGCGACGGCGCACTTTTGCCCTCCAGCGCCGCGCTCAACTCCCGCGCCGTCGGCCACCGATCCGCGGGAAGCTTCTCCAGCGCGCGCTCCACGGCATACGCCACATGGTTCGGCACCGCCGGGCGCGCGACGCGCACGCTCGGCGGCTTCTCCGTCAACACCTTCGCAATCACCGCCTGCGCCGTGCTGGCCACGTGCGGTGGGTCCCCCACCAACATCTCGTACAGCACCGCACCTAACGAGTAGAGATCGGTGCGTCCGTCGATGGTCCGGTCGCCGGCGGCCTGCTCCGGGCTCATGTACTGCGGAGTCCCAAGCGACAGCCCGGTCTGGGTGATGCGTGCACCGCCGGCCTTGCTGACCGCCAGCGCGATACCGAAGTCGGTCACGATGGGCTGACCGTCCTGGAGCAGGACGTTTTCGGGCTTGAGGTCGCGGTGGACCACCCCGTTCCGGTGCGCGTAGTCGAGCGCGCTGGCGACGCCGCTCGCGATGCGTACCGCCTCGTCCACGGGAAGTTGTTTCTCGCGCTCGAGCCGCGCGCGCAGCGACTCTCCGTCGACGAACGGCATCACGTAGTACAGCAGTCCTTCGGCTTCGCCCGAGTCGAACAGCGGGAGCAGGTTGGGGTGCTGGAGGTTTGCGGTGACGCGGATCTCAGCCAGAAACCGCTCGACGCCGATGACGGCGCCAAGCTCGGGGTCGAGAAGCTTGAAGGCGACGAAGCGCTGGTGGCGCAGGTCCCGAGCCAGGTAGACGGTCGCCATTCCGCCACGACCAATCTCGCGCTCGAGTTGGTACCGACCGACCAGCGTGCCGTTGAGCCGCGCGAGGGCATCCATGGCGTTCATCTTATGATCGTCCGGGATCATCGGCCAGAAGGAACGGCGGTGACGCCGATTCGCCCCGGGACACGCCGCTATGGAGCGAGCGCACGACTGCTGGTCGGACCTTTTTTGGCACGCCTACGCAAGACTCCCGGGCGGCTTTCTCGTGTAGCGAAGGCCTCCTCGGGGGTTTTGCATTTTCACCACGGCGGCAGTCAGCGCTCGTGACAGCCCAACGGGTGTTGCCGTTAGTAGTAGACCACTCCCGCCGATGGCTGTCCCGCCGTTGATCGCTTGGCGCCGCCGAGCAGCATCACGTGCCCTCGGCCCTGCGCATCGAGAAAGTAGACGGACGCCGTGTTGTAGACGGCGTAGCCAAGCAGCACGTCGATCGTGTTCGAGCCCGTCGCGCCGTTCCAACTCGCGAGGCTGCCGTCGGCCATGATCGACGCGTAGGTATTCTCGCTCGACCCCGCCTGCCCCCCGTATATCCCCGATGACACGAGCAGCGCACCGCCCGCGGCCACGACGGCACCCTTACTCCGAGCCTTTCCCATCGCCGTCGACTGCGTCCACGCAGGCAGCGCCCCGGTCCGCATGTCGATGCGTCCCAGGTGCGCCGCGTTTGTTTCGCCACCGCTCAACGTGTTGAGCGTGGGGGTCGCCGTGCCGTTGTCTCCGCCAACGACGTAGACGTACGGTCCGAAGCTCGCCATCGAATGGTAGGCCGTGGGCGTCGGCAGCGACGCGATGGTCTGCCACGTACCGAGTGTCCCATCCGAGCGCACCTCGGCGCGATAGGCACTGGCGGTCGGCTGGTTCGTTCCGCTCGCGCCTCCTGTGACGTACAGGAATCCACGGAACACCACTGCGCCCGCGTTATGCACGGCAGCCGGAAGCGGCGTGGTGGTCTGCCAGGCCACGATCTCACCGTCGAGCCCGACGCGCGTGAACTCCACTGAAGCGACCGTCGCCCCTGTTGCATCAACCCCGCCGAGCGCGTACACGTACGCGGCCACGGTCGTGTCGATGCGCGCCGTGCTCGGCGTCGCGGCTGCCACCGTATGGTACGCGCGCGCGCTCGCTGGCTGCGACGTCATCGCCGTCCATGCGCCCAGTCCCCCGTTAGGCATGACGGGTGCGCGATAAACGGCTGTCCCCGCCACGTTCGCCGGATCGGCGCCGCCGACGGTGTACACCCAGCTTCCTTTCGTGCTGCCTCGGCCGATGCGAATGGCAACGGCGCCGAGCCCCTGGAGCGGTTGCGGAAGTGCGCTCGCGGTACTCCAGGTGATGTTACTCGGGCTGAATACGCCGCTCGAGATGAGCGTGAACGGAATGGAATCGCTCACGCCGCCGGTGGTCTCGACCCAGACCTTCGAGCTGTCGGCGGTTCCCTGCGGGACCGTCGTGACGATGTACGCATCGGTCCAATCGGCGCGCGCCACGGCGGCCTGTACCTTCACGCCGCCAGCGCCAAGAAAGAAGACCTTCCCGCGGGCCGAGTCGCCGAGCGACGATCCTTCGATCATCACCGTCATGCCGATCAACCCCACCGGCTCGGTCACTCCATTGACCTGCATGACCACGGGCGTGCCGAGTGGATCCGGGCCCGTCCCTTTGTCACTGCCGCAGGCCGTAACGACTACGACCGCCGCGAGAGCGGCGACTGCCAACATTCCGGTTCTCTGATGCATCGCGCTTCACTCCATGGAAGGACGGTCCCGCGGCGGAATGCATTCACCAGCGCGCGGCGGCCGCCAGGCCGTTTACACCTCTCTGGAGCAGGCGACCAAGTCCGCGCGGCGGTCACCGCCCGGAGCGCGATTGTGACGATGCGCACCGTGACTGTGTGGCACCGATTGCGTGCGAGTCGCTCCGGTCGCCGCTACGCGAGGATGGCCATCCCCGCCGCCGGGAGGTCGATGCGCACGGTCGTGCGGTCGTCTCGTGACTGGAGCGGCAGGGTTTCATCGTTAGGCGCGGTCTTCAGCTTGGCGTCATTCCAGTCCCCGCGGTACAGGACGGCCAGCGCGGGCCGGCCCTGCTGCAGTGTCGAGTCGACGGTGACCTCGGCACCACGAGGCGAGCTGCCATTCGTGTTGAGCGCCACCACCACTTCGCGGTCGAGGAGAACGCGCGACCACGCCACCAGCTCCCCCGCGCCGGGAATCGCGAACGGCCGACCGAGGAAGGACGTCTCACGCAGATACTGACGGCCGCGGCGCAACGCCAGCCCGATGCCGTCGCTCCGATTCCGGACGCGCGCAATGGCGCGGATGCGTCGATAGCTCGGATGGGCACGGTCGAAGAAGTGACAGCCCGCCGTGCCAAAGGCCCCAAACGATCCGCCGAACATCGCCTCCCGAATGAAGCGGTCCTCGAAGCCCCGATCCACGTCGGGGGCGTGACTGGACTCGCTCCCGTCGAACGCCTGCTCGGTGCCGTAATAGACACACGGAATGCCGAGCGTAGTGAGCTGCGCTCCGACCGCGTGCGCGACCTGCGTGTACAGCGCCGGGATCGCGTTATGGGCGGCGAACCGATGCTTGCCCCGCCCCACCATGTCGTGATCGTCGAGCACCGAAACGTGGTACCGACCGGTCTCGCGATGCGAGCCGAGGATATCGTGACCACGAAAGAGATCGAAGAAGTCGGACGGTGGTTGCGACCCCTTCACGAGCCCCGCGAGGCGGCTGGCAGGATCTCCGATGTCCAACACTGCATCAAGGTTGCGGCCGAAGATCTCGAGGTAGTCACGTGCCATGCGCGTGCCGCCGGTGACTTCGCCGAGCACGAGGAAGTTCTCCTTGCCGATCGACTCGGCATACTCGTGGATCGCGCCGCAGAAGTTCCGCGATGTCTCGAACGAGACGTGCTTGACCGTGTCGATGCGGAACCCGTCGCAATCGCTCAGCGCGATCCAGTACTGGTAGACCCGGAGGAGCGCGGAGAGCACGTCACCACGGTCCAGTCGGAGATCCTTCAGGTCGAAGAAGTCCCCACGGCGGAATTCCGCGTCCGGGTGCAGCGGGTTCTCCCAGGGCTCGGGATCCCACCGCCCGATCGCGCCCGCGCGCGTATACCACGTCGGGGCCTGCAGCTCCTCCGGCCAGACACCATCGTCGACATCGCCAATCACCTGCCGGCTCGCACCGTCGGCGGCTCGCCACCCGTGGATGGCGTACGGTGGGGTGAAGCGGTAAGGAACCTGCGCGTGCGGTAGCCCACCAACGTCGTAGAACCAGTTGTTACCGGTGTGATTGTAGATCACGTCGAGCAGCACATACATGCCGCGGCGATGCGCGGCGTCCACCAGATCACGCAGGTCCTGTCGCGTGCCGAAGCGCGGATCGACATCCAGAAAGTTCTGGATCCCGTAGCCGTGATACGTCTCGAGGTCGGCACGCTGGCGCCACACGGGTCCGATCCAGAGCGTGGACATCCCCAGATCTCGCAGGTAATCCAGCCGTGACCGGATTCCGCCTAACGTGCCACCCTGGAACGTCCTGCCCGCGCGCATCCAGGAAGCACGATCCGGCGCACGGTGTTCGTCCGGGCGGGCGCGGTTGAAGGGCGGCCGTTCTTTCTCTCGGCCATCGCTGAACCGGTCCGGCAAAAGAAAATAGAGCGCCTGATCGCGCCAATCGGCGGGACTCGGGTGAACGCGCCCACGCGGTCGGATCTCGGCATTGGCGAGCCGAGTAGGGGCGTTAGGCTCGATGACCGTCGGCATCGTGGCGTCGGGCTAGGAGGACAACACAGCAGATCCGTCGCCGGAGCTGGGGATACACCGTGACACGCTAGCGACGGCCGCTGGGCGGCGCCACGCCGGGCACTTTGTCCTCTGGCCTCGACCGCCCCCGTACCGACGACGATCGCTGACCGACCCAACGACCCGTTGGTCTGCACCGCTGGACATCGCCCCGGAATTGCTGCTATCTCTCTGGCGCCCCTCGAACCAAGGACACGAATGTCGCGTTGCTCGAGCCTGCTGCTCCGCGCGTTCCTCGCATTGTCCACCATCCCGCTGTCGGCGCACGCCCAGGGACTCGGCACGATCTCATTCCCGAACTCGGGCAGCGCCGCCGCTCAAGGAGCTTTCATTCGCGGTGTGCTCCTGCTGCACAGCTTCGAGTATCCAGGTGCGGCGGAAGCGTTCCGCGAAGCGCAGAAGACCGACCCGGACTTCGCGCTTGCCTACTGGGGCGAAGCGATGACGCACACGCATCCGGTGTGGAACGAGCAGGACCTCGCCGCCGCCCGCGCAAGCCTGGCACGCCTCGGTCGCGACGCCGCCACGCGCCGCGCCAAGGCGAAGACACACCGCGAGCAGATGTACATGGACGCCGTAGAGGCACTCTACGGTGAGGGCTCGAAGGCGAAGCGCGATACGCTCTTCGCGGTCGCCGTCGAGCGCATCACCGCGGCCCACCCCGATGATGATGAAGCAAAGGTCTTCCACGCCCTCGCCCTGCTAGGACTCAACCAGAGCGTTCGCGACACACCGTCGTACATGCGCGCGGGTGCAATCGCGGAAGACGTCCTGCGGCGCAATCCCGATCACCCCGCCGCGGCCCACTTCGTGATCCATGCCTTCGACGATCCCGCGCACGCACCGCTCGGGCTCTGGGCGGCTCGCGCCTACTCGCGCATCGCGCCCGATGCGCCGCACGCGCAGCACATGACGACGCACATCTTCGTGGCGATGGGGATGTGGGACGACGTCGTATCGCAGAACATCGTCGCCTCCGGGCACGATCATGGAGCAATGCGGGCCGACCACTACACCGCGTGGCTCGAATACGGCTACGTCCAGCAGGGCCGCTACGAGAATGCACGGAAGCATCTGGAAACGGTCCGAGCAAACGTTGGTCGCCCGCCCCGACGAGGGGAGCAGGGGGCGGTCGTGATGATGCGGGCGCACTACCTGATCGGTAGCGAGCGCTGGACGGACCCGGTGGCAGAATGGGACCTCGCGCAACCCGCGATGTTTCCGTTCGTGCGCGCGGCCGACGCATTCGCGACCGGGTACGCGGCGCTGAAGGCGGGCAACCGTACGCGCGCCGAGGCAGCGCTGGCGACGCTGGAGACCGTGCCGTCGAGCGACCGAGCCGAGGAGGTGGTACCGCGAATTCTCGCCGGAGAGCTTCGTGCTGCGTTGCTGGC
>Ga0075421_100011100_pt1 | contig 11155 bp, 9 predicted proteins | sample SoiMetdeltSBSDD5_FD_75292 | JGI IMG/M metagenome (GOLD analysis project Ga0075421, IMG submission 75292) | Bulk soil microbial communities from a Populus tree surrounding site in Tennessee, USA - Soil MetaG P. deltoides SBSDD5 | ecosystem: Environmental > Terrestrial > Soil > Tree plantation...
CAGTTACCGACGATGACGGAGGTGACTCCGTGAAAACAGGACGACGTGCCGAGCGGGTCCCAAAACAATTGCGCATCGAGATGCGTGTGCGGATCTATAAAGCCCGGTGCGACCGCCAAACCATCGACATTGAGAATGCGCCGAGCGTGACCGTTTAATCGGCCGATCTCGGCAATCTTGCCGTTGTGAATCGCGACATCGCCAGTGTAACTCGGCATGCCCGAACCGTCGTAAATCCTGCCGCCTTTCAGTAGAAGATCGTACATAGAAACACCCCCTTCGTCGCAAAGTTCAAAAGATTAAATCAATTGGCGAATTACGCCACAAACCGACGTTAGTCGATGTTCGGGACAACCGTCAAGGTCTGCGCCAGAGCTGCCGTGCGAATGCTTAAATTGCCAAACTGACGCCCAATCCCGGACCGTCGGGCACACGAATAGCTCCATTGACAACTTCAAAGCCATCGACAAGATCGCCGTCAAGCTCTTCAAATTCAGCGATTTCGGAAGGGAGAATGATTCCCGGTGTCGCGCTGATAAAATGAGCCTGGGCAGCTTCGACTAGGCGCGTCGTCCCCGTACCCCCCATATGGCAGGCAAGCCCCATGGACGCACACGCCTTGACCACCGCCTGACTTTTCCGAATGCCGCCGAGCTTGAGCAATTTGATGCTCACGGCGTTGGCGGCTTTAGCGTTTGCGATTTTGCCCACGTCCTCAGGATTGTTTACCGATTGATCGGCAAGCACCAAAGGCTGAACCGTTTGAGTGACCAAGACCATGCCGGCAATATCATCCGCCGGCACCGGCTGTTCCACCATAGTCAATCCATCGGCTGTCAAATGTTCGATAACGCGGATTGCCGTCGCCGCATCGTAGGCGCCATTAAAATCGGCGGTGAAATCCACGCCGTTGCCGACAGCTGCACGCACAGCCTTAAATCGTTCGAGATCGGTCGCCGGCCCGGCGCCCAGTTTTATTTTCAAAAAGCGATAACCTTGCTGCGCGAATTGTGCGGCCCGATCCGCCATGAATTCGATCGAGCCCATGCCCAACATCTTGAGCACGGGAATACTTTCATGTTGGCGCGCGCCAAGATACTCGGAAAGCGAAACGTTACCGGTTTTTGCTGCTAAATCGAGCAATGCCATTTCCAAAGCTACTCGATGGCGCGGGTAACTGGGCACTCGCCGCTCGAGAGCGCTCATCAAGGAATCGTAGTCGGCCACATCGCATCCGACGATCGCTTGCGTTGCGGATTTTAGAGCGTCGATGCCCGGCTGGAAGGTAGAGTCTTCCTTAGGCATCACGGAAGTCGCACCCAGACCGGTCAAGCCATTTTCTCCTTGGAGCTTGACGTACAAGACTTGAACGCCGTCTGCCGCATAGCTCGCGGTCTGCCACCGATACTTTCGCTTGAGACGATGGGGGGAAAAGCTAAGGTTGGCGATTTTCATTTCGGTGCATCAGTCCCGATTTCTTTAGCCGATCTTCTGCGGGCTGAGCGTCGGTTCGTAAAGCATTTGGATTGTGACGCCGTCTGGATCGGCGCAATAGAAAGACGCGCTGCCGTCGCGATGAACCTTGAACGGATGGACGATCGTTACGCCTTGAACGCGAAATTCAGCTTCAAGTTCTCTTACCCGCTCGATGCTTTCGACGACAAAACCAAGGTGGTCCAGTTGTTTCTCCTCGGCGGTCTCGAGGAAATTGTCCGAAACTTCATGGATCGCAATGTTGTCACAGCCGGAAGAAAGGTAGACATTTTGAGCATCAGGCTCCCAAACCACATCCATGCCGAGGATGTTTTGATAAAACATCCTCGATTGCGCGACGCTGCGTACCTTGAGCGCGATGTGGCGCATGCCCTTCAATCCTGGAATTCGGCCCATGCTGGGACTATAGCATAACACCGGGCAATTGTAGGCTCGTTGCCAGCGAGCGTACGCGCTCCTAGCGCAATTTCATGAATTATGCTCTAAAGATGATTAAACTTTTATTTTAACCTTATGGCTAAAACAAAGAAAAAGACGCGGAAAATTCGACCTCACTTGGACATCCTTGAGGATATCAGCACCCTCATCAGCCATTCGCACGACTTGCAGGAGACGCTCGAGAGCATCGTCGCGACGGTAGAGGATCGTATGCAAACGGAAGTTTGCTCGATCTATATTCTCGATCGCGACAAGAACCGTTTGACGCTCCGCGCCACCAAGGGTTTGGATCCCGAATCTGTCGACAAAGTCTCCATGGCCACCGGCGAAGGCTTAACCGGTTTGGTGATCGAAAGGATGAAGCCGGTCATGGTCGCCGATACGCTCGCGCATCCGCGCTATAAATATTTTCCTGAGACTCATGAGGAGCATTTTCATTCCTTTCTGGGTGTGCCCTTAATCGATAGAAAAATGCCCCTCGGCGTCTTGGTCGTACAAACGTCGCGACGTCGCGAATTTTCCAGGGATGAAATCCGCCTGCTCACCACCATCTCGGCGCAGGCGGCAAGTATCATCGTCCAGGCCCGGTTGGCGGAATCGCTCAAGAGCAAAGAACGAGAACGCAAGAATTTTCAAAAGCGCATGAACGAAGCGATGCGAAAATTGCGTTCTTACGAGGGGAATCGGCGGGATAAAGCAGCGAAGTCCCGGCTACACTGGCGCGGCCGCCTCGACGGGCTGGCGGCGTCGCCCGGATTCGGCCGGGGTAAAGCCTTCGTCTTGGAACCGCGCATGGATTTGAGCGCCATCAAAAAGAAAAAAGCGCGAAATCCCGAACGCGAGCGGGAACGTTTTCGCGGCGCTGTTGAGCGGGGCATCGAGCAGATCAACGTCGTAAAGAATCGGATGAATCAATTGATCTCGAAAGAGGAGACAGCCATTTTTGACGTTTATCGTTTGATTCTCGAGGACCCCGCCATTATCCAGCAGATCGAAGCGCAAATTATCAAGGAAGGCTATGTCGCCGAATATGCCGTTAAAGTCGTCTTTGAGATCTATCTTAATTCGATCGCCAACATCGGTGATAGCTATTTGCGCGAGCGAACAACCGACGTCAAAGATGCTGCTCAAAGACTGCTCGAAAATTTAACCGGCATGCCGGGCCAACAATACGATATCCCGGATGACGCAGTACTAGTGGCCGAAGACCTCTCCCCGGCCGATTTGAGCATGCTCGAAGGCGATAAATTTAGGGGCATTGCGTTGGCCACGGGCGGCGTAACCTCCCACGCTTCGATCTTGGCAAAGTCTTTTGAGATTCCCAGCGTGGTTGCCATCGAGGAGCTGGCCGAGTCGGTCCATCCAGGAGATATGCTTATTATCGACGGCAATGCCGGAAGCGTGCACGTCAATCCGAACGCAGAAGTCATCCGCGAGTACGATCGCCTGGAGCGGGACTACGCTGATCTGAATCGCGAGCTTAGCGGATTGAAAAACCTCCCTGCGGAAACTACCGACGGCCATCGCGTCTCCCTGTACGCCAATATTGGCTTGCTGAGCGATGTCGCCTTTGCTCAATTGCACGGCGCGCAGGGCGTCGGACTTTACCGTACCGAGATCCCATTCTTATCGCATCGCGATTTTCCCAGCGAAGAGGACCAATACTCGCTTTACAGTAGAGTCATCGAAGGCATGGCCGGCAAGCCGGTTACCATCAGAACGTTGGATATCGGCGCCGATAAGTACCCGTCGTACATGCGCAGCGTGGCCACCGAGCCGAATCCGTTTTTAGGCTGGCGCTCCATCCGGATTTCTCTGGAAGTGGAAGAGATTTTCAAAACCCAGTTGCGGGCGATCCTTCGAGTCGGCGATCTAGGCAGGGTTCGAATGCTGATTCCGATGATCTCCAGCCTCGAGGAGATTTTGAAAGTTAAAGAAATTTTGGCCGAAGCCAAAAACGAGCTCGAACGCGAGGGCACACCCTACGACCGGCAAATGGAGCTCGGCATCATGGTAGAAGTGCCGGCCGCAGTCCAGTTGGCGGATCGCTTTCTCCACGAAGTGGATTTCCTGAGCATCGGAACCAACGACCTGATTCAATACATTTTGGCCGTCGATCGCAGCAACAGGAAAGTGGCCAACCTCTACGAGCCGCTCCATCCCGCAGTGCTGTCCGCGCTCAGCTCAACCATTGAAGCCGGCAAACGGGAGGGAAAACGGGTCGGCATGTGTGGCGAGATGGCCGGCGACCCGGTAAGCGCTTTGGTTCTTTTGGGTATGGGTTTGGAAGAGTTCAGCATGGGCTCCCTGTACATTCCGGTGATCAAGAAAGCGATTCGGTCGATTGGCTATCAAGCTGCCAAAGCCACCGCAAGAATTGTCCTTGAAATGGATACGATCGGTGAGATCAAACGTTACTTATTTAACCAAATGCGCGATCTTGGCATGGTTGAACTGCTTGAAATGTATCACTAATTTCGCGATCGGGGAGAATCGTTGCGCGGCTCCAGTTGATTTGTCGCGGCACACAGGCTAGATTTAAATTCGAACGATCGTTCGAACCCTGTGAAAGGATTCCTCATGAAAAAAATTGCGACTTTCGAAGACTGGATCGAGTACTTTAACCACTGGCAAAAAGACATTGGCTACAACGCCGACCTACTTGCCGGGTACAACTTTGAAACCAAGCTCGGTGAACTGCATGCTTCCGATATCGAGTTCGGCGACTACAAAGGCCAAGCGAAGTGGCAGCGAGTCACCCAAATCCCCAACCAATCGATTCGCGACGCTCTGATGAACTTGATCGTTTATCAGGGCGACACTGAGTTTGCATCCGTCGAACAGCAGAAAAACTTGATCGACACCGCGCCAACGGACTACGACCGGCAGGCGCTGATCCGCGTCAACAGCGAGGAAATGCGGCATGGTTGGCAAATGTGCTACCTGCTGGTCAATTACTTCGGTGACTCAGGAAAATTGGAGGCGCAAAAAATGTTGGAACGCCGGGCTTTCCGCGGTGATCGGCTGCTCGGTTCTTTCAACGCCCCCGTGAACAACTGGCTCGATTTCTTCACTTACACGGAATTTGTCGATCGCGACGGCAAATATCAATTGACCATGCTGTCGCACTCCGCCTTCGCGCCGCTGGCCGAAAGCGTCACGGCAATGCTCAAGGAAGAGTTTTTTCATATGTTCACGGGTCACACCGGTTTGACTCGCATTCTTAGAGCGGGAAAAATACCGATCCCAATAGTGCAAAAATATTTTAATAAGTGGTTGTCCACCGCGTATGATCTATTCGGAACCAATCACTCCTCGTCGGCCCATTGGGCATACACCTGGGGCTTGAAAGGCCGCTTCGATGAGCATGAAGCCAATGTTCCCGCGGAAAAGGATAAGTTGAACGACTTGGCGCGTAGCCATTACATGGTGGAAAGCGCCAAACTCATTGACCAACTCAATCAGCTGATCCCCGCGGACCAGCCCAAACTTTATGCTCCCGACCTGAAGTTTAATCGCTCCATCGGCGAGTACGTCGGCAAGACTTACAGCGTGAACGGTGAATTGCTCTCTTCGGATGCCTTCGCAAAACACGTGACGGAGGTCTTGCCTACAGAAACTGATGAAAAAACACTGGCGGAAATAATCAACCGCAAAGATTGGGTATCGCAGATCCAAATGAACTAACACGGTTGTTGGATCTCTGATTTTCCGTTAGTAATTAGAAATGCAAGGAGAAGCCGGTGGGCCGAATCTGTCTTGTCTGCCAGAATATCGATTGTAAGACGCGGGGTTCGGAACAGCTTACGGCCGAGCTCGAAAAACGCATCGCTGCTAAGGGGCTGACCGACGTGGAAGTCAAGCCCTACATGTGCTTCGGCGCGTGCCAAGAGGGGCCCAACATCGTGCTCTATCCGGAAAAAAGCTGGTACGCCAAGGTTAAGGTAGAAGACCTGGACGACATTACGAACCATCTCGCCGGCGGGCCTCATGTCCAACGCCTCGATACCATCGATTCTTCGCTCAAAGAACTCATCTATCAGCTTCTCGACACGGGGGTAATGTAGTTCATGAAAGGCATCCTTTTCCCTCATGGGGTCCCCGAGGGACGTGAGGGGCTGGAGCAATATCGCGCCCGCGGCGGCTATCAAGCGCTGATGAAATCCGTCAAGGCCGCGCCCGAAGAAGTGATCAAAGCCGTTTCGGACGCCGGCCTGCGCGGCCGAGGCGGCGCCGGCTTCCCGACTGGTAAGAAGTGGCAATTCACTCGCGAAGCAGCGGAGGAATCGCGTTATCTCGTCTTGAACGGCGGCGAGGACGAACCCGGCAGTAAGAAAGACCGGGTGTTGCTCGAAAACTTGCCGCATCTGGTTGTCGAGGGGACGATACTTGCCGCCTATGCGATCGGCGCAAACAGAGCGTACCTCTACATCAACGCGCGGTACGATGATGCGATCAAGAGTATCAACGACGCGCTCGCCGAGGCGAAAAGCGCGGCTTACTGGGGCAAGAAAGTTCTCGGCAGTGATTTCAGCCTCGATATTGAAGTGATACCTGCGCCGCACAACTACGTGGCCGGCGAGGACACTGCGGTGCTCGAGGTTATCGAAGGCAAGAAAGCGTGGCCGCGCCAAAAGCCTCCCTTCCCCGTTACTGTCGGTCTATTCGGCAAACCGACCGCGGTAAACAATGTCGAGACGCTCGCCAATGTTGCACCGATAGTTCTCAAAGGCGCCGACTGGTACCGTGGGGTCGGCACGGCGGAAAGCGCGGGAACGATGATCTTCTCGCTCAACGACGATGTCAATCGGCCGGGTGTTTACGAGCTGCCCTTCGGCACGCCCTTGCGTTACCTGATTGAAGAATGCGGCGGCGGCATCAAGGGTGACAAGAAAATCAAAGCGGTCATGCCCGCAGCCCCCTCATCCGCATTTCTGCCGCTAGAAAAGATCGATACCCCGCTGGATCACAATTCGATGCGAGATGCTGGCTCCGCTCTGGGATGTGGCGTCGTGAAATTAATTTCTACGGATGACTGCATCGTCGAAGAGCTCGTTAAGATTGCCGACTTTTTTGCGGTGGAATCGTGCGGTCAATGCCCCGCCTGCCGCATGGAAACAAACACCCTGGCGATGATGATCAAGAAAGTCCAAGCTGGCCAAGGCGGCCAGCCGATTCTCGACCAGTTCGGCAAAATCCTAGCCTTCAACAAAGGGAAAGGCTTCTGTAACCTGATCGCCATGCCTGGTCCGCCGATCGAGAGCGCACTTAAACTTTTTCCAGCAGACTTCGAAGCGCACCTCAGCACCGGCAAATGTCCGGCACATTGAGCCGAGATTTCTTGTAGTTCGGTCTTACTTTCCACAGCCTGTCAAAGGCAAAACCAATTCCGCCGCTGTCATTTGCTGGATATCCTAGACAAGAATTCAGGATTTGGGGCTCGGACTTCGTTTGAGTGGCGGGTTGGCCTTTCAAGTAAATCGCTCGCGAATGGGTCTATTCGCTGCAACCCCGTCGTTTGTTCCAAATTGTAAGCTCCTCGAATCCCATCTTTTCCGTGATCGGTTGACGCTCTTCGGTACCGCTTGATAGTATCCGCTGCGACTACTTTACAAGATGTCCATGCAATTTGTCGGCAGAATAGTTTCTGCGCTCGCTAACGATCGCCGCCCATCGATCGTCTTGGGCGCGGCGAAAGGATAGCTCATGCGTCCAGCACCCTTGAAATGGCCCAACAACGCCAAAATCGTGGTCAGCTTTTTTGTCGCCTTCGAAGCATTCGACAAATCCTCCCAATATCGGCGCCATGAAGGTGACAAACCCGACTATGCGTCGCTCGCTTACGGCGAGTACGGCGGTAAAGCGGGCATCTGGCGGATTTTAGATGCTCTCAATGGTAGTAACGTAAAGGGCACGATTGATACCAACGGCCGTGTTGCCGACATTTTCCCGGACGCCCTCAAGGAGCTGCATGCAGCCGGTCACGAGATCGTCGGTCATGGCTGGGTCAACGACACGCCGATGATTTCTCTTGACCGACAACAGGAAAGAGGACTGATCAAACGGACTTTAGATGCCATCGCCTCGGTTACCGGCAAGCGTCCGGTCGGTTGGGTCAGCCCGGGTCATCGGATTAACGAATACACCTTCGAGCATTTCGTCGAGGAAGGAATTTATTGGACCGGCGATCTACCCGGGCCGGACATACCTGAGCACCGGCTGGTTAAAGGCAAGCCGTTGGTGATCATGCCCCGGCTCGATTACGCTAATGATCTCTCGCTGCTCTTCAACGCGAAAAATCCCGCGCGCTTTTATTTCGACAGCTTTAAGGCTGCGTTCGACCGTCTCTATGCCGAGGGCGAAGCAGGGTCACCGAAGCTCATCGACTGCCTCGTGCATGCGCACATCGGCGGCCGGCCGAACATCATCGGCGTTTTCGAGGAATCCATCCGTTACGCGAAGAGCTTCAAAGATGTCTGGTTCGCCACTAAAGGCGAGATCGCCAAGTACTATCTCGATACGTACGTCCACAAAGTATAGAAAGAGTTTAGAATGACGACTAACGGAATCAATGAAACATTCCTTGCCGGCCTCAATGCCAAGGAGCTTCTGCTAAGACTCACTTGGGAGGAATGGCTGGCGATTCAACCGCCTTACTCTGATCGTCCTTTCACGCTGTCGGACGCCACGGTCCGCTACCGGCGCAATGGCTATGACTGGGACATGCACGGCACGCTCTTTTCGCCGCAGACTGAAGCCGATTCGCGCCGCGCCTTCGTTTTCTTTCACGGCGGCGCCGGCAGCGAAAAGATTATGGACCTGACGCCGGACGGAAGACCCGGGCTCGCGCGCGTCTTGGCCGCTCAAGGCTTCAAGGTTTTGGCCCTCACCTATCCCGGGCACTACCCGCCCGGAGGGGTCTGGAAACAGCCCGTCGCCGAGCGCAATCCGATTTATCTCATGGATCGTGACTTGCCTGAGGAAGAGGTCCGCGACCGCAATTTGAAATGCACTTTCAACGTAATTCTTCAGGGCGCCGGCCAGCTCGCCGACGAAAACTTTGCCGGCCGCGAGATCATCACCTTCGGTCATTCCACCGGCGGGCCCATGGCTGCGCACCTTACTCGTTTCTCAAACAAGACCAAAGTCATCGGCATCGTCGGCTTCGGCAGCGGCGGGCCCGACGGCTGGCGCAAAGAGTGGCGTGAAAAAACCGGCGCAGAGAAGTACGTCGAAAAACCGATCGATCACGTCGCGCGCCGATCGCCGGACTCCTTCAAAGAATCCGGCTATATCGATCCGGAAGATCTGACTCCCTGGGGCGGCGCCGATGACTACATCCGGCTCGTCAGCCCGCTGCGCTCGCAGATGAAAACCAGTCTGTGCGACAATCAACACAACGCCGCCGTCGGCATTCTGGAAGAGTATCCCAAACGGACCGGCTTGCCGCGCGAAGAATACTTCGATCATTTGCAGGACCCCGATCCGAGTTGGCTAAAGACCATCCGCGTGCTTCTGGTCGCCGGCGAGAATGACAAAGGCCACTGGGTGCGCGGCGACAAGGTGGAAGACAAGCGCGAGATGTTCATGGGCGCCAAATACGCTGCGGCCACGCGCGGCGCGCATGTGGTATTGATCCCGCGCTATGGCCATGTTGGTTATTCGGAACTGCATAATGAGAAAATCGCGTACCTTTGGCTCTGGGCCTACAAATCGAAGTACTTCGAATAAACACCGGCTGTCCGTTGAAGGAGGGATCATCAATGTCAAAAAAGTTTCTCAGCAGGGCCTTGCTGACCTTCATTATCTCCATGGCGGGCTGGCCGTCAGCGTCGCTTCAAGCGGCGCAAAGCAAAGCGTTATCGAGAGCCGAGCTGGCGCTTTATAAAGGCAATGACCGCGAAAAAATTCTTCTCGAGGGGGCAAAGAAAGAAGGACAACTCACCTTTTATACGTCGAATACCTGGGTCGCAGGCCCGGTGTCGCAAGAGTTCGAGAAAATATATCCGTTCATCAAAGCAAACGTGTGGCGCAATGACTCCAAAGGGTTGCTGAAACGCCTGACGGAGGAACATGCAGCCGGCAGGTACCTCGCCGATGTCGTCGAAACCAGCCCCGAATATGTGGCGCTCTTGGTCCGAAGCAACTTGCTGCAAGAGCATTTTTCCCCCGAGCTCAGCGCCTACGATGATGAATCCAAAGTGAAGGGCAAAAGCGGCGTGCTCGCCTGGACCAATCGCGAGATTTATATCAGCCTGGGTTACAACACCAAATTGGTTTCAGGCGCCGAGGCGCCCAAGACGCTCAAAGACTATCTCGATCCTAAATGGAAGGGAAAGATGTCGATCGCCGGCACCACCACCGGCACGCAGTGGATCGGGGCGGTATTGGACGCGATGGGGCGCGAGTTTTTGGAAAAATTGAGCGCACAGGAAATCAATGTTCAGAATATGTCGGGGGCAGCGCTGTCGGGCCTGGTGGCCTCGGGTGAAGTGCCGCTATCGCCGACGATTTTCAACTCGAATATTTTTACCCACAAAGAAAAAAACGCGCCGGTCGAGTGGCGGCCGATCGATCCGGTCATCGCCGGCGTGGGCACTTCAGGCATGATTGCCAACGCGCCCCACCCGCATGCAGCTTTACTGTTTCTCGACTACCTACACTCGAAGTTGGGCCAGCAGGCCGCCATGAAAGGGGGCCTAAGTTCGGCTCGTACCGACATCGGCTCCGTGGAGCAGAAGTTCAAAAAGATCTATACGGAGAGCAGGTATCCCCCTGAGGAGTTGGAGAAGAAGTTCACAGAATGGGAAGGGCTCATGCGCAAGCTGTTCATCCGCCAGCGCTGACCTCGTATGTCGCACAGAGTCTTAATTACCGGCGCCAACGGCTTCATCGGCTCTCACGTAACCCGGCTGATGGAATCGCTCGGCCACGGCGTCGTTGCAATGGACGTCGTGCCCCGTTCGCCGGATCTCTCGCTGCTCGGTATCGCAACCGCCAGCCATCTCATGAACGTTACCGATGACGGAGCATTTCGTGAGCTGTGCAATCGCGAGAAACCGACACATATCTTTCACGCGGCGCACCCGCCGCGTGATGAATCGCCGAGCGTGATCAATTACTGCTATCACGCCATGACCAACATCCTCGAAGCGGCCAAGGATTTGAAAATTAGGCGCGTCGTCTATTCCAGTTCCGCGTCGATCTACGGCCAGCTCAAAAA
>Ga0075421_100011101_pt1 | contig 11154 bp, 7 predicted proteins | sample SoiMetdeltSBSDD5_FD_75292 | JGI IMG/M metagenome (GOLD analysis project Ga0075421, IMG submission 75292) | Bulk soil microbial communities from a Populus tree surrounding site in Tennessee, USA - Soil MetaG P. deltoides SBSDD5 | ecosystem: Environmental > Terrestrial > Soil > Tree plantation...
ACCCGCGAAGCCCAGCTCGTGGCCCGCCGGATCCTGGCGGAGCTGGGCCGCGCCGCCGGGGGACCCGGGGGGCGGATCGACGTCTCCATCGGCCTCTCCGAGCTGAGCCCGTCCGCCGACGCCGACGCGGCGATGGCGCTCGCGGATGCGGAGCTGTACCGCGCCAAGGGGCGCGGCGGGCGGCAGATCGCCGGGCTGGGCGCGCCGCCGGTTCGCGCCCGCAGTTACACGCTCGAGCAAGCGTCCCGGCTGGTCAGCTTCCGCGCCCTGCTCGATGTAGCTCCGCAAACCTGAAGGAGATCCAATGAGCGTGCACTCGTCTCTCAACCGCCGGCCCATTCACAACCTGTTCACGGCCTGGGGCGGCCATCTCTCCGTACCTCGGGACCAGCCCATCAGCGCCGCCATGACCCATCACGGCATCCGCGTCGATCCAGGGCTCAGCACGGAGGGCCTGATCGCGCTGCTCCTGGAGCGCGAGCTGGAGGCGGTGCCCGTGGTGGACGGGGCCGGGAGGTTGGCCGGCATGGTCTCGGTGTCCGACGCCCTGCGGGACCTGCAGGATCGAGATCAGATCGAGGAGCAGGTGATCGCGCCCGAGTGCGGCGATGGTGGCTTCCACGTCACCGACCTGGCGCGCTCGACCGTGCGCGAGATCATGCGGCCGGTGGTGCTCGAGCTGAGAGACACGGATCGGTTCGGCAGGGCCGTGGCCCTCCTGGCCTACGGCGGGAAGGGCCACCTGCCCGTCTCCTGCTCCAGGTGCGGAGGGATCTGCACGATCTCGGCCTTCGATGTGACGACCTGGCTGGCCCGCCACGGCCCGGTGCGGCGCCCGGTGGTGAACCACTGACGGGCGTCAGGTGTGCTCCGTGCCCAGCCGATGGAGCCAGCGGACGTGAGCGGCGAGCGCGGTCCTCGCCGTGGGGTGGACCTGGTAGGGCACACCGTGCTCGGCGCAGGTGGCCTGGACGATGGGCGCCAGCGCCTTCAGGTGCACGTGGCACACCTTGGGAAAGAGGTGATGTTCGACCTGGTAGTTCAACCCGCCCAGGTACCAGGTGAGGACCGCGTTCCCGGGCGCGAAGTCGGCCGACGTCCGGACCTGGTGCGCGGCCCACTCGGTGCGGGTCCCATCCAGCCCCGGGGCGGTCGCCCCCTCCACCGCGTGCGCGAGCTGGAAGGTGACGGCGAGGACCAGGCTCAGCGTGATCGAGACGACGGCGTAACAGAGCAGCACCGGCCGAACCGGGTGCAGCAGGAGCGGCAGCCCCAGGGCCCATCCGAGGAATATCGCCTTGCCCGCCAGCATCCACAGGAGGGAGAGGCCGCGCGGGCGGGGGAAGCGCTGGCCGCTGATCCGGCCGGTGATCACGTCCTTGAAATCGTCGAAGAACTGCCACTTCACCGCCAGGACCGAATACAGCAGCCACGCGTAGACGTGCTGGAACCGGTGGCCCCACCGCTGCCGCTGCGCCGGGGTGAGGCGAAAGAACGGCTGGATGTTCACGTCGGCGTCCAGCCCATCCACGTTGGGGTGGCTGTGGTGGAAGATGTTGTGCTTCCACCGCCACACGTACGAGCTGCCGCCGATCAGGTCCAGGCCGACGGCCATCACCGCGTTCAGGCCCGGCCGCGCCGAATATCCGCCGTGTCCCCCGTCGTGCTGGATGTTGAAGCCGATCCCCGCCAGCGCCAGGCCCAGCGAGAGCGAGCACGCCAGCGCCTGCAGCGGCCCGGTCGCCCAGAACACCAGCAGGCCGTACGAGACGGCGGACCAGGCGACGATGATCAGCGTCTTCCACCACATCTCGGGCGTGGGACCGGGCCCCACGCCGCTGCGCGCGAAGTGCGCCTCCACGCGCTGGTGGAGCGCCGCGTGGAAGTCGCCGTGCACCAGGTACCGCACGGGCGGCCTCACTTGGAGGTGCCCTCGCCCGGCGCCCGCGAGCCTGCGTCATCCGCCGGCGGCAGGAGCGCGCGCCAGCAATAACCGCAGAGGGTGGCCGCGCGCATCCCGGGCTTGCCGCAGAACGGGCACTCGCGCCGCTGCGGCCGGGGCCCGAGGGCGAGCGCAACCGTCAGCCCATCCCACGCCTCGCGCAGCCCCGCCGGGGCGCCCGGGGTGGCCACCAGCATATCCACGCGCTCCACCGCGTCGCGCAACACGTCACTCGCCTCGTTCATCGCTGCTCCATTTCCTGGCCGTGCTCGGCATCGTTCCAGGGCAGCGCCGGGGTGGCCGCACGCCCGCGGAGAGGCCGCGCTCTCTACTTCCTGTTGGGGTCGTACTTCCCGGAGAGCGCCGATCGGACGTCCCGGTCGAACTTCACCTTGCCCGCGGCGATCTCGCGCAGCGCCATCACCGCCGGCTTGTTCTTGCTCCTCTCGACGACGGGCCGCGCATTCCTGGTGAGCTGCCGGGCGCGCCTCGCGGCCAGGATCACCAGCGCGAAGCGGTTGTCGGCGTGATCGATGCAGTCCTCCACCGTGATGCGGGCCATGCGGCGCTTCCATGGGCTCGATCGACGGGAAGATGTCGCGCGCCGAGGAACTGAAGCGAGCCAGCACCGAGGTGGCGAGAAAACCCGTGGCTCGCCGCCGCTGGAGACACCCTACGCCCCGGGAGGCACAGGTGCAAACCGGCCCGCCTGCGGCAGGGGAGGAAGCGGGTTACCAGCTGGCCCCACGGTGGCGCTGCAGTGACTGATATCGTCTCGCTGTTCGACGTTCCGTCATCACTCTCGCGACTCCTCGGTAACGGACCCTCAGGGAGCGATCAGAGAATCCCTCCTCCGCCGGCACCCCTGGTGCCGGGTGGAGCACCGCTTCTGACGAGGCCCGACCTTCCTGGCCTGGTGCGACATGAGGTCGCCCGGCGACTCCTCGCATTTCCGGAACTGGAGGCCAATCGCGGCGTCTACACTCGCGCCGCATGAGGAACCTGCTTCTCGTCCTGGCCTGCGTCACCCTGGCCGCCGCCAAGCCGCCGCCGCTTCCACCCTCCTGGGCACCGGTGCAGAAGCTGCTGGACGAGCAGAAGTTCGAGGCCGCCTCGAAGGAGGTCCAGAAGCGCCTGGAGGAGGCCATCGCCCGGCGCGACGACGCCGAGTGGGCGCGCGCGCTGGTGAAGCTCACCCAGGCCCGCATCAGCCTCCACGGCTACGAGACCGCGGTGCGGATGCTGATGGAGCAGCCCTGGCCGGAGAGCCCCATCCCCCGCACCACCGTCGAGCTGTATTACGCCTACGCGCTCCTCTTCTATTCCCAGCAATACGGCTGGGAGATCCGCCAGCGCGAGCGAGTCGAGTCCCGCGCCAGGGTGGACCTCAAGGCCTGGACCCTGGACCAGCTCCGCGAGGAGATCCACCGCACCTTCGAGCGCGCCTGGGCCCGGCGCGACGGCCTCGGCCGCCACCGCGTCGACGCGCTGTCCGAATACCTGGAGCCCAACAACTACCCGCCCGGCATCCGCGACACCCTCCGCGACGCCCTGACCTACCTCTGGGTGGACATGCTGGACGACTCCTCCGCCTGGCGCCCGGAGCAGGCCAACGAGGTCTACCGCCTCGACCTCCCCGCCCTCCTCAAGGGCGGCCCGGCCCCCTCCTCCATCAAGCTCGCCGACCCATCCGTCCACCCCATCCTCCGCGCCACCGCCGTCCTCGACGACCTGGAGTCCTGGCACCGCGCCGCCGGCGCCCGCGAGGCCGCGCTGGAGGCGCGCCTGCGCCGCTTCAGCCTCCTCGAACAGCACTTCACCGAACGCCCCGACCGCGCCCGCATCCGCCGGGCCCTGGAGGAGCTGATCCCCTCCGTCCGCGCGCTCCCCTGGTCCACCATGGCCATGCGGCAGCTCGCCGGCTCCCACAGCGCGGCCGGCGACCTGCCCAGGGCGCTCCAGGTCGCCACCGACTGCGTCGCGCTCCACCCCGGCAGCCACGGCGCCCGCTTCTGCCAGGCCATCGCGGACCAGCTCAACGAGCCGGAGCTCCAGCTCTCCGCCATGTTCCTGGACGGGCTCCGCCGGCGGTCGCTGATGCTGACGCACAAGAACGTCAAGGCCGCCTACTTCCGCGCCTACCCGATCGACCTGCTGGGCTCGGTCGCCGCCTCGGGGATCCGCAAGACGTTCCAGCTGGAGCAGGCGGAGCAGCTCCGCCTCCTGCGCGACCAGAAGCCCTCCGCGGAGTGGACGGTGGAGCTCCCGCCCACGACCGACCTCCGCCCGCACCGCACCTTCTCCACCCCGCCCATGGACCGCCGCGGCCTCTACGCCGTCGCCGTCTCCGACCGCCGCGACTTCGCCGAGAAGCGCGCGCGCGTGGCGGTGGGGCTGATGCTCCTCTCGGACCTGGTGATCCAGTCCTCGGGCAACCCGGGCACCGGCCCCCACGAGCTCCGCGTCCTCTCCGGCTCCACCGGCCAGCCGGTGGCCGGCGCCGGCGTCGAGGTCTACGCGGAGGACTGGAACGGCAACGCGCGCCGCACGGACTCCGCCACCACCGACCCCGCCGGGTTCGCCAAGGTCAACCTCCGCTCCCAGCAGGGGCGCGGGGAGACGTTCTTCACGCTGGCGCGCTTCCAGGGCGACGCCTCGGTGAGCCCGGAGGGGATCAGCACCTACCGCGCCCCCGAGCCCCGCGAGGTCAGCACCGCGCTGCTGTACACCGACCGCAGCATCTACCGGCCGAAGCAGAAGGTGCTCTGGAAGGTGGTCGCCTACCGCGGCATCCCGGAGCGCGCGCGCCTCGCCGCCAGCGCGGACGCGTCGCTCACCGTGCGCCTGCTGGACGCCAACGGGCAGGAGGTCGACAAGGCCGAGGTGAAGACGAACCGCTTCGGCTCCGCGGCGGGCGCCTTCGAGATCCCCTCCGGCCGGCTGCTGGGCGCCTGGCAGCTGTCCGCCACCACCTCCGACCGCCAGCGCGCCCTCCACGCCCAGAGCCTCATCCGGGTGGAGGAGTACAAGCGCCCCACCTTCGAGGTCTCCATCCAGGATCCGCCGTCCCCGCTCCGCCTCAACCGGCCGGGGAAGGTGCTGGGCCAGGCGAAGTACTACTTCGGCCTCCCGGTCGGCGCCGGCCAGGCGCGCTGGAAGGTGACCCGCGAGCCGGTCTACCCGTGGTGGTGGAGCTTCTGGCGCCCCATCCCCTCGTCGAAGGCGCAGGTGATCGCCACCGGGACCAGCTCGATCAAGGAGGACGGGACCTTCGAGCTGACCTTCACCGCCGCCGCCGACGAGCGCGCCGCCGCGCGCGGCGTGACCTACCGATACCTGGTCTCCGCCGACGTCACCGACGAGGGCGGCGAGACGCGCTCCAGCTCGCGCGGGTTCCGCCTGGGCGCCACCGCGGTGGAGGCGCGGATCGACCTCGACCGGGGGTTCCTCCTGGAGGGCGCCGCCCGCTCGGCGTCCGGCCCGGACCTCTCCATCCTCCGGACCGACCTGGACGGCGTGCCCCGCCCCGGCGCCGGCCGCTGGCGCCTGGCGAAGCTCCAGGAGCCCACCGCCGCGGTGCTGCCCGCGGACCAGCCGGAGCCGGAGCCGGAGCCGCAGGAGGGCGAGCCTGGCCCGGCCGCCCGCACCCCGGGCGACCGCCTCCGGCCGCGGGTGACCGGCACCCCCCCGCTGGAGGCCACGCTGCGCGGCTGGGCGGAGGGCGCGAAGGTCGCCGAGGCGGACGTCTCGCACGACGACAAGGGCCTGGCGCGCGTCGCCTACCCGGCGCTCGGGGCCGGCGCGTACCGCCTCACCTACGAGACGGTGGATCCGTTCGGCGCCCGCTACACCGTCTCCCGCGACCTCGTGGTGGCCGGCCAGCGCGCCCCGCCCGCCGCGGCCATCGTGCTCCTGGCCGAGCGCTCCACCGTCCCCGCCGGCGAGACGGCGCGGCTGCTGGCGGGCTCCGGGCTGCGCGACCAGCCGATGATGCTGGAGGTGCACCGCGGCGAGGAGCGCGTCCTCCGCCGCTTCCTCCAGAGCGGGAAGGACTCGCCGCTGATCGAGCTGCCGGTGAAGGAGGCCGACCGCGGCGGCTTCACCGTCTCGCTCACGCTGCTGCGCGATCACCAGTGGATGCACCTCGCCCAGACCATCCGCGTCCCGCGCGAGGACAAGTCGCTCAAGCTGGAGCTGGCCACCTTCCGGGACCTGGTGCGCCCCGGCGCGAAGGAGCGCTTCCGGGTCAAGGTCTCCGGCTCCGAGGGCGCGGTGGCCGCCGGCGCCGCCGAGGTCCTGGCGTACATGTACGACCGCTCGCTGGACTTCTTCGTCCCGCACCAGCCGCCGTCGCTGGGCACGCTCTACCCGGACCGGCCGGGCCGGCCGTTCCTCCGCGCCAACCTCAGCTTCACGCAGGTGTCATCCCCCTGGTGGCTGTCGCGCCGCTCGCCCGACCTCCCGGCCCTGCAAGGCGACTCGCTCCGGTTCTACGGGGGCTACGGCATCGGCGGGCCGGGCATCCGGGGCATGGGGCCGGGCGGCGGCGGCTTCGGCGAGGGCGTCGTGGCCCGGCTGTCCAGGGCGGAGTCGGGCCGGGCCGCCACCGCCATGCCGTCGGAGCCGGAGGTGGACGAGACCAGGGCCGCGGACAAGGCGGAGTACAAGCGCGACGGCAAGGACGGCGAGCAGGCCGCGCCCACCTCGGCGGAGCCCTCCCAGGCCTCCACCCTCCGCCAGAACTTCGCCGAGACCGCCTTCTTCCAGCCGCAGCTGCTCACCGGCCAGGACGGGTCGGTGGCGATCGAGTTCACGGTGCCGGACTCGGTCACCAGCTGGAACCTCTGGCTGCACGCGGTGACCGAGGACCTCAAGGTGGGGTCGGAGAAGCGCGAGCTGCGCTCGGCCAAGGAGCTGATGGTCCGGCCCTACGTGCCCCGCTTCATGCGCGAGGGCGACCGCGCCGATCTCAAGGTGGTGCTCAACAGCGCCGCCGACCGCGACCTCCCCACCACCGTCACCCTGGACGTGATCGACGCCGACCGCGACGCCAGCGCGCTGGACCTGTTCTCCGGCGGGCCGGGCAAGGGCGACCGGCGGCCGCGGGCGGTGACGGTGGCCAGGGGCGGCAGCGCCTCGCTCCAGTACGCGCTGTCGGCGCCGGCGCGCGTGGGGCTGTACGCGGTGAAGGTGGTGGCCACCTCCGGCAACGTCTCCGACGGCGAGCTGCGCCCGATGCCGGTGCTCCCCAGCCGCATGCACCTCGTCCAGTCGCGCTTCGTCACCCTCAAGGACCGCGACCGCAAGCAGATCGTCTTTCCCGACTTCAAGAAGACGGACGACCCCAGCCGGATCGACGAGCAGCTGGTGGTGACCATCGACGCGCAGCTGGCCTACACCGTGCTCGAGGCGCTCCCGTTCCTGATCGAGTACCCCTACGAGTGCACCGAGCAGACGCTGAACCGCTTCGTCTCCACCGCCATCCTCACCTCGCTGTTCAAGCAGTACCCGCCGATGGCGAAGATGGCGGAGAAGCTGGCCGCCTCCCGCAGCGCCGAGCTGGAGACCTGGGACGCCGTCGACCCCAACCGGAAGATGGCGCTGGAGGAGACGCCCTGGCTGGTGGAGTCGCGCGGGGGGCGGACGGACCGCCTGCTGAAGGTGCTGGACCCGAAGATCGCCGCCGCCCAGCGCGAGGAGTCGATCGCCAAGCTGCGCAAGGCGCAGAGGCCGGACGGCGCGTTCCCGTGGTGGACCGGCGGCCCGCCCAGCCCGTACATGACGCTCTACATCGCCGGCGGGATGGCGCGCGCCGCCGAGTACCAGGCGCCCGTCCCCAAGGAGATGACCCAGCGCGCCTGGCAGTACCTGGCCGAATACTTCCGCCGCGAGACCAACGGCGACCTGCGCAAGCTGGGCTACGAATTCCTCACCCTGCTCAACTACACCGCCTCCGCCTACCCGGACGAGAGCTACACCGGCGGCGCGCTGCGGATGGAGGAGCGGAAGCAGATCCTCGCCTTCACCTTCGACCGCTGGAAGCAGCACTCGCCGTACCTCAAGGGCCTGCTGGCGCTGACGCTGAAGCGGATGGGCCGGCCGAACGACGCGCGCCTGGTCTGGGACAGCGTGATGGACTCGGCGAAGACCACCCCGGAGCAGGGGACGTTCTGGGCGCCCGAGGACCGGGCCTGGCTCTGGTACAACGACACCGTCGAGACGCAGGCCTACGCGCTCCGCGTGCTCACCGAGCTGCTGCCGAAGGACCCGCGCCGCGAAGGGCTGGTGCAGTGGCTGCTGATCAACAAGAAGCTCTCCCACTGGAAGTCCACCCGCGCCACCGCCGAGGCCGTCTTCGCCATCGTGAAGTACCTGGAGCAGGAGCGCGCGCTCGCCATCCGCGAGGAGCTCACCGTCACCATCGGCGCGCGCCAGCCGGTCCGGTACGTGTTCCAGCCGGATGAGTACACCGGCAAGCACAACCAGGTCGTGGTCCCCGGCGAGCAGCTGAAGCCCCAGACCGACAGCACCGTGGTGGTGGAGAAGTCCACCCGGGGCTTCGCCTTCGCCTCCGCCGCCTGGCACTTCTCCACCGAGAAGATGCCGGACGAGGGCCGGGGCGACTTCTTCTCCGTCTCCCGCAAGTACTTCCGCCGCGAGACGCGCGGGCGCGAGGCGACGCTGCACCCGCTGGCGGAGGGCGAACGGATCCACGTGGGCGACCAGCTGGAGGTGCAGCTCTCGCTGCGCTCCAGGCACGCCGCGGAGTACGTCCACCTGCGCGATCCGCGCGGCGCCGGCTTCGAGCCGGAGAGCGCCACCTCCGGGTACCGCTGGCAGACCGGGCTGGGCTACTACGAGGAGGTCCGCGACTCGGGCGGGAACTTCTTCTTCGACTGGCTCCCGGCCGGCGAGTACACGTTCAAGACGCGGGTGCGCGCCACCATGTCCGGCACCTTCCGCGTCGGGCCCGCCACCGTGCAATCCATGTACGCGCCGGAGTTCAACGCCTACTCCGCGGGACACGTGCTGGGCGTCGAGCCGTGAGGTAGGGTCTGGGCGCTGGAGGGATCCATGGGGCTCGACATCCAGGACGTCAAGGTGGGGACCGGCGCGGAGGCGAAGTCCGGCCACACCGTGGTGGTCCACTACGTGGGCACGCTGACCAACGGCAAGAAGTTCGACAGCTCCCGCGACCGCAACGAAGGCTTCGAGTTCGAGCTGGGGCAGGGCGAGGTGATCAAGGGCTGGGACCAGGGTGTGGCCGGGATGAAGGTGGGCGGCGTCCGCAAGCTCACCGTCCCGCCCGAGCTGGCCTACGGCGCGCGCGGCTTCCCGCCGGTGATCCCGCCCAACTCCACGCTGGTGTTCGAGGTGGAGCTGCTCGACGTCCGCTGAGGGCGCCCCCTACAGGTCCGTGAACAGCTCCGTCTCCGCGGCGCGCCGGAGCGGGAGCCCGCGCTGCACCCGCGGCAGCGCCCAGCGCACCGCCTGGTGCCGGGCGTCCACCTTCGCGCCCTTCTCCAGCAGCGCCAGCGCCTCCGCCCGCCGGCCGGCGGCGTCCAGGGCGGCGGCCTCCGCCACCACGTGGCCCAGCTCGTACGGCGCGGCGGCCTGGGCGCCGCGCGCCGCCTCCAGCGCCAGGTCGGCGAAGCCCAGGTCCAGCAGCGACCACGCCAGCGCGCTCAGCGCCAGCGCGTCCTTGCGCGCCTGGAGCCCGCGGAGCACCGACCGCGAGACGTCCCGCACCCGCGCTTCCTGCGGCCTCATCGCCGGCGCGATCTGCGCCACCGCGGCCACCGCGCGCGCCGCCAGCTCCGTGCGCGGGTACTTGTGCGCGAACTCCAGCAGCGCCGCGGCCCGGTTGCGCACCAGGCGCTGCGACAGCTCCAGCCGGAGCTTGCGGAACGCGGCGCGCGACGCCAGCCCGCGCGCGTCGCCGGCGTCCATGGCCTCCGCCAGGTCGTAGAGCGCGCGCGCCTGCACGGGCCGGCCCTCGTGGTCCAGCAGCACGCCGCGCACCAGCAGCGCCGCCGGGTCCGCGTCCTTGCCGCGCCCGTCCTCCGGCCCCTCGAACCGGCCGCGGGTGGCGCCCAGCGGCCGCCACTCGTCCAGCGCGCGGGCCAGCCCCTCCACCGTCTGCGCGCGGAGGCGGGCGATCTCCACGCCGTCCGGGTTGAGCACCAGCAGGGTGGGGTACGCCTGGACCTCGAAGCGGTGCGCCACCTCCACGCCGTGGCCCCGCTCGGCGTTGTAGCGCTGCACCCGGTAGTCCTTCAGCGCCCGCCGCACGTCGCCGGCAGGGAACACCTCCAGCTCCAGCCGCCGGCACGGCCCGCACCAGGAGGCGTACACGTCCAGGAACACCGGCTGCCCGGCGGCGGCCGCCTCGCCCAGCACCTTCTGCAAGGGGGGCTCCGCCACGGGCGCGGCGGCGAGGGCGGCGAGCGTGAGCAGGGGTACCAGCACGGGGGTCACTCGATAACCAGCTTGGCCGCCTTCAGCTTCCCCACCTGCGCCACGTATTCGCCCGGCGCCAGCTCGGCCCTGGAGTCGGACACCTTCTCACCGTTGATCCGGACGCCGCCCTGGCCGATCAGCGTCCGCGCCTTGGTGGCGGACTCCGCCAGCTTCGCCTCCGCCAGCGCCCTGGCCAGCAGCAGCTTCTCCGCGCCGCCCCGTGCCAGCCGGTGCACCGGCAGCTCCTCCACGTTCAGCTCCTTGCGGGAGAACTTCTGCTCGAAGCCCTCGCGCGCGGCCCGGGCCGCCTCCTCGCCCTGGAAGCGGGCGGCGATCTCCTGCGCCAGGTCCTTCTTGACCTCCATGGGGTGGGCCCGGCCCTCGCTCACCGACTGCCGCAGCGCCTGGATCTCCTTCAGGCTGCGCCGGGAGAGCAGCTCCAGGTAGCGCCACATCAGCTCGTCGCTGATGGACATCAGCTTGCCGAAGATCTGGGGGGCGGGCTCGTCGATGCCCACGTAGTTGTCCAGGCTCTTGGACATCTTGTTCACGCCGTCCAGCCCCTCGAGGATGGGCCCGGTCATGATCACCTGCGGCTCCAGGCCGTACTCGCGCATCAGGTGGCGGCCCACCAGGAGGTTGAAAAGCTGGTCCGTGCCGCCCAGCTCCACGTCCGTCTTCAGCGCCACCGAGTCGTACCCCTGCAAGAGCGGGTACATGAACTCGTGGACGGCGATGGAGGAGCCTTCCTT
>Ga0075421_100011102_pt1 | contig 11153 bp, 10 predicted proteins | sample SoiMetdeltSBSDD5_FD_75292 | JGI IMG/M metagenome (GOLD analysis project Ga0075421, IMG submission 75292) | Bulk soil microbial communities from a Populus tree surrounding site in Tennessee, USA - Soil MetaG P. deltoides SBSDD5 | ecosystem: Environmental > Terrestrial > Soil > Tree plantation...
AAAGGCGGCGGGTTTTAAACAGATCGTGCCCATTTTTACGAATGTCATTTTCGATACCAGCCAACCGCACGCCAACACCGTCTTTGAAGATATGTTCGACTGGCTCGATTTGACTTTAGAAATCATCCGCGCGCATCCTGAAACACTGTTTGTAATCCGCGCGCACCCAGACGAGTTGCGTGTGAGGAAATCCAGCCGCGAGACGGTGGCAGGTTGGGTGGCAAGCCACGGCGTGGACAAAGAGCCGAATGTCGTCTTTGTGAGTCCGAATGAGTCGCTCAGCTCGTATGAACTGATCCAGAGGTCAAAGTTCGTGATGGTCTATAACTCGACAATCGGGCTGGAGGCGTCGATCATGGGTGCGGCGGTGTTATGCGCGGGCAAGGCACGCTTCACCCAGTATCCCACTGTGTTTTTCCCGCAGACAGCAGCTGAAGTAAGGGGAAGGACGGAAGAATTTTTGGATGCGGAACGAATCGAAGTTCCTGCGGATTTCAAACGAAACGCGCGCAGGTTTTTGTATTACCAGCTATTCAGAACTTCATTGCCGTTTGGCGAGTTCCTTGAACCATCGGTGCGCACAACGCAGACGCGGTTGAGATCGTTCGAGTTGGATGAGTTGTTGTCATCAGAGGCAGTGAAGGTGATATTAGAGGGAGTGTTGGAAGACGGAGACTTCTTGTTGAAGGAATGATTTAAACCCTAAAAGCCTCATCTTTGATCAACATCCGCAACCAGATTAGTCAAATCATTCTGATTCATCTGCGTGTCTTCTGCATTTTCCAGCTCTATCCCGATGAGGTTATGCTGAATTTTGTTGTTTTGAATGCGATGATCCGTTGGAGAAACAGATGACTTGCCTTCCAGCAGTGGTCTGATACCATGATCCTGGTTGGCGGCAATGCGAATGGCTTTTTTGTTTTGAAGCAGCTTGTTCCTTTCGATGAGCCAGTCGCGGCTGGTGACATTTATATCGGGAACCTTTTTCAGAAAATCATAAAGCCGGGTCCAGATCAATATCCCATGCGTATTATTTTGAATATCATTATCCATCACCTCAAAGTGGACGCCATTTTCCACTGCAATCCCTGCCTGGCGGTTGTCATGGATCTGGTTGTCTTGTAACGTGCAATCGCTTGAAAAGCCCAGCCAGAATCCGTAATTGGAATGATTCGCCTTGTTTCCCTGATAAATATTGCCCTTGCTGAATACTCCTTCAAAGGCATTGTTCGGGCTATAAGAAGCATCATTTTCCTGAAACAAATTGTTGTTGCATCCGACATCGATTCCACTCGGAGTCAGACCAGCGAGAAAAAAACCATCGCCGCCCAAGCGGGCATAATTTTTCCTGAAAACGTTATTACAGGACTTGAAAATAATTAGAAAACCCGCGGCATCCGCTCCCAAATGAGAACCGCCACCGCTCAGATAATATCTGCAACAATAGTCGGCATAGTTGTTGGTATAGGTGCTGTCAGAAGTCTCAAATAAATGAAAACCAAACCCGCTGCAATAATTCGCGAGATTATTCGTTACCTCCAACCTTTTGCATTGGTAGCTCAGAATCCCATTCATTTGATGCTGTAAATCATTATCATGGATTTTCGCATCAGTCACCTGCTCCAAATAAATCGCGCCCCCGTAGGCCTCTGCGGCGGGTTTCCATATATCCAGAAACAGCGTGTTCGATAGTATTTCGGCGGTTGAAGTAATTGTGCAGTTACAGATATCTATCCCAGTGGACTTTTTGATTGAAATCCCATGGTAGTAATTCATCACCCGCAGGTTCTTGATGATGACATTTTTTCGACCAGAAACGTTGATTCCCTGACCCGTTTTGTCGCTCCCTATAATGGTTGCGCCGCGACCATCCAAGGTCACGTTGTCTGAATCAATGGTAATGCCTTCAGACAAAACATACGCCTGAGGTTCCAGTTGTGTATCTCGGTTGATTCGAATTCCACTCATTATGGCGGCCTGCGCAACCAAATCCCGACCAATTTTATGGATCGCATTGCTTCAATTCGCCAGCGTTATATATTTCCGCCGCGGGTTAATCCCCACGATCCCCGCGAAAAATCCCTTGATCGCCTGCATGTCCGCTTCCATATTTTCAGTGGGATGGAACACCTGACCAATGCGGACAGTTTTATGCTTGCCATCCACAACCGCCAACACGATGGGAATCCCTGCACCTTTGGCGATGTGGTAAAAGCCGCGTTTCCATTCCTGCACCTGATGACGTGTCCCTTCCGGCGCGATGGTCAGGATAAAGCGCTCTGATTCACGACTGGCTTGCACCATCTGATCGACCAGCCCACTGGATTTGGAACGGTCCACGGGGACTCCGCCGCAGTAGCGAAAGAAAGAGCCAATCGGCCAGCGGAACAGCTCCGCCTTGCCCATGAAGCGGACGTTGGCACGCAAGGTGAAGATCACGCCGAGGAAAAGAATGAAATCCCAGTTGGAGGTGTGTGGTGCGCCGATCAAGACAAACTTTGGAATATCCGGGAGGCTTCCATCCACACGCCAGCTGAGCAGGCGCATGATTAGCCTGGCAATGAGATGAAATGTGCCACTGAGAATCGGTGTATTGAAGATGGTGGTTTGGTCTTGTCCGCTCATCGACTCGGATTGTACTCTGAATCCCTTCTGGTGCTTTACAAACCAAGTAGGGCAATCGCCTCAATTCTCTGGAACCAATACAAAATTCATGATCCCTTTCGCCGCCCCTTCAGGATGATAGCTGTTCACTCCAATGGTGTGGAAACCTTCGGCAGAGATCCGCATGTGTATATGTTCGGGCGGGTTGCATTCAAAGCGATATTGACCATTTGACTCTGTGAAAAGGGTCGCGCGGGAGGATTCGGGGTGTCCGAGCCCCGCTTCTTCAGGCCAGAATTCGAGCTTGGCATTGGGAATCGGCTGGCAATCTGCACTGGAGAGGACGGCGCCAGTCAGAACATGCCCATGACCAACTATGGAGCGAACTGGCGTATCTGGTTGATAGGAGGGGCTGACACCGTCATCAGGTGTGGGTGTGCAGTCATGTGTCGGGCTTGCGGGAACAATGGAAACAATGATTTTGGTCGGAGAGGCTGTTTCGACAGGCTGGGCCACTTCTGTACAGGCAGCGCCTCCTGCTGCAAGGATATACACCAACAGAAATTGATAAAGCTTCTTCATTCACATTCCATGATTATGTTCTGATGATTCGTGACCAATATTCTTAATATGAACCTGGCAAACACTCACAAAATTGAAAGGAAATGGCCAAATGAATAGTTACACAACTCTTGAATTTCCAGTCAGATTGGGTATACTAATTTTCGGGGATAGCCCCAATTATTTTTTAGAAAGGAGACGCCGTTATGTTATTTTCTCTCAAAGAAAAGGGACAGGGTCTTGTTGAATACGCGATCATTCTTGCCCTTATTGCGATCGTTGTGATCGCCGTCATGAGCATTCTGGGCAAAAAGGTCAACAACACGTTTAACAGCATTCAGAGCTCCCTGCCTTCATAAATTGAAGGTCGCTGGAAACAGCCAAAAGATGCTTTATCGGTCGACGATAAAGCATCTTTCATTTAATCCATGCAGGCTGTCACAGTCGCGAATATCATACAGCGGGTGTCATATTCCCCACCAATCCCAGTTCAGGGGCAATTCTTCTCATAGCTGTGATTACGTTTGCCACGTGCTCCCACAACTCGATGCCAAATTCCTGCGCGGCATGTTCCATTTCAGATCGCGAAGTTCCCGCCGCAAAAGCCTTATCCTTCCACTTCTTTTTGACGGAAGAGGCTTCCAGGTCATACAATGAGCGTGAAGGACGCACCAGGGCCACTGCTGTGATCAGCCCGGTAATTTCGTCACAGGCACAAATGGCTTTGCGCCGCATCGTATCACGCGGCACGCTGTCGCGTAGATGATCGGCATGGCTTAGAATATCTTGGATGATATCCTCAGGGACGCCGCGTTCACGTAAAATGGGCGCGCCATCCTGCGGATGCTGATCAAGCGTCGGATGAATCTCCCAGTCAAAATCGTGGAGCAGGCCAATCAAGCCCCATGCTTCCACATCCTCACCGTATTTCTCGGCATAGAAACGCATCGCGGCTTCAACCGATAACATGTGCCGCACCAGACTTTCATTTTTCACAAATTCACGTACCAGGGCTAAAGCTTCAGCGCGGGTCATAAAAATCCTCTGCGTAGTAACAGCTTTCCTGACATAATGAGCCGGGGAAAAGTGCCGGGCAGATGCTGTCTTTTCATCCTGCTTACTTCAAAACAGCAGTCGAAGTCACCACAGCAGAATTAAACACTCGCCGAAATATCCAAACCATAGCGCACCGCCAGTTCATCGAGCAAACCTTCCACCTCATCCAACAGGTGATCAAGGCCACTCACACGATCCTCCATGCCAACCCCCGTCAGGCCCAAATCTCCACAGGCAGCGCGCCAGGCTTCCAGAGCGTGTTCAGGTAATACGTCTGCGGCAAGGGTCCAGGTTTGCAACTGCGGCCACAATGCGACGCGGGGATTATCGCCCGCCAGGATGGACTGTATGGCTTTCTGGTAATAATTCAGCCGTGCAGGATGGATCCGGCCGTCCACGCGGTTGCTTTCAGCTGCCGCCTCAAATGCGGACCTCCAGGCTGGCACCCACGAATTGAGCCTGGAGGCATCCAAATCCGACGCACCCAGCAGCCCATACAATCCCGTAACCATGCCTGGGCGCTGGGCAGTTTCTGCCCGGGCGGGAAAATCCAACAATAGACGGCGATCATGCAATGGCGGACCGGATAGTTCAGCTACGGCATTTACCGCGTGATATAACGATTTCAGGTATTTGAGGATGTCGCTGGGTGTGATGGTATCAGTAATCTCTAGCAATTCACGCCAGGTTTGCCGTGCTTGTGCAAGTAGCAAACGAGATCTGTGCAAAGCTGGCGCGGGCGCATTGAACTCAAACCCTGCTCGCAGACCAGCCTGCACAAATTCGAAAAACTTTTCTCGCTCAAACAACAACATAGGATCGTACATTTCCCAGCCCAGCCAGGGATCCAGCCGCAACTCACGCGGACGTTTGAATTCCGTCCGGGCGCGGTGACTGATGTCCACATGAAAATCGGGCGTCAACCTCACAAATTCTCGGCGGTGTTTTGGTTCAGCGGTATGAACAAAGATAATGTCAATATCTGTCGTGCCGCCCAGCATCGGGTCAGAGGCATCATTGGCCAGCGAACCTGTCAGATACGCGGCGACGATGTCGCGGTCGTTGAAGGCATGCTCCTGGGCGGTCTCTTTTGCAATTCGGATTAATGATTCGCGCGTGACTCGCATAATTTATCCTTGCTCCCAGCGCCGTCCCCGGCGGCGGGAGCGGGCTAGGGCAATGGTAACGGCTGTTGAAACGGAGGCAGGTTCAGGCTTTGTCTGATGCGGTTCTCAATGAGTTTCAAATGTTCAGAGTTTTGTAAAATGTTCAGGTTGTTCGAGTCAATCGTCAATACCGGCATATGGTCAAAAGGCTTTGAGTAGAACTCATCATAGGCAAGGTTGAGTTCATGGATGTAGGCGCGTTGCATCTGGCGTTCATATGTACGGTCACGCAGGGCAATGCGCTGCATGAGAGTGTCGGTGCTGGCCTGCAGATAGACAAGCAAATCGGGCTTTTGTATTTTTTCTGCAAGCGCTTCATGCACCTTGTAATACATGTCCAGTTCATCGCCCTTGAGGTTGATGCGCGCAAAAAGTGAATCTTTGGCAAAGGTGTAATCGGCGATCAAGTTTTTTCCCGTTGAAACTAGCTCCTGAATCGTACGGCGCTGCTGATGATAACGGCTCAATAAAAAGAAAATTTGCGTCTGGAAGGCATAGCGTTCGCGGTCACTATAAAAATCGGAAAGGAATGGGTTCTCTTCGAATACTTCCAGAATAATTTCGGCATGGAACACAGGTTGAAGCAGGCGGGCGAGAGTGGTCTTTCCAACTCCGATGACCCCTTCAATGGCAACATACATGAGCAGGCTCCCAGAGTAATGTCTGTTACCGCTTGTCTCCTTAATCAGTAAACTTTTCTATTGCTTCATAAACCAAAATTAAGACATGAAGTCTACAAATTATGCGGCACTCTGTAAGGATACCATAGGAAAGTATAGACGTACACAGGTAAACAGGTGCACAAGTGCAAAGTCAGAACGTATTTCCCTGTATACTTGCGCCATGCAATTGACCATTGAAAGCATCGAGATTCTGTTGTTGATTGCCGCGCTGGTTGCCATGTTGACTCAACGCGTGCGGCTGCCCTATACCATTGGATTGGTTGCGGCGGGAATCGTATTGGGGTTGTTAGCCTTTGTGCCTCAAATTGAGCTAAGCAGGGAATTACTCTTTACGGTTTTGCTCCCACCCCTGATCTTCGAAGCTACCCTGTTCATCCGCTGGCGGGAGTTGATGAAGAACCTGCCCGTGATTCTGGTTTTTGCAACTGTTGGCGTATTCATTTCCGCGTTGCTGACTGGTGCAGGTATGGTCTATTTTGCAGGCTGGACGTGGCAGAGCGCAGCCCTATTCGGCATCCTGATCGCGGCTACTGACCCCGTTTCGGTAATCGCCGCCTTCAAAGAGGCAGGTGTACACGGGCGTTTACGCTTGCTGGTGGAGGCAGAGAGCCTGTTCAACGATGCCGCGGCCGCGATTGGTTTTGGAGTTGTCCTGGCGATTGTGTCCGGCGAAATTGTTTCTGTGCAGGCGACCATTCTGAATGGCCTATGGTCCATTTTCGGTGGTTTGTTGATTGGGGCACTGGTTGCAGGGATCGCGTTGCTGCTTACCAACACGACCAACGATCATCTAATCGAATTGGTACTGAGCACCCTGGCCGCGTACGGGTCATTCCTGCTGGCAGAGGATTTCCATGCTTCGGGGGTGCTTTCCACACTCACGGCGGGAATCCTGATCGGCAACTTTGGTTTCCCAACCGCCTATACCGATAAAGGCCGCGCCTTCATGATGGATTTCTGGGAGTTTATGGCTTTCATTGCCAACTCGATCATCTTCTTTTTGATTGGCGTGCGCGAAGCCAACCAAAGCTTCTGGAATGCGATAGGGATGGTTTCCATTGCGATCCTGGTTGTAACCCTTGGGCGGGCTGCTGCCATTTACCCCTTAAGCATGCTTTTTCAAAAGTCCAGACTGGAGATAGAAAGAAATTATCAACATATCCTGTTCTGGGGTGGATTGCGCGGGGCCCTGGCGTTGGCCCTGGCTCTGGGCCTTCCACCAGAAATTGAACATCGTGAACAGATCATCACGGCCGCATTTGGAGTGGTTGCTTTCTCAATCTTTGTACAAGGCCTGACCATGACACCCTTGCTGAGGCAGTTACAACTTCTGCAAGGTCCATCGAACCCAAACATTAATACTGAGGAACTGGTTGATCGTCCGTAGGCTCTTTGCTTTTGAAAAGGCTTCGGTACTCAGCTACTTCCAGCATGGGCGGACGTTCAAGCTCGGCGATTTCCTCGACATCCAGAAAGTAGCCCTTGGAATCGTGCCGAATCAGTTTCATCGAGCGGTTAACATCCTCCAGCACGGCGCGGCCAAAACGCTTCTCCAGTCTGCGCATCACCGCTTGAATGATCGCAAAAGACATCTTGCTTAGCGCCTCCAGATGCTGGTTGTGATGGACGCGCTCCAGCAGATCCACCTGGGCAATGGCACTTAAACCGTAACGTTCATAAATATCAATCAATAAGCCAGTTTCTACACCGTAGCCTGAAAAGAACGGTGCCTGCTCCAGCGCAGCCCGTCTGCCCCCATATTCCCCGGAAAGGGGTTGGACAACACCCGAAAGTTCCGGATAAAACAAATTCAATAGTGGGCGGGCGGTTAACTCGGTAACCCGCCCCCCGCCCCCTGCCTGTATTTTTGAACCCACTTTCAAGGGCCGGCGATAAAACCCCTTGATGAATTGTATTTGCGGATTCTGTAACAGCGGACCGATCAGGCCGTATACAAAGCGTGGGTGAATGTTCACAATATCTGTATCGATCCACACAATAATGTCCCCGCGTGTCACAAACAAACTTTTCCACAGCGCTTCGCCTTTTCCTGAGCGGGCGCCCATATGTTCCAGCAAACGCTGATGAATGTAAACAGGAATGCCTTCCTTTTCAGCGATCTCACGTGTACGATCAACTGAATTGGAATCGATTAGCACGATTTCATCCAACAGCGGCGTTCTTTGCATCAATTCCGTTTTCATCATTCGAACGACCTTCCCCACAGTTTCTTCTTCATTCAAGGCAGGCATGGCTAAGCTGATGCTTAGGCCCTGCTGGCGTTTCGATTGCACCAGATCGCGCAGGTGATTAAACTCATCCGCGTGGAAAGTATTCTCCGCGAACCATTTATCCACCAGGATCGAAATTGCCTGCACGCCCGCGCTTTCATCATAGGCTGCGTAATGAAATGGGCGACCATTTTTGACTACAATTACCGTGCAAGGCGCCTCATGCAGGATACGGTCGGCTACAGGCCCCAGGGATACGGAACTCGAGTGCGGTTGGGCGGTGGTACCCAACACAATCACGTCCTTCTGCTTCGCGTGTTGCAGGATGACCTGAACCGGATCATCCGTGACTTCAAACTGCTTCTGCACTTCAGGCAATTGCTTTAGCACCCGATCCAATCCCTTGAACGCCGCATCCTTACTGCTGCCAGCTTCAGGAACTTCTGGTTTGCGGATGTGCAGAGTCGTCAATCCATGGGAGCGCAGACCCAGGCCAACCCTCAGTGCCAATTCCGCGTGTGGACCGCCTCTCACTGGCACCAATACCTGATTCGGTTTACTGGTGATTTTCCCTCGCACCAGGGCCACATTGCACGGCGGGCGGGTCAGCACATTACTCAAGGTGACGTGCAATGCTCTCAGGTGAGAATCAAACTCCAGGCACAGCAAGTCAGGTTTTATGTCCTGTAACAATTTTGAAAGTTCCTGCCACGGCTCATAAGAGACAATGACCTGCGATTTACTCGTGATGTGACTATCCCGACCAAAGATACGGAGTAGCTTTCGTAAGGAACGCGCGGCCACGGCTCCCGTACTTAACGACTGTTCCGGCGGTACAACCACCACTCCCACCAGGGTAACCTGCGCGTCAAAAAGACGTGCAATATCCAGCGCAGGTAGACCTGGTCCTTCATGTACTAATGGGACAACAATGTTGTGAATGGGCGTGAATTCGGAATGTCTGTTCATGCGTCCTTCCTTTCATAGCAACCTGTACGTCACCCTTTGTTGCAATTCGACATTGCAAAGCATACTGCGCTACAAGAGCGGCGCAATGTGCTGGCGATAGATCGCTTCCCAACGGAATGAGGCACGGGCGTGCATGGCGAGGCGCGCCGGGGAGGAGGATTGAAAATACCTGACAATCGGGTCAGCGACTTTGACCGGATCTGCATCAGGCGAAAAGTAGGTCACATCCTCACGGCCCAACTCGCGCAGCGGCTGAATGTCTGCGCAGAAAACTGGCAGGTGGCTGAACGCGGCTTCGATCAATGGGATTCCAAATCCCTCTTCACGGCTGGGGAACAAGAGTGCATCGGCAATGCGATAAAAATCGGCAACCACTTCATCAGGCAGGAAGGATTCCACAAGCTCAGTAAGAAAGTGCACTGAACCTTCCAGGCCCAACTGTGAGCGTAATTTTGCAAGCCGCTCGAGGTATTGGAAGTTCGCCCCATTATGTGGACCCAAGGGACCGGTCACCACCAGCACGGCTTGAGGGAATTGTTTTTTCACTTCAACCAGGGTATGCAAAGCGAGTTCGATATTCTTGCGGGGTGTCACGCGCACAGGTAATAACAGAATCGGCGCAGCTTCCAATAGGTTTGTTTTGGCAAGCAGGGCCTGGGTCTGCGATTCAAGTTTGTAGAAGCGTGAAGCGTCGACTCCATTGGGAACAACTTGAATGGAAGCGGGCTCGAGTCTCATCAAATCTGCTAATTCCTTCCGCCGCAATTCCGAGACAACCACATGCGTGGTGCCGCCCCAATCAGTTCGCAACAAATCCCAGGGGTACCCATCATGCAATTCGGGCATATAACGCGGCGTAGTCCAAGCCAGGTCATGATGCCAGAGAATCAAACGCGGAAGCTGCCCTGACACATGCAACTGGTACAGCGCGGCAGTCAAGGCGAGATTCTTATTCAATGAGCACACGTTGTGCGCGAACAGCACAGCTACGCCAACCAGTGCGGTCTGGAGTTGTTGGACCAGTTCACCAAGTAGCGATTCGAAATCCGCTGTTACTTCGCTGCGATCCAATTGTTTTTTTACGCAGGATACGGTCTCGTGTAGTGAATCAGCCTGAGGAATGGTCATTAATGGAATCTGCTCATTCAGTGATTCACCGCGCCCGGCAATCAAGCGGACAGAATGTCCATCTGCAGACATCAGCCGCGCATGATGGGCGATGACGCTTTCCACGCCACCTACAATGGGTGGGACAGAGTAGTGCAAAATAGCGATGTTCACACCTGGTATCCCAGACAATCTGCGAGAATGGCTTCCAGACGGCGTTGAAGAACCGTGTAAGAGAAATAGCGTTTTGCAAGCTGATAGTTCTCCTCCGCCCATTCGTGCATACGGGTGGAATTTCTCAAAATCTGGCGAACCATTTCAAGCGTGCGATTACTGATAAAACCATCGAACCAGACCGTCCGAAACCCTTTCGGCTTGATGTCCACTTCATAAATGGAGTAATTATTCACCAGGATCAGGCGGCGGTAATACACAGCCTCCAGAAAGGCGTTGCCAAAGCCTTCGATGGCAGACGGATACGTGACCAGGTCGGCATGCGGGTACACATCGCCCAGGGTGAAAATCTTTCTGCCATCGGGTGTGAGACCGCGCTGGTCCTGCACCAGGTCCGATTCAAAGCGGACGGTCACATTCAATAAGTCAGCGTATTCGCGCACGCGCTGTTCGTAGTCGTTGCCCTCATCGCCGGAGGCATGCGAGATGATGAGTTTGGCGGGCAGGTCGAGCCGGCGCATCAGTTCGATGGCATGTTCAATACCCTTGCGTTGAATGACGCGCGTGGGTTGCAGGAAAAAGTATTCGCCAGGCAGGATGCC
>Ga0075421_100011103_pt1 | contig 11153 bp, 11 predicted proteins | sample SoiMetdeltSBSDD5_FD_75292 | JGI IMG/M metagenome (GOLD analysis project Ga0075421, IMG submission 75292) | Bulk soil microbial communities from a Populus tree surrounding site in Tennessee, USA - Soil MetaG P. deltoides SBSDD5 | ecosystem: Environmental > Terrestrial > Soil > Tree plantation...
GGCGTGAAGCTTCCCGAGAAATTAGGTATTGCCGGCGCGCAAGGCGGCGTAATCGTGACGAAGGGCGGTCTGATCTTTGCAGGCTGTGGTGATTCGGCCGTTCACGCGATCGACAAAACGACGGGTAAGGATCTTTGGACATTCCCACTGCCGCGGCGCACGACAGCGACACCAATGACTTACCTGGGCAAGGATGGCCGTCAGTACGTCGTCATCGCGACCGGAAACGGAGCGGATGCGGTGCTGCTGGCTTTTGCGCTGCCCACGTCATAAGACTGTGCGCATGGTTGTCGCGAAATTCATGTCCCTGAGCGTGCGAATATCTGTATGTCTGGTGGTAGGCGTATCCGCAACTGCGACCTCCGCAATCGTACAATCGCAATCTCAACAGGATTGGTACATCATCAGGACTCTTTCGGAGAACGCTTCGCCGAACGGAATTGCGATCGGCCCGTCAGGAGAGATTTACATCACATCAGGGAAGGAGCAGATCTTACGGTCGGACGACGCTACGACTTTTACAGCGATCGCAGGACTGAAACATCAGCTGCGGATTCCCGTGGATCCGTCCTACGACCCCGGACCGTTATTCTCGGGAGATGGCGGCCCGGCTCTCGATGCATACATCGACGGCCCAACAGGTATTGCCATCGGGGATGACGGGACAGTCTACTTTACGGATTCGCGCAACCATCGGATTAGACAAATCCTGAAGAATGGAACAATCGAAACGATTGCAGGTACCGGCGAAGCGGGGTTCGGCGGAGACGGCGGGCCTGCACAAAGTGCCAAGCTAAATCACCCAAAGGGTCTGTCCATCGACAAGATCGGGAATTTGTACGTTGCGGATTCGGGCAACAATCGCATTCGAATGATCCAGCCAAAAGGAAGAATCCTTACGGTCGCGGGCAACGGGAAAGGCGGGTACAGCGGAGATGGACGTTTCGCGACCAAAGCGAGTTTACGCGCGCCCTATGGAGTATGCGTGGACGCTCTCGGCGTCATATATATTGCAGACACTGGCAATCTTCGAATACGGAAAGTTGATCAATCTGGAATTATTCGTACGATCAGCGGAACCGGCAAAAAGGACATTAACGCCGAAAGCGGTCTCGCGACAAGAGCTCGGCTATTTTCGCCTGAATCAGTAGCCGTTGATGCCGTGGGAAACATTTTCATCACCGATTGGGTAAACGGCGTTCGCAGGATCTCACCGGACGGGATCATCAAGACGATTGCTGCAGAACAAATCCAAGGTGGCAGCGATTGGGGCAATGGCGGACCGGGAACGGCGAAGACGTTATATTCAAGCACTATCGCCCTCGTCTCGAATGGAAGTATCTACACTAATCACCGCGGACAGTTAATGCTTCTTACTCCCAATCCACACTAATGGGCAACTAGCGAAGGCTGATGTGTACCGACAGTCCACGTCGGTCTTTCGTGAGGATGGGCGACAGTCCGATTTGCGGCGGTCTGGGCAAGGATGTCGGCGCTTGAAACGCCGGTTCCATTTTCTTGATTGAGAAGTCGATTAGGGCTCCAGCCGTGACCCCGATTGCCACTCCGCCGACCAGGCCGGCAGGCACAGCGTTGCCTGTGCATTCACCATTGCGCGGACCGCAGGCCGCGTTCGCGAGTAGCGCTCCCGTCAAGCCGCCGGCGCTGATGCCGATCAGAGCGCCATTCCACCACACATCTTTTCGACGTCGTTGGATGTTTCGAATTTGCGTTTGATCGAACTCGAGAGTAGTGCCGGCCGCTCGGACGCGCACGGATTTGGACGAAACTTCGACGATGTTGCCTTTCAATGTCGAGCCGTTCTGTTCGGTGACAATGACTTCTTCGCTGTATCGAAGTACGTCTCGCAGATCTATGATTGTTCGAGCAGGGATGCCCGGAACCGTCGCGTTCGGTTGCGCAGTCAACGTTGTCGTGCTACCCGGACGATATACGACAGACGTTTTGCGAATCGACGCGTCAACGACCGTGCCAAGCAGCATGCCCAGACCGGTGTTGAAGGCAACGGTGCCGATATCTGCCGTCCTGCATGAACTGTAATGCGAACAGTCGTAGGCGACCTGGGCAACGCCGGTACCAACTCCTACGGCGGCGCCGATCAACCAGCCGTTTCGCAAGGAGTCGCGCAGCCGCTGACGCACTTCGACAACGCTCGTCTGGGAGAATCGCTGCGTCCGGCCGTCTAGATTGACCGACAGGGCATCACCGGACAATTGCTGCAGCGTCCCGCGACGCGACTTACCACCACTTTCTCTGATCGTGATCGTGTCGCCGGGTTTTGCAAAGAATCGCAGTTCCTCGAATGAACCTGCGGGCTGGACTTGGGCGCGCAGGGGTGTGAGCGTGGCCATCCACAGGATTCCTGTCAGCGCCGCGTTTCGGAGTCGTTTTGGCATAACGGCTCCAGTGTCTTGCGCGGTCACCCCTATGGCAAAGCGTTTCGGGGGTTATTTATCGGCCGGAGGACGGTTGACGAGTGGAACCAGGCTAACAGCAATGGTGATCAATTCGAGTGGTTCGACCGGTTTTGAAACGTGCATCTGATAGCCCGCCATTAAAGCTTTGATGCGATCCTCGATCCGAGCCAATGCCGTCAGAGCAACGGCCGGTATCCGGCTGTGGCGATCCTGCCTGATGGTGCGGATCAGGTGATATCCGTCCTCATCTGGCATGCCAATATCCGAAACGAGCAATTCGGGAGACCAATTGTCGAATATCTCCAAAGCTTCTTTAACCGAACGCGCTGTTTGAACGATTGCACCGCACTCATTGAAGACGAATGCAAGCATTTCGGTTGTGTCGGGTTCATCGTCGACGATGAGGATTTTCAAACCTACGAGGTCTTCGCGAGCCTTCAGTTCGGTGTGGAGATTGGATTTGTGAAGCTGCGGCTGGGCTGTTTCACGTTGCACGACGCTGATCGGCAGCTTGACACAAAAAGTCGTGCCTTGTCCCTGACCTTTGCTGAAGACCGACACAACGCCGCCATGCAACTCGACGAGTGATTTGACGATCGCGAGACCCATTCCGAGACCGCCACGAGCTCGCGTGATTGAAGAGTCGGCCTGCGAAAACCGATCAAATACTTGTGGCAGGAATTCGGCTGAAATGCCTATGCCGTTATCACTGATGTACAGTTCCACCTGCGATTCCACACGACGGAGCTCAACGGTGACAAACCCATCACGTGGGGTAAATTTGATCGCATTCGACAGCAAATTCCAGATGACCTGCTGCAGTCTCTCGGAATCTCCGAGGACGGGTCCGGCTCCCGAACTGATGATCGATTCAATCCGGATTCGTTTCGCTTCCGCGGCGGGACGAACAGCTTCGACCGCAGCGGCGATTACCGCGGAAAGGTCGACGGTTCGCAGGTCGATGCGAAGCTTTCCGGAGACGATGCGCGAAATGTCCAGGAGGTCTTCGATGAGCTGAGCTTGCGATCGCGCATTTCGATCGATGGTCTCGAGGGCTTTTTCCTGGCGTTCGGGCGGGAGCTGCCCGGTCAGCAGCATCCGGCTCCATCCCAGTATTGCGGTTATCGGCGTCCGAAGTTCATGGCTGATCGTTGCGAGGAATTCGTCCTTGGCGCGGCTGGCGGCCTCCGCTTGTTGTCTCGCCTGCTCGGCCTGCCATCGAGCTTCATGCGCCTGCATAAGCACTTCTCTCTCACGCGCCTCCGCAACCTTTCGGTCTGTGATGTCCCGGGCAATCTTCGACGCGCCAACGATGCGTCCCAGTGAATCCTTGATCGGCGAAACGGTGAGGGCGACGTCGATAATCTGTCCGTCCTTACGAACGCGCTGCGTTTCATAGTGCTGCATGCGCTCACCGCGCCGGATGCGAGCCAGGATTTGAGGCTCTTCATCCGGGTGATCGGACGGAACCAACATGGCGATCGGTTTGCCGATCATTTCGCTGGCGGAATATCCATACAGTCTTTCGGCGGCGGGGTTCCAGCTGGTCACGACACCATCCAGATCCTTGCTGATGATGGCGTCCTCCGCGGAATCGACAACCGCGCCGAGGAACGATTCGGCGACTTCCGCAGTGTGCCAGCGTCTTCGCTCGGTAATGTCGCGCACAATCTTGGAAGCGCCGACAATCCGACCAATGCGATCTTTGATTGGGGAGATCGTCAGCGAAACGTCGATGATTACTCCGTCCTTGCGCCTGCGCTGCGATTCGAAGTGTTCGACACGTTCTCCGCGGCGAATGCGCGACAAGATCTGCTTTTCTTCGTCACCGTGGCCGTCCGGAATCAAAATGGAGATCGATTGTCCGATCATTTCTTCGGCGGTATATCCGAAGAGTTTTTCTGCGGCGGGGTTCCAACTTGTGACGATGCCGTTCATGTCTTTGCCGATGATTGCATCGTCGGCCGAAGAAACGATGGACGATAAGAATAGCTGATCGCGTTCGGCCCTTTCGTGCCGTTTTCGGTCCGAGATGTCGCGGGCGACCTTAGAAGCACCAATCACGCGCCCCATCCGATCTATGATCGGCGAGACAGTCAGAGATACATCGATGACGCGTCCGTCCTTCCGCAGTCGCTGGGTCTCGTAATGCTGGATACGTTCTCCCCGCCGGACGCGTTCGAGTATCTGGGGCTCTTCGTCGGCGTGATCCGACGGGATCAGAATCGTCCCCGATTTGCCGATAACCTCATGGGCCATGTACCCGAATAGTCTTTCGGCCGCACCATTCCACGTCGTAATGATGCCGTCCAGGTCCTTACTGATAATGGCGTCCTCGGCGGACGCAATGACCGCTTCCAGGAACGACTGATCGCGCTCGGCGCGCTGGAGCCGATTACGTTCCGTAATATCGGTTCCAAGCCATAACAAGCCGCCCAGTCGACCCGTGGTGTCGCGCACGGCAGCCACTCGCAACGACACGTTAACTAAACGGCCGTCCTTGCGCACCCACGCGGCTTCGTATCCTTTAATAACTTCACCGGCGTTGACGCGACGTGAAATGAACTCCAATTCGTCAGGTTGGTCCGGGGAAATGATTTTTGAAATCGAGCTGCGGATCATCTCGTCCGAGGTGTACTGGACCATTTTGGTTGCTGCGGGATTCCAGACGGTGATTGTCCCGTCGAGAGTTGTGGCGATGACGGCAACGTCCAGCAGGCGTACGATTTCCGCAATATTTAAAGGCAGACTGTGGCCATTCAGGCGTCCGTCGTCCTCACGTTGTGTTGACATTTAGCCTCAGATCCCTTTATCCAGCCTATACCTTATAAGCAAGAAAATGCCAGAGGCCGTCTTACACGGGGTTACGAGGTCTTGTTGTTTTTCCTGGCGGTTAAGGCTGACGCCGGAAGGTCCCAAGCTGATTGTCGGGGTCTATAATCCCGGATACAGAATCGTCGATTGATGTTCGCAACGGCGCTGCTGCTGCAGTCCATTCTTTGGGCGATTTCATGGCAGGTCATTTCCGTCGTAGATAATAGGCGGACAATCGTGCTGATCTGGTGTTGTGACAAAGGTTGTCCTCTTCGCGACATGTCAGCGATCCTCCAGATGCAATTTGCGTCTTTCCTATAGGCAGAGTTGAATCTTAGTCGAGTCGCTTTGTCAAATCTGTGCCCCATCGCACAAACTCTGGCGTTGTCATCGAGTCGATTATTCCGAACGGTTGCCGCTCATCGGTGACAACGTGTCCCTTCGGTAAACAAAAAGCGAGCCTGGCGTGAAGCGAATTGTAACTAAGTCGTTGGAATCGACGACGTGTACGTCACACAGGTGTGCATATCCGGAACTTGTCGTGCCATTCTTTCATGGTCATAGGCGCGATATCCGCTCCGAGGAGGGCAGAATGCAAGCGACAGCGCCGAAAATCAGTAACCGACTTACGGAAATCTATCCGGACCTACCAAACCTGCTGCCTGAACTGAGGCTAATTGGAACGCTCATGAAGTTTCCAAAACGTCAGAAGGTGTTCTCCCAGGGAGAGCCGTCGGATGCTATCTATTTCATTCAGTCTGGAAAGGTGAAAATCAGCTCGGTTTCGTTGGACGGGAAGGAGGCGGTACTGGCAGTGTTGGGGTTTCCAGCATTTTTCGGCGAAGCTTGTCTGGCAGGCCAAGCGCGTTGGCTCAGCAGTGCCGTAGCTATGGAACCCTTGACTGTTCTGCGCATAGAAAGACCGGTTATGTTAGAAAACTTGAGAGATCGCTCCCAGGTCTGCAGAATGATGGCGGCCAGCCTGTTGATTCGAATTCTCCGCCTCGAAGAAGATGTCCGCGCTCACTTTTTCTACGATCATACCCAGAGGTTAGTGCGGGTTTTGCTGAGACTTGCCCAATTGCACCAGCACAACGGCTCGCCGGATGTCGAGATGCCGCGCTGGCCGCATGAAACGCTAGCCAAAATGGTGAACGCATCCCGCTCTCACATTACAAGGATCATGAATAAGCTCAGGAAGTCCGGAACGATCGAGTATGACCGGACGCTGATCGTTAAGACGAAACGGTTGGCGCCAATGTTGCGCGATTAACCCGTTTGTGTCGGCGATCGCAACGTACGTCGAGAGGAAGCACATGGAGAAAATCAAAATCGAGCAGCACAGCTTTATGGGGATGCTGTGGTTCGGCGCCTGGTTGTTTACAATCGGATTCCTGCAACTAACTTTTTGGAAAGGTTTTTTGGCCGTCGTTCTATGGCCTTACTATCTTGGCCTCTATCTCCGTTTAAGCTTTCATTAAACAGTTAGAGTCCACCAGTAGGCGAAAGCAACGTTCCGAGCCTTGCTTGAATCGCTTGAGATGCGCCGAACCTCTCTGCCGCGTCGGCCAGCCTCTCGAGGTGGCGGTCGGCCAGGAGCTCCATCTTCTTGCGCAAAATGTGGGCGGGCCCGTCAATGGGCGCTGTTAATCTCCGGTACACCTCATCGATTTCGGAAGCCTCGAGTTCGATGGCAAGGTCGAAAGCATCGTCTAGCGGCAGAGCCGTCGCCATCAGACTGGTTTCCAACCCGTTAAAAAAGGTGTTTAGCCTGTCAACCTGATCTCTGTCGGGCATTTCTGCGGCAAACACAGCGGCCTCTCGTCAATACTGAAGCGTAATAGTTGGGTCTCGCGTCGTACCTGGCCGGTAAAAACCCGGATCTTATGCAAGGTGGTTGTTTGGTGCACTTCGTGCGTGAAACTATCTCGATGGGTTATGCGTGGGGCCAACAACGTGAAGGTCTGGATTCTTAATCGCCTGATTAATCCTTTCGTTAAGGCAGTGCTTCGCTCGCCAGTGCACGGCCTGCTCAGCGGGTCTCTCGTTCTCTTGACATATAGAGGACAGCGAACTGGGCAGCGTCACAGCCTGCCGGTCATGTATGCGCAGCAGCAAGCTGAATTGATCGTCTTCGCGGCCTGGCCGCGGGAAAAGACATGGTGGCGCAATCTACTTGCGGCGGCACCGGTGGACGTGATCCTTCGAGGCCGTCGCCATTCAGCCACGGCCGAGGCCGTTCTTGAAAACGAGGGAGCCTGGCGCACAGCCTGGGATAGTTATATATCGAAGTTTCCGAAGGCAGCTTTGGCTCGAAAGCAGGGTGACGACCCGGTTTTCGTGCGAATTACTTTGGCATGAAGCCTGCGACACGTTAAGAGGAAGACGTCGAGCAGGAGGAATATATGAAGACGGGACAGACGGTTACGGGGCTGGGTTTGTATGCGACCGCCTGTTGCAACGAGGAATTAATCTTCGACACAGGCGATGTTTTCTCGAGCTGTCCCCAGTGTAGTTACTGGTGCTTATGGGAACTTGAAGAGGAAATAGTTAGCCAGGACGAATTGGAACGTCTGGATGGCATGGCTGCGTGACGTGACCTAAGAAGAGCCGGATTGTCGTTAGGAGAACGGCTATGGGCGTGATTCTTGCGGCGGCGGTACTGCTCGCACAGATATGGGGTGGCCCGAGCGAGTATCGGGTTCAACCAGGGGATTCACTGGCGAGCATAGGTGCTCGACTCGGCGTCGACGTCAAGGTTCTCGCTGAATTGAACGATTTAAAAGCCTCGCAGCGCCTCGTGCCCGGAAGCGCGTTAAAGATAGAGAATACGCACATTATTTCGTCATCGCCGGATGCCGACATTCTGATTAACGTTCCGCAGCGCATGTTGTTCTTCTTTAAAGCTGGGCAGTTTTCCCGCGCTTATCCCATCACGGCCGGCAAAGCAAGTTGGCGGACCCCGCTTGGAGACTTCACAACAGCCACCATGGAGAAAAATCCGACCTGGGACGTTCCGCCATCGATACAAGAGGAGATGCGACGCGCCGGAAAGCGAGTCCTGACGCGGGTTCCGCCCTCTCCGGAGAATCCGCTCGGTAAATACTGGATTGGACTTAGCATTTCAGGTGTCGGCATTCACGGTACGAACTCACCCAGCAGCATCTACCGGCTCGGCAGCCACGGCTGCATCCGCTTGCATCCCGACGACATTGAGGACCTTTTTGCTCGAGTACAAACCGGAGTGCGCGGCCGCATCATTTACGAGCCCGTTCTGCTGACCGAAACCGACGGTGAGGTTCTCCTTGAGGTTCACCCGGACGGATACAAGCTCGTTCGGGACATGTTGGCTCGCGTCGAAGCGTTGGCACAGGCCCGCGGCCTGGCCGACACAATAGATTGGTCACTTGTCAAAGAAGTTATACGCAAGCGCGATGGCATTGCGCATAACGTGGCGCGTTATCAAATCCACTCTGGACGAAATTAATTTCGGCAACGCGTCGTTCCCACCCATTCCTGACATTTCGTCGCTAACGCTTGGTTCAGACCTGTCGGTGAGACGGCTCTTCGAGCGAGGCTAGTCCCCTCCTTCGCGAAGGAGGGGACTGCGCTTTCCTCAACTATCGTCATGCACCCGACACATTGCGGTCGTTTCACGCTTTTACGAAAACATCGGCGACATACCTTCAATCTGTTTGCGAGCTCCGGGATCCAGGCGTTCTACCGTGTCGAGGAAGTTGGGGTGTGTCATTCCCGAACCCAGATACGTCCAGCGGTTGGCTTGAAGTTGAACGTCGATGAACTGTTTGCGCTCGTCTGAACTGAGCTGTCGTCCAGTGGTACGTTGAAAGGCGTCGAGATCGAATTCCACCTGCTGTTTCAGGCCACCGTCGATGAACGCTCCAATTTCGGCGTATTCGCCAATAGCTTTCTTGATCTCTGCATCGGTGCGGTCAGCTGCGAGCGCCTCGACCATCAAGGTGTCCAATTTTGCGTGCTGGGATTCCTCCAGCCAGTGATGTCTCAACAGACTCTTGAATTGTGGATCGAGGGTCGTGGAATCCTTAACGCTGCCTTCGTAATGCGCCTGCGTCATCCATTCGATTTGCAAAATCACCAACGCGACGGCGAGCGGGTCATGTGCAAGCACAGCCTTTGCGATCGCCGAAGGCGGCCCTATCACCGCGCAACTGATGCCAAACCCGCGCTCAAACTCCTCACGGAAATACTTAAACAAATGAATATGTTTCGCTTCTTCCCCGGCGAATTTGAGAAGAGCTCGCGTCCGATAGTCGTCATTGTCGAGAACCGGCCTGGCGTGGTCGAGAATGTACGGAAGAATGAACTCTTCCACGACTCCAAAGATGTTGAGGTACGAATTGCCTCGAATTTGATTGAGCTTGAGACGTTCGACCGGCGTCAGGAACTGCAGGGCGGAAGTTCGCGCCAGCGACTCCGGCATGAACGGCAGCTCAAAGTTGAGCGGCTTATCGGGACCGATGATATCTTCGACGCGCCAGTTGATTTTATCGGACGCGGCCAGGGCAGACTGATAGCTGTAATTGCGCGAATTGATGTTTCGGACGGGCGTTGCAATCATTTTTAATTGCTCCTTTCTACCGGTAAGCGAGATTCGCGGTGAGAATTGGCAAACAAAACACACATGCGCCGTACTTCTAAACCAACGAAAACCGACGTACAGGCTGTAATCAGCGAACTGAAAAGGCTTGGAACAGCTAAGACCCGCGATGGCTTCAAACGCTATGGAATTGAAGTTAAGAAGGCGTTTGGCGTGACCATGAATGACATTCAAAAGCTCGCGAAAGCTGTGGGCTTGAGTCACGAGCTTGCGCTCGAGCTTTGGAAAACTGAATGGTACGAAGCTCGTTTACTCTGCGCGTTCGTGGACGAAGCCGATCGTGTGACGCCCGCACAGATGGACCGATGGTGCCGCGACTTCGACAATTGGGGCATCTGCGACACGGTTTGTTTCAAGCTCTTCGATCGAACGCCTTACGCTTTCGACAAGATCAAACAATGGGCCAACCTCACGCCGGAGTTCGCAAAACGCGCCTCGTTCGCGCTGCTGGCGAGTGTCGCACTGCACGACAAACAGGCCGGCGATAAGCTGTTTATTGACAGTCTGGCGTTGATCGAGCAGGCCGCAGCCGACGACAGAAACTTTGTAAAGAAAGGCGTAAGCTGGGCTTTACGGGCTATCGGTGGCCGGAATGCTCAACTCCACGAAGCCGCCGTTGGGCTTGCCCGGCGTTTGTCGGCTTCTACGGAACCCGCAGCTCGCTGGGTTGGAAAGGACGTTCTTCGCGACCTCACCCGGCGGTTGATGGTCCGTAGAGTTGCTGCTCGAGCAGACCGGTCGGCCAACTGACTGCGCATTTCGGCATCCGGTGTGCTTGAGAGCACATTAGGAGGTCCAAGGCCGGTGGGCCGTCAGGCCGCCACAACGACACGATCACGCTCCCCCGCTGGTTTAGTCATCGCGCTGATAACACTCGGGAGTGGTCTCCTGAATGTGTATTCAGTGATCGGGCCATCATTGCCCGAGCGTCACGCGATCCTTCGAACCGTCTTTCCCCTGGAATTCCTGCACCTCTCGCGGTTTGTCACACTTCTGCTCGGATTCACCCTCGTCATTCTTTCGATCAATATCTACAGGCGCAAGAAACGGGCGATGGTTCTGGGGGTAGCGCTCTCGGCGCTCTCCGTGGTCTTTCATCTCACCAAAGGACTCGACTACGAGGAGGCTTTGCTTTCGGTTATCCTCCTGGTCGCACTGATCCTGGCGCGCCACGAATTCAGGGTTCGCAGTGGAGTTCCTAACTTTCAGGACGCAGTCGCGAGACTGAGCGCCGCCGTTGCGTTGACGCTCAGTTACGGGAT
>Ga0075421_100011105_pt1 | contig 11151 bp, 12 predicted proteins | sample SoiMetdeltSBSDD5_FD_75292 | JGI IMG/M metagenome (GOLD analysis project Ga0075421, IMG submission 75292) | Bulk soil microbial communities from a Populus tree surrounding site in Tennessee, USA - Soil MetaG P. deltoides SBSDD5 | ecosystem: Environmental > Terrestrial > Soil > Tree plantation...
AAAAAAATCTCGCCTGACATGTCGATCAGGCGGCTGGTCGCTCGTCGTGTCGATAGAGCGCCCGGACGGCGACGTGCCCGAGCCGGTCGGTCTCAGCAGTATAAAAAAGTGCGTTGCACCAGAGGGATACCGATCATGAACACGGTTCTCGTCACCACCCAGATCGTCGCCTACGGCGTCGGCATCGTCTCGGCGTCGCTCAACATCGCGGTGCTCGTACGCCGTCACGCCAAATGGCGCCGCCTGCGCATCGGCCGCGCGAAGGTGCCGCAATAGCTGACCATGAAGCCTGCCCGCCCTGCAGCCGACCGCTGCTCAGATCAGCCCGAGCTCCGCGAGGTCCTTGCGCAACTTCGGCGGCATCTCGGCGACGCCGGTCGCGGACAGCAGCCCGAGGTCCTCGGGAGCCTCGTCCTCGGTCAGGTAGCGCCAGCCCTGGAAGGGGCGTCGCGGCACCGGGCGCACGGCAACCAGCTCGTTCCCGAGGATCAGCATGCAGCAGGGCGTGCCGTCCTCCTTGTTGCCTTCCGTGATGTCGAGCAGGGGCTGGCGCACCTGCACGATGCCCCTGATGACCCAGTAGAGCGAGCCGCCCGCCAGCAGCTCCTCGCGCCGCTTGGGCGTCTGGAAGGTGCGGTGGAAGAGCTGGGGGCGCTTCTCGCCGGCCTTGCGGCGCTGTTTGAGGCGCTCGACCTGCCAGGACGCCAGGTCCTCGATCGATTCGCACCCCACGCACAGCTTGATCAGATGCAAGGTCATGCCCGCCTTCCGCGCCAGGCCAGCTCCACACCTGCCTGCGAGCATAACGCCTATCACCCCCTGTGGGCTGCCGTCATGTGGGGCGGCATGAACAGGAATCTTGTCGCAAGCCAACCGTAGGTTGGGTCGAGCGCAAGCGAGACCCAACATCCACAAGCCGTTTGCGTTGTGTTGGGTCTCGCTCCGCTCGACCCAACCTACGCCGTCTACGTTCTCCGATCATTGCGCTGCGGTGACCAGGATCTCGACCAGGTCCTTGTCAGCCAAGGCGGCGCCGATGCAGGCGCGCTGCGGCGGGTTGGCGAGGTCCAGCCACTCGTTCCAGGCGCGGTCCATCTCGGGCTTGCCGCCCATGTCGGTGATGTAGACCGTGACGCGCAGGATGCGCGACTTGTCGGAGCCGGCTTCCGCGAGCGTGGCGTCGATCTGGGCCAGCGCGTCCCTCGTCTGCTCGTAGAGCGGGGCGGACTTGTTCTTCGCGGTGGCGACCGCATAGACGATGCCGTTGTGGGCCACGGCACGGCAGCGGGTTGGCACCGTCCCGGGAAAGCGCTTGATCATGAGGCCTGCTCCTTTGGGTTCATTGTACGGGCGTCAAAATCGCTGCGCCTTGCGCCGAGCATCCTACTCCGCCAGCATCGCCACCAGCGCGCCCTGCACCACCTGCTCACCCTCCTTGACGGCTACGCGCTCCACCACGCCGTCGCGCGGGGCGTGGAGGACGTGCTCCATCTTCATGGCCTCCACCACGGCGATGCGGTCGCCCTTGGCGACGGCCTCGCCCGCCTTCACGAACACCTTGGCCACGCGGCCGACGATGGTTGCGCGGATGCTGGCGCCGTCGCCGGCCGCGTCCGCCGCGTCGGCCTCGTAGGTGGGCCAGGTGAGCTCGGTCTGGCGCATGTCGTGCAGGACGTAGAGGGGGTTGGAGTCGCCCGCCAGGTGCATGCCGTAACGGTAGGGAGGCTCCTCGGGGTGCACGACGGAGCCGCAGGCGGCGCCCTCCAGCTCCGGCAGGCTGACGCGCGGGCCGGCGGCGCTCCATTCCACCTTCGCCTTGGTGGGTACGCCGTCCGCGAGCACGATGAAGCTCTGGCTGCGCGGCCCGCCGAGCTGGAAGCCGTCATGGGCGTTCCAGGACGAGTATCCGTCGCCCCACGACTGGCTGGCGCGCAGGGAGGCGAGATCGTGATGAGCGCGCCACAGCATCTCAGTAACGCCATAGGCGATCGCGTTTGGGTTGGGCGAGACGGCGGTGAGGCTTGCGCCCTCGCGGCCGATCAGCCCGGTGTCCATGCTGCCGGCGGCGAAGGCGGGGTGGGTCAGCAGCGCGTGCAGGAAGGCCGCGTTGGTGCGGGGGCCGGCCACAAGGGTCGTACGAAGGGCGTGGCCGAGGCGCTCGATCGCGGTGGCGCGGTCCGGCCCCGCGGCGATCAGCTTGGCGATCATCGAGTCGTAGTAGGGCGAGATCGCCGAGCCCTGCTCGACGCCACTGTCCACGCGGATGCCCCCGCCGGACGGCGGGTCGAAGCGCAGGATCGGACCGGTGGAAGGCAGGAAGCCGCCCGCCGGGTCCTCCGCGCAGAGACGCGCCTCGACGGCGTGGCCCGACATGGCGATGCCGTCCTGCCTGAGCGGCAGCGGCTGGCCGGCGGCGACCCGGAGCTGCCACTCGACAAGGTCGAGGCCGGTGATCGCCTCCGTTACCGGATGCTCCACCTGTAGGCGCGTGTTCATCTCGATGAAGTACCAGGCCGAGTCGGCTGTCAGCGGGCCGCCCTCCACCAGGAACTCCACCGTTCCGGCGCCCTCGTATTCCACCGCCCTGGCGCAGGCCACGGCCGCCTTGCACATGCGCGCGCGCAATTCGGGCGGCATGCCGGGGGCCGGCGCCTCCTCGATCACCTTCTGGTTGCGCCGCTGCAGCGAGCAGTCACGCTCAAAGAGATGCACCACGTTGCCGTGCCGGTCACCGAACACCTGCACCTCGATGTGGCGCGGGTTGACGATCAGCTTCTCCAGCAGGACACGGCCGTCGCCGAAACTGGCCTCCGCCTCGCGCCTGGCGCTCTCCAGCGCCGCGGCCAGGTCCTCCTCGCGCTCGACGAGCCGCATGCCGCGCCCGCCGCCGCCGGCGACGGCCTTGATCAGCACGGGAAAGCCGATGCGTCCGGCCTCCCCGGCGAGCGTTTTGGCGTCCTGTTTGCCGCCCGCATAGCCAGGCACCACCGGCACGCCTGCCGCCGCGGCGATCGCCTTGGCCTCGGCCTTGCCGCCCATCCGCCGCATGGCCTCGGGCGACGGCCCGATGAACACGAGCCCGGCCTTGCGCACGGACTCGGCGAAGTCGGCGTTCTCGGCCAGGAAGCCGTAGCCCGGGTGGACGGCCTCCGCTCCGGTGGCCTTGGCCGCGGCGATGATCTTGTCGCCGCGTAGGTAGCTCTCCGTCGCCGGCCCCGGCCCGATCTCCACCACCTCGCCGGCGTGCCGGGCATACGGCGCCCCGCGGTCCGCCTCGGAGACGACCGCAACGGTCCTCATCCCGAGCCGGTGCGCCGTGAAGACAATGCGTTGGGCGATCTCGCCGCGGTTGGCGATCAGGAGCTTGGTGAACATGGAGGCAAGCTTATCGGGGTCCCTTCTCCCCGCAAAGCGTTCGCAAAGTGGGGAGAGGGAGCCTTACCGTCCGCCCCAGTGCACGAAGCTGCGCTCGGCCAGCAGAAGCGGAAAGAGCAGGTCGAGGCCGTGGGGCGCCTTGCGTTCATGACGCCGTCAGCCACGTTGAACAGATCACCAGGATGGCCGAAGGCCGCCACCGAGATTGGGGGTGAGAGGGTAGGGATCCCTCCGGGCGGACTGCCTCCGAATGGGCGGGCCGGATGAGAGTGCAGAGGAGCCACGGGGGCAGCTCCTCTGCAGCTTTGCGACCGGAACAACGGAGAGAAAGGAGACCCGGTGTGTTTCCCGCACCTTCTGCGCAGCGGAGGGGCAATGACGGACTGCGGCAGAAAGGAATCCGAGCACCGGGTCTCTCCGTGACACGGCGGGGTAGCTCGTGCACGGTGACTTCACGATAGCCGATTATATGAGAACTGACTGTCACAGTTCAGCAACAGGCAGCCATAAACTGATAATAAACTGACAATTGTTGGTGGAAGTTTATCAGAATTCGGGTGAGCTATCCACCCTGCCGGGAAGGAATGCCGCAATCAGGCGACCGCCCGCGGCCGCTGGATGTCGGCTGGAACGCGCTTGCCGAGCTGAAGAAAGGACGAGCCAGGAGGCCTTGTCGGCCCGCGTCACGCGCAGGGCCATGTGTGCCACCCGTGCGTACCACTCGGGCGGTCGAATTTTCCTGCTATGTCGGGTACTTAAGCGAAATCAGCAACTTGCTGCGACAATGGTGCCCAGGGGGTGAATTGAACACCCGACACCGTGATTTTCAGTCACGTGCTCTACCAACTGAGCTACCTGGGCAGGCTTCGCTTTGGAGCGGAAGGCGGCCGTTTATAGGTGCTGGGTTGGCGGCTGTCCAGCAGCGCGCCGGGGGCTTGACTCGCATTTTTGCCGCCCCAGCTAACGTTAACCCCCGGCAGCGGGTGCGGCCGAATGGCGCCGTGCTGAGATGGGTGAAGACACCCGGCAGGTCGCCGCCGAGTTACCCGAGGGCGGCGCATCCCGACCGCACTGAAGGAGGCGGACCCGTGCGAATCAGAGATGTCCTGGCCGACAAGGGCCGCCAGGTGGTGACGGTCTGGCCGGACAGCCGGCTCGACCACGTCACCCAGCTCTTCGATCAGCGCGCCATCGCGTCCGTTGTGGTCGTGGGCCACGACGGACGCACGCTCGGCATCTTCACCGACCGCGAGCTGGTGCGGGCCGTGGCCAAGCATGGAGCCGCCGCCATCGAGCTGCCCGTCGGGCGCGTCATGCTGACGCCGGCGCCCTCGTGCGGCCCGGACGACACGGTGGGCGATGTTCTGCGGCTGATGACCGACAACCGCGTCCGGCATGTGCTGGTTCTGCAGGGCGGGGCGATGGTGGGGATCGTCAGCATCGGCGATCTCGTCAAGATCCGCCTCGACGATGCCGAGCTGGAAAACCGCGTGCTGCGGGAGATGGCGCTGGCACGGCTCGCCACCTAGCGTTTAGCATCCGCAGCATGGCTTCCTCGGCCCGCCCGGTGCCTGGCGGCAGCGGCGAGGCCACGCCGTCGTGACCTATGGCCTTCAGCCCCTGCAATCGAGGTTTTCGCCCATGTCGCTCAAAGGTCGAACCGCCCTCATCACCGGCTCCACGTCCGGCATCGGGCATGCCATCGCCGCCGCCATGGCCGCCGCCGGTGCCAATGTGGTCATCAACGGCCTGGGCGACGAGAAGGAGATCGAGAAGTCGGTGAGGGCGGTGGCCCGGCATGGCACCCGGGTCCTCTTCGACGGCGCCAACATGCTGCGCCACAACCAGATCGCTGACATGATCGCCAAGGCCGAGAAGGAGCTGGGCGCGGTCGACATCCTGGTCAACAACGCCGGCATCCAGCACGTGGCCCCCGTGGAGGAGTTCCCTATCGAGCAATGGGACGCCATCATCGCCATCAACTTGAGCTCGGCCTTCCACACCACGCGCGCGGCGGTGCCGGGCATGAAACGGCGCAAGTGGGGGCGCATCATCAACGTCTGCTCGGCCCACTCGCTGCGCGCCTCGCCGTTCAAGAGCGCCTACGTATCGGCCAAGCATGGGCTGGCCGGCTTCACCAAGACGGTCGCCCTGGAGCTGGCCGAGGTCGGCGTCACCGCCAACGCCATCTCGCCGGGGTTCGTGTGGACGCCGCTGGTGGAGAAGCAGATCCCCGACCTTGCCAAGTCGGAAAGCATATCGGAGGAGGCGGCCAAGCGCCTGGTGCTCACGCGCCAGCCGACCAGGCGCTTCGTGACGGTGGACGAGGTGGCGGCCCTGGCGGTGTTCCTGGCCGGGGAAAGTGCCGCGTCCATCACCGGCGCCAACTATGAGATCGACGGCGGTTGGACGGCTCAGTAATTCGTGGGTCGTGAACTCGTGAGGTCAATTCCACGACTTTACGATCTCACGCGTTCTACCGGTTCGCATCCGCAAACGGCGGACCGCCCTCCACGCGCGTCTCCTCGCTCATCAGTGCCGCGGCAATGAAGACGGCCGAGGCAAGCGTCAGGGCAACAGCCAGCAGAATCTCCCTGCTCCAGCGCTGCGCGCGGAAACGGGCAACAAGGCCAGAGACGACGCGGTGTATTCCCATCACCCAACAGCACACCGAGCGCGCACTTGCCGCCAGGGTGCCGTTGGCCGCGCGACAGAAGGGCACAGAAACGGGGTCAGACCCCTCGCCGCCCGCGTTTCGATCAATACGCGAGCGTGGATGCGAGAGGTCTGACCCCGTCCGCGTCCGGCATCCCTACAAGCCGCGCATGATGCAGCCGAACAGGAGGATGACGTAGGCGGCGAGCAGCCCGTAGAAGTGGGTCACGTCGCCGGTGAGAAGCGGTACAGAGGAGCCGAAGTACTTGGCGAACAGCACCGCCAGCGCCAGGACGATCGACAAGAGGAACGTCAGAATTCCGGGTGCCTTCAAAGCCATGCGCGTCTCCCTCCAGCTTCTGTGATGCATCCCCGGCGCGAGACTATCAGCTTGCGCGGGCAGCGGCAGCTGGTTCGCAGGGCGGCGCAGCACGGCGCCGGCCCCTCGGCCCGGCGTCCGCGGCCAATCGGCGCAATGCTGCCTTTCGGCTTGGCGGGTGTTGTCACACAGGCACGGCGGTGCCCTTGGCCTTGATGGTCGCGTAGTAGGCCCACAGCAGGCGCGCGGCGACCGCCCGCCACGGGCGCCAGCGCTCGGCCAGCGTCATCATGTCATCCTTGCCGGGACGCTCGGCCAGCGCGAGCGCCTGCTGCATGGCAATCTGCAGGGCGAGGTCGCCCGGCGCCCACCCGTCGGCGCGGCCCAGGCAGAACATGATGTAGACATCGGCCGTCCAGGGTCCGATGCCGACCACCGCGGTGAGCGCGGCGTGCACCTCCTCGTCGCTCGCGCTCTCCAGGGCGGCGAGGTCGAGGCCGTCGGCACAGGCCGTGGCAATGGCGCGCAGGGTGCGGATTTTGGGACGTGACAGCCCGGCGCCGGCGAGCGTCTTGTCGGTGAGGCGCAGCAGGGTGGTGGGCTCGAAGGGCCGGCAGGCGGCCGCCGTGCGCTCCCAGATCGCCGCCGCGCTGGCGACCGAGAGCTGCTGGCCGACGATGACGCGGGCCAGCCCCTCGAAGCCGCCGGGCCGGCGCCGCAGCGGCGGGTCGCCGGCCGTGTCATGCACGTGGCGCATGGTGGAGCATTTGCGGCGGAGCGCCTTCACGCCGGCGCGGACGTCCGCCTCGGTGGCGATGATCCTCATTGCGGCACGGTCATCAGCTCAAGGAGGTGACTGTCGGGCGTCTTGAAGTAGACGCCGCGCCCGCCGCCCCAGTCGTTGAGCTTGCCGTCCTCGGCGCTCCACGGCGTGCTGCCATAAACCAGACCGGCCTCCCTGATGCGTTGGAAGATCGCGTCGAACTCCGCATCGGTGACGTGGAAGGCATAGTGATGACTTTCAAAGGGGGCGGTCGCGTCGCTGAAGAGGAAGGTCAAAGCGTTGTTGACCTTGACGGGCGCAAAATGCCCTTCCGACGCCGCATAGGCCAAGCCGAAGAGCTGGGCGAACTGCCGCGCCGCGGTGGCCTTGTCGCGCGCGGGCACGATGGTGTGGTTGAGCGTGATGGCCATGATCGCCTCCAGTCGGCGTGCGGGCCGTATTGCATTGAGCAGTTCGGCAAGAACCGTACCTCGAGCTTCCCGCGAGCGCCGTTCAATTTGCCGTCAGTGCTGCAGCGGATAGACGCCAGTCCATCAAGGTATGGCGACCATGCGCAAGAACGCCTCGACGCGGCGGGCGGCCGCCGACGGACTCGCCTGAAGCAGAAAATGCGGGCCATCGATCTCGGTCAACCGGACGTCTGGCACGAGTTCGAGTACGGCCGCCGCCGACCGAGGCACTAGCCTGTCCTCGGATGCCCGCAGATAGAGGACGGGCACACCGATCCTCGGCAGCAAGGCCGAGGCATCGATATCGAGGATCGCGCGCAACCGCCCTCTGAGGACGGAGGGCGACACCTGCGAGAGCGCGTCTGCAAGCTCGTTCCGCAGGCCCGGGGTCGCAAAACGGCCGAGTGTCAGCCAACCGAGCAACGCGACTGGCGCGGAGCGGATCGGCAGGAGCCAGACCAGAGGACGCAGCGCGGCCAGCAGGGGATGTGGATTGCGGGCGAAGGAGCAGACAAGGATCACGCCGCGCAAGCCCGCGGGGCGGGAGGCAGCGATCGAGACGGCGATCGGCCCGGAGAACGACTCCGCGAGCACGACGAACGGCTCGTCTTGCGGCAACAGCGTGCGGGCAGCGTCCTCGAGCCCGGGGTAGCCGACCTCCTCGTCCGCCGGGTAGGAGACGACGATGGTCTTGATGGCCGGGTCGAGCGCGCGCCGAAAGCGAGCAAGGAGTGCGCCCGTCCCGTCCAGGCCGGGGAGCAGCACCAGTGCCGGCTCAGAAGGGGGCCGCATGTCAAATCTGCGGCCCCCTGCCTCGGTTCACGCCGCGTGAAACACCAGGGCGCGCAGCTCGATGCTCTCGCGCGGCGGGGCGTCGGGCGGCGTCGTTGGATCGGCGAAGGCCGTGTGCGGCGCAAAGCGGGCGCGGCCGTCGGTCTTGGAGTCATAGCATTTGAGCAGCAGCACCTCGTCGGCCTCCATCCTGGGCACGTAGTACCAGCGGTGCCCGGCGTCGTAGGTCACCGAATAGGTCTCGCCGACGCGATCCTTGTAGACCAGATCCGAGGCGACGAGCTGCTCGGGTGCCACGCTGAGCGCGTCGCAGACCGCCAAAGGCATGTCCAGCAGCGGCCCGTGCAACGGGCGCCACAGGTTGATGATCTGCACCCGGCCGCGCAGCAATTGCTCAGCCTCATCCGGGAGTAGGTCACGCACCCTCTGCGGGCCTGAGTTCGCCGTGTGGTCGACGTGCACACGCGGCACGGGCTGGCGGGGAACGCCGCCGCCTCGGTCCTCGGCGCCGGGCACGCGGCGCCGTACCGTGTTGTCGAAAACGTGCACCCGGTCGGCGCCTGTCACCTCCCGGAGCAGCCGCTCTGCCTCCGGGTAGTAGACCGCCTTGACTTCTCCCTCGTCGTAGAAGTCCCGCACGGCGCTGCGCTGGCGCACCAGCCCGAAACCCTGCTCGTCGAGTGATGCCCTTGCCAGGATCGGCCGGAGGTCCTGGATCTCTACCGCGTGCGGCTCGTTCACCGCCGTGCTGCGCGGCACACCGAGCGGCTGCTCGTAGGTGTAGGTGCGCGGGCGCTCCCCGGTCGGGGCCAGGTAGTTCAGCTCGGCCCTCACGGAAGAAGCCGCCTCGATGGTTGCGCTCTGCAGGCTCATTCGCATCCTCCAATCCGGTGCAACCAGGTTCTCCTTAATCAGAGTTGGGAGGCAAGGCTGCTTGCCACAACCAAGAAATTCTCAAATGCATTGCAAGGAATTTTCATGCTGCCGCCGTCAAGACGCCGGCTTGGGCATGGCCATGCCGGGAAGGACACGGGCGCCCGAGCCGGTTCTTCACGTGAGGCGAGGCAAACCTCGCCTGGCGTCGGCTTGCCAGGCGTTGTGGGCCTCGACGGACAAAGCGCCCAGCCGTAGGATTGTCAGCCCTATGCCAACCGATCCGGTCGGAGTGCACGCCCCATGATCACCGCTGTCGTCCGCTACACTCTCCCGCCTTCGATCGACCGCGGAGCCTGCCGGGCGCATTACGCCAAGATCGCGCCGGGCTTCCGGGATGTCCCGGGGCTCATCAGCAAGCACTTCATCTGGAGCGAGACGGGCTACGCAGGCGGCGTCTACCAGTGGCAGAGCCGGCAGTCTGCGGAGACCTTCTATTTCGGACCGTGGCGCCAGGGCATCCTCGAGCGCTACGGGGTGGAGCCACAGATCGACTATTTCGAGGTGTTCTGCATCACCGACAACGCCGCGGCGACGGTGCGGACACTCGAAGCGGCGTGAGACAAGCCCGCCCCCTCTATCGGATAGCCGTCTCTCGCGGCTCAGATGTTGTCGATAACCGCAGCGAGCGACTGGCATCAGGCGGTGGCGGGACTAGGGTCGCTCACGCTTCCCTCTGGGCCCATCCAAGGACGAGGTGCCATGCTGCTCCTGTCGCACATGCTGAAGGCATTCGTCCGCGTGGGCACGCTCACCGTGATCGATGCCGATGGTCGGGCCCATGTCTTTGCGGGCGCACCCGGGCCTGCGGTCACCATGCGGCTTACCGACCGCGCCCTCTATCGCAAGCTGGCCTTCAATCCGGAGCTGCATGCGGGCGAAGCCTACATGGATGGGACTCTCTGCTTCGAGGAAGGCTCCACGCTGCGCGATTTCCTGACCCTCTTCTCCGTCAATCGACTGTCGCTGGGGTCCTATCCGCTGCAGCGGGCGCTGCGACGGGTGTCGCGCGCGCTCCGGGGCTTCCAGCAGGCCAATCCGGTGGGGAAGGCGCGCCGCAACGTGGCCCATCACTACGATCTCGGCAACGACCTCTACAGACTCTTCCTCGATGAGGGCCTGCAATATTCCTGCGCCTACTTCCTCGACGACAACGAGACGCTGGAGGAAGCCCAACGCAATAAGCTGCGCCTGATCGCCGCCAAGCTCAATCTGAAGCCCGGGCTGAAAATCCTCGACATTGGCAGCGGCTGGGGCGAGCTCGCGCTCTATCTCGCCTCCATCGAGGATATCGATGTCACTGGCGTCACCTTGTCGGAGGAGCAGCATGCCCTCTCCAACGCAAGAGCAAAGCAGCTCGGCTTGTCAGACCGGGTGCGCTTCCACTTGTGCGACTATCGCGAGCTCCAGGGCCGCTTCGACCGCATCGTCTCCGTCGGCATGTTCGAGCATGTGGGTGTGCACCATTACCCGGAGTTCTTCGCCAAGGCCAACGCGCTTCTGAGCGACGACGGCGTCATGCTCCTGCATTCCATCGGTCACATGAGTCCGCCCGGAACGGCCAGCCCCTGGCTGAGGAAGTACATCTTTCCGGGCGCGTACTCTCCCGCGTTGTCGGAGGTCTTTGCCACGGTCGAGCAGGCGAGCCTGTGGGTGACGGACCTCGAGTTCCTCCGCCTCCACTACGCCAAGACGCTCCAGCACTGGCACCGGCGCTTCGAGGCGAACCGGGCCAAGATCGCCGCGATGTACGACGAACGCTTCTGCCGCATGTGGGAGTTCTATCTCCTCAGCGCGGAGATGATGTTCTCGACGGGCAGCCAGCTGGTCTTCCAGATGCAGCT
>Ga0075421_100011106_pt1 | contig 11149 bp, 13 predicted proteins | sample SoiMetdeltSBSDD5_FD_75292 | JGI IMG/M metagenome (GOLD analysis project Ga0075421, IMG submission 75292) | Bulk soil microbial communities from a Populus tree surrounding site in Tennessee, USA - Soil MetaG P. deltoides SBSDD5 | ecosystem: Environmental > Terrestrial > Soil > Tree plantation...
AGCGTCGCTTCGCCGTGCGGCTCGATCCGCACGCGAAACAGCGCTTCGCTGTCGCCGGACCATTCCGGCACCGGATCGAGCGCGATGCGCGTGCGGCGCCTGCGCCCGTCGAGCCCTTCGTACTCGAGCACGAGCCGGCCGGCGTTGCTGCGCGGCGGCAGCAGGCGGCCGCGATGCGCGCGCGGCGTGCCGCGCACTTCGAACAGGTCGGCGAAGTCGGCGCCGAACTGCACGCTGAACGCGACGTCGATCGGCACCTGCGCATAGTTGACTGCCCTCACGCGCTCGAAGCAGGTCGCCTGCCACAGCACCTTGGACCGCTGCAGGTGCACCGAGCCGCGCGGGATGACGACTTCGCTCGAATGCCACGCGTCGGCGTTCATCAGGTCGACCGTGAACAGCACGTTGTCGTCCTTGATCGAGGAGTCGAGCATCAACGGCCGCTGTCCCTCCATCCGCAGCGCAAAGCGGGACAGGAAGCGCGTGTCCTGGTGGTACAGGCCGCGCGCCGCGGGCCCGAACGCGTCGACATCGCCGAAGCGGTCGAACACCGCGAAGGTGTCGCCGTGCTTGAGCACGCGCGTCCGGTCGTCGATCCGCGCCGAGGTGGCGAGGATGTAGTACTGCTCGCTGACGCGGATCGCCTCTTCGGCCATCCCGGGCCCTACTTCCTCGGCATGCGGCTGCCGGCCTGCGCGGCGACCTGTTCGTAGACCCGCACGTAGTCGTGCGCCATCCGGCGCGCGCTGAAGCGCTCCTCGAAGACGCTGCGGCACTGCTCGCGGCTGATCTCGGGCACGCGCTCGACCGCAGCGATCGCGGCTTGCATGCCGTTGACGACGAATCCGGTGACGCCATCCTCGAGCACTTCCGGCACCGAGCCGTTGCGATAGGCGATCACCGGCGTGCCGCACGCCATCGCTTCGATCATCACGAGGCCGAAGGGCTCCGGCCAGTCGATCGGGAACAGCAGCGCGTAGGCATGGCCGAGGAATTCCGCCTTCTGCGCCTCGCCGATCTCGCCGACAAACTCGACTTCGGAGCCGGCGTCGTTCAGCAGCGGCACGATCTCTCGTTCGTAGTAGTCCTGGTTCGTCGGGTCGATCTTGGCGGCGATCTTCAGCGGGATGCCGGCACGCCGCGCGATCTCGATGGTGCGGTCGACACGCTTTTCCGGGCACACGCGCCCGAGGAACGCAAGATAGGTGCCCGGGGCGGTGCGCGGCCGGTACAGGTCCTCCGGCAGCCCGTGGTAGACGGTATCGAGCCAGTTCGCCCACGGCAACGGCTCGCGCTGGGCTTTCGAGATGGAAACCAGCGGCATGTCGTAGAACTCCTCGTACAGCGACACGAGGTCGGGAATATCGAGCCTGCCGTGCAGCGTCGTCAGTTGTGCGTAGGGCTGGCGCCGCGACAGGGGGAAGTGCAAGTAGTCGATGTGAAAATGGATCACGTCGAACTGGTGGGCGTGCTGGAAGACCCGCTCGAGCAGCAGCAGGTGGTGGGCCATCTCGTCGATGCAGCGCTTGTCGAGGCGCAGCGAGCGGTCGCAGGCCGCGACCAGGCGTGCCCGGGTCACCGAATCTCCGCTGGCGAACAGCGTGACGTCGTGACCCTGGCGAACGAGCTCCTCGGTCAGGTACGACACGACCCGTTCGGTGCCGCCATAGAGCTTGGGCGGCACGCTTTCGTACAACGGCGCTACCTGGGCGATTCTCAATGCGCGCTCCTTGGGGACGACGCGGCATGATCCGTCGAGCGCGCCAAGCGCGAAATGCTCCGGAGAGACCAGCCGCGGCGACTTGCGGCATGCTTGTTGCGTGCGCCACGTCGTACCGTTACATCGGAGCAACCATGGCCAAGTACGGAAGGACCGCGCAACGCAAAGTGAGGCGCGCGCTGCACGAGCGCAAGCACGGAACGCTGCGCAGCGGCCGCTCGGGCAGGAAAGTGAAGAGCCGCAAGCAAGCGATCGCGATCGGGTTGTCGGAGGCGCGCCGCGCCGGCGCAAAAGTGCCGCGCCGGGGCGCCTCGCGCAGGTAGCCTGGCTCGGCGGCACGCGACATCGTAGAAGCGGGCGGCACAGCCGTATGTCGGCGCCAGCCGACGCGACTGTCCCTTTTCGTCCTACAAATCCGGCTACTCGGGCGTGCGCGGGGTAAACGGAACGCGGAACGTCACGGTCGTCCCCTGCCCCGGCGCCGATTGAACGACGCAGGTGCCGCCGAGCGAGAGCGCGCGGTGGCGCATGCCGCGCAAGCCATGGGTCTTCGCCGCTCCGACATTGCGAAACCCCTGGCCGTTATCCTGGATCCGCAGCGCGATCCATTCCGGGCTGCACTCGAGCTCGACGCGGACCTTGGTCGCCTTGGCGTGGCGCTGCACGTTCGTCAAAGCCTCCTGCGCCGCCCGGTAGCACGCGATCCCGACTTCCTGCGGCGGCTCGAGCGAATCGTCCGGGCCGGTGAAGGTCATCTGGATCCCCGCAGTCGAGCTGGCCTGGGCAATCAGCGCCTCGAGCGCCGAGTTCAGCCCGAGATTCGACAGGGCGCTCGGAGCGAGGCCCTCGATCACCTTGCGCTTGAGCTGCACGCCCTGCTCGAGGAAAGCATCGAGCTTCTGCAGCTTGTCGCGAATCGCCGGCGAGAGCGCTTCTTTCTGGCGCAGCAGCCACGCGATGTTCATCTTCGAAGCGGTGAGGAGCGCGCCCATTTCGTCGTGCAGCTCGCGCGCAAGGTTGAGCCGCTCGCTTTCCTGCACCCGCTGCAGGTAGCTCGCAAGCTCGCTCAGCTCGAGCGTACGGTCGCGCACGGCGCGCTCCAATCGCTCGCGCTCGCCCTCGGCGTAGGCTGTGTGGAGCCGCTCGGCCTCGATCGTGCGCGCCGAGTAGCGCAGGAGCAGCAGGAACAGCGCAAGCACGAGCAGGATCACGCAGATCACGATTGCGGCGACGACCAGGAACGACACGCGCCAGCCTTCCTGGAACTGGGCGAAGCGCGACTCGTGCAGGCGCTCGAGGCGCTCGACGTCCTCGCGCAGCTCGTCCATGACCGCCTTGCCGCGGCCGCCCTGGATCACCGCCTGCGCGCGCAGCGGATCGCCTTTCTTCACCATGTCGATCGTGATCGCCCAATGCGCGAACAGCCGGTCGAGGTTCGTGCCGACGTCCTTGAACAGCGCGCGCCCCTCGATGTCGCCCGCGGTCAGGCGCTCGAGCTCCGCGCGAATCCGCGGCAGCCGCGCCGCCGCGAGCGTGTACGGCTTGAGATATTGCTCGTCACCGGTCAACGCGAAGCCGCGCTGCCCGGTCTCGGCATCGATCAGCGCGAGCCGCAACTCGCGCGACTCGATCGTGATCGCGCGCGCGGTCGAGACATTGTCGAAGCTGCGATCGAGCCGGTCGAAGCCCGCAAGCGCGATCAGGAATGCGCCGATCGCGATCGCCGCGGCGGCTGGCATCGCCCACGGCGAGGTCGCCACCCGCCCGAACAGGGCCGAGCCACGCGCCTCGAGCGTCTTCAAGGCGTCGCGCCAGGGAACTGCAGGGGTGGAAGTACGGGTGCCGGGCATGGGGTCAAGCGGCCAAGGCTGTGCGCGGAACGATAACACCTTCGATGGGGTACGATATGCGCTGAAAAGCGAGCGCCCTGCAAAACCCATGGACAAGCGCCGGATCGTCCTCGTCGACGACCATGAAATCGTCCGCACTGGCCTCAAGCAGCTGCTTGCGCTCGAGCCGGACCTCGAGGTCACCGGAGAGGCCGGAACCAGCGCCGACGTCCTCACGTTGCTGCGCCAGACCGCGTGCGACCTGCTGCTGCTCGACGTCGCGCTGCCCGACCGCAACGGCGTCGACACGCTGAAGCTCATCCGGGGTGCCTACCCGGACCTGCCGGTGCTGGTCGTCAGCACCTACCCCGAGGAGCAGTACGCCATCAACCTGCTGCGCGCCGGCGCCAACGGGTACATCCGCAAGGACGCACCCGGCCAGGACATCGTGCAGGCGATCCGCGTCGTGCTGCAGAAGGGCCGGTACATGAGCCAGACTGTCTCGGAGATGCTGGTGAACCGGCTCGACTCGGGAGCGGAGCGGCCGCTGCACCAGGACCTGTCCGAGCGCGAGTTCCAGGTGCTGTGCGCGATCGCCTCGGGCAAGACGGTCTCGGCCATCGCCGAGCAGCTCTTCATCAGCGTGAAGACCGTCAGCACGTACCGCAGCCGGATCCTGGAGAAACTGAAGATGCAGAACAACGCGGAACTGACGCACTATGCGATCAAGAACGGCTTGATCTGACGCGGCTGTAGGCATCCGTCCTACTGACTGCGTTTGCACTGGCGCTCACAATCGCCATTGAGACCATGCCACTTGTCGCAAATCCCCAAGAGAAAACGGTGTACCAGCCGTTTCCGACCCAGACCCAGGGAGCGCCGCTCCGGGTGCTGCTCGTCGAGGATTCGCCGGTCATTCGCGAGGCCGTGGTCGAGCTGGTCGAAGCCAACGGCCGCGCGCGCGTGGCCTACACGACCGATTCCGAGCTCGCCGCGATCAGCGAGCTGAAGGAAAATCAATACGACGTGGTGATCGTCGACCTGCGCCTGCGCGAGGGGTCCGGTTTCGGCGTCCTGCGCGCGCTGCAGCAGCATCAACCGCAGACGCTGACGATCGTGCTGACGAACTACACGTCGGCAGCGATCCGCAAGCGCTGCGCGGAGCTCGGCGTCAAGTGGTTCTTCGACAAGTCGACCGAATTCGAGGGCATCGTCGACCTGATCTCGGACCCGCAGCGCAACTCGCGCGGCTGAGCGCTTCATCCGCAGTGCCTCCAGGTTAAAACTTCCTGACTCGCCTCAGGTAGCGAGCGACGGGCGCGGCTTGCCGTTTTCCTTGAGCCGGCGCACCAGACCGTCGACTCCCTCGGTCCGGGTCACATGATCGAACACCGGCCGGTAGGTCTGCACGAGGCTCACGCCGTCGACGGTGATGTCATAGATCTTCCACTCGCCGCCATACTTGCGCATCGCGTATTCCACGCCGACCGGCGCCTCGCCGGGCCGGACATACTCGCTTTGCACCACGGCCTCGCTCGACTGCAGGATGGCCCTGGTCTTTACCGGGCGCACTCGCATCGCCTGCCCACGGTATGCATCGATTGCATCGGAATACGTCCGCACCAGCATCGCGCGGAAGGCTGACACCATCTGCACCTGCTGGCCTGGCGTCGCGCGCGTCCACGCGGCGGTCGCCGCGAGCCGCGTGGCTTCAGCGAAATCGACGTGGGGCAGGATTCGTTCTTCGGCCAGCGCGAGGGCTTCGCGTTTCTCGCCGGCTTGCAGGGGTACGCCACGGTTCGTAGCGCCCAGGACATTGGCCGCAACCTGGCGGACCAGCGCTTCAGGGGATAGTGGCTCTGCGGTCGCAGTGCCGATGATCAGCAGGAATAACACAAGCGCGGCAAAGGCCGCAGGGACCTCCCTCGCTATTTTCATCATGCCTCCCAGGGCTTGATTCTTGTTCCGGGCTCTCCGCAGCGTCGTTTGGTGGCGCCGCGGGAGCGACGGATACTTCTTTGGTAGCTGTTGTATTAGTAGCCGCGGTCGTAGTAATACTCTCTACCGACGCGGTTACCGATCAGGGCGCCCGCGCCTGCACCGACTACGGTGCCTGCGGTGCTCCCGCCGGTGAGCGCGGATCCGGCCACGCCGCCGATGACGGCGCCGGTGACGGCACCCGTTTCACCCGGTGTCGCACAGCCGCCGAGCGCTGCAGCTGCCAGCGCAACGGCACAAATACCGGTTTTCGAGATAAGGCTACGCATTTTCAACCTCCTAAGGATTCGTCCGACCGCAGCGCGGTCGAACACACGCCCCATCCTAAGGAGGCAAGGCAGAACCGTATGTCGGACGCCGGGGATGCCGGCGTCGTCGTTTGTCCTACGGCCTGCTAGATGTTTTTCTCGGCGATCTCGCCGATGATGGGCAGCTTGAAGAGCTCGCCCTGGTAGGCCTTGACCATCAGGACGATCCAGAGGATCACCTGCAGGATCCCGAGGATCGGCATCACCATCCAGCCCAGGATCGGAATGAACCCGAGAATCATGAAGAGAACGGTCAACGAGCCGAAGGTGATGATCGACTGCATGGCATGAAAGCGCACGAACCGGTTCTCCTTCTCGATCAGGAAGAAGATCAGCCCGGTGATCCATCCGGCGAGGTAGCAAAGAAGGCCCGCGACGTTCTGGTTCATTCCAGTCGATGTCTTGATTTCTTCCGGCATGGCGCGTCTCTCCCTTTGTTATGTTGATGGGGCGCAGGAACCCATTCACAGGCGCCAAACGGGCTCCCGGACGCATTCTATGCCTATGCCGCGGCTAGCCGGCGCGGCGTGAAGGGGTAGCGGAGGCGCGGGTGCGCGGTGTCTCGGCGGCGCGGCGCGCCTTGTCGACCGAGGCGAGAAGCGCGCCGCAGTCGCTGTCCTTGCCTGGCCCTGTCTCGACCAGCGGGATCAGGGCTGCGAGGGGATTGACCAGGCCAAGCAGGATCGCCGCACCGGCGCGCGCGGCGATCGGCCCTTTCTTGACCGAGACGTCAGGATCGGCGAACGGCCCATGCAGCCGGATCGGCGTGCGCACGACCAGGATGCTCTTGTCCTTCGGCTGGGGGCGCAGCGTCACGTCGAGCGTCTCGTCGCGCAGGTTCAGCGTCCCGGCGCCGGAGATGTTGGTGTCCTCGGTATCGAGCACGATCGACTCGCTCGTTGCGATGCCGTTGCGGACCTGGAAGGACCCGACACCGCAGCGGATCGCCGTCTTCCGGTCACCGCCGAGCAGGAACCGGATCGCCTCGCCGCCGTCCAGGCCGACCAGCTCGACCAGCAGGTTCGAGAGCTCGCCGCCCGACATCGCGATCCCCACTTCGCCGGACGCGCTTCCCAGCATCGCCGCGACCGAGTTCCCTCTTCCTGCAAGCTGCACGTTGGCGCCGACCACGCCTGCGCTGTCCTTCATCAGCTTGACCGTCGGGAACAGCTGATTGAGGCGTGCGTTCTTCAGGCGCACGTTCGCTTTTGTGCGGATCGGGTCCTGGCGCGCATCCAGCGTGACCGTGGAATCGATCTCGCCGCTGGCTATGGCGAAGCGCAGCGGATTCAGCGCGAGCACGCCGTTCTCGAGGCGCAAATGCGCCTGCAGATTGTCGAGCGGCAGCTGGTTGGGGCGGCGCAGCTGGCGCGCGTTCAGCCTGACATCGGCGTCCATGAAATTGAGCCGATCGAGCTGGAAGGACTCTGTCGGCAGCACCTTGCCGGTAACCGCGGGGCTCTTCGCGGGCTGCGTCATCTGCGGCCGCGCGCCGATGATCGGCCCGAGGTCCGCCAGGTCGAGGACCTTGCTGTGCAGATTGGCCTTCAGGAACGGCCGCGGGTCGCGCCTTACATAGGTGCCGGTTCCGGCGAGGTCGGTGCCACCGACCTTGCCGGAGAAATTCTCGTAGGTCGTCTGGTTTCCGTCCCGCTTCAACCGCCCGTCGAAGCTGTACGGCGGCGACGTCGGGAGCGGCAGCGCGATGAACGGGTAGAGGCGCGACCAGTCCGTGCCGCGAATCTTCAGGCGCGCATCGATCTTCGCAAGATGCGCGAAGTCGGTGAATTCGCCGTCCGTCTCGAGCACCGTCTGTCCTGCCGTGAGGTGCAGCCGCATCGAGAACGGCTGGTCCGTGTTCTGCAGATTCAACACCGGCGCGGTGTGCGCCTGCCCCTTCATCGGGACCTTCTTGTAGGTTCCCGAAAAGACGATTTTCGTCGGTCGCTCCGCCGGCTCGGCCTGCGTCGACACGTGCGCCGTCATGTCGACGGCGTCGATTGCGTCGCGATAGCGAACGACGCCCTGGTCGATCGACAACTGGCGGATCTCCGGCGCATGCGCCGTGCCGTCGTCGGTCGCCTTCAATATCCAGTTCCGCTGTCCGTCGGCGGCACGCTCCAGCGAGACTTCCGGCTGCGACAGCCGGACATACGGAAAGACCAGCCGCCCCTGCATCAGCGCAGCGAAGTCGATCGTGAATTCGGCTTCGCGTGCGGTGATCAGGTGCGGATGCCGGGACCACGGCGGATTGTCGAACCGCACGTCCTTCATGCGGATCAGCGGTCCGCGAATCAGCCCGACATCGAGGTCGCCCGCAATGACGAACGGCCGCCCGGTCCTTTCCTGCACCGCCGAGCCGATCGGCCCGCGCAGCCAATTCCACTGGAACAGGGCGATGCCGGCCGCGATCAATGCAAGCGCGGCGAGCGCCGCCCCGATCCACCCTCTCGCGCGAGTGCGCCCCACGTCCGCTAGTCCAGGCCCGCCAGCTTAGTAGGCGCGGTAGCGATATTCGTAGGTCGGATAGTAAGTCGCCGAGGGCGAAACATAGACCTCGCGGTCATAGCGGGCGGCCGGCACGACCACGCAACTCGACAATCCGATGCACGCCAGTAACGCAAGTGTCAGTTTTCTCATTCGAGCCTCCATTGATAGGAAAGAAAGCTCCCTGGAAATTTAGACCGGCCGCGTTCAGCCTCCGCGCACAGCGATCCGGTTGCTGACTTCCTTCACGCCGGCGACGTTCCGCGCGATTCTCTCGGCGGTCTGCCGCTCGTCGGGGTTGCTGACATAGCCCGACAGCAGCACGCGGCCCTTGAAGGTCTGCACGCTGACGTCCATGCCGCTGACACGCTTGTCGGCGATCAACGCGCTCTTGACCTTGGTCGTGATCACGCTGTCGTCGATGATCTCACCGGTGCTTTCCCGGTTCGGCGTACCCGCGCACGCCGCGAGCAACAGGGCTGTCAAAGCAGCCGCTAGCGCGGATTTCCGCACTTTCATCTCGTTCTCCTCGGACCGGTCATCGTCCACACGGTCGTGTAAGACGATAAGCATCGTACGCACGCCGCCCCGGCATCGTATGTCGGACGTGCAGCGCGCTTTTTGTCTGCGTTTGTCCTACAGGAAGGACTGCGGAAACGCCCTAGAATTTCTTGCGCGTGTCCTTTTCTTTCAGGTCGCGCGCGTGCTCGGCGCGCAGCTCCTTCAGGCGCGCTTCCACGACGGAAAGCTCGTAGAAGTTGCCGTCCCCTGCAGCCCGCGCGAGCTGCAGCTGCTCGATTGCGGCAGGGATGCTCCCGCGCAGCGCGTAGACCTCGGCCTGCGCCTGGTGCTGGCGCAGGCGCTTGCCCAGCGTGGAAAACGCCTTCGCCTCCATTTCATGCAGGCGCTCGTCGCGCGGGTACTGCCGCAACTGCGGCGCAATCACCGCGAGCAGCTCGTCGCTGCGTCCTTGCGCGGCAAGCGCCTCCGCGTACGCGTATACGACCGAGCGGCGTTCCGGCCAGCGGGGCACGCCCTCCTTCAGGATCGCGAGGGCCTCGGCGCCCTTTCCCTGTGCCTGGCGGATACGCGCCGCGAGCGTGACGAACAACGAGCTTTCCTTGACGCGATCGCCGAGCTTGGCCAGCTCGGCTTGCGCTTCGGCCGGCCGCTTGGCTCGCAGCAGCGCGACCGCCAGGCCGTAGCGCGCCGCGGTCTCGTTGGCGTACCTCCGGTCGCCGACGGCGGCGGTGAACTCGTTGACCGCATCGCGCGGGTCGCCGGACTCGGCGCGCAGCTTGGCGCGCACCAGATGAAAGTCCAGGCTGTCCGGATGCTGGCGGTATGGCATGTTCGCGGCGCGCGACTGCGCGTCCGCGATGCGCTCGGTCGTCACCGGGTGCGATCGCAGGTAGCCCGGAAAGCTGCCGTCGTCCATCACGCGCGTGCTGCGCTGCATCCGCTCGAAGAACGACGCCATGGCGCGCACGTCAAACCCGGCGCTGTTCAGCGTCTGGAAGCCGATGCGGTCGGCTTCGCGCTCGAAGTCGCGCGAATAGCTGAGCTGCGCCTGCGCCGCCGCGCCTTGCGCTGCCATGATCGCGCCCTGCGCGAGGTCGGGCCGCGAGCGGCCGAGCAGCAGCGCGGCCGCCATCGCGATCAGGCCCGGCAACGCCATTTGCTGCTGCTGCCCGAGCATCCGCGCGATATGGCGCTGCGTGACGTGCGCGATTTCGTGCCCGAGCACCGAGGCGACCTCCGATTCGCCTTCGGCGGACGTCACCAGGCCGGTGTGCACGCCGACGAATCCGCCCGGCAGCGCGAACGCGTTGATCGAAGGGTCGCGGACTGCGAAGAAGTGGAAGTCCTGTCGCGCACCCGGCACGGCGGCGACGAGACGCGAGCCGAGCTGGTTGAGATAGTCGAAGAGCTCCGGATCGTCCAGGTAGGACGGCTCCCGCGCGCGGATCTCGCGCATGATGCCTTCGCCGATCTTGCGCTCCACGTGCGGCGGCAGGGTCGTGCTGGATCCTTCGCCGAGTTCCGGAAGGTTCTGCGCCAGAGCCCGCGGCAGCATCAGAAGGCACAGCAGGAGGACAAGCGCGCGCACCCGGCTATGATACCTTCCGGCTCGACGAGTTCCCGGGAGCACGCTTGGCGCGCAAGGCAACGCGAAGACTGACTCACTTCGATCAGCGCGGGCGCGCGCACATGGTGGATGTCGGCGCAAAGCAGCAGAGCGTGCGCGTCGCCGTGGCCTCCGGACGCATCCGCATGAAGCCCGCGACGCTGCGCATGGTCGCGCGCGGCTCGGCGAAGAAGGGCGACGTGCTCGGCGTTGCGCGCATTGCGGCGATCCAGGCCGCCAAGCGCACGCCGAGCCTGATCCCGCTTGCGCACCCGATCGAAATCACCCGCGTGGCAATCGACTTCGACCTGGATCGCGCGCGCGGTGCAGTCCGCATTGCGGCGACGGTCGAGTGCACCGGGCGCACCGGAGTCGAAATGGAGGCGCTGACCGCGGCCGCCGTGGGGTTGCTGACGATCTACGACATGTTGAAAGCGGTCGACCGCGGCATGTCGATCGGCGAGGTGCGGCTCGAAGAGAAGCGCGGCGGCGCGTCGGGACATTGGCGGCGCAAGCGCGCTGCTGCCGCGCGGTGAACCCCGCGCGCGCGCGGCGCCAGGTTCGTGTCATCGACACGGGCGTGCGCGAAGGCCGCGCAAACGTGGCCTTCGATCAAGCCCTGATCGACGCTCATGAAGCCGGACGCATTCCGCAGACGATCCGTTTCCTGCGCTTCCAG
>Ga0075421_100011109_pt1 | contig 11148 bp, 8 predicted proteins | sample SoiMetdeltSBSDD5_FD_75292 | JGI IMG/M metagenome (GOLD analysis project Ga0075421, IMG submission 75292) | Bulk soil microbial communities from a Populus tree surrounding site in Tennessee, USA - Soil MetaG P. deltoides SBSDD5 | ecosystem: Environmental > Terrestrial > Soil > Tree plantation...
GCCTGGCTCCACGTGATGATCCCGGGCGCGTAGGGGTCGTTGGGATCGTAGACGACGAAGTCGACATCGCCGGCGCCGGCGGGCCGGTACTCGTAGGCGACCACGGTGTGGTTGAGCTCGGGGATCGGGAAGTTCGTGACCAGCCACTGCACCGGCCGCCCGCCCTGCAGCTCGGCCAGCGACTCGCGCGCCACGCGCTCCTGCTGCCAGCCGGGCATCGGGAACACCACGCGCCAGTTGGTCCAGTGCACGAGGGTCCAGAAGCGGCCGCCGAGCCCGTCCTTGACCGCGCCCTCCTGCGCGCGCGACAGCTCGAACAGCGACGCGTAGCCGGGGATGACGACGCGCTCCGACGCGGGCAGCGGCTCCGTCCACGGCGCGCGCGCGGCGACCCGGCGCACGCGCTCCGCGTACTCCGCCGGGGACAGCGGCGGCTCGCCCGGCTCGAATCGCGCGAACCGGAGGAACTGCGACACCGCTCGCGCCATCACGAAGCAATAATTCGCGTAGAGGTCGGGCTTGCCCTGGTTCTTGCTGCGGCTCTCGTTGGGGAAGGCGAACGTGTCGGCGCCGAAGCGGAGCGAGGGCGGAGGAGGGGCGTGCCGCACCGCCGTTTCCAGCGGCGCCACCGACGCGCATCCGGCCAGGACCCCGGAGACGACCAGGGCCAGCAGCACCACGAGCCGCGCGGGCACGCTCATCACCGAAGAATCAAGTTTACACCAGCAACGGGCTTCGCCCTCGGGTCCACTACACCCCCTGGATCGAATAGCCACCGTCCACCGGGATGGCGGTGCCGGTCACGAAGTCCGACGCCGGGCCGCCGAGGAACACCGCGATGCCCGACAGGTCGTCGGCCACGCCCCAGCGCCCGGCCGGGGTGCGCGCGAGGATCGCGTCGTGCAGCGCCGGCACCTGGCTGCGGGCGCGGCGCGTGAGGTCGGTGTCGATCCAGCCCGGCAGCACCGCGTTGACCTGGATGTTGTCGCGCGCCCACGCGCTCGCCGTCGCGCGCGTGAACTGCACGATCCCGCCCTTGGACGAGGCGTACGGCCCGGCGAACGACGCGCCGAAGATCGACATCATCGAGCCGATGTTGATGATCTTTCCCCCGCCCTGGGCCTTCATGAGGGGGTACACCGCGCGGCACAGGAGGAACGCGCTCGTCAGGTTGACGTCGATGACCTCGCGCCACTCGGCGAGCGAGTAGTCCTGCGGCGCCTTGCGGATGTTGATCCCGGCGTTGTTGACGAGGACGTCCACCCGGCCGAAGCGCTCGCGCACGTCGGCGACGAGCCGCTCCACCGCGTCCTCGCGGGCGACGTCGGCCTCGAACGCAGCGCTCTCGACGCCGAGCGTCTTGAGCTCCGCCGCGGCGTTCTTGTTCTTGTCGGCGTTGCGGCCGACCACCGCCACCGCCGCGCCCGCGGCGGCCAGCCCGCGCGCCATCCCGAGGCCGATCCCGCCGTTGCCGCCGGTCACCACCGCCACCCTACCCGTGAGGTCGAACGGGTTCACCTGGCTCCTCCTCCGAGGGATCTCTCCTGCGCGCTCCGCGTAGACGTTACACCAGTCCGACGCGGCCGCGGGCGCGGAACTGCGCGCGGCGAGATCAGCGGGAGCGGTGGCGCAGGTAGCGCACGCGTCCCGCCACGGGCGGCGGGGTCTGATTGTGGCGCTCCGCGGCGCGATCGCCCAGCCGCGTGAGCCAGGACGGCGACCACGCGGACGTGCTCTGCCAGCCCTCGACCGGCGCCGGGGGCACCGACGCCGGGGCCTGCGGCAGCCAGCGATCGACCAGCGCAAGGAGCTCCGCGCTCACCCCCGGGAACAGCGCGTGGGCCATGGCCCCGACGCGCGCGGGCAGCGACAGCACGCGTTCGGCCCGCCCCGACCGCAGCGCCTCGACGATCTGGCGTGCCGCGCGATCGGCGCTCATCGAGAGCCCGGGCAGCGAGTCGCTGACGCTGAACCACGCGTACTCCGCGCGGTGCCGTCCGGTGAACCAGGCATGCCGCGGGCTGCCGGTGCGCATGAGCCCGGGGCAGATCGTGGTGACCTCGATGCCGTCGCCGCGGAGCTCGGCGCGCAGCCCCTCGGACAGGCCGACGAGCGCGAACTTGCTCGCGCTGTACGGCACCAGGTGGGGCACGCTGATCTTGCCGCCGATCGAGGCGACGTTGACGATGCGGCCGGCACCGCGCCGGCGCATCTCGGGCAGCACGGCGAGGATCGTGTGGAGCGCGCCCCAGAAGTTCACGTCCATCGCGTTGCGAAAGTCCTCGAGGTCCATCGCCTCGACCGGGCCGACCGCGATGGTGCCGGCATTGTTGATCACCGCGTCGACGGGTCCGAGCCGCGCGGCGACCTCGCCGACCATGCGCGCGACGGCCTCGGCGCTGGTCACGTCGCATGGCACCGCGAGCACCGTGCCGCCCCCGCGGGCCAGGTCGGCCCACGCGCGGTCGAGGGTATCGCGATCGCGTCCGCAGATCGCGACGGTCGCCCCCTGGCGCAGGAGCTCGCGCGCGATGACCAGGCCGAGGCCGCGCGACCCGCCGGTGACGAGCACCACGCGCCCGTGGAGATCCCAGCGGCGCTCGCGGGGCGCGCGGCGGGCGGCGACGACGGCCGCGGCGACCGCGGCCCCGAGGAGCGCGCGGTGGAGCCTCATGCCGTCGGATCCAGGACGACCTTCACGCAGTCGTCGGCCTTGTCGTTGAACATCCGGTACGCCTGCGGCGCGTCGCTCAGCGCGCGGCGGTGGCTGATCACGAAGCTCGGGTCTTGCGGGGGCCGGCGAGCCGCGCCGCCACCCACGCGCCCGCTCCCGCGGCGAGCACCAGCATCGCCAGGCGCACCGCGCCCAAGCTCCCGGCCTGTCCCTGTCGTCCTGCGCGTGCCATCGTGCCTGCCCTCCTCCCGCGCGAGCGGGCGGCGGCGCGCGACGGCCCCGCTCGGGCGATCTTTGGTCGACACGCGCTGCATCGGACATGCCACGGCACGCTGCCCCACGGGCGGCGGCGCGCGGCGCGGTCCGGCGAGCACGGCGGCGTGCAGCGGGTAGGCGCTACGCGGTGGAGATTACCTGGGCCGTCGGTCTCGTCCGGTCAAGTCGTCCGCGGCGCGACGGCCGAGAGCCGGGCGACGCGATACGCGGCGAGGCTGCCCTCGTGCTTGGTCGCGACCGACACCGGCTCGGCCTCGACGAGGCGCCACACGCGCTGGTGCACGTCGGGGCTGATCAGCACCTCGCCGCCGACGGCGCCGTCGCAATAGCGCGCCGCGCGATTCACCGCGTCGCCGATCACGGTGAACTCCATGCGCTCGGCCGCGCCGATGAAGCCGTGCAGCACGTCGCCGGAGTGGACGCCGATCCCGATCTGGCACGTGGCCAGCCCCCGCTCGGCGCGCGCGGCGTTCTTCGCGCGCATCGCCTCCTGCATGGCGAGCGCGGCGCGGACCGCGTGCTCGTGCTGCTGCTCGTCGGGCTCGGGGCTGCCGAAGACGGCGAGGATCCCGTCGCCGACGAACTTGTCGACCGTGCCGTCGAAGCGGAACACCACCTCGACGAGCGCAGGGAAGTAGTCGTTGAGCAGGTCCACGACGTCGTCGGTCTCCATGCCCGCGCTGAGCCGGGTGAAGCCGCGGATGTCCGAGCAGAGGATCGTGACCTCCGAGCGCTGCCCGCCCTGGCGTAGGCGCCCGTGCCGCGCGCGCTCGACCAGCGTCTGGCGCAGCTTGGGCGAGAAGCTCGTGAGGAGGCGGCCGAGCACGCCGGCGGTGCTGCGCAGATCCTCCTGGAGGCGATGGCTCGCGACGGCCATCCCCGCGTAGTGCGCCACCGCGATGAGCAGTCGCAGGTCCTGCCCGGTGAACGCGGGCCCGCCCTCGCGCTGCACCACGGACAGCGCGCCGAGGGCCTCGCCCTTCCACACCAGCGGCGCGTACATCCCCGACTCGATGCGGCCGGCGAGCTGGCTCTGGCTGGGATCGCCTCCGCGCCGCCAGACGAACCCCTCGCGCTGGCTGACCGCGCGCTGCGCGAGCGTGAGGCTCACCGCGGGGCGGCCCGCGGGCAGGTGCGCCTTGAGGAGGAGCTGGCCGGTGGCGGGATCGGCGACGAGCAGCGCGACGCGCGCCGCGCCGGGCACGACCTCGACGAGGCGCTCGACGACGGTCTGAAGCAGCGCGTCGAGCCGCGTCGCCGCGCCGAAGGAGAGCGGCAGCTCGCAGAGCATGGCGAGGCGGCGCGACGTGTCCGACGCGGTGTCCAGCGCGACGCGCGCGGGGACCGCCGCCCCGACCGACTCCGTGATGCGGGTGTCGGGATGCTCCTCGGGCACGGCGGGGGGCACAACGGGGGGCGCGGCGGGGCGCCCGGACTCGGAGTCGCGCGTGGCCGGCGCCTGGGCCGCGTCGGGCGTCGCCGAGCCCTGGAGCTGGAGCGTGGTGCCACCGATCTTCACGACCTCGCCGGCGCGCAGCCGGCGCTTGCCGCGGCCGCGAATCTCCTCGCCCGCAATCTGGGTGCCGCGGCGGCTGCCGAGGTCCTCGATCCAGCACTCGCCCCCCTCGACCGAGAGACGCGCGTGCGGCCGCGACACCTGCTGGTCCGGGGTGAGGTCGAGGTGGACGATCAGGCCCTCGCGGGGCCGGCCGATCACCACCTCGTCGCGGTCCGTGTCGAGCACGGACTGGCGACCCTGGAACGCGTAGACCAGCCGCACCGGGTCAGCTCCCGGCGACGGGCGGAGCGGGGACCCGCTCGGTGGTGGGCACGCGGGTCCGCGCGGCGGGGCCGGCCGGCCCGCTGATCCGCACGAGCAGCGCGGTGAGGTTGTCGTGACCGTTGACCGCGTTGCCCGCCTCGACGAGCGCCTCGCAGCCCGCGACGAGGTCGGCGTCGCGGACCAGCAGCGGGCGCAGCACCTCGAGGCCGCGGCGGTCGAGGAAGTCCTGGTCGCTGAGCCCGTCGCTGCAGAGCACGAACAGCGCGTCCTCGTCCAGCGCGAGCACGCGCAGGTCGGGGTTCACGCGGTCGGAGTCCCGCGGGCCGAGCGCCTGGGTCAGATGGCGGGCGTCGGCGCGGCGCCACGCCGCCGCGACGGCCTCCCCGGTGGCGATCTCCCGGCTGGCGACGTTGTGATCCGTGGTCAGCCGGTCGAGGCCTCCGCGGGTCAGCCGGTAGATGCGGCTGTCGCCCACGTGGGCGAGGCAGACGCGGGCGCCGGCCACGAGCAGCACGACCGCGGTGGTGCCACCGCGCTCGCGCACCGCGCGCGCGGCCTGCTCGTTCCACTCGAAGATCGCGGTGTTGGCGGCGAGCAGCGCAGAGCGGACGCGGCGCAGCAGCGTGGAGTCGTCCGGCCACTCGCCGGTGATCGCCCATTCGAGCTCCTGGCGGAGCACCTGGACCGCGAGCGCGCTCGCCTCCTCCCCGCGGGCGTGGCCGCCCATGCCGTCGCACACAACGAACAGGCCGCCCGGCGGCGGGCCGCTCCGCTCCTCGCCGAAGCAGGCGTCCTCGTTCTGCTCGCGGCGGCGGCCGACGTCGGTCCGCGCCGCCCATGCCACCTGCACGCCGGCGTCGCTCATCCTCAGCGCCCGAGCGTGGTGGCGAAGTTCGCGTCCCGCCCCGGGGACATCGACCGCGCCTTGATGATCGACGTGATCAGCAGCGCGAACGCGAGCGGCGGCACGATGATGCCGCCGCCGACCTCGTTGGTCGCGTTCCAGGTCGCGTGCACGATGGCCGCGGTGAGGAACCCGCGCAGGAGCAGCCGCCACTTGTGCTCGGGGCGCAGCGCGGCCAGCCCGACGTAGTAGCCGAAGATCCCGCTGTAGCCCAGGTGCGATACCGCGCTGCTGAGGCCGCGGAAGATGACCTGGAAGGCGGCGGCGAGGCCGGCATCGAGGCCCCGCTGCATGAGGATCGCCGGCGCGGCGTTGCCGTGCTTCTGGACCAGTTGGTTGAAGAGCTGCACGGCGTTCTCCTGGAGGTAAGCGAACTTCGCCAAGGGCGCCTGCGAGTACATCACGGCCTCGACGAAGTGAAACCCGGCGGCGCCGGCGATGCCGAGCATGATGCCGTCGAGCGGCTCGCGCACACCGAACTGCTCCTCCAGCGGCGTGGCACGCCCGCGCGCCCGGGAGCGGAGGACAAAGTAGAGCCCGATGAGCGCCGGCGTGATTTTCTCGAGCTCCTCGGGCAGCGCGGCCATGAAGAAGTGATAGACGAACTTGCCGGGCACGGAGTCGGGCTCGACCAGCCGCACGGTGTTCGGCTGGTTCGGGACCGGCACCTGCTTGGCGATGTAGGGCAGCACCGTGGCCCGGATCGGCGCCATGACGACATCGTGGCCCGCCGACACCAGCACCGCGACCAAGATACCGGCGGCGACCAGCGGCCCGAGGGGCTTCGACTTGCCGCAGAGCATGTAGAGCACGCTCGCCGAGGCGATCACGAAGAAGAGGATCGTGATCATCAGCGAGTACCTGACCTCGCCGGACTGGAACGTCCACAGGAGCGCCGAGATGGTGCCGACGGTGATGAGGCCGGGCACGAGGTAGCCGCGCGAGGACACCGGGTCCAGCCCCATGCGGAGGGGCAGGAGCTCGCTCTCGGTGGGATCGGTGGACGGCGTCGAGGGCGCCCGCGGCGGCTCCGGTCGCGGTGCGGGCCGCGGCGGCTCGGGGCGCGCGACGTCCGGCCGCATGGGGGTCGGGCCGCCGACTGACGTCGGCGGGGACGCCCCCACCGCCGGACGCGTGGACGCGGCCGTGTCGCCGAGCGTCGTCGGCAGCGACACGCGCAGGCGCGGGCCCTGCGGCGCGAGCTGGATCTCGTCGCCGTCGCGCAGCCGGGCCTCGGTGACGCGCCGTCCGCCGACGTAGGTGCCGTTGGAGCTCTGCAGGTCCACCACCCGCCACTCGCCGCCGGCGTAGCGCAGCTCGACGTGGTGGCGCGAGACCCCGGCCGCGTCGGTGAGCACGACGTCGTTGGACGGATCGCGGCCGATCCGCACGACGTCGCGATCGAAGTCGCGCGGCGGCCCCACCTGGTCCCCCTGGACGATCCGGAGCCCAATCATCGCGTCCTCCAAGCGATCAGCGCTGAACCGGCTACAGGGCGGGAATGAAGCCCGACTCCAGGCGCATCGCCTCGAGCAGCGACACCGTGCGCGGCGACGCATCGGCGGCGGGGATCCGGGACCACCGCCAGCGGTAGAACGTGCGCCGCGTCCCTTGCCCGAAGGTGATGGCGGAGTTCGTGGAGACCTGCAGCGAGAACTCGGACAGTGCGGCGCCGGCATCGAGCTGCTGGGTGAACCAGTAGCGCTTGACCGTGCGCGAGACCACGCGATCGCCGAGGAGCTGCGCGCCCCGGGCGTCGGCTCGCAGGTTCTCCCAGAACGTCTTGTTGAAGGCGGCGTCCGGCGAGAGGTCGGCCTGATCCTCCCAGAGCAGCCCCGCGTCGAACCGGGCGAGGTTGTCCGGCCCCTGCACGTAGATGAGCGTCGGCACGCGCGAGTCCCGCCCCCACCGCTGGGCGCGCCATCCCTCGGGGAAGCGCACCCAGAGGTACCCGAGGCCGGGCACCGAGATGCTGTCGGCCTGTGTGAGACTGCGCCGCGCCTCCTGCACGAGGGCGGAGTCGGCCTGCGGGAAGAACCGGCTCGAGCCCTCGGGCGGATCGGCGGCGCGCCCCTCGGTGAACTCGGGGAACGGCGAGTTGATGAGCGTCGCCATCGACGACCGGTGCCGGCCCTGCGAGTAGAACTCCAGGCGCACCTGGCTGTTGACGCCGTGCCCGGCGAGCGCGCGGAGCAGCTCCGGCGCGCCGCCGATGGGCTGGCCGTCGATGCTCACGAGCATGTCGCCCTCGCGGAGCCCGGCGCGATGCGCCGGCCCCTGGTTGGTCAGCGAGCGGACCAGCAGCGCGGGCTGCCGGCGCCCGTCGACGTTGAGGCTCTCGGGCAGGCCCACGACGCCGAGGAAGGCGGGCGAGCCGCCGGCGACGCGCGGGGCCGGCTGGGGTCTGCGCGGGAACGGGTCCTGCGGCCCGGGCTGCGGCTGTGCCAGCTGGGGCTGCACGGGCTGCGTCGGGAACGGCTGCGCCGGCTGCGGCTGCGGCGCGGGCGGCTGCACCGGCGCGGGCTGCGGCAGTGACGGTTGTGAAGGTTGCGCGGGCTGGGGCGCGGACGCGGCCGGCCGGGCGGGGGTCGGCGGGCGGTCCGGCACGCGAGGCTCGCGCGAGCGCCCCCACGCGCCGATCGCGAGCACCGCGACGATGCCGGCGAAGATCAGGTTCCGCCGCGTGAACCAGCCGCCCCGTGTCGGTGTCGGTGGAGGGACCGGCCCGGGCGGCGGCGCAATCGGCTGGATGACCGGCGGCGGCGCCTCCAGCGCGGCCCCGATGTCGTCGAGGTCGGTCAGGACCTGGCGCGCCGACGCGTAGCGATCCGGCGATGCCGGCGCGGTCATCTTCGCGAGCACGCGGCCGAGTGGCGGCCGAACGCCGGGCGCGGGGCTCGCGCCGCGGAGGTCGGTCGGCGTCCGGCCGGTGAGCAGGAACAGCGTCGTCGCGCCGAGCGCGTGGAGGTCGCCCCACGGCTCGGGCTCGCCGCCGGCACCGGGTGGGGCGTACAGCGAGGCGGGCGCCGGCGCCGCCCCGCTGCCCTCGCGCCCGGCCAGGGTGTCGCGGAAGCTCCGGAAGTCCGTGAACATCACGGCGCCGGGGCCGGTCAGCACCAGCCGCGAGGGCTGGAGCGCGCCGTGCACGATCGGCGGGCTGCACTCGTGGATCACCGCGAGCGCGTCCAGGGCCGCGCGCAGCACGGAGACCGCCTCCCCCTCGGACAGCGGGCCGCGCGTCCGGACACGCTCGGCCAGGGTCTGGCCCTCGACGACCTCCTGGATCACGTAGTATCGGCCGCCGTCGGGAAAGTACGCGAGCACGCGCGGCAGCGCGGGATGGGTGACCGCGGTCAGGCGGCGCGCCGCGGCCTCGAACTCGGCGCGCACCCGGGTGTCCGTCTCCGCGGTGGGGCGCAGCTCGATGAGCAGGCACGGCCGCCCGAAGCTCTCGCGGTCGGCCGCGCGGTACGTGGTGCTGGTCGGATCGTCGTGCACGACCGCCTGCACCTCGTACCGGCCGCGCAAGATGGCGCCGACGGCGAGCGTCCCCGCGCGCGGGGGCGGCGCCGCCTCGATCTGGGTCGCGATCTGGGTCGCGTCCGGGCCCACGTCGGTCGCCTGGCCGGACGCCGACAGCGCGGCCAGCGCGTCCGAGGCCGAGGCGAAACGCCGCGGCAGCGACTCCTCGAGGAGCCGGCCCAGCACCGTCTCCAGGCGTCGGCTCATGTTGATGCGGCCGGCGAACTGCCACTGGCCGCTCAGGGCGTCGTACCAGTCGAACGGATGGCGCGCGGTCGCGAGGTTGAGCGCGGTCGCGCCGAGCGCGTAGAGGTCGCTGGCGGGCACGACGACGCCGCGCGTCTGCTCGGGCGGCGTGTAGCCCGCGCTCTTGATGACCGTGCTCTCGGGGTCGGTGGTCGGCTGGCCCAGCGCCTCCTTGACCGCGCCGAAGTCCACGAGGTAGAGGCGGCCGGTGTCGGCGAGGATGATGTTGCTCGGCTTGAGGTCGCGGTGGATCACCGCGGGCGCGCGTCCGTGCAGGTACTGCAGGATCGTCAGTGCGTCGCGGAGGAGCCGCAGGACTTGCGCCTCCGGCAGCGGACCGCGCTGCTCGACGACCTGCGCGAGCGTGGCGCCGGCGACGAAGTCCTGCACGAGATAGTACCGGCTGCTCTCGGTGAAGTACGCGTGCAGCGAGGGGATGCCCGAATGACGCAGCGCGAGGAGGATGCGCGCCTCGCGCTCGAACAGCTCGAGGACCTTCGGGTTGGTCGCCTTGGCGGGGAGGAGCTCCTTGAGCGCGCAGGGCTGATCGAACCGCTCGCGGTCGCGGGCCCGGTACGTGGCGCCGAACCCACCCTTGCCGAGCAGGGCTTCGACCTCGTACCGGTCGCGAACGACCGTGCCGGCTTCCAGGGGCTGCCACTCGCTCATGTGACTCGCGAGGGCCAACCTAAATCATTCGTCTCTCGCGAATCAAGGGGGCGCCCCAGTCGGCGAGGCCGATCGGCGCCCGGCAGTGGTGGTCTAATGGCCCCGGGGGGCGATCACTCACGTCTGATCATCAACGGGCTTTGCCCTCGGGCCAGCAACGGGCTTTGCTCTCGGGCCGCGGCCGCTGGGGCGTCCTGGCTCTCGTCACCGCCGCCCATACCCTCGGCGCGGTGTCCGCGCTCGCCATCGCGCCGCTGTCCCCGCTCCTGCTCGACGAGCTCGGGCTCACGCGCGCCCAGGTCGGGCTGTTCCTGCCCGCGCTCTACCTCGGTGGCGTCGCGATGTCCCTGCCCGCGGGCTGGCTGACCGACCGGCTCGGCGCGCGGCTCACGCTCGTCGGGGGGCAGCTCCTCACCGCGCTGATGGTCGGCCTCGCGGCGTGGAGCCCCGGGCTCGCGACGATGCTGCCGCTCTACTGCCTGGCCGGCCTCGGCTGGGCGGTGATCAACCCGGCCACGGGCCGCGCGATCCTCGACACGTTCCCGGCCCGCGAGCGCGGGCTCGCGATGGGCGTGAAGCAGACGGGGCTGACGCTCGGCGGCGTGCTCGCGTCCCTGACCATGCCCGCGCTCGCGCTGGTGTACGGCTGGCGGGCCGCGCTGGCGGTCGCGGCGTCGGCATCGCTCCTGTCGGCCGCGGCGGTGCTCGGCGGGCTCGCCCCGGTGCTCCGCCACCCCTCGGCGGTGGACGCGACGGACCGGGCGCGCATGGCCGACATCGGGCCGTTCCTGGCGCGGCCGGCGTTCGCCACGCTGCTCGCGTGCGGGCTCGTGCTGTCGGTCGCCCAGGCCTCGGTGCTCGCCTACCTCGCGCTGTTCGCGCGCGAGCGCCTCGGGCTGTCCGTGGTCGCCGCGGGCGGGCTCCTGGCCGTCGCGCAGGTCGGCGGCACCATCGGGCGGCTGGGCTGGGGCGTGATCAGCGACCGGGTGTTCGGCGGGCGCCGGCGCCCCGGCGTGGTGATCAACTCGGGGCTCGGGGCGGCGGCGTACCTGGTCTTCGCGTCCGGCGTCGAGC
>Ga0075421_100011111_pt1 | contig 11146 bp, 3 predicted proteins | sample SoiMetdeltSBSDD5_FD_75292 | JGI IMG/M metagenome (GOLD analysis project Ga0075421, IMG submission 75292) | Bulk soil microbial communities from a Populus tree surrounding site in Tennessee, USA - Soil MetaG P. deltoides SBSDD5 | ecosystem: Environmental > Terrestrial > Soil > Tree plantation...
CGGAGATGACAGGCCTTCGTTCCGGACGTCGAAATACCGGAACGCAAACGGGAGAGAAGTCGTGCCGCTCAGATATCGATCCGATGCGAGCAGCCGGGCAATGCCCTCCAGTACACGACCTCCCGCCTGGCCGATCCCGATGAACAGCGTCGGCTGCGCCTGCCGTGGCCGAATGCTCGCCACCGGAGGCAACGTGAGCGGGGACGGTGGGACGATCCTCGTGTCGGGTACGACTTCCGGCGCTGGAATGATCCGGCCGGTCAGCCACCAATCCCAGATCCGTGACGCCACGTACCCGAGGAACGGCGCGTACAGCAACAACAGCAGCGGAATCGAAATGACCAGAATCGGCGGCTGCAGCGACGAGACGATCTCCTGCTTTTCATTGGGACGATCGCGGTTCGGGACATAGGTCAGGCGCGCGACGTCCAGCGCGAGACCGAACAGTCCAAACTGCTGCGCCTCGAGGACGTACGACACCGCCCGGCGCTGCTGAAACAGCAGCGGCAACCGCGTCTCGAGAATGCCTCGGTCGATGTCGCCACGAGAAGTGAGACCGAGCGGCCGCTGCTCCAGCGTGAAGGCTCCGTAGCGAAACTGCTCGACCAGCTGGCCGTCGTACCCGACGACGGTCCCGAGGTCGGCAACGATGGCGTAATACACGTCCGAGAGGGAACCGGCATCGAGCGTGAAGTGAAAGTCCGCTTCGGTCGACGCGATGCCCTTCAACAAGCTGTCGTTGATTTGTGTACCAAGCCCGATCGTGACGATGTGGATCCCTTCCGCCTTTGCTGCCGCGGCGGCAGCCAGGGCGGCTGACGGCTCGCTCTGTCCATCCGACAGCAGGATCATGGTGGGCGCCGCCGCCCCGAACTGGTTCGATTGACGCGATGAGCGCAGCGCCTGGTGACCGGCGACGACCGCCGCCGCGATGTCGGTCGAACCGCCGGACGGAATGCCGAGCACGGCCTCAGCCACCGCCGCACCATCCGGACTGATGTCGTGAACGGTGGTGGCGGTATCGTCGAACATCACGACGCCGACGGGCTGCGTTGGCGCCGCCACGGACTGCGCGAAGCTCGCCGCCGCGTTCTTCGCGAGCTCCAGCGTGGATTCCGGCCCGGCACCCATGCTGCTCGAGTGATCGATCAGCAACATGAGCATCGCGGGCTTCGGTGCGACGTTCACGGCCTGCGAGCGTGCGGCCCGGTCGAGATTGACGTGCAGCGACACCCGTACCGGTTCACCGGCCCACGCAAGCTTGCGATCGGCCGTCCGCACGAGGACCGACGAGTCCGGCGCGGGCGAGCGCCAGGCCACCCACCCGTACAACGCTGCCAGGAGGACGAGCGGCACCACGAACAGCACGAGGCTGATGACGATGACTCGCAGTGACACTTTCATACGTCGGCGCCCTTCTTCATCTCGTCGAGCCGTTGGCCACTCGTATGACGCGTCTAGGTTGCGGCGACGCGCGCCAGCGGACGCAGCTTCGCGGTTTCCTGATCGAGGTAGTACTGGATCACCGTCCGCAGGCTTTCGCGCTCCTCGTCGGAATGCAGCGGATCGGTGTGTCCCTCGCTCGCCGACACGTAATCGTCAAGATACTTCGGCAGGTTGTCCTTCAGGAATTTCTCGTATGCGGCGATCACCGCAGGGAACCCACCTTGAGCACGAAGCTCGTTCTGGCGAGCCTGAAGGACCTGATCGAGCCCCGGCTCGTAGTCGATCTCCTGGCGAGCCTGCGGGTTCGCGCTTCTCTTTGCCAGGCAGAACTGCTCCATGGCCAGCAGCAGACTCTGGCTCGTTCGCGGGTCCTCCGCGCCGACGGATTTGCGTGTCAGCCAGATGGCCCGTCTGGAGGTGGCTTCCTGTCCAGGAGGAACGATCGCCCAGACGAACACATCGCCCATCTCCTGGAACTTGACCGCACCCAGCGCGAGCAGCCGGGCGAACTGTCTCACCCGCGCCGGTTGATCGAGACATCGCGTGACGCGTGGGTGGAGCCGGAAGAAACCGTGCTCGGAGCCCACCATCCCACCCATGGCGCCAAGCGACTTCTCGATTCGCCCGGCTTCCTGTTCGCATCGGAAGATGTGATTGACGACATGAGCATCGTTCTTGACCAGCGCCTGCTGGTATCTGCGTGCATGCTCGTTGAGCAATGCGATCTGGCCATCGCGTACGTCCTGCAACAGGTAGAGCAGCGTCAGCGTGTAGGGATTGTCGAAATCGTCGGTCGCTGCCCCTTGCAGGATTTCCCCGTTCGTCGTGAACACGGTCTTGCCGAATGCCGCGCGCAGGCGGTTGAGAAAATCGGCGCCCTCGGCAGTCTGCGGTCGCTTCACCAGCAGGTAGAGCTCACTCGTCGGCGTCGCGCCCTGCAGGCCGTCCAGCAGCGGACGCGTGTTCTTGTCGAAGAACGTCGCAACCGTCTCTGGCGAGATGTTCTGATGCAGGAAGTAGTCGAAGATACTCAGCTTCTCCGCGTGCGGGGCGATGCCGTCGACGGCAAGCTCGAACAAGCGGCGGTAGAGATCGGCGCCGGATTCAATCGCCGTGAGCTTGTTATCAGCTGCGATTCCGTTGAGCACGATCGAAGGCTCGTGATTGGCGTACTTCCACTGGAACGCGCCCGACCACGTGGTCAAGAGGTCCTTGGTCAGCCGCTTGTAGAGGACGTCCTGATACCCGCCCATCGTCGTATCGACACGGGACTCGTCGCCGGTGTAGGCCGACAGGCCGTACGACGAGGTGTAGCTCTTCCCCGCTTCCTGGATCTCGCTGCGAATCTTGGCGGCTTCAGCGATCGCCACCGAGGCGGCACTGACCGTGAATTCGCGCGTCGCCAGACGGGTCCAGTGCGTCAGCTGTCCGTGCACCCGGTCTGCTGACTGTTTCAGCTTGGTCACATATGCGGCCAGCCCATCGAACACGACCTCGAGCTTGCGAGCGTCCGCCCAGTCACCCTGCGCCTCGATGTACGCCTTCTGCGCCTTGGTTGCCGCATTCTTCTTGAACCACCCGTCGAACTTGCCTTCCATCGCCGTGCGCGCCTGAGCCACCGAGAGCGCCCACTGCGCGGAGCCGTTCTGCCTGGTGATCTTGTCACGCCCCTTCGCGAGGACGTCCACGGCGAGCGCGTCACATTGCGTGGAGACGGTCGTCGTGAAGCTGATCGCCGCGTGCACACATTGCTCGGTGAAGCCCTCCACACGACCGTTGAGCAACTGCTCGACCCGTTCTTCGAGTGCCGCCGTGAGCTCCGCCTCGACTGCCTCCGAGGCCTTCTCCATGACGTCGTTGAGCCGGGCGAAGTACCCCGTCAGCTTGCGTTCGCACTCCCTGACGATTCTGCGTGCGGCCTCTTCGGGCTCTTCGCTGCTCGTCACTTCGATGGCGTTCTCCTCGTCATCGCGATCGAGCGCATCGGCCTCGAGGATGGCAAAGCTCAAGTTCTGCGACGCCGCATCCGCCTTCGGTCTCAGGAGCGCTCCGTAATCACGAAGCGTGGCCTCCCCGAAGTTCTTCGCGCTGCGAGTCCCTCCTGTCAGGAACTCGACGGCCTCCATGAACACGTGACCGGCGTTCTTCATGAACTCACGAGCGGCGCGCTCGTATTCCTGCTGCGACACGGGCGATTCGACCAGGCCGGTCGGCTTCTTGTCAGCCGCGTACGTCGTCGGGAAGATGCGGTGCAGGAAGTCGCTCACGAACTGACTGGTGAAGATGTGGCCGTACTGCCTGGCGGGCAGGACGATCTTGTGCGAGCCGATGGAGTGGAACTGCGCGGCCTGGGTCTTGTTCATCTGCACCTGGTCGGCGATGCGTGCAGAGGCGTTGATCAGGTTCTCGAGAATTCTCCAACCCCGCGTCCTGTCGATGAACACTTCGAGCGCGTCGGCGATCGAGGGGCTCACACCATCCCATGGCTTGGCTTGTTTGAGAGGACCGACGGCATCGACGAGAAAGACGGTGTCGTACAGCTTGGTCGTGACGTCGATCGCCTGGGTCTCGTTCGTGCTCGAATACGAGATCGGGAACGGCACATTGCGGCCAGCCTGCGTCTGAAAGCGATTCAACTCACGATACGCAGCGAAGGAGCGGGGCACGGCGCGCTCACTTCCGGCTCCTCCCCAGACCTCGGCGAATGCACCAGGCAGCAGCAGGAACCCGATCACCCAGGTCTTGTATCCGCGCGATTCAACCAGCTTTCGAATGAGAGCCGCAGCGTCGAGAAACATCCCGGCACCGGTACCACCGCCGACGGAGCAGACGAGATACACCATCAGCGTCTCGTTCTGCTGGATCCCGCACTGGGTGATGAGCCGGCCAACCCGATTGACGAACTCGGTGCTGTGCATCACCATCGCCAGCCGGCCGATCTGCCGCCACTGGCCGGCACCCATCGAGATATTCAGCGCCGCGGCCGGCAACGTCCCCAGATAGAAGCCGGCGGGGAACCAGTCGAGATGACGCGTGTACGCATCGTCAGCGAGGATCTTCTGCGCCGTGCTGTGCGCCTCGCCGACCGTCCCGAGGTACTCGTGCATCTCGAGATGCACCTTCCCGAGCCGGGCGACGCGCTCCTCGTGCTGCTCGCCCGCCATGCCGACGACGATCTTGTCCGAGCCGCCTGGTGCCAGCGCGTCCTGTCGAACACGCGGCTCGATCGTGTCCACGAGCAGGAACTGGACGTCCTTCTCGACAGCCTCGCTGCCGTAGGCGGCGTGAAGCCGGCTTTTCAGGAACGTCAGCACCCAATCGCCGGTGCCGCCGAGACCAATTACGAGTGACTTCTTGGGCATCGTGAACGCTCCATGCAGAACTACACCGCGCTCGCGGCGGGCTCGCCGCGGCGACGGACGCGCACTTGTACTTGAACTCGATCCACTCCATCGAGCTTTGCCGGCACATTGCTTTCGGTGATCGTCATCCTCATGTACCGTCTCTTCTTGCTCGACTTGTCCACCACCGGGTAGACCAGCTTCACCGTTGGTGGCAACCAGGGCCGGAACAGACGCTTGATCTTCATCGACTCCGGCTTCCAGGCATCGGTGCCCTCGCCAACCGTGATCGCGCCTTTCGCACGGCGGCGATAGCCCCTCAGGTAGTCACCCGTCAGCGACCGTTTGACCTGCTCCTCTTCCGTCGCAAACGGACGCTGGAACGACACGATGACCCGCTGCCCGAGGATCCAGTTGTCCGATACGTAGTAGCCAAGCTTGCGGAGGTAGCGATACCCGACGTAACTCCCGCAGAGCGCGACCAAAGCGATCGCGATCAACACGGTGACGTAAGTTACCAGCCACTCGCGGAACACCATGACGACGGCCAGCGGATTGGCGAGCATCGCAGGAAGCGCCGCGTTTCGATCGAACTCGGCGTCCGCACCGTCGCGCACCAGCGCGCGGACGGCGTAGTCGCTGACGAGCGACTGATCATCGACGCGGACTTCGGCGAACACTGCCCGTGGCCGGCGCAGCAACCAGTCGAGCGACAGCAGTGGATAACGGACATCGGCTGACGCATCGAGCGTGCCGGACGAGCCTGGCGCGACGGCCGTCCAACCAGTCATCGGCGTGCCATCGAGATCGGTCAGGCGAAACTGCACGAGCTTCCCCGGCGCATTCGAGACCGCTCTGATGTCGATGGGGCTTCCGCCTGGGTCTTGCAGCAGTCTCATCGAGGGAATCACCTGTGTGCGTCCCGCACGGAGCGCAGCCGCCGCGGGGAGCGATTCGCCAGCGGCGAGGACCAATAGCCGCTTGTTGGTCGCGCCAAGCGGCTCCGTCAGAGCAAAGACCGTGTGCTGCGACCCGTTTGGCAATGTCGTCGTGCCTTCAAAGGCAAGGGTCGCCGTACCAGCGGCCGTCAACGTGTGCGGCGTCGTTGCCGTGAACCGTCCGCGCCCTTCGTGGCGCATCGCGACCCGCGTCTCGACGCCGTTCGGGTCGGTCAGCTTCACGGCCGCGCCAACCGGGTACTGAGGCAACTCTTGAAACTCGCGGCCCTGATTCGACAGAACTCGATACCCAAGCGTGAACGGCACGCGAACAGCGGCCGCCGTCTTCGGATCCTCCCGCACGATCTGCTGGTAGAGCGGATCGACCAGCGTCTTCGCCGCCAGCTGATCGATCTCCCACAGGCCCGGCGCCGGATCCTCGATGGTGATTTGGTCGTACGTACGTTCCGTGATGAAGGTGACGTTTGGCGTTGCCGGCGTGATCACACGTCCGAGCGCATCCTTGATGCGCGCCTGACCACCGCGTTGACTCTTGAAGACGGTGAAGGTCACGGCACGCAAGTACGGCGGGCAGAAGTACGGGTTGCTGGCCAGCTGCAGCGCCGGCAGTCCCAGCCGATCGCGCACGACACGGTTCACGATCTCAGCGAGCTCGGGCGCGGTCTTTCCAGGGAAGGCGTGATCGCTGGACACTTTCTTCCAGTACGGTCCCCATTCCGTCCAATACTCGTCGCGGTTTTCCTGCCCGATGATTCCGACGACATCCAAGGTCGCGAGCCTGGCAAGCTCCTGGGATGCCGCCTCCAGCCCCTGTTGATAGACCGAGCCCCTCTCGGTCGCGGTACCAGGAACTGCCGGCCTGCCATCAGTCACCAGGACTACATGAACGCGATCGCGCGGCACGCCGGAGAACGTCCGGATGAGCGCCACCGCCTCGTCCAACGCAGCCTTGGTGTTGGTGTTGCCCATGTCTCTGGCCTGGAAACTTTCGAGCTTCGCTCGCTCCTGCCGATTCTGTCCGGCGGCGATAGCCGGGTCGTACAGGAGCGACACGTCGAGATCGGAGCGGCGAAGAACGGTATCGCCAAACTCGATCACGTGAATCCGGTGCGTGACACCGGTCTGGCGATGATCATCAAGGTATTGGCGAATCGTGTCGTAGCCGTGCAGGACAATGTCGGCGCGGTGTCCCAGTGCGTCGTTCGCCGCCCAGGAGTTGTTGGGCCCGTGCCCCCGATGCATGCTCCCTGACTGGTCCACGATGAACACGATCTCGTGCCCCTGCGCCCACACGATTCCCGCGGTGGAAACAATCAGAAGCAGTTGGAACGTGATCAGCCGCAGCAGATACATAAGTCTGGAGCACCGGGGGCAAACGCCAAAAAGAAGTGTGGTTATAGCATATTGATGGGCTAGAGCGCCCATACGAACAGGTTTGTCTTACTGCTCAAATTCAGCTGCTTCAGGTCGCAATCCCGCCCCCAGAAACTCACGTCGGCGACAAGCCCGTTGTGAATTGCCAGGTGCTCGCGAAGGGCACGCGTCAACGTCTGGCTGTTCTGGATTGGCGCCGTCCCGTTCTGAACGTCGTTGGGCCAGTAGTCGGCAGATGTCGGCGCCGGCGGCGGCTGCATGAACCGAATCGGGTGAAAACGGATGCCGACACGCGCGAAGCTTTGCTGAACGACCTCTGCTTGCCGGCAGTATTCGCTTCCAGTCGTGTAAAGATCGCGCGCGTCGGCGACGTCGGATTCACGGCAGTAGGCGTTGATGACCTGCCATAGACGCAGCATCCTGGTCAGCTCAGATCCGGAACCACCCGAGAGCAGTCCCTTCAGCGTGTCCGCGACCAGCTTGATCACGTCGTCGTTGGTCTGGTTCAGTGCCTGGTCGGCGGCGATAAAGGTTGCGGTGTCAGCCAAATCGGTTAGCAGCTGAGATCTCACGGACTGCGCGGTGCTGCGCAACGCTCGCGCCAGTTTCGCGGGTGCGAGATCGGCGGGTGCGAGAAGATCCTCGAATCGGTTCCCTCCCGACTGCGCGAGCTGTTCGAGCAGTGCACCAGCGGCGTCGATATCGTCAAGGACCGTCATCGTGCGACGAATCCACGGGGCATTCTCGAGACCTCGAACCAGCAGAGGCACCCGCCGCACCTTCTGGTATCGCGCATCGAGGTCGGTGACGTTCCCCGTCACTGAGACAGCCGGACTACCCAATGACGACTGGCTCGCTGCATAGCCAGCAACGGCCTTTTCAGTGAGCGTCCGCAGCTCACGCACCTCACGCAGCAACGCCTCAGGGTCCCGGCCATGACCATCGCTGGTCGTCGATTGAAGCGCTGTCGAGAGGGAAGTCCTGAAGGCTTCCAAGGCTCTCTTCTGCGTTTCAGTGTCGATCGAGAGTGACCGGTTTTCGCTCTCGAGCTGATCAAGCGTCTCGCTCACGCGGCGGAGCATCGCGACAACGTCTCGGGTTGCCGTATCCGAGATCAATCCAGCCGGCTGGCTGATGGCAGCGGGACTCATGGGCTCAGGAATACTGTCGCGCAGCGCCAGCCTCGGAATGGTGGAGCGGACGGACTCATCCTTCTTCACTACTTCGCGAATGGCGCCGGCAATCTGGCCGGGCCTGGCCGACCACGATGCGAACTCCCGCTTCCAGTCTTCGAGCTCTTTCCTCATTCCTTCAGCGTCGACGGAGTTTCGCCGCAGGGTTTCAATCGTCAGGCGAGCGGTATCGATGGCTGCAAGCAGCGCAAGAATGGGGTCTTCGGGCGCCTTGACGGCAGGTTCTCGATTGACACCTCGAGTCGAGGGCGCGGCAACCGGCTCGATCGGCCGGGGCCCCTCCCCTTTTTTTCCAGGTGGTCCTTCTGATCCCATCACCCGGATCTTGACCTGTGCACTCTGCACCGAATCACGGCGCCACCAGAACCTATAGAGGCCGTAGAGGACGACGCCCACAATTGCGACGACGACGATTGCAATCGCCATCCCCGACCAGGCCTCGTCGGCGGCTCGTACGACGAGTCGGTCTCCCTCAACATTCGCTTCGAGAGGTGGTGCCTCCTTCAGTGCGGGCCACGGAAACTGTTCCGTGGAGCGGCTGAGTCTCACTTGTTCGCAAGGTTCGATGACATCGCCATCTCGAATAGGACCGCTCGTACCGTTCCGCGTGATGATGAGGTCAGTGCCTTCCGCATCGTTCGAAGCAATCGACAGCGCAAGAGGGCGTAATCCCTTGTTGCGAACAAGCACGCCGCCGTCAATCGCGGGGTCGCTCGTGGCACCGATCGCCGCTTGAGCCAGATCCCGGCGAAGCCTGATGCCATCTGATCCAAGAATCGCAACCTCCGCCGCCGCTTCCGCGTTCGCCAGCAGATCGCTGCACCCGTCGCCAATTGGAAGTGGCTTTGTCGCCAAAGTGGCTTCGAGCACAGACAGAACGGCGGACTCCACTCGTTCCGAAAGACCGCCTGGCCCATCATCTTGTCGGATGAGAGCCAGCCCTCCGGAAAGCCCGAGGGTGAGGCGCCTGCCGGAGTTGCGGCCGGTGCGCCACACACCTACGAGGGGTTTCTCGACGTCTTGCCCGGCAAGCAGCGGTTGTGGCAACACTCTCAACTGCTTCAGTTGCTCAGCGCGGACATTCAAAATCCCAGTTGCGGAGTCGTTGAAGATCGGCTCGTAGAGATCCTTTTTGGACCTGGTTCGAAAGTCGTCGAGAAGAGTGTCGGTCGATGCCTCGAGTTCACGTGTGAGCTCCGGCCATTGAAACGATTCTTCCGTAACGACGTTTCTCTCCTTCACGTCGGCCCTTCCAAGCAGACCGATGCGCGCTGTTCCATCCCCGCCGCGCACTCCGATCAGGGCAACGGTCTTCTCCGCGTTGACCCACGCGTAGTGCACTTTCACGGGCTCTTGGCCCTGACCCTGCGCGTCAACCGTCCCCGCGGCCATCGCAGCCACGACACATACCAGCGACAGCGCTCGAATACCCTTCATGGGATTGGCCCCTTCACTCCTCGGGATCACAACTCTCCTACGCCAGGGCAACGGGCTCGTCTGAGTCGACGGTCATCGGCAGTGGCACCGGCGCCGCCCTGCCAGCCTCGAGCGGCTTGTACGGCCAATCCAGCTGCGCGAGATGCTCGCCGTCCGGCCGAACGCCCTTGAGCGCATATACCTTGTCCAGCAATCCAGGATTCACGACCACGACAATCGTGTCGTCCTTCTCGTTGCTCATGCGGATCTTCACCGGTCCGTCCGGCAGTTCCTTGCCGCCGATGGTGTGTAGCACGACGAAGTTCTGCCGAAACAGCGACGGATCGCGCAAGTGGGCCTCAGGGTTGTGACTGAACGTCGCAACGATTTGTATCTCACCGCTCGTTCGTTTGAGTTCATGGGTCCGCTTGAACAATATCGTGGTCAGTCCGCGATCGTGTTCCCTTTTGTCGCTCGCCTCCTGCTGCGTGCTGTACCCGAAGAACTCCTGGAACCGCTGCCCGACCGACGTGTGATAGACCACACCGTATCGCGCCCAGATATTGCGATCGAGCACCTGGAGGTCGCGGCCGTGGTACAGCGCAAACAGCAACGAGCCGAGCGCAACGGCCTCCTTCTTCTCATTGACGCTGAGCTCTGGACAGAGAAAGTCGGCCTCGCTGAGTCCGAGGTGAGTGCGAATCGAGTCCATCAGTCGCCGGCGAAGCGGGGGAAACAACGCCGTGCGGCCTGAAAGGATCAGCGTATCGATCTGCGGACGGATACTCAGCGTCCGAAGCGCCGCGCCGAGATCGGCCAATATGTCGTCGGTGACGGTCCGCAGCCACTGCTCGACCTCGGGATGACCGAAGACATCGTCTCGCGAGAACGGAATGCTGAGCCGCTCCTCTGTCGTTCCCCGGTCCAGGTAAGCGAGCCCCAAGCCGTCGAGCACCTGCCTCAAGTCCGCTGTGTCAGACTTGGTGAGCACGCCCAGCTGAAACAAGATGTCGCCGGAGACATTGATGTCGAACCGGACGACGTCCCTGGGGCCTGCCGTCGACAAATCGACCTTGAAGCGATGAATCGCCTGCTTGAGACGGACCATTCGCACTGAATACGAGAGGGGATCGCTCTCGTGCGGGGCGACAATCGGATTCTTGTAATCCAGGGTCACACCCAAGGGGCGCAACCGATCGACGAGTGAGCGCACGCGCGCATCGATGACTCGAGCGATCGCTTCGTCGAGCTTGTTGCCCGCCACCGGCAGTCCAATCTTGAACAGGACGTGTACCTTTTTTCGGAGCTCGGAATCGGGGTTCTCGGGCAGCCACTCGATCCGGCTCAACGTGATGTCGAGCGTGCCGGCGCCGATGTCGTACACGAGTACGTGCCGGTGCTGGCCCGGCTGGGGCGC
>Ga0075421_100011112_pt1 | contig 11146 bp, 9 predicted proteins | sample SoiMetdeltSBSDD5_FD_75292 | JGI IMG/M metagenome (GOLD analysis project Ga0075421, IMG submission 75292) | Bulk soil microbial communities from a Populus tree surrounding site in Tennessee, USA - Soil MetaG P. deltoides SBSDD5 | ecosystem: Environmental > Terrestrial > Soil > Tree plantation...
GCGAGGTTGCCGGTGGACGCGCAGGCGACGGTGTCGAAGCCGAATTCCTTCGCCTTGGTCACCGCCACCGACACCACGCGGTCCTTGAACGACCACGTCGGGTGACAGACGGAGTCGTTCTTGACGTACACCTCGGCCAGGCCGAGCTCGTCCGCCAGATTGCGGGCGCGGATGAGCGGCGTGAAGCCGACGGCGTGGCCGACAGCGATGTCGCCCTCGATCGGCAACAGGTCCTTGTAACGCCACATGCTCGGCGGCCCCGCCTCGATGGAGCGACGGGTCACCACGCGTGCGAGCACGTCGTAGCGATAGTCGACCTCGAGGGGACCGAAACAGAACTCGCAGACGTGAACGGGGGAGGCAGGATACGCCCGGCCGCACTCCCGGCACTTCAGGCCCTTCAGCTTCTCCATGCGCGCGTCTCCATCGGTAGGGGAATTGAGCCCCGCGTCGGACTGCACCGACAGCCAGACATTTCAATTACTTAACATTCATGGGAAAGAGAAGTCAATCGCTCCTCGCGCCTGATCAGCGCTGAACGCGCGGACGCGTGCCACGCGCGGCGTATCATGCAGCCCCGTGCGCGGCCCGCTTCTCGTGTTGCTCGGCTACGGTGTCGCCTTCGGAGCCGCCGCGCTCGGTGCGTCCCTGCTCGTGTACGACGATCATCCCGGCCAGCTCTACCGCGTCTGGCACGTCCTCCAGAACGGTGTCGCCCCGTGGGCGTGGAACGCGGGCTGGTGGACCGGTTATCCTGAGCTCCAGTTCTACCCGCCCGGCTTCGCGTACCTCGCCGCGCTCCTGCATGTGCTGTCGCTGGGCGCCCTCGACGTCGCGGGTGCGTACATGGCCGTCGTGTGGGTGGCGTGGCTCGCGCCCGGTATCACCGCGTACATCGCGCTCGCGCGCCTGCTCGGCGACGGATGGCGCGCGCTCCCCGGGGCGTTCGTGGCGCTCACGCTGTCGGCCGAGACCACGAGTGGCGTGGAGGGCGGCGTGCACATCGGGATGGTCGCGGCGCGGCTGGCGTGGGCGCTGCTCCCGCTCCTGCTCGTTCTCCTGATCCGCTGGTTCGCGGCACCGGACGCGACGCCGTGGAGCGCGGCGCCGCTGCTGGCCGCGATCGCGATCACCCACCCTGCACACCTGCCCGCGGCGGTCGCGCTCGTCGGTCTCGGGACGATCGCGCCTCGCGCGCGCGCCTGCCGCCTCCGGGCCGCACTGCTCGTGCTCGCACTCGGGGCCGCGCTCACGGCGTTCTGGACGCTGCCGCTCCTCGCTCGCCTCGGCGAGACACGCGCGCTCGCGTGGGGCACGCTGCCGCCGGTGTCGCTGTTCACCCGGCCGCTGCCGCTTGCGCTGGTCCTTCTCGCGCTGGTCGCGTTCCGGATGAAGGGGTCGGACGCCCGGACGCTTGCGTGGTGGCCGTGGGCGGCGGCCGGGCTCGTGCTCGTCGATGGCGCGGTCTTCGAGCGCCTCGGGCTTCGCTGGCTCCCCGCCGATCGCGTCATCGACGGTGCCTGGCTCGCCTTCGTGCTCGCCGCCGGCGCCGGTATCGGCCATCTCTTGCGTCGGCTCGCCTGTCCGGCTGCGGTCGTTTCCGCAGTGCTCGTGACCGTGGCCGCACTGGCGCTCCTGTCGCTGCCGGGCGCGACGCTGACACTCTGGCCGACGCACGCGGCGTGGCCATCGTACGGAGCGACCGCGCGTGGGCTCCGTCTTCCCGAACTCTGGCAAGCGCTCAAGAGCGCGCCGCCCGGGCGCGTGCTATTCGTCCGCTCCGGGGTGCCCCTCGTCTACGGGACCAACTGGTGGCGGCCGCACACCCACATCACCTCGCTCACGCCGCGCGAATCGGGCCGGGAGATCGTCAACGGGACGTTCACGCACCCGTCCCCCGTGGCCGCCCTCGTCTATCGCGGCGACACCGGTCCCGCTCCGATCACGCGCCTCGTGGAGCGGCTCGACGGGGAATCGCTCTTCGGCCGCCCGCTGGAAACGCTCGACGCGCGCGCGCTCGACGCCCACGCAACTGTCCTCGGCGTGAGCGCGGTGGTGGCGCTCGAGGACGACCGTCCGCGCCTGCGCGCGCTCGAAGAGAGCGCCGACTTCAAGCGCGCCCCCGCGCCGGCGCCGTTCGTTCTCTACACGCGTGGCGCCGGGGTGGACCTCCCCGCCCCCATCGCGCCTGGAACGTGGCGAATCACGCTGACCGGCGACCGGGACGCCTGGGTTTCGGCGCGCGTGGCGTACTACCCGCTCTGGCGCGCGGAGAGCGCGGGTGCGCCGCTGCCGGTGCGGCGAAGCCCGGCGGGACAGCTGGAGGTGCGCTTGCCCGCCGACCGGGTGGTGGTGGACTTGCGCTACGGCGCCGGGGTGCCGGAACTCGCGGGCGTCGCCGTCAGCGCGGCCGCGCTCGCGGTCACCGTCGCCATCGCGGCACGGAGCCGGCGCTCGCGCATCATTCCGGCCCCACCCTGTGGGTGAAGAGCGTGGCGCCGGTGGCATCCACGATGCGGACGGTGAGATGCGCGGGCTCGATGACGACTTGGCCGAAGTTGTGCGTTCCGGCGTGCGCGAACAGTGAGCGCGGGTTGAGCGCGGCGTCGAGGGGTCGTGTCCGACCGGGGGTCGCCGACAGCGGACCCGCGATGAACTCGTGGAACGAGAACTCCGGCGTCGGATGATGGCGGATCAGCTCCGCGTGGTGGACGTCGGCGGCCAGGATCACGAGATTGCGCACGCCGCGGTCGCGCAGGGTGCGAAGAATCGCATCGCGCTCGGTGGCGAACCCGGTCGCGTTCTCCACGGGCAGACCGAAGAAGCTCGCGCTCGACCAGGCATCACGTTTCTCCGGAGCGACCGTTGGCACCGAGAACGGTACCGACGAGACGACCACCTTCCACACCGCGGTGGAGCCGCTGAGCCCGTCCACCAGCCACCGGCGCTGGGCGGCGCCGAGCATGGTCTTGCCGGGGCCATCGAGGTCCGTGTTCGGGCTCCGGTACTGGCGCGTGTCCAGCACGAAGACCTCGAGGAGCTTGCCCCACCGGAACTTCCGGTAGAGCCGCGTCGGATCGCCGGGATCCGGCGCGATGGGCCAGTAGTCGAGAAACGCGCGGCGCCCGAGCGGCATCAACGGTTCGGTGGGGCCGGAGAAGTCGTTGCGGACCTCGTGATCGTCCCAGATCGCATAGACCGACGTCGTGCGGAAGAACGCGCGCGCGCCGGGATCCTCACGGTTGTAGCGGTGCTTCGCGCGGTATCCGGCCACCGTGGTCGCCACGAAATCGCCACCGGGTGCCACGCCCTCGCCGCGACAGCGGCTGTCCGCGTACACCGTGTCGCCCACGAACAGGAAGAAGTCGGCGCGCGCGCGGGCCATCGGCGCAAAGATCGGAAAGCCGCTGTCCGCGCGACGGCAGTAGAGCGCGGAGCCGAGGTCGCCGCTCCATAGAAACGACACGGGCGCCGCGGCATCGGGGACGGGCGCGGTGACGAACTCGCCGTCTTGGGTGGCACGCGCGTGGATGACGCGAAAGCCATATCGGGTCGCCGGGCGGAGGTCCGGGACGAGCACGCGCGCGGTGAGATCGTCGGCGAGACCTGGGTCCACCGCGCGCCGCGCAACCACGTCCGCGCCACGGTGCCGGACCTCCACCGTGACCGGTCCGGGCGCGGGCGTGCGCAGCCAGACGACCGCGGAGGTCGCGGTGACATCGCCGGTGGCCACGAGAAGGACGCCGGCGACGGGCGAACCACCGCCGCCCACTGCGACGGCGGCGAAGGCGAAAAGAGCGGCGCACCTCACGCGATCAGTGGACGATCGCGACCAGGTGACCGGTGATCTCGGTCTCGAACTCCTCGAGGGTCTGGCCGAACGTCGCCGCGAAGTTGCCGCGGCGATCCCGCACGTGTGCACACGACCGGAAATATTCGACGACCCGAGGGAAGCCGTCGCGGGTGATCAGGTAGTCCGCCATGAGAAAGGCGAGCCGGTACGTGGCGAGCGAGCCCTCGCGCAGATGGCGCACCGTGAAGCCGCGCGGCGATCCCAGCGTGTCGAGGTCGAGATGGCGGGCGAGGAGCGCGGCGTGGCGGCGGACCCCGTGGGCGGCGAGGATGCGGCGGTTCGAGAGCGTGTCGAGCCGGAGTCGCTCCAGCACCGTGAACGCGACCCACTCCGCCATGCCCTCCGCCAGCCACTGCTCGGCGCGGCCCTCTCCGCCCGCCAGCTCGAACTGCGCGACGTGCGTGAGCTCGTGGGCGATGAGCCGGAGCCACTCCCGTCCATGCCCCTGGGCCTCCGACGCGTCATAGAGCAAGAGCTGGCGGCGTTTGCCGACGCCCATGGCGAAGTCGCTCAGCTCGGCCGCGCGCGCGGGCGCGATGTGGGCGTCGTGGATCAGCCCGCGCTCGAACACCTCGCGGGAGTCGTAGACGTACACCATGACCTCGTCCGGCACCGGGAGGCCGAGGTCGCGCACGAGCAAGGCCGAGATGCCCCGCACGGCGGCTTCGTGACTCGTGAGCTGACGGCCATCGAGCGGGACCGCAAGCGCGCTCGGATTCATGGTGACGGGAACGACCACGCGTCCCTCGGAGCAACCAGCTCCGAGGATCAGAGCGACGAGAAGAAGGGTGAGCGCGGGTTGGGTCAGCTTCGGTCGTGATCGGGACGTCGCGACGTCAGTCATCCGCTATGAATGGGTTTCGGGATTCTACACGAGACGGCGCTGGCGCCAAGCGAAATCTCTGCCCATCGCATTGTGGGATTTACACGGTTCGGGGGACGTTTCGTGGAGCGACGGAGGGCGGTCGTCCGGGCGTGGCTGGCGCTCAGGCGCTCGGAGCGTCCCGGCGGCGCCGCGGCGGCGAGATCCGGTGGCGGCTAAACGAGGGGGTCGTAGTTGAAGTACTGGCCCGACGTCTCCAGCGGGACGACGTGGTGCTGCAGCGTGCCGGGGATCATCTCGGCCAGACGCGCCACCGTCCAGCCCTCGGCATGGTGGATCCGCATGACCGGGCGCATGGCGCCAAAGAGCATGATCTCCTTGCCGCGCACGCCGAATACCTGCCCCGTGATCTCCTTGGCGTCCTCGGTGGCAAGGAACGCCGCGAGCGGCGCGATGTGGGCGGGCGAGAGCTTCTTGATCTTCTCCACGCGGGCGCGCTGCGTCTCTGTTTCTTGCGGTATGGTCCCGATCATCCGCGTCCACGCGAAGGGCGAGATGCAGTTCGCGGTGACGTTGTAGCGGGCCATGTCGAGGGCGGTGACCTTGGTGAGGCCCACGATGCCGAGCTTGGCGGCCGCGTAGTTCGCCTGGCCGACGTTGCCGACGAGCCCGGACGTTGACGTCATGTTGATGAAGCGCCCCCACTTCTGCTCGCGCATGTGGGGCGCGGCGGCGCGGGTCACCGCGAACGTTCCCTTGAGGTGGGTGTCGATGACGGCGTCCCACTCCTCCTCGCTCATGTTGAAGATCATGCGGTCACGGAGGATGCCGGCGTTGTTGACGACGATGTCGACGCGGCCGAAGGCGTCGAGGGCGCTGTCCACGATGCGCGAGCCGCCGGCCATGGACGCTACGGAGTCGTAGTTGGCGACCGCCTCCCCGCCGATGCCCTTGATCTCGTGCACGACCTCATCGGCGGGGCCGCGCGCCTCGCCCGCGCCGGCCTCGCTCCCGCCGTAGTCGTTCACCACGACACGGGCGCCCTCCTTCGCGAGCAGCAGCGCCACTTCCCGGCCGATACCTCGGGCGGCGCCGGTCACCACCGCGACCTTCCCCTTGAGTCTCATGGCCGCACACCATACCAGATTCGCGGAAATCCCGCCGGATCAGCCCAGCCGGCCGTCGGCTCAGCGTGACCGGCGTCGCATCAACGATGGCGGACCCGCGGGGTCAGCGCCGGCGGACGTCGCGTCGGCGATGCCGGGCGCGGGTCAGCAGCGGCGAACGTCGGTCAGTGGCGGCGGGCGTCGAGGGTCGCCACGTAGGCGGCGCCGAATGTGAACACGATGGCGGAGTAGTAGACGAACATCACGAACGCGACCAGCACACCGAAGGGTCCATAGAGCTGGTCGTAGATCCCCACCTTTCGGATGTAGAGCCGGAAAAGCTGCTTGGCCACCTCCCACAGCAGGCTCGCGATCACGGCCCCGGCCAGCGCGGGAAGGATGCGGGGCCGGCGCCGCGGCACGTAGCGATACGCGAGGTAGAACATGACCGCGGATAGCCCGAGACTGAACCCGAGGCTGGTGAAGTACGCCGAGCGGTGATGCAGGTCCACGATGACGAATTCCTGGAGCCACTGGAACAGCCACGTCGCCGAGCTGGCGGCGAAGAGCAGCACGGTCAACAGCAGCACCATCCCGGAATCCAGCACGAGGTTGCGGAAGTAATTCCCGCCGCCGCGCACGCCGAGCATGCGGTGGAGCACGAGGCGAGAGGCGCCGAAGAGCGGCGTCGAGAAGAAGATCAGGATCAGCGTCCCGAGGATGCCGGACGTGGTGCGCGTGCTGACGATGCGAACGAGGACGCCGGTGATCTCGCGGCGGTAGACGGGGAAGTTCCGCGTGAGCTGTCCCACCACCTCGGTGGCGGCCGCTTCCGTGGACAGCACGAATCCCACGGTCGCGACGCCGAGCAGGAGCAGCGGGATCACGCACACGAGAAAGAAGAAGGCGAGGCCGGCGGACAGGAAGAACCCGCTCTCGGTGAGAAATCGCTTGACCGCCCCGCGCACCCCGAGCACGGCGGCGAGATTCCTCTACAGCAGGCCGCGCACGACGCCGCCGTCGACCTGGATCGACACCCCCGTCACGTACGAGGCTCGCTCGGAGGCGAGAAACACCACCACGTTCGCGAACTCCTCCGGCGTTCCCACCCGCCCGAGCGGGATGTCGGTACTGTGCCGAGCCACGTATTCCTCCGGAGAGAGACCGGAGCCCTTGGCGCCGCTCAGGAAACGATCGGTGCGGATGCGCCCCGGACAGACGACGTTGACGAGGATGTTGTCCTTGCCGACCTCGCTCGCGAGCGTCTTCATGAGTCCGGCAACCCCGGGTCGAACGCCGTTCGAAAGCAGCAAGCCGTCGATGGGCTGCTTCACCGACGTCGACTGGATGGTGAGGATACGGCCCCAGCGCCGCTGCCGCATGTTCGGGAGCACCGCGCGCGCCAGTCGCACGACCGAGAGCAGCGACAGCTCGAAGGCCGCGACCCACTGCTCGTCGGTCAGATCGTCGAAGCGGCCGCGCGGCGGTCCGCCCGCGTTCGCGACCAGGACGTCCACGCCGCCGAACTGCTCGTTCGTCCGGCGGACGATGCGATCGACGTCGGCCGCCCGCGTGACGTCGCCGGGTATGGCGAGCACTTCCGCCCCCGTCTTCGACCGCACCTCGTCGGCGGCGGTCTTGAGATCGCTCTCCGTGCGCGCGCACATCGCCACGCGGGCGCCTTCGGAGGCGAACCCGAGCGCGCACGCCTTGCCCATACCCTTGCTCGCCGCCGTCACCAGCGCCGTCTTCCCTTTCAGTCCGAGATCCATTGACCGCTCCTTGTCGTACCGTCCTACGGTATCCCTGCCCCTACGGTTGTCGGAAGAACTCGGCGCGGTCACCGCTCGTGATGTCCACGCGCCGGAGCTTGTTGTCGCGCATGATCTCGAACGTGAGCTGCTCGCCGGGCTCGTGACGCCACAGGCTCAGGTACAGCTCGCGGCGGCTGGCCACCTCCTGCGCGTTGAGGGAGACGATGAGGTCCCCTTCCTGCAACCCCCCGCGCTCCCCGGGTCCGCCGGGGACGAGGCCGGCCACCACGATGCCCTCCTCGATCGGATGCGCGAAGACGCCGAGCCACGCGCGACGCGGACGGCTCACCACGCGTCCGAAGCTCAGAAGCTCGCGCTCGTGGGCGCGGTAGTGGGTGACCGGGATCGAGAGCGAGTTCCGCATGATCTCGTTCAGGTTGAGGGAAACGATGCCGACGAGACGGCCGGGCATGGTGAACAGTCCGCCGCCGCCGAAGCCGGGATTGGGGGCGCTCGAGATGATCCCGTGCTCGAGCAGGTATTCCCAGTGCGCCTCGAACTCGCCGAGGAACGTGATCACGCCGCCGCCCACGCGGCGCTCCTGCGTCCCCGTCGAGGCCGCGGCGACCACATTGTGGCCGCGCTCGAGCTCGTCGTCGCTGCCCACCACCGCCGCCGTGAGGCCCTGCCGCTTGATGCGGAGGACGGCCAGACCCACCTCGAAATCCTGGCCGACGAGCTCCGCGCGCACGCGCCGGCCCTTCGGGAAGCCGACGTGGATCGTCTGGGCGCCCATGACGACGTAGTTGACGGTGAGGATGAGCCCCGAGGCCTCCACGATCACGCCGCTGCCCATGCGCTCGCTGCCGAGAATGCGCGCGGAGGGATGATCGCGCGGCACCACCGCGTGGATGTTCACGACGGACTCGAGGACGTGGCGGACGAGCTCGACGGAGGCGTCCATGGTCCGGTCTACGGGGAGCGCAAGTGCGCGGCGAAGAACTCCTCGATGCGCTGGCGGGCATCGGCCGCTGCTGCGGGATCGTAGCCGACCGTGGCGCCGCAGCATCCGCCCGGCAGATTGTCGTTCTCCACGTCGGACAGGAACTGACGCGGCATCCCCTTCACGTCGAAGTAGTGCACGTCGCCGTGATACAGCACGATCGAGACGTCGGCGCCCCGGCGGCGCATGTTCGCGGCGACCTCGATGCACGGCCCCGGCCTCGTCCAGTCGTCGGCGTCACCCATGAGGACGAGGAGCGGCCGTACCGCGAGCTCGTTCACCAGCGACTCGCAGCCGCCGGGATACATGCCGACGGCGGCCGCGAATCCGGGCTCGGGGATGACGACGCCACGCGCCCGCGTCCGCTCCAGGCTCGGGCCGTTGACGGCCGCCATCGAGAAAACGCCGCCGTTCGACCACCCGATCACGCCCACGTGGGTGGTATCGATGACCGGTCGTGAATGCAGATACCGGAGCGCCCCGATGAGATCGTCGAATCGCTCCGTGGACGGCACCTCCGGCGCCTCGCGGACACACCCGTTGGGAATGCCGCGCGCCGCCCAGCTATCGACGATCATCGCCACATAACCGCGGCTGCGGAACCATCGTGCCCATTCGCGGGTGGACGGCAACACACCGTGACACCCGTGGAGCAGCACCACGGCCGGGAACGGTCCCTGCCCGTGCGGCACGAACATCTGCGCCGGCACCGCCCGCGGCGCGCCGGGCGTGGCGTTAGGGAACACGAGGGTGGGAGTTGCACACCCCCAGAGGACGACCGCGGCGATCAGGGCCGCCAGGGCATGCGCGAACATGGGTTTGAGGATACACCGGCGCCCGCGTAGAATCCGCAGACGTGGGTGACAGCGTTCGTCTCGTCGTGTATTCCGACTATCTCTGACCGTGGTGTTATCCGGCGGCCGTGCGCCTCCGGCGACTTTCCGAGGAATTCGGTCCCCGCGTGACGATCGAGCATCGCGCCTTCCCGCTGCGCCCCGCGCCCGACCCGAGCGTCCGGTTCAAGGGGACGTACCGCGAGGAAGGCTGGCGGCGCTGCGCGCAGATGTCGGCCGCCGACGGCATCACGTTCACGCCGTGGCCGCACGACACCTTCCCGAACTGGAGCCTGCCCGCTCTCGAGGCCGCCAAGTGCGTCGCTCGCCAGGGCGACGAGGCGCTCTTCGAGCGCCTCCACCTCCGGCTCTACGAGGCGTTCTTCCGCGACAGCCGCAACATCGCCGATCGTGACGAGGTCACGCGCGTGGTGGCGGAGGCGGGCGCCGACATGGTGCGCTTCGCGACCGACTACGCCTCCGGGGTCGGGCGCGACGCCGTGCTCGCGGACTACCGGGCGGCGGTGACGGAGGAAGGCGTGCAGGCGATCCCCACCGTGATCGTGGGCGAGAGCGGCGAGCGACTCGTGGGCCTCGCCGACGCCGCCACCTATCGTGCCGCCGTCGAGGAGGCGGCCGCCTAGCGCGTGCTCCCCCTGCCGTACGCACCGCTGCTGTTCGGCCACGACCGCACGCCCGGGATCGTGGCCGTGGAGCTGGACGGGGACGGCGCCTCCATGCGCGTGTACCGGCGCGAGGGGGACCAGCTCCGCGTCGATGTCGAGCCGTTCGCCCCCTTCGCGCTCGTCGGCGATCCCGCGCTGCTCGACGACATGTCCGGCGTCACCACCATCACACGGCTCGACGGGAGCGGCGCCCTTGCCTGGCTCGCCCGCTTTCGCTCGTGGTCGGGCGCGCTCGCCGCTCGCGACCGCTGGCGCGAGCGAGCGGCACCGGTCCCCGGCACCGCCGCGCCCTGGCTCTTTCTCGCCGATGCCGTTCACCAGTATCTCCTCCTCAGCGGGCGGACGTTCTTCAAGGAGCTGCGCTTTCCCGATCTGCGGCGGCTCGCGCTCGACATCGAGGTGCTCACCAGCGACGGCTTCGACTTCCCGGCCGCCGAGCGCGATGGCGATCGCATCATCGCGGTCGCGCTCGCCGACTCCACCGGCTTTCGCCACGTCGTGCGCGGCGATCGGCTCTCCGAGCGCGACCTCATCGAGGAGTGCTCCCGGCTCGTGCGCGAGCGCGATCCCGACGTGCTCGAAGGCCACAACATCTTCCGCTTCGACCTCGAGTATCTGGAGGCGCGCGCGCGCCGGCACGGCGTGCGGCTCGGATGGGGGCGCGACGGAAGCGCGCTGCGCGGCTATCCCGCGCGCTTGCAGATTGCGGAGCGGACCATCGGCTACCGGCGCTACCAGGTCGCCGGCCGCCACATCGTCGACACGTGGATGCTCGCCCAGCTCCACGACGCCGGCACCCGTGACCTGCCGTCGTTCGGGCTCAAGGATCTCGCGCGCCACTTCGGCGTGGCGGCGGAGGAGCGGACGTATCTCGATCCCGCCTCCATTCCCCGAATCTTTCGCGACGATCCCGAGCGGCTCATGGCGTACGCCATCGACGATGCGCTGGAGACCCTCGGCATCGCGCGCGTGCTCGCGCCGCCCTACTTCGCGCAGGCGCAGATGCTGCCCTACGACTTCCAGTCCACCACGCTGCGCGGCGCCGCCGCCAAGATCGATGCGCTGCTCCTGCGCGAGCACCTGCACCG
>Ga0075421_100011115_pt1 | contig 11145 bp, 5 predicted proteins | sample SoiMetdeltSBSDD5_FD_75292 | JGI IMG/M metagenome (GOLD analysis project Ga0075421, IMG submission 75292) | Bulk soil microbial communities from a Populus tree surrounding site in Tennessee, USA - Soil MetaG P. deltoides SBSDD5 | ecosystem: Environmental > Terrestrial > Soil > Tree plantation...
CGCGCCGTTACGTTGACGGTTGGAGCAGCTTTTGAATTCCCGGTTTCCCTGAATGTTGCGGCTGTGGAGACGGACGTTAATGTCACCGGCGAGCAAACCGTGCTGGAAACCGCGCGAACACAAATCTCAGGCAGCGTGCTTCAAACTGAAGTTAAGAATCTTCCCGTCAACGGACGCAATTTCTTAGACATTGCTTTACTGGTTCCAGGAGTGTCTCCGACGAACACGGCGAGCAATCAGCTTTTCGCGGAAACATCCGCCGTTCCCGGCCAAGGCTTGTCCTTCAATAGCCAGCGCAATTTTTCTAACAGCTTCATCGTGGATGGTCTTTCTGCAAACGATGATGCGGCCGGCTTGAGCGGAATCTTTTACGGATTCGATGTCGTGAGCGAATTCCAGGTCGTCACTTCAGGTGGACAGGCTGAATTCGGGCGAGCCCTGGGCGGCTACATGAATGTTGTTACGAAGAGCGGTACCAATACGGTTCACGGAGACCTTTACGGCTACTTCCGGAATCAACGCCTGAACGCTCGGAATGCGATTGCCCAAAGAAAGCTGCCGGTGACCCAGGCGCAATTCGGGGCGACTCTTGGCGGACCCGTCGTCCGCAATCGCACCTTCTATTTCGGAAATATTGAGCAACGTATCTTGAATCAATCGGGGTTAATCACCATCACACCCGAGAATGTCGCCGCTATTAATTCCAAGCTTTCATCGGTCGGCTACCCGGGACCTCTGATTTTTACGGGTATCTATCCGAATCCAGTTCACGCGACCACGGCTCTAGCCAAACTGGATCATCAGTTCAGCGCGAAGGACCAGTTCAACATTCGCTACAGCGTTTACGATGTCCACAGCCGGAATTCACGAGGCGCCGGCGGCTTTAGCGCCGAGAGCGCTTCAGCTGCGTTGGATGATACCGATCACACGATCGCGGTTAGCAATATCGCGAGTCTATCGTCGCGACTCGTCAATGAAACCCGTGGGCAGTTCACACATAGCAATTTGGCAGCTCCGCCCTCCGATCTTCTCGGTCCAGCTGTCAGCATCTCTGGGGTTGCTTCTTTCGGCCGCCTGTCGGGCTCGCCAACGGGACGTGTTAATAAGCTGTACCAGGTTGCTGATAACCTCTCTTATCAGACCGGGGCACACGCCATTCGTGTCGGAGCGGACTTTCTTTACAATGACGATGTGATCAATTACCCGCGCTCGATTCGCGGGAGTTATTCCTTTCAGTCTCTTCCCAACTTCTTAAGCGGTACATACAACAATTCCGGATTCACGCAAACGTTCAACAATTCCGTTGTCGCGCAAACGAATCCGAATATCGGCATTTACGCTCAAGATGAATGGAAGGCGAGCCGGCGCTTCACATTGAACCTCGGAATTCGCTATGACTTGCAGTTCCTGAAGACGATTGAGACCGACACGAATAACGTATCGCCTCGGGTTGGGTTTGCCTGGACACCATTTGAATCCCGGAACACCTTAGTCAGAGGCAGCTATGGTCTCTTCTACGACAGGGTTCCCTTGCGCGCCCTCGCGAACGCCCTTCTATCTGCCGGGAATACCACGGACGTTGCTAATCTCAGCCAGATCAGCATCAGCCTTTCGCCCACTCAAGCAGGGGCCCCGGTGTTTCCAAACATCCTAAGCGCCCTGACGTTGCCCCCCGGCATTTTGTTCAACTTCACGACGATGAACCGGCAGATGCAGAATGCATACTCTCAACAAGCCAATCTCGAAATTGAGCGACAGTTGGGCCGCAATAACACCATAAGCATTGGATATCAACACGTGCGCGGATTACACCTCATCGTCTCCGTGAATCAAAACGTGCCCACGTGTGTAGCAGTCGGAACGAACAATGGATGCCGTCCGAATCCGACCTATGCTAACAATAGCCAATATTCGCCGCGGGCGGATTCCTATTACGACGGTATGCATGTTTCATTCGTCCAGCGTCCAGCGCGTTGGGGACAATATCGCGTGTCGTACACATACTCGAAGGCCCTTGATAACGTAGGGGAGTTCTTCTTCAGTTCACCAATCGACAATTTCAATATTTGGCAAGATTACGGGCGATCGGATGATGATCAGCGGCATCGCTTTGTTTTTGACGGTACGATCCATTCACCCATGAGCACTGGCAAGAGTGTCTGGGAGCGGCTCAGCCACGGATTCCAATTGGGCACGATAATGCAATATTACTCGGCGCTGCCATTCAACATTACGGCCGGAAGCAACACGATACAGGGCACCTCTGCGAGGCCGACGATCAATGGGTCTTTCATCAGCCGCAATGCGGGAACCGGCTTTGATTTTTTCAACGTGAATGCAAGGCTGAGCCGGACATTTCAAGTGAATGAGCAGTTTCGCCTTGAAACGATGCTCGAGGCGTTCAACCTGTTCAATCACGTGAACGGAGTCGCGCTGAATGGTAACTTCGGCGGTGGTACTTATCCTGCAAGTCCGCTTCAGACATTCAAACAGATGACTGCTGTCGCCGACCCAAGGACCTTGCAAGTAGGTTTGAGGGTATCGTTTTAGATGGAGACGAAATGAAGAGCCCAATGTGTGAATCACACGGATATGCGTAACGTTAAAACGTGATCTTGGCCGCAAGTTGCACCAGCCGGGGTGGCGCTGCCTTGATGACCTGACCGAAAGTACCACTGTCGCGATCACCATCGACAGCGACAGGCCCGAAGAATTGCGCGTGATTGAAGGTGTTAAACGTCTCCAGCCGAAACTGAAGCTGCTTGGATTCGCTGAATTTGAAGCTCTTCAGCAACGCGAGATCGAAATTGAACTGCCCCGGTCCATAGAAGGACCGGCGCGAAGCCGTGCCGGGACTGCCCAACGCGTTTTCGACGAATAACGAAGTGTTGAAAGAAGGCTGACCATTGCGCGGGTCGCGATTAAGATTGAGCGACCCCGGGACGAAGTCAGGCCGATCGAGGCTATGGTTGTTAACGCCATTGGGCAGACTGCCCATCAAAGAATTGTCGCCATCACTGTGAAGACTGACAGGAAACCCCGTGCTGACACGAGTGATTCCAGAAACCGCCCAACCGTCCGTAAGAGATTTTGGTCCATGGAGTAACCCGGCCAACGGTAGTTGATACCGATAGTTCACAACGAAGTTGTGCTTCAAATCGAAGGCGGACAGTGCTCGAGTTCGGTGGAAGTTAAATGGATCCACCGGGTCGGAGATGCTGGACGCCTCATCAAGCGACTTACTGAACGTATAGGCAGCAGAAAAATTAAAGCTAGTGCCGGTGTGCCGCAGACTTGCCTCAAGCGAGTTGTAATTGGAATTACCGATGGTCCTTTCATAATCGTCATTGTGGAAATTTGGTCCCAAGGGACCGCGGGTGCCGTTGATCACTTGGCCCGAAGCAGTTGTATAGGTCAGGTCTTCGGCAAACGGGCCGCAAGTGGGAGTACCCGGAGCAACGGCGCTGGGGTTGCTCAGAGCTAAGCAAAGAGCGGGATTACCTGGATTCGCAGAATAGACCAGTAGAAGGTGATGGGCTTGCGATCCGGCATAGCTCACACTGAATAACGTGTTCGAGCCCAGTTGACGTTCGATCGATAGAAAGTAGTTTTCGTTATATGGATAGGTATCGTTCGGCGTGGGGGCAGTCATTCCGGCTTGTGGTAAGAATGACGAGAAATCGATGGTCGGATTTGGATTTTGGATCGTTGCATCGAGGCGGGGAAATTTGAGCGGGAATGGCTGAACGTGCTGGGTTCCGTCGGCAGCGCTGATGAAAGGTGTCGCGAACAGGGGCGGAGCTGAACTCGTGTAGCTGAGGCCATATGGAGGCTGCGGCTCATCGATAGCGATCGTATTTCCCTGGATAACAGAATAGAAGAGACCAAACCCTGCTCGTATCGAGGTCTTACCACGTCCGCCGATAATTTTGCCAAGAAGACCTTCTCCTTTACTCGGCGAATAAGCGATGCCTATGCGCGGGGCAAATTTATTTTGTTGAGGAACTAATGTATCCGGAACGCCAGGATCCGTTGGATAGATCAGGCTTGTAGGCGCGGTTGGATAAACCTTAGATTGTTGTCCCAGGACAAAAGTTGGAATCTGGTTGTACTTTTCGGACCAGTACTGCATCAGATCCCAACGAAGGCCATAGTTCAGGGTAATGCTCGGTTTGACTTTCCAACTGTCCTCCAAAAATCCGGCAACGTATTTGTGACGACCATAGAACGTTTGTGAGTCCGCCTGGTTGTAGTTGCTTGCGACTCCAATGAGAAAGTCTGCAAAATCCGACCCGGTCTCGGTGCCGAAGAAAGCGAACGAGCCATTGAACGTGGGGTTCGGATTCACGTTGACTTGTTCGTAACTGAATTGGAATCCAGTCTTGAGGCTATGGGTTCCGAGCACTTTAGAGAAATTGTCTGATACCGAGTATGTATTGTTCGCCTGGGCCAGGTTCGTAATTGGCGTGCCGATAACGAATGCGGTAAAGACAACGTTTTCGATGCCTTCGAGTTTCGGCGCCAGAGGAACGATGCCTGCAGTTCCAGGTCCCGTCACAAAACCCTGCGACGCGAGACTCGGGCCCACGCCTCCCAAAGGTTGCCCGACAGTGTTTGCGTTTCGCATGAAACTGAAGTGCAACTCATTAACGCTCGTTGAGCCGAACGCCTTTGTCTCACCCAGGCTGATCAGCTGCGACCGGCCGAGGTTGAGACCAGCGAAACCAGGCACCGTCGCGCCGCCCTGTCCGCTGGGGTAGGGATTGTTTAGTCGATAATCATCGAAATAGTAATAAGCCGAAAGGAGCCCCCAGCGAGAGTTGTTACCGTCCACGCGAAGACTGGCTTTGTCGTCCCGCAGTTTCTTGCCTTGAGACGCTGTCGAGAAGACGGAGTCGCTAATATTCGGAAGCGGGATATACTGCAGCAGATGCTTTGCGGGTTCGGACCACGCTCTTTGCGGAATGATGGCGTTCGGAAATACACATTGCGAGCTCGTATTGCATCCGGGAGTGTAATACCGCTCGTTGGCTGAAACTGGATATCCTAGTTTCTGAGACAGCAGACTAGCCAGATAGGGACCTGCAACCGTACCGGTGAGGGCGTCCGCCTGATCGCTAAGGTCGCCCGTCCGATTGACAAGGGTCGGAACTGGAATTAGTCCAGTATCGATTCCCTGATTGGTCCTTGTTCCTTGATAGTCGCCGAAGTAGAAGACTTTATTTTTAACGACTGGGCCGCCAAGAGTGCCGCCAAACTGATTCTGACGGAAGAATCCTCGCTCCGGAGAAAAGAAATTCCGCGCATCCAATAGTGTGTTCCGAAGGAACTCAAAACCGCTTCCGTGAATTTGATTAGCGCCGGATTTCGTGACGACGTTCACGATACCGCCGGCATAATTCCCATACTCCGCATCGAAATTATTTGTGAGCACGCGGAATTCGTGAATGGAGTCGAGGTTCGGCACGATCGACGTACCGCCATTCATCAACTCCTTTACATCGCCTCCGTTGATTAGGAACCCGTTGGCGTCTTCACGCTGACCGCTGATCGATTGATTGCCCGGATTTAAAGCTCCAGACGGTTGAATTGCAACGGACGCACCGGCCATGACGATGGAGTCGGGCTGCTGCGTGGTCATGGGGACGATACCGGGCTGAAGCGCCAACAGGTCTGTGAAGCTTCGCCCGTTTAGCGCCACCGTCGTCATTTCAGTGCCCGTGACGACCTCGCCTAATTGAGTACTGACCGTGTCTACTTGGACCTCTTCGGCGGCCGCGTCCGTCGATACGGAAACTTCTTGTGTCACAGCGCTGACTTCAAGCGTTGCACTCACTTCCAACGCCGTGTTGACATCAATCACCAACCCGTTCTTTTTTTGCGGTTTGAAGCCCGTCAGATCGATCAAAAGGTCATAGGTGCCGACAGCGAGGTTGGGAAATGAAAAGTATCCGCGCGCGTCCGTCACTGTTTTGAATTCCGTCCGGAGGGATGTATTCGTGACCGTAATCATCGCGCCGGGCACAACACCACCGGTAGAGTCCTTGACCGTTCCCGATATGCTGCCACCGACGGCGGCGAACGCGCCGACTGAGAAAAGCAGAATTGCCACCAGCCAACAAGGAAGCAGAAGCAAAGTTTGCGCAGAGCGAAAAGACTTGCCTTCGCTAAAGAGATTACTCAAAAGCATTGCGTGTTCCTCTTTCTGGGGATCAAGAAGTGCAGTCAGTCGTAAGAGCGTGATGTTAGCGATGGAGGTGAGAATCCTGGCCTGAAGAGTTCCTGAAGTCTTCGTCAGAAACGATGATGAGCGCTATCGCTGGAATGTTTTACAAACTTTAACGAGTTTAATGTGTTCTTAATGTCTCGCGACGGGGACTATGCAAAGAGTAGTCGTCGGTGTCGATCCCACTGAACGAAGAAACGACCATGTCCGGCGGTGCCGGCAATCGCACTTCGACGACATTGTCGCGTTGTCGGACACGGAAGTGTTCTCCGCGGCGAATCAGCCTTGAGTCGATCGGGCGACAAAGGCAGAGTCGCCGCGGACTCACTACATCGAAAACATCGCTACAGCGGCCACGAACATGGCGATGGCAGTCAAACCAACAACGGTCTTACCAAGCTTCGAGCTCGGCTGCCCATTCATCAGCTTGATATCCGAAGCAACGGCAAATATGCCGACGAGCAAGAACGGCGCAAGCACTCCATTGATCACCGCTGTCCAATACAGCGCACGAACCGGGTTGACATTTGCGAAATCCATAATCGCGGCGGCCACTGTCGAAGCGAGGATCATCAAGTAAAACGATCGAGCTTGCTTCAGCCGACGATCCAAACCTTGGCGCCAGCCGAGGAATTCCGCGAACGCATATGCCGCCGAGCCCGTCAGGGTCGGAATAGCCAGCAGCCCGACACCGACAATGCCCACCGCGTATAGTGTCGTTGCCAATCGTCCTGCAAGCGGCATCAACGCCGCTGCGGCATCACGCGATGTTTCAATCGAGGTTTGCCCGCTTCGGTGCAGCGTAAAGGCAGCCGCGAGAATGATGAAGTACATCACGAGGTTCGAAAAGAATGTCCCAATCCCCACGTCGAACTTGCGTGTCCGGATCTCCTTTTTCGTTGCCCCCTTGCGCTGTCCCAGCGTATTGCGGCCGGCTGCCCGTTCTTCCTCAACCTCTTGAGTCGCCTGCCAGAAGAATAGATATGGGCTGATCGTTGTACCCAAAATCGCGACAAGAGTCTCCCATTCTTCCCTGTGCCGCGGCAGGTGCGGCAGAAATGTGTCGCGCAGCGCCGTGCTCCAATCGGGACGAATCACGAATGCCGTGATGACATAGGAAAACAAAACCAGCGCAAGCCACTTCAGCGTGTTTGCGATTTGGTAATACCGGAGTTTCACGGTCGCCAGCGAAATGCAAAGCGCAAACACAATAACCCAAACATGCGAGCTCACATGCGTGAGCAGTTCGGCCGCATCCGCCATTCCGGAGAGATCAGCAGCAACGTTGGCCGTGTTTGCGACGAGCAGAGCAGAGATGACGATCAAGACAAGTCGGCGTGGAAACTTGTTTTTAAACGCTGCGGTCAGACCGCGTCCAGTGACCATCCCAATCCGCGCGCACATCATCTGTACGGCGGCCATCAACGGCCAAGTGATCAGCGCTGTCCACAAGAGTCCAGTTCCGAACTGTGCGCCGGCAATGGAGTACGTCGCAATCCCTGATGGATCATCGTCTGCGGCCCCGGTTATTAATCCGGGTCCAAGCGAATCCCATAGATGGCCCTTGAGCCAAAGATAAGTTCTTCTTGCATGTCTCACCATTTGTCGCCCCCGTTCAGAACACACGCACGGCCGGATCAATGCATTCTTGACCCTGTGGCGGGGTTCGGTCTTTTTTGTGAGGGAGTTCTTAAGGACTCCGCTCGATTCACAGCCAAGCTGCCGTGTCGAGCGGATGGATCGGCGAGCGATCTAATCGATCAAAACGGCAGGACAACCATCACTACCTGGAGGTTCGGTTTTGTTTGTCATAAGACTTAACAGGTTCGCAAAGCCTCACTTCTCATGATCGTAGCAATCAGTCTATCGCAAGAACCGCTGTGTCGTCAGAACGGAATGCATTTCCGTTACCATCACGCGATGGCGGCTCAGTTCTTAGGCGCGCGCGAGGCGTAATAGCCATTTCGCGAACGCACTAGTTAACGTTCGTCCGTCGGTTCAATGCGAATTCGGCGAAATGCGCCGTCCCGCAACAGATTGGTCGAGCGATATGCGAGAGTGTACTGGGAGGCGCGGTTCCTCAGAAATGTTGTGGAAGTTTGCATTCAGATCCTCAACCTTCACGGGAGAGAACATCCTGCCGCCCGCTTCCTCCGCGAAGTGCTTTAGAACCTTGTCGCCGCGATTGCTGCCTTCACCCCCAAGCCCGGCCGAGTTAGTGCTGATGAAACTCTTCAGTTTGATTGCAGGGGATCGAAGGCTATCCTCGCGTAGCGTGCGGTCCAGATTTCAGCACATTCAAATTGCGGAAGATTTAGTACGAACGCATGCGACAATTCACGGCTTTACCGGGATATCGAAATGGACCGTATTGACCACACCACTCCTTTGGAATTGGACCCAGACTCGGTATGTCCGTGGGCGCGGGAACGTGAGATCGAATTGAATCTCAGACGACCCATCGGCGATGAACGGATGCGTATGCATCATATCGATCAGATCGTCGCTTGCGGCAAGCATGTGTCCCCAAGCACCTAGATACTTCTCCAGCCCATCGCCCGGCGTAATCGTGAAGCGCATAGGTGTGTTCCGTCCGGCGACGGCTGGACCGGACGTCAACGAAAGCTCCACCTTTACGTTTTGGCCGGTCTTCGGTAAATGGTCTTCTTTCAGTGGAGGTGGCGGCGACGAGTTGCCGGCAACAAAGATCGTTTTCGTAATAAGCTGAGGCGTTGCGCCTTCAGGATAAAAATCACCAAGAACCCGGTACATACCTGGCTTCGGCAACGTCATATCGTATTGGAATGCGTCATCCATCCAGATAGGATGATCGTGGATGAACACTTGAAGGTCCTCGCTGACGATGAACGCGTGGAACAGCTTCTCGTGGACGATATTGAATTTCTTGACCGGATTATTCTTCCATGGGTCATGTACGTCGAATCTGAGATGCACTTTCTCGCCGGGCTTAGGGACGCGCGGTGTCACGGTCAAATCCAGGTGGTATTCCACGGGATCGGGAACTGCAGCAACCAATTTCATTCCACAACGCGAGCAGTTGCCGGGCGCGTTCGACCGGATGTCCCGGTCCATAGGGCAGAAATACACCGGATCTTTGGAGGGGTTCGGTGTGGTTTGTACCTGCGCAAACAGTACCCCGACCGAAAGTACAAAAACGGCGATTGTGATAACGCGCATGGTCCATTTATACAATGACTGGGTTCAAAGAATGTCAAAGAGTATGCGGCGCCTGATGGTTCTTGCATTTTGGGTTCTAGGCATCTGTGTCGATTTAAACGCTCATAACGTCGGGAATGCAATTACGTGGAACCGGGAAATTTCGCGCATTATTTACCAACGTTGCGGGTCGTGCCATCACGAAGGCGGCACGGCTTTCTCCCTGATGAGATATCCGGATGTGCAACCCCGAGCGGTCGACATTAAGGATGCGGTCCTTTCGCGTCGCATGCCCCCATGGGGAGCCGTCAAAGGCTTTGGAGACTTTCGCAATGATCAGGGTCTGACGCAGGCAGAATTGGAATTGATCACCGATTGGGTCGACAGCGACACTCCGAAGGGAAATAATCCGAACACTCTGCCTAAAGAGCCTAAATTCGATAAGCCGGCCACCTTCAAGATCCCAAAGAATGCGATTACGGTGAGTGGCGATTTCACGTTCACGAACGATGTCACGCTGGATGGACTCTTTCCAGAACAGGTTCCTTCTGGAGTTTCGACGAGAATTGTCGCGGCGTTGCCCGATGGTCGAACCCAGCCTCTACTGTGGTTGTACGAGTACAAGGACAGTTATCGTCATCCTTTCCTATTCCGGCAATCGCTGGATTTCCCTGCCGGTACGATCCTCCGCGGCGTGCCACCCGAAGCGCGGATCATTTTATTGCCGGGTAAAAACAATAGACCCGCGGGTGGCGCGAGGCGTAATTGAGCAATGATTAGTTCGACCATTCTGGCATTGTTATTCGCGACCGGCATATTGCCATCTCCGCAAATGAAGGATGTCGATGCATACAAAGCCCGCGAAATCAGAAAATCCGACGTTTGGATAAATAGCGCGCCGCTCACATTGAAATCCCTCCGAGGCAAAATTATTGTCATCGACTTCTGGGCGTTCGACTGCGAGCCATGTATTGAGGCCATGCCTCACATCCAGCAGCTCTACCAGAAGTACAGTCCTGAAGGTCTGGTTGTGATTGGGGTCCATACGCCCCGCGCTGAATATGAAAAAGACATAATGAGACTCCGGGATGCGATCACGAAAATGGGGATCAAGTTTCCCGTTGTGGTCGATGCCCAGCAAAAGACTTTTCGTGACTACCGTTGCGATCTGTGGCCATCGCAATTCGTGATCGACCGCGAAGGAGTTGTACGCTACAGCCATGGCGGCGTCGGCAGATACGACGACATGGAACAAGTTGTTCAGCAATTATTTGAGACTGAGCTGCCTCACCGGCGCTAGACGGCTTCAGAGATGTATAATGCGCGTCGTTAATTAAATGGAGGATTCAATGCGTCGTTTTCGCGCCATCATATTGGTGACTGTAACGATTATGTTTTGTAATTCGTGTGGCCGACAAAAGCCTCAAGCACAACAGCAACCGCCGGCGGAGTACAGGACGGAGGCAACAATCAAAGACATCATGGATTCGATGGTTGATCCGGGTGCGGACTACATTTGGGATTCTGTGGAGACGGTCGTCAGCGCAAAAGGAGTCGAAGAAAAAGCTCCTCATACCGATGAAGAATGGAAGAACGTACGCCGTCACGCCATCATGCTGATGGAGGCGACGAATCTCTTACAGATTCCCGGGCGCCACGTTGCAAAAGCCGGTGAGAAAGCCGATGACCCAAAGGTTGAACTTGCGCCCGAGCAAATCGAGGACCTGATTAATAAGGACCGG
>Ga0075421_100011118_pt1 | contig 11144 bp, 11 predicted proteins | sample SoiMetdeltSBSDD5_FD_75292 | JGI IMG/M metagenome (GOLD analysis project Ga0075421, IMG submission 75292) | Bulk soil microbial communities from a Populus tree surrounding site in Tennessee, USA - Soil MetaG P. deltoides SBSDD5 | ecosystem: Environmental > Terrestrial > Soil > Tree plantation...
GTTCCTCTCCCAGCTTGCCGATGTGACATCATATGTACAGGCTCGCCTAGCGGAAGCTGATACTGTCCTTCAACATAATATGCTGATGTTAGGGCTATGGGCAGCCGATAGTGATCCGAATATGTTGTGGCGAGCCGATGTATTCAAGCAACTTACCGCCCTCTTTCTTGGCCCTGCCGAATTTCCGCTGATTCGAGAACGCACAATGTCTGCCCTAGTTGCCTCCCGAGATCGCAATGTGGCATTCATTTTCCGCAATGGGCTGCAAAATCCCGATCCACGTATTCGTATCTTAAGCACGATTGGCTTGGGTGCATTAGGCGACCCAGAGCAGTTGATCCATCTAGGCGGTGTACTCAGCGATTCCGATCCATGGGTCGAAACTGCCGGCGCTCTCGCACTGGGCGCGTTGGGAACAAAAGCAGCCCTCAATTACATGTTACAAACCTTTCTCCAGGGTCGCGATATGGCGCGGCGTGCAGTGGGGGAAATGTTGGCGATTGGCAATACCGCCGGGGAAGGACATGACATCTTGCGCGAGGCCATGCAGGAGGCTGATCCGCAAGCTAGGCGCGCAGCGATCTATGGACTTGAACTGATTGGAGCAGATTGGTGTCGAGAGCTTCTTAACCATGCCCAGACACGAGACGATCAATGGATGGTACGCACAGCCGCTACAAATGCACTTGAAACACTCCAGCATCCCCCATTGGGTGTTGCAAGTGCACGCATTCAGACACCGGAGCAGTCAGATTGGCTCGTGGTTTGGCTCGCTGAACGGGATCAGGCTATTGAACCCGGTCCTCGTGCCGTAAGCCAGATGATTCGTGCTTTGCAAGAAGGAGATGAGAATATCCGCTTGGCTGCCGCCGAAGCACTCGGTGCGTTGAGTCTACCTGAGGCCCTTACACCTTTGTACGCCGCCCTGCGCGATCAAAGCTACCGAGTGCGAGATTCTGCTTATCGTTCCCTGGGCCGGATCAGCGTAGCGCTAGGGGAATCGTTGCCGAATGTGACTTGATGGTCTGAAATCGGAATGGCAATCTTTTTCGTAACAACCTAGCCGAATTTCGTTGGGAGCCATGCTACTGAGTTGGCTTGTCACAGCGAATCATGTGCTGCTGATCGGTATGATACTCATAGCGGTTTTCGTCCACACCGAGAATGATCCGGTAACCGGGTGAAAGAATCTGATCGTAGGTTTTTCCACTTTCTGCACATCCGAGGCTGGTATCCGACCAATCAACTGCCTCACTGCGAACAACTGCAATATCTCTATCGGCAATACCAAGCTTCGCGGCAAGCTCGGTTTTAGCTTGCGTAATGAACTCTTCAACAATGGGATCAGCTAGCACATCTCCACCTGTCGTACTACCTCCAGGTTGGCATATCACTGCCATACCATTCAAATCGGTATGTACACTGTAGGTGCTCGATCCGGAGGTCAAGGTGACGATATAGCCCGGCGTGATTACTTGTGCGTAGGCTACGCCACGCTGCGGACACCCTAGACTTGAATCATTCCATTCCGTAGGCATACTGCTGACATATGTGATTTGTGTCGTTGGAACACCTAATTGGGTAGCTAGCGCGGCTATCGCTGCTGTAATAATTGCATTCTGATCGCCTTGCGGCGGAGCAAGAGTCTCGTTGCTACTTCCAGGCGGAGTCACTGTGACAGCCGTTGCAAGGTCTGGCGGCATGAAAGTTACTTGAGACGGGGTTCCAATAGGCGGTAGAGTCATCAGCATGACAGGTGTTAGCGAGGATTGTGCTGAACACGCCACTATTCCCATCGCGAAAATACTCAGCGCACAGCCGATCAGCACAAGCCGCCGCATAGTATCTCCCATCCGAATTAATTGCTGCCGAATCGACGTATCCGCTACTCGTCGTCGTCCGATACAAAACCTTGACCTACCGCCGACCGGATTTTCTCCTCTACGTCATCGGCGCGAATATTCAACACCGTGATGAGTTTCTTTCGGCTGTTCGCGCCTGCGAGAATTTCGATATCTGAGGCTTTTACCTCGAGGAATTCCGCCAGGAAGTAGATCAATTCGTCGTTTGCTTCGCCTTCGACGGGCGGAGCCATGAGGCGGATTTTGATTGTGCCATCCTCTTGAATCCCAACGATCTCGGTGCGGTTTGCCTTCGGCACAATCTTGACCGTAAATGCTGCTCCGCGCGAGGCATCAGTGATGTTGAAATCATCGAGGTTGCGCATAAAAGAGCCTTTCAAGGATTTATAGCTATGAGTGCAAGGATATCCTTATCGTCCCACTACTATATTCAGCACCCGTTGAAGTGCAAGTACGATTAGAGTGGCGACAAATACACTGAAATCCATCATTCCCATCGGAGGCAGGATAGCCCGGATCGGTTGCACAATAGGCTCTGTGGCCGCATGGAGGAAGCGAACAAGGGGGCTGTTCGGATCGACCGGGAACCACGATATGAGCGCCCGTAGAAGCAGCAAAATGAAATATAGTGTTAGGAAGGCATTGACTATATCCACAAGTACAGATAACACGTCTATCACCTATTCTATGTGCCGCGCAGACTCATCCGCGCCAATGACAAATTCGATGCTATCAACTGCGTGGGCCGAAGATCGCTGTGCCAACACGCACCATCGTCGCCCCTTCTTCAACCGCGACTTCATAATCGGCAGTCATACCCATCGATAGATGCGTCCAAGCAACTTGCGGAAACTGCTCACGCAGCGCATCTCGTAGCTCACGCAGCCTGCGAAATAAAGGTCGCGCAGATTCTGGATCAGCACTGTATGGAGCCATCGTCATTAAACCCTGCACGCGAATGCCGGGAAAGGCCAGCATTGTTTCGATCTCATTCATTAAATCGGAGTAGTGCTTTGGATCATTCGGCCACTTTGAAAGATCAAATCCACTTTTGCTTTCCTCACCACTCACATTCACTTCGAGGAGTACCTCAAGGACTTGCCCTACCTCGCCCGCCGCATCGCTGAGACGCCGTGCAATCTTTACCCTATCCACCGAATGTACCCATTGAAACAGTGCAGACACCTCGCTGGTTTTGCGACTTTGAATATGCCCTATCATGTGCCAGGTTATGTCCGCAGGAAGTTTTCCGTTGGAGATTGGAATCTTAATTGCGGCTTCTTCAACCCGATTCTCGCCAAAGTTCCGCACACCCGCCTCACACGCAGCATCTATTGCATCCATACCATAAGTCTTACTGACCGCAATGAGAAGTACATCCTCAGGATTGCGCCCCGCCCGATTCGCTGCGTCTGCGATGTGCTCCCTAACTTCATGGATTCGGACCTCAATTAACGCCGGATCCATAGATTAATTCTCACACAGACCTAGTACCACACCGAACCGCCCGGTCTTGCTGCGCTCTCGGCGGTGAGAGAAAAATTCATCGGTATTACAAGAGGTGCATAGAGCCGCTATCTCAATCTTCTGCACACCCACATGTCGTAAGGATTGCTCGTTTGCTTTCCAAAGATCGAGGTGTGGACCACCATTGTGTGGCAGAGTAACCAACTCATCAGTCGAGCCGAATGTAGTCTTAACACCATCGACTACTTCTTGACCAACTTCGTAGCAGCAGGGGCCTATCGACGGGCCAATCCCTGCAATAATATCTTCTGCCTTCGATCCGTAATGATCGATCATCGCATGAACTGTAGCAGGCCCTACCCCAAGCAAGGTTCCCTTCCACCCCGCATGTGCTACTCCGATTGCATTCTGCACAGGATCATACAAAAACAAAGGGACACAATCGGCAAATCGCATAACGAGCGGAACATTGTAACCATGTGTAATGATACCATCAGCCTGCGGAGGGCTTGGCACTTGAGGCGGCGTATCACGATCCACCGCTAGAATTTCCGCACCATGCACCTGCCATGTTGTGCGTGTGGCCTCCTCGGCAACCGCCATTGCTTCGGCGATACGGCGGCGGTTCTTAATGACACAATTGAGATCATCGCCAACAGTCGATCCGACATTGAGCGAATGATAGATTCCCTCACTCACCCCACCCTGCCGTGTAAAAACGCCATGTATTAGACGCTCACAATCAGTAAATGATTCAAACTGATAAAAGTTGAGATTATGATGTTCACATCGAAGCATGCCTCGAAGTCTATCACAATCAAGATTGCCCGTCCAAGCGCTGATTAGCCCTAATAGCATCCACCTATTATTAATTCGTACATCGACGGCTTCACTTTCATGAATCCTCCAACACTGTCCATGAGAAATGCTAATGACTCTCCAACATAGGTGCGACATGATCATGCTTGTGCTGTCACTTCAATCCCAGGCGGCTATAATTGAGAGTCTTACGGGATACTATGGCATCGGATAGCTTGCCTGAACGCACTACTGATCTAAGGCTGCTTTATGCTCTGAGCAGCTCGTTTAATGCTGTCCTCGATCTGCCGGAACTTCTTCATCAGATCGTTCAGGTTGCACTCAAGCTGACTAACGCCGCCAGTGGGCAGGCAGCATTGGTTGACCCAGAGACTGCACAATTCTCGATCTACACAATTGATCAGAAGGGCAGCAGCTTAACGGACTCTCTTGGAGGAGCGGTTTACGTTTCTCTATTAACTTATGTCATCACACAGGCAGAGACATTCGGTATCACACAAGGCCAGAGCTTGCGTGCATATGGTATTGCCGAAGATGCTCCTGCCACTCAGCTATATGTGCCATTCGTAGTCAAGGATAGGCCGCTAGGTGCGTTAATTCTTACCGCTCCCTCTCCCACAGATGCTTTTTCAGCCACAGATCGCGATTTGCTTTCGGGGCTGGCAAATTACGCAGCAATTGCCATCGATAATGCACTGCTCTACAAACAGGCCCTAGACCGCAGCTTCGAGTTAAGTCTCCTGGTTGAATCAGCAAATTCGATCTCGTCATCGCTTGACCTTGATCAGGTACTCAATGCCATCGCTCGGCACTTAATGCGCGCGCTTCAAACTCACTGGTGTGTGATCTCAAGCTGGAACTACGGGAGTGGATGCATCCGGCGGCTGGCCGATTACCGCTCCGCATATTGGACAGGACAGAGTGGCCCATATCTTCAGCTAGGTGAGCATCCTATCCATCTACGGGCTGTGCAAACGGGCAAACCACAAACGGGCTATCTCATTGATGACGCAGAAGGCGGGAGTTTCGAGCAAGCTAGTTTGCAGCAGTTAGATTTTAGTCGCATCTTGATACTCCCCCTTCAGGCCGAAGGCCAGATTATCGGCCTGGTTCATCTGGCAAATATCCATAAAACAGAACCGTTCTCGCTACTTGAAGTCGGGCAAAGTTTGCGAGCAACACTGGAAATCGCTCACTTAATTCGGGATGAGCATTCTACAGACCGTCGTTCGTTGGTTAACGAAATGGCTCGAAGTCTGTGCAGTATAGCTGGGACTAATTACTGCACGTTTTATCGACTTGATTCTGATCACAACATTCTCTATCCTGTCCTCGCTTATGGGACAGGCGTGTGGTACGAAGCAAATAGCCCGGAGATTGATGTCCAAAACCTACCAACGCTGAATGTTGTGCTGCGCGAGCAGCGTATCGCGGTGCTGCGTAGCTCCGATACACATCTCCAGCCAGAAGAAAGTGATCTCTTTGACTCCATCGGCCCAAGTGCAATGTTAGCTTTGCCTCTTGTCTTCCGCGCTAACGCGGTGGGCTTGGTGCAGTTGTTCGATCTCAATTCGGCGCGGGTGTTTTCAGGGCGGGAGTTAGGGCTTGCCCGCGCGCTGGCGAACCAAGCGGCAGTAGCGCTGGAGAATGCCCATCTGGTACGCGATCTCCAACACAGCTTCGAAGACCTGCAATCCATGCAGGGCCATATGGTTCGTGCTGCGCGTTTGACCGCTCTTGGGGAACTTTCAGCAGTGGTGGCTCACCAGATCAATAATCCCCTCACTACGATTCTTGGGGATGCAGAGATGCTGGTTCAGGATTTGCCGTCTGCTGGGCCGGAACGCGAATCCGCACAGGCGATTTTGAGGGCGGGTCAGCGCGCCAAGCGTGTCGTCGAGCGCATCCTTACGATGGCGCGGGGGGATGACGACGCCCGCCCGATGAATATCAACGAAACGGTCGAAGAAATGCTTGACCTTGTAGGCCAGCAGATTCGCCAGACAGGCATCAAGCTGGAAGTCAACCTGAGCAAGGACTTGCCACCCGTCCTGATTAGCCCTGGCCCGATGGGAGATGTTTGGTTGAACTTGCTGATCAATGCACGGGATGCTATTGTTCAGAATCGACCAAGTCAGGGGCGCATCGATCTACAGTCGCAGTTCCTACCAGATCAGCAGCTAATCGAAGTCTCTGTAGCAGATAATGGCGGAGGTATTCCCGGCGAGCATCTGGATCGAGTATTCAATCCATTTTTCACCACCAAACCACACGGTAAAGGAACAGGGCTTGGCCTGTATATATGCCATCAAATTGTGCTTGATCACAATGGCGTAATTAGCTTGAACAGTAAAGAAGGTTACGGAACGACAGTGAGCATCCGACTCCCCGTGTGGAAAGAGGAGGCAGAAAGGGACTTATGGCAAACATCTTAATCGTGGATGATGATCCAGAAGTGCTTGGCACCGTATGGCGTGCATTAAGCCGTGAGGGGCATGAAATTCAATTATCCGAATCGGCAGCACAAGCATGGCCGTTGATCCGTGACCAGCGTCCTGATCTCGTAGTGCTCGACATTATGATGCCTGAACAGGATGGACTGAGTTTCTGCGAGGAAATTCGCTCTGATGCGCAGCTAAAGACTATTCCAATTCTGTTTCTCAGTGCTAAGTGGCGAACCGACGACATCGTACGTGGGTTGGATGCAGGTGGCGACGATTATCTCACCAAACCATTCGAACTCAATGAGCTAAATGCAAGAGTTCGTGCTCTGTTGCGACGTTCTCCGCCAACTGAGGAGACTGATTCAGCCCTTACAGTCGGCGGACTGACACTTAATCCAGGTACTTTTCAAGTATCAACTGCCGAACATAAGAATATCCAATTAACCTCGACTGAGTATCGTCTACTCCACCACCTAATGTCCGCGCCGGATCAGGCACATTCCGTGCGTGATTTGCTTGATAAGGTGTGGCAGTATCCAAGCGGTGCAGGCGATCCTGACTTAGTACGGGCGCATATCCGCAATCTGCGTGCTAAACTGGAACAAGACAGTGGCTCACCAGTCTACATTCATACAATCCATGGTGTAGGATACATGGTGAAGACGACATCTTGACCTACAAACAGGTAGCAAATTGACTCAATCTCCGACCAGTTTAGCAGAATTCATCATCGATCTCTCCGTTTCCATTCGCCATGCCCAGCGTGATGACCTACCCATGCTGGAATGGAACCGGGAAATGTGGGGCTACCGCCAGCTTTTCGCGCAGGCGTATGAGGACTCACTTTGCGGTCGCCGTCTCATGTTGATCGCCGATGTGAACGGTATCGCTGCTGGGAGATTGTTCGTGCAATTGTGCCCTGGTAATTTCCATTATGCCGATGGAGTTAGCCGGGGTTATTTATATTCGCTGCATATCCTGCCCATGTTGCAAGGACGCGGCATAGGCACACAAATGATTGAGATCGCTGAAGATGAGCTTCGCGCTCGTGGGTTTGAGTGGGTTACGATTGCGGTTGCTGTGGAGAATAGCCGTGCCAGATCACTGTATGAGCGCCTCGGTTACGAAGTCTTTCGAAAAGATATTAGTCATTGGACTTACTACGATCCAGACGGTCATGCCCACGAAGTCAACGAAACCTGCTGGGCACTCAAGAAACACTTGCTGGATGCTGATCTTTCCCTGTACGATTAAGTGCTGATGAGGTGACCACATGTCTGAAGTGGTGTATACATCGTGGTCGGGTGATCACGAACCGACAGAAGCGGAATTGAGAGAGCATATGGAGGCAGAGGGTCTCTCGCCTGAGCGCTGGTCAAGTGATAGCGGCGAACGGTATTACGTCCACACTCACCCAACCACAAAAGTGCTCTACTGCGTCGAAGGCGGTATCTGGTTCACCCTGCCTGATGAGGGCGACCGCACAATTGAACTTGAGCCGGGTGATAGACTTGACCTTCCCGCCGGAATTCGTCACGGCGCAATTGTCGGCATGGACGGCGTGACTTGTCTTGAAGCACACAAGCCCGGATAGAATCAAGGCGTGTAGTGTATATAGCGGGTTGTTAATCCGCTTTTGCTTCCGATTTGAAAGGCTCTTGTAAGAACTGAACTGTAAAGTGTTGCGACAAAACCGACGGTTTGAGACCAGCAGATGAGCGGGCAGACAACCCGGCGAGAATTCATTATCATGGTGAGCGCGGCAGCAGGCGGTATGCTGTTAGCCGCCTGTCGCCCTGCCAGCGCGTCTGATCCCTCCATTCCGACTCTTGTTCCAGAGGGTTTTCATCCCGGAGCCTTATCGCCGACTCCGTCATCTCTTACAAACACGCCACTACCTACAATTGACTTCTCCGAATCCGATCCTGAGCACAGCCAAATTACTTTTGATAGCCAAATCCGAATTACACCGATTGATAAATTTTATGTCCAGCTTTGGAATTTCCTGCCTGCTCCTGTTGCTATTGATAGTTGGTCGTTCGAAATTCACGGTCTTGTCGATCATCCGACAACTGTGACCTACCCCGATCTTCTCGCCCTTGAACCTGTTACAGTGATGCGGACTCTCGAATGTATCGGTAATCCGGTGGGCGGGTCCCTGATCGGAAATACTACTTGGACGGGAACCCGCCTCAAGCCAATCCTTGACCAAGTAGGGGTTCAAAGCAAAGCCGTTCGCGCCAAGTTCGCCGCCTCAGATCGCTATATGACCTCGGTTGATCTCGATTGGCTGTTGCAAGACGATACGCTTCTTGTCTATGAGATGGATGGACGGCTTCTCACCCACGAACACGGCTACCCGTTGCGAATCATGATACCTGGCCTTTATGGCCAAAAGATGCCCAAGTGGTTATTCGGCATGGAGTTCATTCGCGATAAGTTTCAAGGTTATTATGAACACTACGGTTGGAGCGACAAGTGTGAGGTCAAGACCAATTCACAAATCGTTCTTCCCGAAAATAGCGCCGCAGTCACCGGGACATTTGCATTACAAGGCTGGGCCTACGGCGGGAAACGCAAGATCACAAAAGTCGAAATCAGTATTGATGATGGTGACTGGAAATCTTGCGATCTTCTCTACGGCGATTCACCGCTAGTATGGACTCAGTGGTGGACAAAGTGGACTCCTGAGCATGAAGGAACTTTCAAGGTTGAAGTCCGCGCCACCGATGATACAGGCTTCATGCAAAATCAACTTGGTGAACCTGGCGATTCCGCCTACCCTGATGGCACGAATGCAATTCACAGTTTCGCATATCAAGCCCAATCTGAGGATTCGTAGCATATGATTCCGCAGCAGGCCGCTCCAAGATGGGGCGTAATTCGTCTCTCTCGGCGTTGGTTCACGACGGGATTATTTGTCGTAGGTGTGCTTATCTTGTTGAGCGCGGGCGGAATTTTTACGATGAGCAAGCTGGAAGAACAAGATCGCTTTTGTGGTTCGTGCCACATGGCCCCGGAGCGCACTTATTTTAACCGGGCACAGTTCGCACTCGCAGGCTCTGAACCTCTCACCGATCTTGCCAGCGCTCATTATGCGAAAGGTCATGAGCAGTTGGGGCGAGATTTCCACTGCATTGACTGTCATCGGGGCGATGCTGGTCTGAAGGATCGAACAGATGCGCTCACGCTTGGCGCACGGGACGCGGCAGTCTACTTCTTCGGCAAACCCGATCAGACCATTGAAAAGGGAACTCTAGCTGATCCTGCGCTTCTTAACGATAGCTGCCTATCGTGTCACAGCGACACAATTCTTGTGGCAGGTTTCCAGAATCACTACCACAACAAGTTGCCTATCTCGCTTCAACTATGGAACCAGGGCCAACCCATGACCATGCCACCTGATGTGCCTGAAAGCCGCAAGCCAATTTTTGAGCAGCAAATCAAGAATGGCCCGCAAATCGAAGACATTGATATTCACTGCCTCGATTGTCATGTAGCCCATATCACGATTCCAGGCGGCGAAGACACGACCTTCATAGATGTTCATAATATCGTCTTCCCGACCTGTGAGCGATGCCATACCGAAGCAATCGGCCAACCGCTTGGTCTTGATACTCAACAGCCATAGAAATTACTGCTTGCAGGCTCCGGTCGGATCAAAGTACCAAGTCCCAAGATTCCAAGTGATTCCATCATAAGGGCCTAGTGCGATACCACACACGTACTTAGCACTTGCCGCAGCACGGGGCCGAGCGAAGAGGGGTAGGATTGGCACTTCGCTGGCAACAGCCATCTGCTGATTTGCCAGAAACTGCTGCCGTTCCGTGATATTGACGGCTTCGCTCGCCGCAATAATATCGAGGTCTGCTGGTTCGTTACACCAACCTGCATAGTTCTGACCCTGCCAACCATTCTCGACAGTCGGGATGTTGCTGTAGGCGAGCCGCTCAACAAGCTGCTCACTCGTCAACCAGCGATCTTCAAGCTGCCAGCGATGAACCAACGTCCGTTCGAGTGGATGCCGGAATACATCTGCCCCGACAAATCGGCTGATCCCGGTGGGATCAGGCCGTGTGATCGCGGAGAACAACGCCATTTCAAAGCTGCGATGTACAAGTTGTCCGTCTGCGCTGAACAGACTCTGTGCGGGAACTGTTTGAATTTCGATGTTCGCACCTATCTTCGCCAAATCCGCTTTGATCTGCTCTGCCATTTGCTGCCGCGCCGGAGAGTCACTTGTCACCAGGATCGGTGCGAGAGGCGTACCTTCTGGGATACTCCAGTCGCCACGCTGACACGAATACGTGCCGCCTGACCCATGATACTCACGCACACCATCCCCTTCCTGATCAGTCCACCCGGCTTGATCAAGTAGGTTCGATGCGGCTGATGCATCATAGGCGTATTGGGGGAGTGAAGCAGCATGCCCCCAATGTTCGGCGGGGAGCCAGCTATCCATCACAGGTATGATACCCTGCACTATCATCTGATCGAGCGCACCCCTGTCAATGCCAACTGCGAACGCTTGCCGCACACGAGTATCTGCAAA
>Ga0075421_100011120_pt1 | contig 11143 bp, 6 predicted proteins | sample SoiMetdeltSBSDD5_FD_75292 | JGI IMG/M metagenome (GOLD analysis project Ga0075421, IMG submission 75292) | Bulk soil microbial communities from a Populus tree surrounding site in Tennessee, USA - Soil MetaG P. deltoides SBSDD5 | ecosystem: Environmental > Terrestrial > Soil > Tree plantation...
CCCGAGAGCAGGTGGATGGCATCTGCCAGGTCGATCGCCCCGGAGTCGTCCGCGTCCGCGGCGTCCTCGCAGGGCACGGCAGCGGTATCGCCCTGGAAGAGGTGAGCGAGGATACGGATGGCATCCGAGACCGCGAGCCGCCCCGAGCCGTCCACATCGCCGCGAAGAAAGTCGGCCGCCGGAACGGCGGCGGTCCATCCGCCGACGAGAGCCATGCACAGGATGCCGCCGAGGCGCATGTTCCGACTCCTTGAAACCCCCTGGCCCGTACACCGGGCCTCGAAGTCACCATTGGACAGGCCATCCTCTGGGCCGTCCAGAGTCTGGGATCAGGGCAGCTCGGTGTAGGTCCCGCCGTTCTGGAGGGCAAGCAGCTCGAGGAAGTCGTCGCGCAGATCGGAGCCGGGATCCACCTGGAACGTATGAATGCGGGCGTGTCGCCGATTTGCTGCAGTCACCGTGTCCAGAACCTTTCGTAAGTACCCATCTTCATTGGCCCCCTGGCACGTGCCGCCGCCATCGCTCACGTAAAGCACGGCCGGGTTTCGCGAACGAGAGCGCCGTGCAGACTCGAGGGCCAACAAGAGACCTTTCAAGCCGCAGCTCGAGTTCCCGGGGGGAGTGTTTCTCACGAACGCCACGCCCAAGGCTTTCATCTCGTCCGTCGCATCGGCAGGCCCTCCTTGCGCCGGGAAAACGACGATCCCCAAGTCGAAGAAAACCAATCCGAACTGCATTCCAGGCAAGAGATCCTGGATGAGCTGCTCGGTCTCGCGCTTCGCTCGGGTGAGCTCGCCATTGTGCTGCATCGACCCAGACCGATCGATGACGATGAACAGCCCATCCGCCCGGAACTCCTTCCCGAAGTAGACACTGGGCGGCGGACACGCCTCCTCGCAGCCGAGCGCATCCTCTATGGGATCGGCGCCGCACGCCGGGAAGGGCGCCGCCGGGGCGGGACCACCGAGGAAGAGTCCCGAGAGCAGGTGGATGGCATCTGCCAGGTCGATCGCCCCGGAGTCGTCCGCGTCCGCGGCGTCTGCGCAGGGCACGGCCGCGACATCGCCCTGGAAGAGGTGAGCGAGGATGCGGATGGCATCGGAGACCGCAAGTCGCCCCGAGCCGTCCACGTCGCCGCGCAGGAAGTCGGCGGCCGGGAGTCCTTGTGGACAGGCGAGGACGGAAGCAACCAGGACCGGGAGGATGCGAGCAGTTCTGCCTCGCGGGGCGCGACGCGATCTATCGGGCATCGGGAAGCACTTCACGGGGGGAGCCCCTGAGCCTCGGGCCGCCGGACCCACGTGGGTCCCAGAATCGCCGTAACTCCTTATGCCGCCTCATCTCTGATTGTTAAGATTCAGTGAAGACCGCCGGTAACGCGGGGTCTTTGCCACGGAGCCGAGCGCTGCCGGCCTCCTGTGCGTGGGTTCGCCCGGACCCACGTGGGTCCCGAAAACGACGTAAGTCCTTATCCCGCCTCATCCTCAATTGTTAAGATAGTGCGAAGACGCCACAAGGCTCAAGGCGCCTCCGTGTAGGTCCCTCCATTCCGGAGGGCGAGCTGCTCGAGGAATTCCATGACCGCGAACGTATGGATGCGCGCCAGGCCCGCATTCTTCGCAGTCACGGTCTCGATGAGTTCCGTGACATAGGCACCGTAATCGGCACCCTGGCAGGTGCATCCGCCATCGGAGACGTAAAAGACAGCGGGGCTTCGGCCGCGGGAGTTCCTCGCGAACTCGAGCGCTTCGAGGAGCGCCGGCAGGCCGCAGGTTCCCGCTCCTCCCGGTGTGTTTCGAATGAAGGCCACCGCCGAAGCCTTCATCTCGTCCGTGCTCTCTGCGGGTCTGCCGTTCCCGGGAAATGCGATCACATCCCCGGCAAATAAGATGATTCCGAACTCGACGCCGAGGGGTAGAGCCTGGATGAGAAGCTCGGTCTCGATCTTGACGCGCGCCAGCTCTCCGCTGTCCTGCATCGTCCCCGACCGGTCGATCACGAAGAACAGCCCATCCGCCCGGAACTCCCTCCCCAGGTAAACGCTGGGCGGCGGACACGCCTCCTCGCAGCCGAGCGCATCCTCCGTGGGATCGGCGCCGCACGCCGGGAAGGGCGCCGCCGGGGCGGGACCACCGAGGAAGAGCCCCGCGAGGATACGGACCGCGTCCGCCAGGTCGATCGCGCCGGAGTCGTCGGCGTCCGCGGCGTCGGCACACGGGATCGCGGACGCGTCGCTCTGGAAGAGGTGGACAAGGATCCGGATCGCATCGGAGACCGCAATGCGGCCGGAGCCGTCGACGTCGCCGCGCAGGAAGTCGACGGCCGGAAGACTCCCGGAGAGGCCCAGAATTCCGGCGAGAAGCGCGGTGGACGGTTTCCGGAAGATGCGCATGCTCCGACTCCTGTAAGGGGACTCCCCACATCCAGACGTGGTCCAGCTCCTTTTCCCTCCGAAGCCCCCTGGACCGCGGTACACTCTGTTTGATTTCCATGCATTCGCGGCGGTCCCGCCTTCCATGGAAATCGTTTCCGCCATGGAGCTTAGAGCCTGTTTCAGAGTGAATCCGTCGGCCCGAGGCCGAGCGAACGGACACGAGGCAAGGAGCGAGGACGAAGACGTATGCGGAGAATACGTCGAGTCCGAGCGACGCAGCATCGTGGACGTGCAGCCGGCCGAAGCCAGGAGGTCATTCTGAATCAGGCTCTTCCGGACGAAACCCTGCCGCCGAGCCTCCCGGTCCCCACCGGAGGCGCGCGCCCGAGAGCACAGCCCCTCGAGGTGGACGGAACGCCTCCGGACCGGATCGGCCCCTACCGCGTCATCGAGCGGCTCGGCGTGGGCGGAATGGGTGTCGTCTACAAGTGCCACGACGAGACCCTGAACCGCCACGTCGCCCTGAAGGTCCTCCAGCAGAAGTTCGCGAGCGACGAGCACTACAGGCAGCGCTTCCACCGCGAGGCCCGCACCATCGCGAGCCTCTCCCATCCCGCCATAGCCCACGTCTACGGGATCGGCGAGTCGCCCTCCCCCTCGGGGCCGGTCATCTACATCATCATGGAGCTCGTCGACGGCCCCTCGGCGGAGACCCTGATCCAGCGCGAGGGCGCCCTCCCCCTCGATCGCGCGGTCGCGCTCGTGCGCGACACGGCGTTGGGCCTCGAGGCGGCCTTCGCGAAGGGGATCGTCCACCGCGACGTGAAGCCCTCGAACCTCCTCGTCACCGGCGGCGGCGGCTCGGTGAAGATCGTCGACTTCGGGCTCGCGAAGGAGATCGGATCGAACTCGATGACCGCCGAGGGCATCGTCCTCGGAACCCCCCACTTCATATCCCCGGAGCAGGGCCGCGGCCGCCCGGTGGATCACCGCTCCGACATCTACTCCCTGGGCGCGACGCTCTACAACCTGGTCACCGGGCGGCCGCCGTTCGATGGCGCCTCGCAGGTCTCCGTCATCGTCGCCCACGTGAACGATGCCCCCCCGCTCCCGCACCTCGTCCACGCGGGGCTTCCGCCATCGGTGTCCCGCATCGTCCTCCGCATGATGGCGAAGGCCCCCGAAGACCGCTACCAGCGCTACAGGGATATTATCGAAGACCTCGATGCGCTCCTCGCGGGCCGGGAGCCCGTCCACGCACCGGCCCTTCCCGAGGCTCCGGCATCGGGGAGCCTGGCCACGACGATGGCGCTTCCCGGGCGAGGAGTCCGGGCGCGGCTCGCGAGGAGGAGGGTCCTCCAGGGGGCCGGCGCCGCCGCCCTCGTCGCGGTCCTGACGCTCGCCTTCATCCTGGCGCGCCCGGGCGGGCCCACCGCGGCTCGAGCCGCGCTGGGGAGCTGGCACCGCATCCAGGATGGCCGCGATGTCCTCGAGATGAACTTCGCTTCCCCACCCGACGAGAGACCGGGCGCGGAGAGCTGGAGGAGGTTCATCATCCCGGCGCACGGCGATGAGCTCGACGGCTCGCGGCCGCAGCTCTCGGGAAAGATGCTCCACTGGAAGGGATTCACGCTTCCGTTCGCGTGCGGAGTGGCCTTCGACAGCATCGACTCCGTCGAGGTCCTCTTCGGTCCCACGTCGGGCACCTTCGACCTCGGGCTCTCGCTCGTGGACCCGATCGGCGCCGAGAGGAGGCAGCTCCTCCTCAGGCTCCGCCCCGTCGAGGGGGTCCGCGAGCCGATCGTCGCGACGAGGTCGGGCGAGGCGGTCGCGGCGACGCCGGTCCCCCCCGTTCCGCGCCTGGGCCAGGGGCCCTACCAGGTGCGCCTCGGGCTCGAGGCGGCCGGAGGGGACACGCGGGTGCACGTGACGATCTCGCGGCGCCAGGGGTCGCGGCCCATCTACGACGCGGCCTGCACGCTGCCGGGCTCCGACTGGGGCTCGGGAGTGCTCGTCCTCAGAACGGCTTCGTCGATTCGCGGCCTCTTCGAGGCGTCGATCGCGAGGATCAGGATCACGGGCGCCATCGCCGAAGATGGCTTCATCGAGGAGGTCCCGTGGCGAAGCTCGTGATCATCGAGGGCGCCGGCCTCGGGACCGAGCACGACCTCGGGCCCGCCGCCACGAAGTCGTTCACGTCCGGGCGCGACCCCGAGGTCGAGATCCCGATCGCCGATGCCGCAATCTCCCGGAAGCACTTCCGGATCGAGGGCTCCCCCCGGGGGTGGCGCGTCATCGATCTCGGGAGCAGGAACCAGACCTATCTGAACGGCGTCCCCGTCCGGGAGGAAGCCCTCCGCGAGGGCGACATCCTCCGCGTCGGCGACACCGAGCTCCGCTTCGAGGACTCCGGCCGCGAGGTCCAGGGGGAAGGGCCGGCGAGCACGATCATCAAGGAGCTCCCGGTCTCGGCGGTGGAAGCGGCGATCGAGAGGATCAGCGCCCTCGACCGGAGCGGGGACGCGCGGCCGCTCTCCGATGCCTGGAAGGCGATCGATCTCTGCCGCCGTCTCGCCAGCACCGATGCTCCCGTGGACCTCTCCGCGAGCCTCCTCCGCGAGATCGTGGGCGCCCTCGCCGCCGACCGCGCCGCGGTCCTCCTCCGGGAGGACACGGGCTGGAAGGTCCGCGCAAGCTGGCCGGCGGGGCCGGACGCCTCGGGCGAGCCCTTCCGGGTGAGCACGTCCATCGTCGCGCGCGCTGCCGGGGAGAAGAAGGCGGTGCTCTCCCGCGACACGCACGGGGATGAGCGCTTCCGCGCGAGGGAGAGCGTCATCACCGGAGAGATCTCGAGCGCCATGGCGGCGCCCCTCTCCCTCCGCGACGGCTCCGAGGGGGTGCTCTACGCGGATCGCAGGGGGCTCGGCGCGCCGTACGCCGAGGAAGAGCTCGAGCTCCTCCTCGCGGCCGCGGCTCCCGTCTCCGCGATCCTCGGCCGCGCCCAGGAGGAGGATGCTCTCCGGAACGAGAACCGGAACCTCATCCGGAGCATCGCCCAGACGAAGCGGATCATCGGAAAATCCGCGGCCATGGGCAAGGTGCTCGACTTCATCCGGCGGGCCGCACCGACGAGCATGACCGTCCTCATCAGCGGCGAGACCGGAACCGGAAAGGAGCTCGTCGCCTCTGCCGTCCACTACGCGAGCCCGCGGCGAGGGCAGCCGTTCGTGGCGATCAACTGCGCCGCGCTGCCCGAGAACCTGATCGAGAGCGAGCTCTTCGGTCACGAGAGGGGCGCCTTCACGGGCGCCGTGACCCGGAAGAAGGGGAGGTTCGAGCTGGCCGAGAAGGGGACCGTGCTCCTCGACGAGGTCGGTGAGCTGAGCCTTCCCTGCCAGGCAAAGCTCCTGCGCCTCCTCGAGGAGAGGGAGTTCGAGCGCGTGGGCGGGGTGGAGCCCATCAAGGTGGACGTCCGCGTGATCGCCGCCACGAACAGGAACCTCCTCGACGCCGTCGCGGCGGGCAATTTCCGGGAGGACCTCTTCTACCGGCTCGGTGTGCTCCAGGTCGAGCTGCCGTCCCTCCGGGAACGCCCCGAGGACATACTCCTCATCGCGGGGCACTTCCTCGCGGAGGCTTCGAGCGGGCTCAAGAAGCTCGGGAAGGCGGCCGAGAAGAAGCTGCTCGAGTACCGCTGGCCCGGTAACGTCCGCCAGCTCAGGAACGCGATCGAGAGCGCCGTCGTGCTCGGCGAGGACTCGGAGATCCGCCCCGAGGACCTGCTGCTCCCGGACCCCAGGGCCCGCGGCGCGAAGGAGGGCGCGGCCGCGCCCGAGAAAACCTGGGAGCCCCGGAGCCTGGCCGAGATGGAGAGGCGACACATCGAGCAGGTGCTCGAGCACACGGGCGGGAACAAGAAGAAGGCGGCGGAGATCCTCGGAATCGAGAGGTGCACGCTCTACGCGAAGCTCAAGAACTATGGAATGTGATCCCACCCCCATCCGACAATCGGCGGCCCTGCTCCGGGTACTTCCCATCCACGCCCTCTTTCTCTTCTCGCTGCTCCCCGTCACCCCGCTCTTTGCGGAGGAGCCCCCGAAGAAGGCTCCTTCCTCGGAGCCTGCCCCGAAGGAAGAACCGTCGCCGCCCAAGAGGCGGGTGAAGGTCCGCGTCTCCCCCGGGGAAGAGCCCGACGCCCCGCCGAAGAAGGTGAAGCTCCCGCCCGCCGGTGAGCACCCCTCGGAGGACATCCTCGCGCTCGCGGGGAAGCTCCACGGAAGACCCGTTCGCTTCGAGAGCGACCGCGCCAGAGAGACCCGGATCGAGATCTCGGACGAGATCGCGAACGAGGAGGTCGGGATCGACGAGATGACCGTGCTCCTCGCCGCGCACAAGATCTACGTGTTTCCCATCGTGGACCCCAGGGAAGGGAAGGTGCTCGTCGTGAGCAGGAATCCCGCCTGGAAGGACGAGCCGTCGTCGTTCACGAAGGTGATCGAGTGCTCTCCCAAGGACTTCCCCTACGTCGAGGAGGAGGTGAACCGCGCCGTGAAGAAGAAGAACGCGGCGCTTCCCGCCGGCGCCCCTCGCGTCGTCGCCGTCTCCTCCCCGCGCACCGGCAAGATCTTCGTCCGCGCGGCCTCGAAGGAGGACCTCGAGGAGGTGTCCCGGGCCGGGTCCCGCGCGAACCCCGGGCAGGCCGCCGCGGAGAAGAAGCGCGACGAGGAGAGGCAACGCCTCTACACCTACCTCGGGCGGCACAGGAAGGTGGAGGACCTCGAGGAGGATCTCCTCGAAAAGCTCGAGGAGGGAGAGCGGAACCTGCTCCGGATCGTGATCGGCGCGAAGGGGAACCGGATGCTCTACCGGTGCCCGGCCAAACTCGGGGAGAAGGTAAAGGCGATCCTGGAATCGCTCGACAAGCCGCCGGCGAAGGACTCCAAGAAGGCCGCGCCGAAGGCGCCGGCTGGGGATCCCTGAGACTTCCCTCGATCTGAGTGTGGGTCGCTCGGGAGGGGGAGCGGGAGCGGGAGAGGGAAGAGAACGGGAGCCGCGAGGGCCGGAAACAATCCCGGGCCGGGGAAACTCTCCAGCCTGCCCCGCTGCCTGCCGACCACTAGACACGGGGTTCCACGGGGATCCCGCGTGTGTTTCGTTTTCACCCACGCGAGCCCGGCGCGGAGGTCCGCTCGTGCGCCCGCGCGCGGGTGAGCGGTCTTCTCAACCACTTGAAGCGTAAATGGTTGCGTCACGAGTAGAGCGGTCGATCGAGCATGGCGGGCTTTTTGCTTTGGCCGGGCGTGCAGCCCCAGCAGGGGAGGGTCGAAACCGATTCGCAGGATCGGGGGGTCTGCGCAAACGAGGAAGAGCACCCATGAGATCACCCCGCACAGCAGAGAGAGGATACGCGCACGTGCTCCGGCAAGCGATCGGCGCCATCGTGTTCTTGACCTTCGTCCTCCAGGGAGGCGGGCGCCTCCCGGCCCAGGAAAGCGACGAGCCGCCGAAGGTCGAACCGGAGAAGAGCGACGCGGAGACACCGACCACACCGCCGTCCCGCACTCCGCCCCCCGGGGAAGCCGCGAAGAAGGCGGGCGCGAAGCCCGCGACCCCGCCGAAGGTTACGCCCAAGGCGCCGCCGAAGAACGGGACGAACGGCGCCGCGAAGAAGAACGGAGCCGCGGCGGCCGCCCAGGCGGCCGGCAAGGCGGGCGCGAAGACGAACGGGAAGGCCCAGGCTCCCGGAGCCGGAGCGGCAGGCGCCAAGGGTGCCCCCCCGGCCGCGCCGCAGGACCCGGGGGGGATCGGCGCGCCTCCGGGGCCGGGCGCCAAGGGCGCACCCGGCGGCGATCAGGTCGTCATCGAGCCGCAGGGCCCGGTGGGCGGCGGGCGGATCGACATCTCCGCCGGCGACATCGAGGTCCTCGAGTTCCTCAAGTTCCTCGCCACGTACACGCAGATGCCGCTCATCGTCGACACGAGGAACCAGCAGGCGCTGAAGACGACGATCACCATCGCGGCAGACATGGTGAACGTGAACGATGAGATCGTGATCGCGATCCTGAGGACGAACGGGTTCCTCGTGACCCGCTTTACGCTGCCCTCGGGGCGTGAGGTCCTCCAGGTCGAGCCGCAGCAGGCGGCCGTGCCCACGCCGGACGAGCCCTCCGAGAACCCGCTCATCTCGGTGGCCGAAGGCCGCGCCGAGTTCATCGACACCGAGGTCACCGCGGGGCTCGAGGGAATCCGCCCGGACGAGATCGCGACCATGGTGTTCACGCTCAAATACACGCAGCCCGCGGACGCCATCACGTCGCTCAACAACCTCATCTCGGGGCAGAAGGCGGTGAAGTCGAAGGCCTTCAGCGTCGTCGACGTGAAGAACTCGATGCTGGTCATCATCACGGCCAAGTTCGGCCTCCTCAACTACCTCCGGAAGCTCCTCACGATCATCGACGTGCCCATAAAGGAGCCCGAGAGGATCATCCAGATCGTCAGCGTGGAGAACGCGGATGCGGAGGAGATCACGAACCTCATCCTCCAGTTCCTCCAGGGGAGGACGGGAACGGGCGGCCGGCCCGGTGGAGGCCGCACCCAGCCCGTGATCGCGCAGCCCGGTCAGCCCGGGCAGCCGAACATCCCCGGAGCGAGCGCGCGCCAGGACCTGCAGACGAACCTGATCCCCGACTGGCGTACGCAGAAGATCATCGTCGAGACCTACTCCGAGCGGGACCTCGAGGACATCAACATGCTCCTCAGGGAGCTCGATACCCGCTACGACATACGGCGCCTGCGGACGCGCATCTACCAGGTGCGCTACCTGAAGGCGGACGAGGTCGCCGCGGACCTGCAGTCCCTCCTGGGCGGCCAGTCCATGGGGCTTTCCGGGCGGGCCGGCCTGGGCACCCGCGCCGGCGCCGCCGGGGGTGCGCGCACCAGCCGGACCCGGGGCGGCCTGCCCCGCGTCGGCGGTCGCCAGCAGCCCGGGCTCGCCACGCCCACCCCCGGCGGCGCCCCCGGACAGCAGGGCGGAGGGCAGAGCGCTCCCCAGCCCGCGCTCATCGTGCCCCACATCCAGACGAACTCCCTCATCATCCAGGCCGAGCCGGAGGACTACGCGGAGATCCTCAGCATCCTCGAGCAGATCGACATCAAGAGGCGTCAGGTCTTCCTGGAGGCTGCGCTGGTCGAGGTCACGAGCCAGAGCCAGCTCAACTTCGCGATCGAGCTCCTCGCGGGCGATCCCAGCGACGAGGCGGCGCGAGTCCTCTTCGAGTCCTCGTTCGGCCTGACCGGCCTCGACTTCGAGAACTTCAACCGCGCGATCCCGGACCTCACGAACCCGGCCAGCGTCCCGCCCGGAGCCCTCGTGGCCGTCATGAACCGCGGGAAGTTCCCCGCGATCATCCGGTTCTTCAAGGGGAACACGGACAGTCAGGTGCTCGCGACGCCGTTCATCCTCGCGGACGACAACCAGACGAACAATATCGACATCATCGAGACGCGGTACGTCCAGAACACGGCGACCGGCCCCAGCAACATCACGACGGCGTCGCAGGAGGGCGAGGACGCGGGCATCTCGCTCGAGATCACCCCCACCATCAGCTCCCAGAGCGCCGTCTTCCTCGAGCTCGCGCTCGAGGTCTCCCAGTTCCAGGGGGCGGGCACTCCCCAGGTCCTGCCGCCGAAGACCCGGAACTCCATCGCATCCGCCGTGACCATCCCCGACGGCGAGATCTTCGTCATCGGCGGGCTCACCAGGGAGAACAAGTCGAAGAGCGTCTCCAAGGTCCCCATCGTGGGAGACATTCCCCTCCTCGGAAAGCTCTTCCGGTCCGAGGACTCGTTCAAGTCCGCCTCGAACCTCTACATTTTCCTGAGGGCCCATGTCCTCACGCATCCCGAGTTCATCGACGGCATAGACCTCACCAAGAAGGCGCTGGGATACGTTCACGAGTTCGCGCCGGGTCTAGATCCCGTGCGCTTCGCGAAACCGAACATCCCTCCGCCCGCCGCCACGTCGCGGGACCCCGATGCCCCGCGGCGAATCTACAGGCGGAGCGACTACCCCGACGGCCTCGAGGCTCCGCAGGGGCCCTACGAGGTCCAGGATCCGGAGGGCGGTCGCGGCGCGTCCCGGCCTGAAAGCTACAGGGATGATCCCGAGAGCCCCTTCCGCGGGGCCGAGGGGACGGCTCCCGTGCCCAGGAGCGCCGGGGAGGAGCCCGGCGGCCTCGAGAACCCCCGCGAAAGCGGCGACCCCGGAGATACCCTCACTGGAGAGGAGCAGGACCCGCCCGCCGCCACCCTCACCGAGCAGAGGCGCAGGGCCTTCATGGGCACCGGCGTCGAGTTCGATCCGGAGGGAGAGAGCTGGATCATCGCGGTCCGGCGGACCCGATCGTGAGCGGGGAGAGATCCCCGGCCGGCAGAGTTAGAATCCCATGAACCCGTACATCGTGCGCGTGCCCGTAAGAACGGGAGCGGGAGGGGGAGCGGGAAGACCGGGGGTAGTCGTCGGGCGGAGACGCATTTGAAGCTCAGCATCCTCGATAACCTCGTTACCGACGGCCTCATCGACGAGGAGCAGCTCGCCGAGTGCCGCGAGATCGAGCGCGAGACCGGCCAGCCCCTGGACCGGGTGCTCCAGTCGAAGGGCTACGTCACCGAGACGAACCTCCTCAAGGCGCTCGGCCAGGCCCTGCGGATACCCATCCGCGAGGACCTGGAGCAGGTGGAGGTCCCCCGGGAGTTCGTCCAGCGAGTCCC
>Ga0075421_100011121_pt1 | contig 11143 bp, 11 predicted proteins | sample SoiMetdeltSBSDD5_FD_75292 | JGI IMG/M metagenome (GOLD analysis project Ga0075421, IMG submission 75292) | Bulk soil microbial communities from a Populus tree surrounding site in Tennessee, USA - Soil MetaG P. deltoides SBSDD5 | ecosystem: Environmental > Terrestrial > Soil > Tree plantation...
TCGCTCCAGAAGGCGTAGAGCACCCCCACGATCTCATCCTGCAGCCGGACGGGCACGGCCATCGTCCCGCGGATCCCCGCCTGTTCGATCTCGGGGATCATGGTTTCGGTGATGCGGGGGTCGCGGGCGTACTCCCTCGTGTGGAAGGCTTGGCCGTGGCGGAGCACCCAGCCGGTCACGCCCTGGCCCGGGGCCACGACGAGCCCGCGCAGGGTGTCCGCGCCGAGGCCGACGCGGGCGGCGAGTCGCATCGGCCCGCGCTTGGTGACCAGGCCGATCGCGCCGCCTTCCGCGGCGAAGAGCTCGCGCACGTTCGCCGCGACCCGGGACAGCACCGTCCGGAGATCGAGGGAGGCGGTCAGGGTTCGCGTGATGGCGGTGAGAGTCTCGGCCTCCTCCTGACGCCGCCGGGTCTCGGCGAAGAGCCGCGCGTTCTCGAGGGACACGGCGGCGTGCGCGGCCAGCGTCTCGAGAAACTCCCGGTCCTCGGTCGGGAGCCGGTACCCCGTCGGGTGGTAGATCGCGACGACGCCGAGAACCCGGTCGGTCGTCAGGAGGGGCACGGCCACGACCGCCCGCAGGCCCAGGGAGGCGATCCGGGCCCGGGTTTCTGCCGACATCTCGATGGCCGGATCCTGCATGACGTCCGCGGAGACTATCGCCCGGCGTTCCAGCGCCGCCTTGCCGACGAGCCCCTCGCCGAACGCAATACGGTGGAACCGGTCGTCGAGCCCGAAGCCCCGGGCGTAGTGCAGTTCGTTCCCGTCGAGCCGGAAGAAGCCGAACGCCTCCGCCCCCAGGATCTCGCGGCACTTGTCGGCGATGAGGTCGACCATCCGATCGGCGTCCCGCGTCGACGCCAGCATCTGCCCCACTTGGGCCGCGACCTTCACACGTTCCGCGCGGGCCGACGCCACGCGCAGGAGGCGCGTGTTCGCCAGGGCGATCGACGCCTGGACGGCGAAGTCGGCGAGGATCGCGAGGTCGGTCGCCGTGAACGGCCGGCCCGCCTTGTCGCGGGTGACGACGATCACGCCCTGCAGCGTGGCGCCGGCGACCAGGGGTTGGGTCGCCATGGCCCGATGCCGATCCCGGAACGGCGCAGGCGCGGGCGTCGAGCCGGCGACGTCGTCGACGAGGATCCCTTCGCGCCGAGCCGCCGTGGCACCGACCGGCCCCTCTCCCATCGCGACCGACGTCTCCCGCATCCATTCCGGCCAGTTGAAGGCCGCGTGCGGTCGAAGGACCGCGCCGGTCTCGTCGAGGAGGTAGACGCCTCCGGCGTCCGCGTCCAGCAGCCCGACGGCGCGCTGGCTGATGGTGGCCAGCAGCGCCTCGGGATCACGCTGCTCCGAGATCTCCCGCTCGATCTCGCGCAGCGTCTCGAGGCGCCGCAGCCGGCTCGCGGCGATCTCGAGGAGCGCCGCGCCCTCGATGGCGACCGCGGCATGGGCGCCGAACGAGCGGAGGAGGTCGACCTCGAGCGCCGAGAAGACGTGCGGCCGCCAGGTCAAGAGACACAGCGCGCCGAGCGCTTGCTCTCCGCGCGACAGCCGGACGCCGGCGAACGAGCGGACGCCCTGATCACGGGCCCAGGCGGGGTTCGCGAGACGGGACTCCTCCGCGAGCGACGGCACGATCACGGGCTCCGCGGTCCGCACGACCGCCCCGAGGAGGCCTTCGCCGAGCGGCAGGACCCGGCGCAGCTCGACCCCGCTCGACCTCGGCCGTCCTCCGACCTCGACGGCCAGCCGCAGCTCCCGCCCGTCCTCGCTGGCGATCCACACGTGGACCAGCGCGTCGGCGACCAGGGTCGCCGCCGCCCGCGCGACGCGCTCCAGGACCGCCGGGAGGCTCGCCCCCGCGCCGGCGACCTCGGCCAGCTCGATGAGCGCCCGCTGGGCGGCCACCGGGCCGGCCACCAAGGGAACGGACGCCTCGCCGGACGAGCTCTCGCCCACGATCACGTCCCGCGGCGGGTGCCGAGGCTCGGAGCGGGGCTCCGGTTCATGACGAGGATTGTAGTCCGGCGGCGAGGGGCCATCGCGACGATTTCCGGGTCGCCGGGGACCGGGGAGGGGGCTCGCCCCTCGCCGTCGCGGGGCCGCGCCCGCTATCGAAGCCCGAGCAGCTCGCGCGCGATGACGAGCCGCTGGATCTGGTTCGTGCCCTCGTAGATCTGCATGATCTTGGCGTCCCGCATGAACCGCTCCACGGGGAACTCCCGCGTGTAGCCGACGCCCCCGAACACCTGGACGGCGTCAGTGGCGACCTTCATCGCCGCGTCGGCCGCGAAGCACTTCGCCATCGAGGCTTCCAGCACGGTGCCCGCGACGCCACGATCCACCAGGCTCGCCACGTGATGGACCATGAGGCGCGCCCCGTGGGCCTGCATGGCCATGTCCGCGAGCATGAACTGAATCGCCTGGAACGCCGCGATCGGCTGGCCGAACTGTCGGCGCTCCTTCGCGTAGGCCGTCGCTGCGTCGAGCGCGGCCTGGGCGACGCCGACCGCCGTCGCGCCGGTCATGGGCCGCGTGTAGTCGAGCGTCCGCATCGCGATCCGGAAACCCTCGCCCTCCTCCCCGAGGCGGTTCTCCGCCGGGACCTCGCAATCCTGGAGATGGAGCGCGACGGTGGGGGACGCACGGATTCCCATCTTGCGCTCCTGCTTGCCGACGGCGAAGCCCGGGAAGCCGGGCTCGACGAGGAACGCCGTGACCCCGCGGGGCCCCTTGCCGGGGTCCACGGTGGCGAACAGCGTGATCACGCCCGCGTTCGACCCGTTGGAGCACCACAGCTTGGTGCCGTTGAGGACGTACCGGTCGCCCTTCCGCACGGCGGTGGTGCGGAGACTCGCCGCGTCCGAGCCGGCGTCCGGCTCCGACAGCGAGTAGGCCGCGAGCAGCGCCCCGGCGGCGATCCGCGGCAGGTAGCGCCGCTTCTGGTCCTCGGTACCCGCCAGGAGGATCGGGTAGCCGCCGAGGGGCGTCGCCCCCCAGTTCGTCGCCGTCGCGGCGCACGCCCACGCGATCTCCTCCGCGACGAGCGCGATCGCCAGCGCCCCCGCGTCGCTGCCCCCGTAAGCCTCCGGGATCCAGATGCCCATCAGACCCTGCTCGGCCAGGAGGCGCATCGGCTCCTCGGGATACGTCTCCGTCTCGTCGTGATGGGCCGCGACGGGAGCGATTTTCTCCCGAGCGATCGACCGGGCGAGCTCCATCACCATCCGCTGCTCGTCGGAGATGTAGAACAGATGCATGAGCTAGCTCCGTTCCCGGCCGGGGCGGCGAGGCGCCGCTCCGGGCCGTCCGACGCTCACGGAGCGCCTGTGGCTCCGCCGGAGTCGAACGGACGGGTCCGACGGGACGGCCGTCGGCGGGTGGCGGCCGGCCGGCTCATCGCAGGCGGAAGCTCTGGAGGATCGCGTCGAACGTGCTCGCCTCCGCGTCGAACTCGGCGGCGAGCGCCTGGCCCACGACGACGAACGCGCGGCGGTCCTGGAAGGTGCACAAGGCGGTGGCGCGGACCGCCGCCCCGTCCACGTAGCCCTTGAAGTCGAGCCGGGCGGCCGGCCGACCCTCGACGCTCACCACGCGGGTCGGCGCCACGGTCTCCGGCTCCGACATCCCGCTCCGGAGACGCTCGCACGTCTCGCCGATGTCAGTCGGCGCCTTGGGCAGGTCCTCGACGCGCACCACCACCAGGGGCGCCGCGTCCCGCCCGAGTGCGGGGACCTTCGACACGATGACCGCAAACCCGGCGGTCTTGACCGGGTCGACGTCGCCGCCCGGCGCCGGCATCCCGGCCGCCTTCCGGGCGATGTCCATGATCATCGTCGCGGTGATGAAGTGCCACCGGGCCGGCTTCTCGATCTGGATCCCGTAGCGGGGGTTCTGGTAGCGGTTGCCGTCGATCTTGTCTTGCGCGACGACGGACGTCGCGACGACGGCGAGGCCGAGAACCATCGCTCCCCGGGATGCCTTGGCCCAGCGCCGGAGGTCGCGCCGGCCCGCGCCGGGGGCGACTCGGACGGTCCCACGGGTCATCGGATCATCCCCTGGGCCGGCTACCGGGGCGAATGGTCGTAGAACCCCTTGCCGCTCTTCTTGCCGAGATGCCCGGCGAGGACCATACGCCGGAGCAGCGGCGGGGGGGCGAAGCGCGCTTCGCGGAACTCCTGGAACATCACCTCGGCGACGTAGAGCGTCGTGTCGAGGCCCACCAGGTCGAGCAGCGTGAACGGGCCCATCGGGTAGCCGCAGCCGAGCTTCATCGCCTGGTCAATGTCCTCCTTCGAGGCCACGCCCGACTCCAGGAGACGGATCGCCTCGAGCAAGTACGGCACGAGGAGGCGGTTGACGACGAACCCGGTGGTGTCCTGGACCGCGACCGGCGTCTTGCCGAGCGACTGGACGAACCCCCAGGCGGTCTTGAAGGCCGGATCCCCGGTGAGGATCGTGCGGATCACCTCGACGAGCTTCATCACCGGCGCGGGATTGAAGAAGTGCAGGCCGAGGACCTGCGCGGGCCGCTTCGTGGCGGTGGCCAGCTCGGTGATGGTGCACGACGAGGTGTTCGACGCCAGGAGCGCATGGGCGGGGCAGATCCGGTCGAGGCGCGCGAACGTCTCTTTCTTGATCACCGGGTTCTCGGTGATCGCCTCGATCACGAGGTCGACCTCCGCCAGGTCGTCGAGGCGCACGGTCCCCGCGAGCCGCCCGCGGACGCGGTCACGCTCGTCGGGGGCGAGCCGTCCCTTGTCGACCAGCCCGTCCAGGCTGCGGCGAATGCCGCCGAGGCCGCGATCCAGCAGGGCCTGGTCCGCCTCGACCACCGTGGTCGCATAGCCCGCCTGCGCCACGACCTGGGCGATGCCGCCGCCCATGAGCCCGCACCCGACGACGCCGACCTTCGAGATCGCCATCGAAGCCCGTCGGGCGTGCGCCTAGAGCAGCGCGCCGGTATCGGTGGAGCGCCGCGGCGCCGGGGTCCCGCCCGGCCCGTGATGCATCCCGCTCAGCAGCGTCTGGAGACGCGCCCGCTGGTCCGGCGTCAGCGTCGCTTTCCCCTGCTCGATGGCCCGAAGGCGCGCGATCCGGAGGTCGGCCCTGAGCTGCGCCACCTCGCGCACCTTCGTCTCCACCTTGCTCAGGTCCGTCGGCTCCTGCTCGAGCAGCGTCGCCAGATCCAGCTCCGCGATGCGGATGTCGGCGGTCCGGCGGATGGCTTCCCGCGAGAACTCCCCTCGGAGCGCCTCCAGCCGCGTCACCTGCTCCGGCGTCAATCCGAGCTCGCTCCGGTGGTGCAACATGATGGTGATGAGCGGGCGCCCGCCCGGCTCGCTCATCGGCCGCCCCATGGGCCCCGGGGTCCCCAGGCCGCGCATCCCCTGCTGGATCTGCTGGGCAAGCTCGGCGCCGAGGGTCCCGAGTCGGCCGGCCAGCTGGTCGACCATTCGCCCGGCCTCCTCGAAGCTGCCGGGGGTGGGCGTGCCGGCCGCCGCCGGCGCGACGACGATCGCCAGGGTCACGGTCGCCCAGAACGCGAGAATGATGCTTTTCATGGCTGTCTTCCGCCTCCCTCTGGGATCCCGGTCAGTCGTAGACGATCAGCGACGTCACCGGGTGCGACTTCAGCTTCGCACGACCGTGAAGGAAGGCCAGCTCGATCAGAAAGGCCAGCCCCACCACGACGCCGCCGCACTGTTCGACGAGCCGGAGGGTCGCGGCCATCGTCCCCCCCGTCGCGAGGAGATCGTCCACGATCAAGACACGCTGCCCGGGATTGATCGCGTCCTCGTGCATGGCCAGGGCGTCCCGACCGTACTCCAGCTCGTACTCCACCTCGATCGTCTTGGCCGGAAGCTTGCCGAGCTTCCGGACCGGGACGAACCCGGCGCCCAGCTCGTGGGCCAGGGCCCCCCCGAAGATGAATCCGCGGGACTCGACCCCGACGACGACCTCGACGCCCGACTGGATGTAGCGGGTGGCGAGCTCGTCGAGGACGCACTTGAAGGCCTTGGGGTCCTTCAGGAGGGTGGTGATGTCCTTGAAGAGGATGCCCTCGGTCGGGAAGTCCTTGATGTCCCGGATCTTGCTCCTCAGCTCGGACACGTCCATGTCGAGTCTCCCTCTCTCGGCCGGCGGAGGACGGAAGCTCGCCGGGCCTCGGCGCCGTGCGGGGCCTCATCATAGCGCCCGGCCGCGATGCCGGCAACCGAAGACCCGCCGGGAGGGTGCCGCCGAAGCGGAGCGACCGACCGAAGGACGGACGAGCGAGCCCTACTTGACCTCGACGGTCCCCTTCATCGCCGGGTGCAGGCCGCAGATGTACTCGTAGACGCCCGCCGTCGCGAAGGTCTGCGTGTGCGACTGCCCCTTGGCGAGGAGGTTCGAGCGGGGCAGCCCGGTGACCGTGACCTGGTGCGGCGACTCGTCGGCGTTCACCCACGTGACCGCCTTCCCCGGAGCGACGGTGAGCTTGCCGGGGCCGAAGGCGAACCCCTGGATCGTCACGTCGGCGGCCGATCCGGCGGCTGGCGCCGCGGTCGCGACCTGTCCGGCGATGCTCGAGTACGAGATCACGAAGTCGAGCTTCTCGTGCGGCTTGTGGCACTGGAAGCAGGCCTTGTAGTTCGCCTGGGTGTTGAGCTTGCCGTCGAGGGAGAACGCCGCGTACTCCCACTCGCCGTTCCGGAGGTCGTCCGGGTACTCGGCTCCCCACCCCGCGCGTTTTTCCATGACGGTGAGGGCGATCGGGTCGCCCTTCATGAAGCGGCCCTTCGCGTCCTTCATGGGGTTACCCTGGGCGTCCACCTGCGCCTTGTACTGGGCGAGGACGAGCACGGTCCCGTTCGGCAGCGGTTTCCCGGACTTCGCCGCATCCACGGCCTCCTGGCTGGAGGCGTAGAGCTCGCGGTACTGCTTGTTGTCGTAACGGTCGACCGTGTTGTAGAGGACGAACGTCTGCCAGCCGGCGGGGAAGGCGATCTTCTCCGGCCCGGCGCTTCCGCCGGTCGCGAGCAGGGTGACCGCGACGAGGATCGAGGCCGGGACGAGGGTGACCGCTCGGCTCATGGGGACCTCCCGTGGCGATGTGCTGCGGTTCATCCTAGTGGATCGTGGAGATCGGGGGCAAGCGCCCGCCCTCCCTCTCCCGACTACGTAACCTGTGAGGGGGTCGGATGGGTCCCGCCCCCCGGCAAGCCGGCCCGCCCGGGCGAGGCGCTCCGTCAGCCGAGCCCGGCCACGAGAGCCGGGAGCTCGGCGAACTCGCGCAGCACCGCGTCGGCGGCCGCGCCCGGCGCGGCCGCATCGGGCACGAAGTGGATCGCCCGCATCCCGGCGCTCCGGGCCCCGCCCACGTCGGCGACGGCGTCGTCGCCCACGTGGACCGCGCCGGCCGGCTCCATCGCGGCGGCCGCCAGTACCCACCCGAACATCGCGCTCGCCGGCTTTCGGACCCCCCGCTCGTCGGAGAAGGCCAGCACGGCGAAATGCTCGAGCAGGCCCGCGTCGGCCAGGAGTCGCCGGAGGACGAGCCCCGGGGTCCGACCCGTGTTCGAGATCAGGCCGAGGGCGAAGCCGCGAGCCCGGAGCTCGGCGACGGCGTCCGCCGCACCTCGCGCGAGCTGCGGCCGGTGCGTCAGGGCCGGCTCCTGGTAGGCGCGGGCCAGCCGCTCCAGCGTCGCGGCATCGAGCGCGGCCGGCAGCTCGGGATCGAGCGTCGCCAGGAACACCCGGAGCTGCTCCTCGGGCGCCAGGTCGCGCTGCTCTCGCCACACGGCGTCGAACGCCGCGCCCGCCCGCGTGTCGGCCGTCGTCAGCGCGGCGGAGGAGTAGAGGCGCCCGGCCTCGGCCAGGCTGGCCCGCACGCCCTCGAGGCGCAGGGCATGCGCTCGATGCAAGCCGTCCTGCGTGTCGGCGAACAGCGTCTGCCAGAAATCCAGCGTGACGAGCCGGATCACCGGCGCGCGCCCGCCGCCGCGCTCGACCGGGACCGCGGGCGCTCGCTCACGCGGGCGCCCACCCGTGCCAGCGCAGCAAGGCCTCCAGCAGAAAATAATCCCCCCACACCAGCTCGTGGTCGGGGGCCTCGCCGCTGTAGAGGTTGTAGCAGCCGTGAAGGAGCATGCCGGGCGGCCGCGCGTCGTCCGCGGCGAGCGGCGTGAGGTAGCCGCGGATCAGCCCGGCCAGCAGCCGGCCGCCCTCGCGGCGGAAGCGTGCGTCTCCGCTCACTCGTCCGGTCTCGATCGCCGCCGAGGCGAGGATCGCCGCCGCCGAGGTGTCCCGCGGCGCCCCCGGGATTCGGGGATCGTCGTAGTCGTTGAACGTCACCGGATCCTCGGGGCTCCGGCGGGCGTGATAATCGAGGGCGCGGCGGGCGATGTCGAGGAAGTCGCCGCGTCCGGTCGCGCGATGGGCCTCGAGGAACCCGTAGGCGCACCAGCCGAGACCGCGCGCCCAGCAGCCCTCCGCCGAATAGCCCTGGTGCGTGTGCTTCTTGTACGGCACGCCGGTGTCCGGATGGAAGTGCACGGATTGATAGCAGGAGCCGTCGGGGCGGACGTGCCAGGCCGCGGTCCGCTCGGCGTGCGCCAGCGCCACGTCCCGGTAGCGAGCCTCGCCCGTCTCCGACGCGGCCCACCAGAGGACCTGGAGGTTCATCAGGCAATCGATCGTGACGTCGTCCAGGCCCGACGAGACCTCGGCGTGGGAGCCGACGGGGATCACCCGGGCGCGCGGATGCCACATCGCCACCAGGCGATCGGCGGCGGCCAGTCCGAGGTCGCGAAGGGCGGGCTCCCGGACCGTCCGCCAGCCCAGCACGGCCCCGTACTGGAAGAGGAACCCGATGTCGTGGCTCGACTGCCGCTCGCGGCCGCGGAGCCTCTCCGCCCACTCGAGTCCCCAGCGGCGGTAGCGGGGCGCGCCCGTGGCCGCGTGAGCGAGCCACAGGAGCCCGACCCAGAACCCGTCGGTCCACGCCCCTCCGGGCTTGGCGGCCCAGCGCCCGGTGGCGGGGTCCGCCGCGTGCGGGAAGCCGTCGGGGGACGCCGCGGCGGTGGCGTCCACGCGCGCCAGCAGGCGCGCCTGGGCCTCTCGCGTCAGCTCGTCGGTCACCACCGCGGGCGCCGCGTCACTTCCGATCGCTCCGCTCGGGCAAGGGGGTCGAGCACGTCCATCGCCGCCAGGTCGAACGGCCAGCCGACGCGGCAGGCGCCGCCACGCCACTGGGTGATGAGCGGCGACCCGAGCTCGCTCGGCCCGGTGGCCGGGTCGAGCTCGACGCCCTTCCACGGCATGATCGTCTGCCCGGGCTGGAGGTCGGTCGCCGGGAGCGGGGTCCGGGGGGCGTCGGACGCCGTCGAGCGCCTTGCTCCCATCGCTTCCTCTCCTTCGCTGTCTCGGCGCGCCGACGCCCGGCCTACGCGTCCACGATCTTCAGGATGTGGGTGGCGACGGCCACCACCTGGCCCCGCTGGTTCGTCACGGTCACGCGAGCGAACGTCTTGCGCGCCGCCTCGTCTCGCTCGGCGATCTCGTAGGCCACCGTCACGGTGTCGCCGATGAACACCGCTCCGGGGAAGCGGATCCGGTCGTAGCCGTACGACACGATCGTGCCCGGCAGCCCGGCGCATATCTTGGTCGACGCCTGCGACATGTACGCGACCATCAGGGCGCCATGCGCGATGCGGCGCCCGTACTTCGTCGCCTTCATGTACTCCTCGTCGACGTGGTTCGGGCTGAAATCGCCCGAGATGCCGGCGAAGAGGTACACGTCGGTCTCGCCGACCGTCTTGCGCACCTCGACGCGCTTCCCGACCGGCAGCGCCGCCATCGCCGTCGTCATGCCTTCCTCCTCGGATCAGACTTCGCGGTCGGGGCGAGTCGCTCGGGCCGGTGTCCGGACGGCGAACGCTGACCCCGTCACAGCCGGAGCCCCGAGACGACGTACCGCTGGGCGAAGAGCGTCACCAAGAGCGCCGGGATCATGGCCATCACGGCCGTGGCGCTCATGAGGTGCCACTCGACGCCCAGCTCGTGGACGAACTGCGCCATGGTCACCGTGAGGAGCGGCGTTTGGCTTCCCGTCAGGATCAGGGCGAACAGAAACTCGTTCCACGTGAACAGCCAGCACAGGATCCCGAGCGCCATGATACCCGGCAGGGCCTGCGGCAGGATGATCCGCAGGAACGCTCCCCAGTGCGAGCACCCGTCGAGATAGGCCGCCTGCTCGAGCTCGGGCTCCACGCCGTCGAAGAACCCCTTCATCACCCAGCTGAAGAAGCAAATGTGCACCGCCACGTGGGGGAGCAGCAGCCCGAGGTAGGTGTCGTAGAGCCCGAGCGACTGGGTCAGCAGGTAGAGCGGCATCACCCAAGTGATGTAGGGCACGGTGCGGAACAGGTAGATGGCGGTGAACCAGACCTTGTTCGTCGCGCCCTTGAAGCGGGACAGCATGTACCCGCTCATCACGGTGATCTGGAGCGAGAAGACCGTCGCCAGGACGGCCAGAACCGCGCTGTTCAGGAACGACTCCTGGATCTTCGGCGACTGCCAGGCCTTCAGGAAGTTGGCCAGCGTGATATGAGTGCCGCGGTGCACGTAGAACACCTCGGACTCCGGACGGAGGGCGGTGAGCGTCAGCCAGAACACCGGGAAGAGGAAGAGGCCGAGGACGCCGGCCAGCGCCAGGCCGACGAACGCCTGCCGCCATCCCCTCGCGAGGGCCCCGCCGGCCGGCCCCCGGGCCGTCACCGCGACACCTCGGTGATCCGGCGGAGGCCCCAGTAAAGCACCACGCCCACCACCATGATGATCGCCGCGCCGATCAGCGAGGCGGCCGCTCCCCGGTCGAAGTTCAGGAAGACGAACGCTTCCTTGTAGGCGTAGATGCTGAAGACCTCGGTGGCCCGGCCCGGCTCTCCCTTCGTGATGGTCCACACCGTGTCGAAGACGCGGAACGCGTCGATCGACCGGATCACGATCGCGACCAGCAGCACCGGGCGCAGCAGCGGCAGGGTGACGTTGCGGAAGACCTGCCAGGCGTTCGCGCCGTCGACGCGCGCGGCCTCGAAGGGCTCGCGCGGCAAGGTCTCGAGGGCGGCCAGGATGATGAGCACGTAGAACGGCGTCTG